>LNFM01008349.1_pt1 | contig 15681 bp, 14 predicted proteins | sample 596031 | NCBI WGS metagenome assembly LNFM01 (sample SAMN04254537, study PRJNA301005) | activated carbon metagenome | isolation source: dual media filters at the Ann Arbor, Michigan drinking water treatment plant | place: USA: Ann Arbor | reverse complement strand
GGTCTCCCAAATCTAGTGGTCGCAATGCGCGCGCGCCAATTCGATGACGCGCTGATCGAGAAGATCTGCTTCGAGAATTGGATGCGCGTGCTGGCTCGGACCTGGGGAGAATAGGGACCAGCGAAGAGCCTCAGCCGACTTCGGTGTATCGTAACAAGATATTCGCTCACTCGCCTCTCAGGGCGTTGTCGCGACCTGACTGTCCTTTTGGCGCGATGATCGAAGCGGACAGGGCCGCGATGCTCGACCCCCACCGTCGACGATTCTGATCGCAAACACTCCGCTTCTGGCGTCTGACTACCGCAGTGCACAGTAAGCGGACATGGATCGCCGCTTCCTCTGTTCAGCCTCCTATCAAAGCACGGACGTCCCGAAAGGCCTCGATAGAAGACATACTCGAGCGTCAACCTCGTTCCGCGACCAAGCGACCCCACTCAAACACACCCTTCCCATGCGGCCTAGTCTGTATGCTCGATGCGGCGCTGAAGAGCCAATGGGAGACCGATTGTGGGCTTTGCCGCCGGTCGACGGAAGGTGCCCGCGGTGGCCTTGCTCGTGCCGAGGGCGAGCACAGCCTCAGCCAACTTTACGGCGGCCTGTACTTGGTCGACAACCGGCACCGGAATGCGAGACTTCACTTTTTTCGCGAGCCCGGCCAGCGGTGCGCCAGCGAGGATGACGACATCGGCCTCAAGCTCGGTGACTGCGCGATTGGCGAGCTCGATGAGCAAATCCTCTTTCTCATCCTGAACGTCGGAGATGGACTGGAACGCGCTGTCCAGCATCCGAATGCCCGCACAGCGTCCGGTCAGGCCGTGCATTTCTACGCATTCGCGATACCAAGGCCCGAGTGCACTCGCGAAGGTGACGATTGCAAAGGATCGGCCGAGCATGCATGCCGCCAACATTGCCGCCTCTGCCATTCCAATGACAGGAATGTCGAACAGCTCACGCGCGGCCAACAATCCTGGGTCTCCGAAAGCGGCAATGATGGCCGCGTCGACGTTCTGATGCTCCTCGGCAAGCATCTCCAGCGCGATTGCGCCACCGATCTGCGCTTCGGCACGCGTGGCGATGTACGGCACGCCACGTGGCGCGGTCATCGGCACGAGCACGGTGCCCGGCGCGGTCGCCTCAATTGCCGCCTGATAGAGTCGATCTGTGATCGCCGCAGTCGTATTCGGGTTGAGCAGCAGGATCCGCATCTTCAGCACCTCGCGTAGTCGTTGATCGAAGCAAGAATGCGCTCCGCTTCCGCCGCGGCCGCAAGCACCGTTCGATCGCGCCCGCGGCGGCCTACGATCTGAAGCCCGACCGGCAGCCCATCGCGCCCACGACCACACGGTATTGAGATCGCCGGCACCAGCGCGTGATTGAAGAGCGGCGTAAACACTGCGTGTCCGCGCGGCGCTACGTCGACCCCACCAATGCGCTTGGGTCCGAGATCGGACAGCGGCCACGCGACGCACGGTGCTGTCGGGCAAATCAACAGGTCGTAGTCTCCAAAAAACTGCACGACCGTGCGCTTGATCAATGCGCTGGCCTCCAGCGCTCGGCCCACATCGGCGCCCGTCAGCGACATGCCGCGCTCGATCTGCGCGGCGATATCGGGATCGAACATATCCGGCGTCTTTCGCCAAGCATCTCCGTGAAGGGCTGCGAGGCCCGCGGCTTGCAGCGGCATGATCGACATTTCGCCGATGCCAGCCGGCCAATGGACATCAGCGCGCTCGATCGTCCAGCCGGCCTTCGCCAATCGTGACACACCATCTGCGATCGCGGCCTCGACATCGACGTCGATTGGCGCACCGAGACCCAGGTCCGGGCTGAAGGCCACGCGCAACTGTCCCGGTGCCGCGCTGGAGCCAGCTTCGATGGCTGCGCTCTCGACATCACGCACATCGGGGCCGACCACCGCCTCGAAAATGACGGCGACGTCATCGACCGAACGGCCCATGGGCGCAATAGCGGCTATGCCCCAGAACGGCTCCGGAAAGCCGGGACCATAAGGAATGGCACCGAACGACGGTTTGAATCCAACTGTTCCCGTGTGCGCAGGGGGACGCCTGCCAGAGCCGCCACCGTCAGTGCCGAGTGCGATCGGCGCGAAATCCGCCGCGAGCGCTGCCGCATTGCCACCAGACGAACCACCAGGGGTCAGATCCGCGTTCAAGGGATGCCGCGTCGCCCCATGCACAGGACTATTGGTGACGCCCTTGCAGGCGAACTCCGGCGAGTTACCAATCCCGATAATGACAGCGCCCGCTTGGCGCAATCGCGCCACGGCGACGGCATCCTCTCGTGCGATATGATCCGCGAAGAGCCGAGAGCCTTGGGAGATCTTGCGCTCCTTGACCCAGATGTTGTCCTTAACAACGACCGGCACGCCTGCCAGCGGCATGGCCTCGCCAGCGAGCATTCTTCGACGCACGCCGAGTGCCTCATTCCGCGCGATCTCGGGATCGAAGTGGACCAGGGCGTTGAGGGTCGGATTCTTTTTCATAATTCGCGCGATGAACAAGTCGGTGACCTCTATCGGGTCGACCGAGTTGCTCTTCACCGCAACCGCGATCTCTCGCGCGCTTTTTCGAAGCATCGATTGGTCCTTGAGAGAGTCAGACTCCGCGGCTCGCGACGTCAGTATCGATGGGTGTCAGCCTCGTGAGCCTGCTCGGATTGGGCTCAGCAAGATAAAGTCGGCCCTGCTTGTCACCCCAGATGCCATGAGCACCATTCAGGACGGGGCGACAACGACCGAGACGGCGGCCGTCGGGCGCAAGCATGGATAGCGTCGGAACGAGATCGGTCACGAAGAGATTGTCGTCGGCATCTCCCCAGACATCCATGGGCTTGCGGAACCCGGTCCAGACGTCGAGGAGGTCGCCATCGGGCGCGAACACCTGCAGCCGATCGTTCTCGCGATCGACGGTGACAACTCTCCCGTCGCTCACGACCCAAACGGCATGGGGATTGACGAATTGTCCGGGTTCGTCGCCGAGGGAGCCCCACGAGCGCACAAGCTTACCGTCGGGCGAAAAGCGGTGCACGCGATGACCGGCATAACCGTCGGAAACATAAATGTCGCCCTTGGGCGCGATCGCTACGTCGGTGGGATGGTTGAAGGGTTCCAACGGAGCGTTTCGCTTGCCGAGACCGCCAATGCGCTCGCCATTAGGCCGGCAGATGACCACCTCGTGGACATCGCGATCGACAATGAACAGGCGATCGTCGGACGCGGCTGCAAGCATGTGCGAGTCGGCGATCAGTTTCTCGCCCCAAGCGGCCAGGCGCTTTCCTTCCGGCGAGAGTTCGATGACGCGCGGGCTTGTCGTGTCAGCGAGCGGATCCCAGCGGAGGAGTACGAACACATGACCGCGCGAGTCGATCGTAACGTCGCTGACCGGTCCAGTGGGAAGGTCACCCCATGGCCGCTCGATTCGGTAGCGTCGGTCCCCGAGAGCGACCATGAGAGTGCCTGTTTGCATTGCAGCCTCCTGCATACCTTTCGTGCATGCCCGTTGCTTAGGCACGTGTTAGATGCTCATATTGCAGCCGGAATTGCGAAACAGGAAGGGGGAACAGGCCGTGGATTACGATCTGCTCATACGCGGCGGCACGGTCGTCTCGTCGCAGGACATGGCCAAGGCTGATGTCGCTGTTTCCGACGGTCAAATCGTAGCGGTAGGCGCACTCAGCGGTCGTGCGCGCGAAGTGGTCGACGCGAGCGGCATGCTCGTCATGCCCGGCGGTGTCGACACGCACGTCCATCTTGCTCAGCGCTCTCGCGGTCCCGAGATGTGCGACGACTTTCGCACAGGCAGCGCTTCGGCAGCAGCAGGCGGAACGACGACGGTCGTCTGTTTTGCGTGGCAAGGCAAAGGCGAGTCGCTGTCCGAGGTGGTGAAGGACTACCATCAGCGCGCGCGCCAATCGATGGTCGACTACGCGTTCCACCTGACGATCACGGATGCAACGCCTGCGGTGTTGGATCAGGAGCTTCCTTCGCTGGTCGAAGAAGGCAATCGTTCAGTCAAAATTTTCATGACGTATGATGGCGTTCGCTTGGACGATGCGGCCGTCATTCGTGTGCTGGCAGCCTCCCGACGCAGCAAGGCCCTTGTCTGTGTACACGCGGAGCATCATGACCTTATCTCGTGGATGGGAGAGCAACTCGTCGCCGCGGGTTTGACGGCGCCCAAGTATCATCCTTGGGGCAAGCCGATGATCGCTGAGCGTGAGGCGGTCAATCGGATCATTGCGCTAGCGGAAGCGCTGGATGTACCGATCCAGATTTTCCACGTTTCGGGCGCGCAGTCCGCCGAGGAAATCGCGCGCGCTCAGGCGCGCGGCCTCAAGGTTTGGGGCGAGACCTGCGTGCACTACCTGACGCTCGTTGCCGAGGATCTCGATCGCCCGGGCTTTGAAGGCGCGAAGCTGGTTTTCGGCCCTCCCGCGCGCACCAAGGCCGATCAGGACGCGCTGTGGGACTACATGCGTCGCGGAATCATCGAGGTCATCTCCTCGGATCATGCGCCCACGCGATACGATGATCCAAAGGGAAAGAAATTTGCCGGCGAGGACGGACCGTTTACGCAGATTCCGAACGGCATTCCGGGCCTCGCAGCACGCCTGCCGGTGTTCTTCACCGAGGGTGTTGCGAAGGGGCGCATCGATCCGCCGACGTTCGTGCGGCTCGTCTCGACCAATCCAGCCAAGCTCGTCGGCTTGCATCCCAAGAAAGGCGCGATCGCGCCCGGCAGTGATGCCGATATCGTCATTTGGGATCCGGCGAAGTCCGTGACGCTGACCAACGAGCGGATGCATCACGGCGGCGATTACACTCCCTACGAGGGATATGAAGCGAAGGGATATCCGATCCGCGTGTTTGTCCGTGGCGTTACGGTTTTCGACGACGGCAAGGTCGTCGGGAAGCCTGGGCACGGCCAATACCTCGCGCGCGCTCCCTACGCCAAGATTGCGCCGCTCGATCGATTTCCCACGCCATTCAACCCGGTGGATCGCAAGATCGTGTGATCGAGTGATCCTTGAGTTTCGTGCGCGATGGCACGCCGTCAGTCATCGCGGAATCATAAAGTGAATGCGGTCCGTCAGCGATCGAGCGAGCGTTATGGGCCATAACCAAGTGCAGGAGGACATCCCTATGACCAAGCAAACGACATTCTCGCGGCGCCAGGTTCTCGCGGGCGCATCGGCAATAGGCGTTGTCGGCTTTCCCAACATCGTTCGCGCGCAAACCCGGGAGATCTTTATCGGAGGGCCCGCATCGCCGGGTCTGACCGATGGGCTGTTTCCGCTGATCGAGAAGAAGCTCAATGTGAAGGTGCTCTACGAGGGCACGAACTCGCTCATCAACCTTGAGAAGATCCGCTCGAACAAGGCGCGTCCGACGATGACGCTGACGATGATGGACGATCCTGTGCTCATCCTCGCTGAGCGCGAAAAGGTAATCAAGAAATTGCCGGCCGATGTGACGAATCTCGCGGACCTGCCGGCTGGCGCCAAGCCGCGGGATGCCATGTGGGCCAACTGGTGCCAGCCCATGTGCAGCTTCTCCTACAACACGCAGACCGTGCCAAAGGGCCTCGAATCTTACGCCGAGGCCTGGGATCCCAAATTCAAGGAGCGCATCATTATCATCTCGATGCGCATCACGCAGGCCATTGCCCCGCTGCTTGCCGCGACACACTACATGACAAAGAAGCCGCTCAACCAGTGCCTGCCGGATTGGCAGCAGGGCATCGAGCGGATGAAGCAACTCAAGCCGAACATCATCCAGGTCTCGACGAATGCGCCGCAAGCCCAGCAGCTTCTCGAAACCGGCGAATGCGATCTCTACATGGCGCCCGACTCGCGGACGACACTATTGCGGAAGTTGAAAGGTGCGCCTGTCGATCAAGGTAGGCCGAAGGAGGGCATCCTCGCGATGCCTGCGGGCATCGCACTCGTAGAAGGCGGGCCGAACCAAGACATCGGCCTCCAGTTCCTGAACGAGATGCTCAGCCCCGACATTCAGGCCTACATTGCCAAGACATTCTTCTCGAAGCCGACCAATACGAAAACGGTGCTCCCGGCGGACCTGTCATTCCCCGACCTCGTCTCCCTCGATTGGGAGTACTTCGCCGACAATCGCAATGCCATGATCGAGCGCTTCGAGCGTGAGGTTTCCGCAAGGTGAAAGCCGTGGCACGCGAAGCTGCACAGGCTCGGGCGACGCCCAGAAGCGAGCGTTATCTCGACGTGGCCGCTGTCACGAAGCGGTTCGGCGCGGCAACCGTGCTGAAGGATCTGGACATCAGCGTCGCCCGCTCCGAGTTCGTCTCGCTGCTCGGGCCGTCCGGTTGCGGAAAAACGACGTTGCTGCGCCTGATAGCGGGCCTTATGAAGCCCGACGGCGGCCGCATCGCAATCGGTGGCAATGACCTGACGCAAGTTCCGGCCCATAAACGCAACATCGGCGTCGTGTTCCAGAACTACGCGCTGTTTCCGCATTTGACCGTGGAGCAGAACGTCGCCTTCGGGCTCGAGGCTCAGAAGACGCCCAAGGCGGAGATCGGCGGGCGCGTACAGAATGCTCTCGCGCTCGTTCGCATGCAGGCCTTCGCTGAGCGGCGCATTGCCGCTCTCTCCGGTGGGCAGCAACAGCGTGTCGCCGTGGCCCGCGCGCTCGTCGTCAAGCCGTCGCTGCTGCTGCTCGACGAACCGTTCAGCGCACTCGATCGAAAACTGCGTGAGACGATGCAGATCGAGCTCCGCCACCTGCTGCGCGATCTAGAAATCACCTCTATCTTCGTTACGCACGATCAGGATGAGGCGCTCGTCATGAGCGACCGTATTGCTGTCATGAACGAAGGTCGCATCGAACAACTGGGGACGCCGGACGAGGTGTATAGCGCGCCGGCAAGCCTGCATGTCCTCGAGTTCGTCGGTCAATCAACACGTATCGGCGGGACGCTCGTCGCATCGGACGCGCGCGGAACCGTGAGTGCACAGACGCCGGTTGGAAAGATCCTCGCTCCGTCACGAGACGGCGCCCCCGCGAACGGCAAGGTTGCGCTCGGCGTACGTCCAGAGTGCATCTCACTCGGAGAGCGGCCGGGGACCGAATTCAACGAGATTGCAGCTCGACTCGCCGACATCGTCTTCTTCGGGTCGAAGACTGCATTGCACTTCCAATCGCCGGGAGCCGACGATCGAATTCAGGTCGAGGTGGCCCGCATACCCCCGGGCATTGCGCCGGGGTCCGCCGTCAAGCTGCATTGGCCGATCTCCGAAACGATGGTGTATCCAGCGCCATGACAACCATTGGTTTGGAAAGCCAAGCCGTCGATCGGCCGCGTCGCCGCCTCTTGAAGCTCGACACACCGGCGACCATGGTGTTGCCAGGCGTCATCTTCATGATCGTCGCCTTTGCGATCCCTGTCCTGATACTGATCGGCGACAGCTTTCGGGATGCCGGCGGCCTCAGCTTGGCTGGATACCGGAAGGTCTTAGGGGATCCCTATTATATCGGGATCATCTGGAACTCGCTGCAGCTCGGCCTGATCACGACGATCGGAAGCTTGCTGTTCGGATATCCAGCGGCATTTGCGCTTTCGCGCGCGCCCGCTCGCTTGCAGGTGCTCCTTTTCGCTCTGATCTTCTTGCCGCTGACGGTCAGCATCATCGTGAAGACGTTCGGTCTTGCGATCATGATGCGGAGGGACGGAATCCTGAACTGGCTGCTGATTAACTTCGGACTCATCGATCGCCCGATGCGCCTGGTTTTCACTGAGTTCGCGCTCTACTTCGGCATGATCAATGTATTTTTGCCGCTGATGATCCTGCCTATCTATTCCGTCATGCGCCAGCTCGATCCGCGGCTCACAGATGCTGCAGCATCGCTTGGAGCAGGGCCGGTGACGACTTTTCTGAGAGTCACGCTGCCGCTGACGATGCCAGGCGTCGTTGCCGGCATCTCCCTGGTGTTTTCCATTTCGGTAGCGGCCTACGTAACACCGGGGCTGCTCATCGGTGACCGTTTCATGACCATGTCGCAGGTCATGGCCAAAGCATATCTGAATATCCGTGACTTCAATCTGGGTGCCAGCATGGCCGTGGTCATGCTCGTCATCGCTGTCACGATCGTGTTCACGTCGACCTATTTCGCGGAGCCCGCGAGCCGCAGAGGGCGCAAGGGATGATACCTCGCATCTCGTTCGCGTTCTGTTGGGTGATGCTGGGCCTCGTCCTCGTCTTCCTCTTCACGCCGATTGTAATCGTGGTGGCGGTGTCGTTCACGGAATCGGCCGTCTTCTCATTTCCACCGCAGGGCTTCTCGCTCAAGTGGTACTATTCGATCCGAAATGCTGACGGACTGCTTGCCTCGGCTTGGCTCTCCGCGCAGGTTGCCCTCATTTCAACGCTCATTTCACTGGTTCTCGGTACGCTCTGCGCGATCGCTGTCGTGCGCCGCATGGTTCCAGGCGGCGATGCCATCGCGACGTTCATGGCGTCGCCGCTGATGATTCCGGGACTCGTTCTCGGCATCGCGTTTCTTCAGTCGGCGCGCCTCGTCGGCCTGACCGATGCCTACTCCACGCTTCTCATCGCGCACATCGTACTGACAATACCGTTCATTATGCGAACCGTGCTGGCCAGCTTGTCGATGTTCGATTTTTCAATGGTCGATGCGGCGCGAATGCTGGGATGCTCGTATCCGAAGGCGCTGTGGCGTGTCCTGGTGCCAAACATCCTTCCTGGCGTGATGTCCGGCGCGCTCTTTGCCTTCATCGCCTCATTCGACAACTATCCGATCTCGATCTTCCTGGTCGATGTGCACACCAAGACGTTGCCCATCCAGCTTCTGAACCAGCTTGAGATGTCTCCCGATCCGACTGTTGCAGCAACATCGGCGTTGCTGATCATGGCGACAATCGTGGCGCTGATCGTTTGTGACAGATTAGTTGGCCTGAAGCGTATGACGACGATCTAGACCAGCATCCGCACATTCGGCACCTCGCGATCGAGAGGTGGCGAACGTCCAAAGTCGGCGGCAGGAACAATTGCCCGAGCAGGCAATGCCCTTATAAGCAGACGTAGGCGATCTGGCCTTCGATCTCACCAATCCAGCAGCGGTCGACGTCCGCTAGTGAGATCAAACGTCTCTCTCGCCATGCGCGGGGCCGGCTGGGACGAATGACCTCTCATGGCCCATCGCAACGACTCGCTACTTCGCCGAGCGCGTCCGCACCTGGAGGTAAAACAGTCTCTGGGAGAGTCGCAGCGATGGGCAGATTTGACCCGAAGCTGCCCTGAGCACTTGCAGCATATGGGGCTCGTCGTCGAACAGGTGCAGGGTTTTCAGACATCGACCTCAGGCACAGATCACTTCACGGATCCGTCCCACCGCAGCGTGGCTTGAAAAATCAACCTCTGGCTGGTCGAGAGCGTCGCTCGATCCGGGTAACAGACACTATCCTGCTCGTCGTCGCTCAAGCCGATCGTGGCTTTCACCACGTCGGCGGGAGTGCCGACCGCCGATTGGACCCGCCAACCAATTCGAGGGTGCCGATGCGCGAGCGCGTCGGCATCGGTGGCTTTTGCAACTGCGCCTCGATCTAGTTCGCGGCGGCACTCGTAAACGCCTCGAGGGCGCCGGCCAATGTGTTGAGGATCTCGTCGCGACCATCGAGCTTGTATCGCGCCTTCAAAGCAGACGGAGGAGCATAGCCGATCCACACCTTTCCCGCATCATCCTCCCACACGAGTACCCGCATCGGCAGATCGATCGCAACGTGGCGGTTTGTTTGCATAAGTGGCGTACCAAGCTTCGGATTGCCGAATAGGAGAACTTCTGTCGGCCGTAACTCCTGACCTGCTCCCTTTGCTGCCGCCGAATGGTCGATGCGTGCGGCCGGCGTAATGCCCTTTTCCTTCAACACCGACGTGAGCCGGTCGACGGTCTCCTTCACCGTGTGCTTGCTGGGTTTCACGGTCAACTCATTCGCTGAAGCGGACGAAAACGGCAGAGCCAGAGCGAACAACAGAGCCATCGTCACACGCATAGGGGGCCTCCTTGGGGGTCAACTGAGGCGGCATCGCATTGGCTTCGATCTTCCACCTCGACAGATGCCATAAAGCGGCGCGACCGACGTTGACGCTACTTCTTTACGATCACAACTTCGGGATGGAACGCGAACACCGCAAAGGCAAAGGTCACGTTGTAGGGGACATCACGACGCTTGCCATCCTCCCCTTTCACTGTAGCTGTCACCGAACCGACGTCACGCCCCTGGGCAATGTCCCAATGATCGAGCGCCGTAGTCTGTCCTGACCGCCACGTCAGCTCGACGCCGCTCAAAGCGAGTTGCCCCTTCTTGCGCAAATGCTCGAGCGTCACAGCGTGGATCTTGCCCGGGGCCGGTCGCACGACGACGACTCGCGCCATCGCTTCCACGTCCTTGGGATAGTCGCCGCGATACAGGAACGGCGCGGCCGCCATGTCGTAGCCAACATATGGGTTGCGCCCGTAGTCCCTAAGTCCTGGGTCGTCGGGTACGAGCACCTTGCCGCCGGGGTGCCGCGCCTTGAACTCGGCAAAGGACTCGAGGCGCGAAGGAACAAGCTTCAGCTCCGTGCCAGCGAGCGATCCGACAATGGCCTCGCCAGTGAACTGCTGCCACCAGCTCTCCGTCTGCCGGTCGTACATGACGAGATCGGAGTTGCGCAGCTTGCCCGTGGTGCCGAAATCGAGGACAAGCGGCAGCACGCGCCGATCGAAAACGATCGCGGAGTTGCACAGCGGGCAGTAGGTGACCGTCACCGGCGTGCCGCCGACCTCGTCGTTGACGATCTCATGCCAGATGAGGATACGCAGCGGATAGGCGCGCGCGTCGCCGTTGATCTCCAAGCCAATCACGGGCTCGGTGGCGGTGAGATCGCCACTGTCGCCAACAGCCTTGAAAGTCGGTTTGTCGATCGACGGGATGCCATCCTTAGGGGGACCACCGGAGAAGATTTCGTTCCAAGCGATCCGTGTCTTGCTGAAGTCTGTCTTGTGCCACCCCTCGCTCTTCCAAGCTGTCGGCTCGGCATGGGCATTCGATCCCGGGGACACCGCCATCGCGGCAAGCAAGAGCACCGACATCAGAGGGGCGCTGAAGTGCCGGCGTGAAGCTGAGGCGCGGAGAGCGGTATCGGCGAGCATTCAAAGGCCTCCAGGCTCTATTGGCCTATGCCATACCTATTCGCAGCACCGCACGCGAATGTTACAGCCCATCGCACGATCACGATATTGTATATCGACCGCTACAAAATAGCATTGTAGCCTTGCTTCGGTCAGTTCACGCTGAAGGAGCGCGGTTCTCTTGGCTCGCCCCCGATCATTTGACGAGGACAAGGCGCTGGATGCCGCCGTTGCGTGCTTCTGGAGCCGCGGTCTGGAGGCAACCTCGGTGCGCGACTTGGCCGAGAGCATGCACATCAACGGCCCGAGCCTTTACAATGCCTTCGGTGACAAGCGGGCACTGTTTGCTCAAGCGCTTGAGCGGTACGCCACGCGCACGATGCGAGAGCGGATAGCGCGGCTCGAGCGCCAACGCGACCCCAAGACGGCTATCCGTACCTTTGTTGAGGACGCGATCGATCGCTCGGTGGCGGATCCCCACCGGCGTGGATGCCTGCTTGTGAACTCCGCTCTGGAGGTCGCGCCACACGATGCAGAGCTTCGATCCCGGATTGCTGCCTACCTCGACGAAATCGCGGCGTTCTTCCGTCGGAGCATCGTGGCTGCTCAAGCGGCCGGTACGGTGCCACGCAAGGTGGATGCTGTGGACGCAGCGCGGCTGTTGCTCGGCGTGGTCCTTGGCATTCGGGTTCTCGCACGCACGAACCCGGAACGTGAGCTGCTCGAAGGCGTGGCCCGGCCCGCCTTGGCCCTGCTTGATGATGTTCGCCCAAGCCGCAAGCGTTCCTCAGTGTAGCCTATCGGAGAGATATCGAAATGTCCCAAAGCAGCAAACTCGTCGCTGGCACAACCTTCCCGGCATTCGCATGGCCAACCGTCGGTGGTGGCACGCTCGACATTTCCGCGATGCCGGGCTGGCGCCTGCTCGTCGTCTATCGCGGTAAGCATTGTCCGCTGTGCAAGAGATACTTCAAGACACTCGACGGCATGCTTGGCGAGTTCAAAGCGGCCGGTGTCACCGTTGCCGCCGTCTCGGCGGACCCCAAGGAGAAGGCCGGGGCCGACGTTGCCGAGCACGCATGGCGCTTTCCGGTCGGCTACGGGTTGTCCATCGATCAAATGCGCACGTTGGGCCTCTACATTTCCAATCCGCGCTCGCCGCAGGAAACGGATCGGCCGTTCGCCGAGCCCGGCCTCTTCCTGATCAACCCCGCGGGCGACACCCAGATCATTGATATCTCGAACGCACCCTTCTCGCGCCCCGACCTGCAAATGATTCTGAACGGCATCAAAACCATCATTGAGAAGAGCTATCCGGTGCGCGGCACGCACGCGTGATCGCTGTTTGATCCGCGTGTCGAGGCGGAAGGCGCCTTGCGTGCGGCGAACCAATGGATCAAATGGGGAGCGGCTATGACGGAGTCTGCAATCAAGGCACGCGCCTGTGTCTTCGACGCCTATGGCACACTGTTCGATTTTGCGTCCGCAGCAGCGGCTTGCAGCGACGTGCTCGGGGACAAGACTTCCGCTGTCACATCGCTGTGGCGCGACAAGCAATTGCAATACACGTGGCTGCGTGGCCTGCAGGAACGTCATGCGGACTTCTGGCAGGTCACGAGCGACGCACTTGATTTCACGCTGGATACGATGGCACTCGGCGACGCGGCATTACGCGAGCGTCTGTTGGCGCTCTATCGAACACTGAAATGCTTTCCGGAGGTTCCGTCAGCTCTTCGGCAGCTGAAGGACGCCGGCTTCGTCACGGCGATCCTGTCGAATGGCTCGCCAAACATGCTGAACGATGCGGTCGCCGGATCGCATCTCGGTGCCTTGGTCGATCACGTGCTTTCTGTCGAGGACGTCGGCGTCTTCAAGCCACATCCCACCGTTTATCAGCTCGCCGTGGATCGACTGGGTGTGCCGGCATCCGCTATCGCATTCATGTCCTCGAACGCTTGGGACGCACATGCCGCGTCTGCATTCGGAATGAGGGTCGTATGGTGCAACAGGTATGGTCAGCGGCGCGAGCGTCTGCCGGGTGCGCCGGATCGCGAAGTGCGGTCTCTTGCAGAGCTTCCGTCTTTGTTGACGCTCGAGCGATGATCACCCGAATACTCGCACGAGACATATGCATCACCGCGCTTGCGGTCTGTGTCTGGCTGTCGCCGGCGGCGGCCGAGACTAGGCCAGGAGCCATTCCCGATCTTCGGGTCGCAAAAGGGTTAAAGAACATCAAGGAAGCATGGCTCGCAGACGCGACCACGCGGTATAGGCATTTTGTGCTCGGCGCGCGTTATGAAGCCGCCAGTGTCGTTGTGCGCACGGCGGACAATCGTACGGTAAAGCTGACGCTTCCTGAGACCTCTGTGTTTGAAGACCGTCAGCCGAGACTTGTCGACCTCGACGGTGATGGTAACGACGAGATCGTATTGGTTCGATCTCAAGTCGGACTAGGCGCTGCCCTTGCGATCATAGGTCTCGTCGACGATCGCTTGAAGATCCTAGCCGAGACGCCGCCTACCGGCCATCAGAACACATGGATCAATCCTGCGGGCATTGCTGACTTCGACGGTGATGGCGTCCTCGATGTCGCCTACGTACAAATGCCTCATGTGCTCGGACGCCTGCGCGTGTGGACGATGCGAGAAGGCAAGCTCATCGAAATTGGCACGTTGCCAGACACGTCCAATCACGTTGCGGGCTCAAGAGATATCGGCCTATCCGTTGTTGCCGATTTCAACGGAGACGGCGTTGCCGATCTCGCACTGCCGTCGCTCGATCGCCGGTCGCTTCGCTTCATCACGGCCAAGGGTGGAGTTGGCGAATTCGCACGCGTGCCATTGCCCGCTCCAGCAGTCGCGGATTTCCGGCTGGAGATGCTCGCAGGCAAGCCCGTGGTTGTCGTTGGTCTCAGCGGCGGTCGAACGTTTCGCGCGTCGTATCCGTGACCTACGCCAGCCGATGTTTGATGGAGGTATTCCGATCTCCGCCGCGATTTCCTTCATCCGCTTCCTTGCGCGATAAGCAGCAGGACCTCCCTCTGCCGCGGTGTCAACCGAGGCTCCTGGTGGGTATTCGGCTCCACAAGCGCCGCCGGGTGCGTCTTTGGAGATATGAGGCGTCAGGTAGGCGCGTCCCGCCGTGACAACCATCCACCGGCAACGGTCTTGGCAACTCGAGCGGACGATGACGCAACGCCTCAGTTTGCGGACATCGTCGAGCAGCCCTGCGTCAGCGTCAAGGCAGCAGCGCTCAAGGCCCGCCGTGGGATGGCGCTACTCTGTGCGGCGCATCATGCCCGTGGAAGCGTTAGGTCACTATTGGCCCTTCTCGTCGATCGGCTGAGCGGCTAAGTTCGTCCGCACCTGTGGGTGAAGCAGTCTCGCTGCGCATCCGCGCCAGAGGTCAATTCTGACCCTAAGCTGCCCTGAGCAGCCGCAGCATTCAGGGCTCGCCGGGGAACGCACCGCAGGCAGGCCGCGGTGCCTGCCAATAGGCAGTCAACGTGCCGCGCTGTGTCCGTTGTGCCAGCGAGAGCCGACATTGGGCTTTGATTGAGGGGGCAGTTGCAGAAGGGTTGCTTTTGGTCTCGTCGCCCCTGATCCGGCAGTCATCTAAAAAAGGTGGAAATTGCGACCTCCAAATCCATGACGAGGTCTCTCCCATCGAGTGATCTTCCGCATGATCGATAGCTGCTTGCGAAGCGCAAACCCTTCGATTGACGCACTTGGATGATTGCGGCGGCACTTAAGAGAGAGCTCGATTATGCGATCGCAACTCACGCTCGTGGTGCAATACTGGGCAGACGATCCGCAAATTGCATCACACGGTTCCGACCCCCGCGTTTCGCAGCATAGAGCGCCGTATCCGCTCGGCGCAATGTTTCATCAATTGAAGGGTCACTCCGCAATATCTCGGCGACCCCAGCGCTGCAGGTTACGTTGATCCCGGCCGAACCATCATCGATCGTTGTTTCCGCGACGGTCCGCCGCAACAGTTCCGCAACCTTCATGCCCCCAGCTGCATCGGCCCCGGGCAGCAGCACTGCGAATTCCTCGCCGCCAAGTCGGGCGAGGACATCGGTCGGGCGTAGTCGCTCGTTGCAGGCCCTCGCAAATTCACATAGGACCCGATCGCCTATCGCATGTCCGAAGTTATCATTGATGGATTTGAAATGATCGAGATCGATCATCACAACCGAAGCCGAGGCACCAAACCTCCTAACACGCTCTACTTCGCGATTTGCCGTTTCATTGAAGTAGCGCCGATTCGGCGAGCCAGTGAGTGAATCGGTCGCTGCCAGCCGCGAGAGTTCAAACTCCATCAACTTGCGTTCAGTGATGTTTATATGCGAGATCACCGCCCCGCCCTGCGCAATACAGAGTGGCGTTGCGCGACCCAAAAACCAACGAGCCTCAGTGATTGAGTGGCATGGGTACTCAAGCTGGAACAAGTCGGACTTCCCAGAAAGTACAGACCTCACCCCAGTCGCAAAT
>LNFM01008348.1_pt1 | contig 15682 bp, 20 predicted proteins | sample 596031 | NCBI WGS metagenome assembly LNFM01 (sample SAMN04254537, study PRJNA301005) | activated carbon metagenome | isolation source: dual media filters at the Ann Arbor, Michigan drinking water treatment plant | place: USA: Ann Arbor | reverse complement strand
AAAATCTTCCAGCATGCGGTCGATGGCCTCGAGGTTGATCGAGGCGTCTTCGCGGATCGCGGTGTGCGGGCAGCCGCCGGTTTCCACACCCATGATGCGTTCGGCATCGAGCGCACCACTGACGGTCAGGATGCGCTGGTCTTCCTTGGTGTAGATGTCGTTGGTGATCGCCACCAGGTCGTACTGCTCGCGCATGGCCTTGCAGAGCATTTCCAGCAAGGTGGTCTTGCCCGAACCCACGGGGCCACCCACGCCCACGCGCAGCGGGGGCAGGAGTTTGCTTCGATTCGGGATGTGGTGCAGGGCGGGTGCGTTCATGGTGAGGTCCTAGGAACGGAACAGTCGTGAGTATTGGGTTTCGTGCTGGCTGCTCAGGATGGCCAGCATGGGGCTGTAGGCCTGGCGTGCGCTGTCGGGCAGGGCCAGCGCGTGTTCGACGGCGGCGGGAATTTCCGCCGCCAGGCGCGAGAGGATGGTCTGGCCCGCGGTCTGGCCCAGGGGCACGGCCTTGAGGGCGGCCTGCATGAGGGTCTCGGCCCAGCCGAAGGCGTAGGCCAGCAACACCTCACGCTCGGGCGCGCCGCTGCCGGCCGCGGCCAGCGCAAACATCACCGGGTAGCTCGGGTCCAGGCCGGCGACGAAGGCCAGCACGGCGGCATCGGCATGCGGCAGCTTGCGCAGCCATTCGCGCAGGGAGCGGCCCATCTGCTCGGTCTGCAGGCGCAGCTCGGCGCTCTCGCGTGTCTGCAGCAGCCAGTCGTTGAGGGCGTGCACACGCGCTGCGTCACCGGCACGCCAGGCGCGCAGGGCCTGGGCGATCACGGCCAGGTCGGAACGCGCCAGCGTGAGGTGCAGCTGATGCGTGAGCCAGTGGGCCGCGCTGTCGGCATCGTGCACATGGCCCGCATCCACCGCGGCCTCCAGCCCTTCGGAATAGGAGAAGCCGCCCACGGGCAGGGCCGGCGAGGCCAGCCAGAGCAGTTGCAGCAGGCTGGCGGGCTGCAGCGCCGCGGGCGGGTCGACCGCCTCAGTGGGAATGTTTGTGCGCATGTCCATGGTCGTGCCCATGGTCGTGATCGTGGCCGCAGTCCGGGCCGTGGACAGGGTTGTCCCCGTGGTCGTGGCTGTGATCGTGCGAGTGGCCGTGCTCATGCGCGTGGGCGTGTCCGTGGTCATGCCCGTGGCCGTGCCCATGCCCACCGCCGGCGCTGTAGGCCCCGCCCTCGGGCTCGAAGCTGTCCTGCTGCGCTACCACGGTCAGGTGCATGGCGCGCAGCATGTCGGCCAGCACATGGTCGGGCTCGATCTTCAGGTGGTCGGGCCGGAGTTCGATGGGCACGTGGCGGTTGCCCAGATGGTAGGCCGCACGCGTGAGGTCGAAGGGCGAGCCATGCTCGGCGCAGGCGGTGATGCGCAGCACGGCCTGGGCGGCGGCGATGACGCGGATCATCGAACCGTCTTCGGCCACCAGCACGTCGCCGCCGCGCACCACGGTGCCGCGCGGCAGGAAGATGCCGAGTTCACGGCCCTGGCTGTCGGTGGCGGCGAAGCGGCTTTTCTGGCGCAGGTCCCAGTCGAGTTCGACGGTGGCAGCGCGTTTGAGGAGCACAGGGGCCAGGCCCTGGCCCTGGGGCAGCAGTTTGGAGACGGTGATCACGGTGCTTGTTTCAGACTAGGAATATCGTTAATATAACAACTGTTATAACGCACGGGGGATGCCATGACTGCACTCAAACTCACCCAGATCGGCAATTCCGTGGGTGTCATCCTGCCCAAGGAGGTGCTGGCGCGCCTGAAGGTGGAAAAGGGCGACACGCTGTTTGTCACTGATGCGGCCAACGGGGTGACGCTCACGCCCTACGATCCGGAACTTGAAGCCCAGCTGGAGGCCGGGCGCGAGTTCATGCGCGAATACCGTGACACCTTCCACCAGCTGGCCAAATGAGCCGTTGGAAGTGGGTGAACCGCAAGGCCCTGCTGCTGCTGCATGACGAAAGCCTGGCCGAGCACGGCGGGGCCAGCGGCTTGCGTGATGAGGGGCTGCTGGACTCGGCGCTGGCGCGACCGCTGAATCTGGCGCTCTACGAGCAGCCGGATGTGGCTGCCCTGGCCGCCTCGTATGGCGTGGGGCTGGCCAAGAACCATCCTTTTGTCGATGGCAACAAGCGCGCAGCTTTTCTGGCGGTCGGCCTGTTTCTGATGGCCAATGGTCAGCGCCTGCATGCGACACAGGCCGAGGCCACCTTGACCATGCTGCGCGTGGCTGCGGGCGAGCTGGACGAGGCCGGCTTTGCCGCCTGGTTACGGGCGCATATCCGGCAACGCTGATGCTCCACATTGCCTGTCCGTTTCAGAACAGGAAGTAGCGCTGCGCCATGGGCAGGCTCTTCGCCGGTTCGCAGACCAGGAGCTGGCCGTCGGCGCGCACCTGGTAGGTCTGGGCATCGACTTCCATCCTGGGCACATAGCTGTTATGCACCATGTGGCGCTTGGTGACGCTGCGGATGTTCTTCACCGCCGACAGACGCTTGCTCAGGCCATAGCGCGAGCCGATGTCGGCGGCCAGGCCGGCCTGCGAGACAAAGGTCAGCGAGGTCTGGGCGATGGCCTTGCCGAAGGCGCCGAACATGGGGCGGTAGTGCACGGGCTGGGGCGTGGGGATGCTGGCGTTGGGGTCGCCCATGGCCGCGAAGGCGATCATGCCGCCCTTGAGGATGAGCGCGGGCTTGACGCCGAAGAAGGCCGGCTTCCAGATCACCAGGTCGGCCCACTTGCCCGGGGCGATGCTGCCCACCTCGTGGCTGATGCCGTGGGCAATGGCCGGGTTGACCGTGTACTTGGCGACGTAACGCTTGACGCGGAAGTTGTCGTTGCGCGCACCGTCGCCCTCGAGCTTGCCGCGCTGGCGCTTCATCTTGTCGGCCGTCTGCCAGGTGCGGATGATGACCTCACCCACGCGGCCCATGGCCTGGCTGTCGCTGCTCATCATGCTGATGGCGCCCAGGTCGTGCAGGATGTCCTCGGCCGCGATGGTCTCTTTGCGGATGCGGCTTTCGGCGAAGGCCAGGTCCTCGGCAATGGCCGGGTCCAGGTGGTGGCAGACCATGAGCATGTCCACGTGCTCGTCCAGCGTGTTCACCGTGTAGGGCATGGTGGGGTTGGTCGAGCTGGGCAGGAAGTTGGCCTCACCCACCACCTTGAGGATGTCGGGCGCATGGCCGCCGCCCGCGCCCTCGGTGTGGAAGGCGCAGATGCCGCGGCCCTTGACGGCCGCGATGGTGTTCTCGACAAAGCCCGATTCGTTGAGCGTGTCGGAGTGGATGGCCACCTGGGTGTCGGTGGCCTCGGCCACGTCCAGGCAGTTGCTGATGGCCGCCGGCGTGCTGCCCCAGTCCTCGTGCAGCTTGAGGCCGATCACGCCGGCGTTGATCTGCTCGTGCAGCGCAGCTGGCAGGCTGGCGTTGCCCTTGCCGAGGAATCCGAGGTTCATGGGGAAGGCCTCGGCCGCCTGCAGCATGCGCTCGATGTGCCAGGGGCCAGGGGTGCAGGTGGTAGCCAGCGTGCCCGTGGCCGGGCCCGTGCCGCCGCCGAGCATGGTGGTCACGCCCGAACACAGGGCCTCTTCGATCTGCTGCGGCGCGATGAAGTGGATGTGGCTGTCGATGCCGCCGGCCGTGACGATATGGCCTTCGCAGGAGATGATCTCAGTGCCCGGGCCGATGATCACGTCCACGCCTGGCTGGGTGTCGGGGTTGCCGGCCTTGCCGATGGCGGCGATGCGCCCGTCCTTGAGGCCGATGTCGGCCTTGACGATGCCCCAGTGGTCGATGATGAGGGCATTGGTCAGCACCGTATCCATCGCGCCCTGTTCACGCGTGCGCTGGCTCTGGGCCATGCCGTCGCGGATGGTCTTGCCGCCGCCGAACTTCACTTCCTCGCCGTAGCCGCCGGCGCGCAGGGTGTGGTCCTGCTCGACTTCGATGATCAGGTCGGTGTCGGCCAGGCGCACACGGTCACCCGTGGTGGGGCCGTACATCTCGGCGTAGGCGCGTTTGGTGATGAAGGACATGATCTTGGTTTTCTAGAGTTTTCCCTGAACCAGACCGCGAAAGCCGTAGACCTTGCGTTCGCCCGCGTAGTCCACGAGCTCTACGGTGCGCTGCTGGCCCGGCTCGAAACGCACGGCCGTGCCGCTGGCGATGTTCAGGCGCATGCCCTGCGCGGCCTTGCGGTCGAAGTCCAGCGCGCCATTGGTCTCGGCAAAGTGGTAGTGCGAACCGACCTGGATGGGGCGTTCGCTGGTGTTTTTCACCACTACGGTGAGCGTGCGGCGGTCCGGGTTGAGCGTGTGCGCGCCGTCGTCGATCAGCAGTTCGCCGGGGATCATGGCTGCTGCCCCGGCTTACTTGCGCAGCGTCCAGATGGCCACGCCCACGAGCACGGCTACGGCGATGAAGCCCAGCACGTCCGTGGCGTGCCAGTGTGCGCCCATCAAGCCATGGCCCTCGTGGGCCTGCGCCAGCAGCGGCAGCAGGGCGGCGCAGGCGGCGAGGGGTGACAGCAGTCGTTTCATGTCGAAGTCTCCGGTTGGAATGGGGGATCATTTGCGCAGATGCCAGTACAGCATGCCGCCGAGTGCGCCGAACGAGGCCAGGCCCACGAGTTCGCGCAGCGGCAGGCGCGGCAGGGCACCGAAGCCGGCCCAGGCGGCACCGGCCGTGAGCAGAAGGGCGAGGCAGCAGAGAACGGTACGCATGAGGGTGGGGGTTTGCAGCGAGGTTCAGGCGATGGGCTGGTGCACGGTGACGAGCTTGGTGCCGTCGGGGAAGGTGGCCTCGACCTGGATGTCGGGAATCATCTCGGGCACGCCCTCCATCACGTCGCTGCGCTGGAGCAGGGTGCGGCCCTCGCTCATGAGCTGGGCCACGCTCTTGCCGTCGCGCGCACCTTCCATCACCGCGGCACTCAGATAGGCCACGGCTTCAGGGTAGTTGAGCTTGAGCCCGCGCGCCATACGCCGTTCGGCTAACAGGGCGGCGGTGAAGATGAGCAGCTTGTCTTTTTCGCGGGGGGTCAGTTCCATGTCGCTTCGCTTTTAGTCAGACCGCGCGGCCACTAACGCTGGCCGAACGCGGGGAGTCAGTTCCATATCGCTTCCAAATCAGTCCGTGCGGCCGCCAAGGCGGGTCGAGCGCGGGGTGAGTTCCATATCGCTACGCTTTAAACAGACCGTGCGGCCGCAAGAGCTGGCCCAACACAGTTGGGCGTTCCATGATCGTGTGCTGTTGGGTCCCCCGTCTTATGCAATAGCCATGCCGCCGGCTGGGGGCGAGTTCTGCACTGGGCTCCAGGATGGGCGGGAGATCCTGCCTTTTTATGGTGCGTTTTTGACCTTTTGCGCCGAAAAATTCCATCGCGGGCAGTTCGGCGCCCCGAAGCAGTGCATCCCAGCTTTGGAGATCACCCGACAGCGGCCCGACCTGCCGAGTGCACGCGTCCTGCTTCTAGAATGGCGACGTCGGCCCCCACGGGCCGACAGCGTTCTCAGGGCGGGGCGGAATTCCCCACCGGCGGTATCTGCAGGCGACTGCAGCAGCCCGCGAGCGCCCGGCACAGGCCTTGGTCTGGGCCGGGGTCAGCAGATCTGGTGCGATGCCAGAGCCGACGGTCACAGTCCGGATGAAAGAGATCGCGACTCCCGACGTCGGCGCGCGAGCGTAACGGCGTCGTGTTGGCGTGCGCCCTGATTCTGGCAACCCCGTCTTCTTGAGGACACCATGAATCAGACCTTGGAAACTTCTCCCACCCCCTTGGGCGCCCCGCGCCCTTCCGCGCCACGCGTGGCCCTCATCGCCGCCAGCTGGCACCGCGACATTGTGGCCAGCGGCACCGCGGCCATCCGCGCCGAACTCGAGCGCAGCCACTGGTCGCCCGATCAGATCGACCTCTACGAGGTCCCCGGCGCCTTCGAGATTCCGTTGCATGCACGGCGGCTCGCGCGCAGCGGCCGCTACAGCGCCCTCATCGCCTGCGGTCTGGTGGTCAACGGCGGCATCTACCGCCACGAGTTCGTGACTTCTGCCGTCATCGACGGCCTGATGCGTGTACAGCTCGAAACGGACACGCCCGTCTTCTCCATGGTGCTGACACCGCGCGACTTCCACGAGCACGAGGAGCATCTGCGTTTCTTCAGGGAGCACTTCGTGAAAAAGGGCACGGAAGCGGCGCGGGCCTGCCTGGAGACGCTGGCGAGTCTGCAAGCCTTGCCGGTCTGAGGGACTGCTATCAACCGGGGCCAGTACAAGGGAGGACGTGTCGTGCTGTCTGCTTGCTGGGCGCGAGCCAGGTCTTTCTGTGGATCGGTCGGCCGCTGACGGATGCAGAACTGCGCACACGACGGCCTTCGGCTGGCGAGAGAGAGTGGGAGTGACGAGGGATGACCTGCCTTGTGGCTAGGGGGCGGCCCGCAGGTTTTGCCCGGTTTGCGCTATACGCCTTTGACGCACAGGATGACAGGCCATGGCGTTCATCGAAACGCCAACGTTCATGCGCCTGGCGACGGAATTTCTGACTGATGATGAATACCGCGACATCCTGGGCAGCAGCCCACCTGGGGCGGCGATGGCGAGCAGTCTGTTGCGGGCTAGCCGGCGCTCATCGTGTTCAGCGCGGGTGTTTGAGGGGACTGAAGCAGGGCATCGGCTACCAGTTGCAAGCCGTGTTCACAGTCCTGCACGTCGTTGGGCCCTCCCAGGCACAGGCGCACGGCTTCCGGTGGATCACCGTCGGTGGAGAAGGCGGCGCCAGCCAGCGCGCCTACGCCTTGTGCACGCAAGTATGCCGCCAGCTCCACCGCATTCCACGCGCCGCTGACGGGTAGCCACACATGAAAAGCCTGCGGGTGCCCCTGCATGCCCAAGCTGGCCAGGTGTTTGTCGGCCAGAGCATGGCGCTGCCCACATTCGCTGCGGATGGCTTGCAGCATGCGGTCCACGGTACCGTCCTCTATCCAGTAGGTGGTCAGCAGATTGCTTAGCGGTGAGGCCATGACGGTCGTGGCACGTAGCGCACCGGCCAGTCGTTGCGATAGCCGCTCGTTGGGTGAGGCCACATACGCCGTGCGAAGGCCCGCACCAAAGCACTTGGCAAAGCCGCTGACATAGTAGGTGAGCCCTGGCGCCAGGGTGGCCATGGAGGGCAGGGGCTTCAGGGGCAGCATGCCGTAGGCGTCGTCTTCGATGATGGGGATGGAGAAACGCAGCGCCACATCGGCCAGCGCCTCGCGCCGCGAGCGGCTGATGGTGCCGGTGGTGGGGTTCAACAGCGTGGGGTTGCAGTACAGGGCTTGGGGGTGCAGGGTTTTGCAGGCGTGCTCGAACGCGTCTGCAATGGGGCCATCTTCATCCATGGGCAAGGGATGCAGTTGGATGCCCAGCTGGGCGGCGATGGCTTTGACGCCGGGGTACGTCAAGGACTCGACGCACACCAGCTCGCCCGGCCGGGCCAGCAGAGACAGCAGGGCCAGCAGCACGCTGTGGATGCCCGGGGCCACCAGCACCTGCGCGGCCTTGCAGTCAGGCAGGTAGGGGCGCAGCCATTGGGCGCCGAGTTCGCGGTCCTGGGCGCTGCCACCAAAGTCCTGGTAGCGCAGCAGGGCGTACAGGTCGGCGCTGGCCAGCAGGCCTGCAGCGGTGTCGTGCATATGGGCCAGCAGCTCGGGGTCGGCGGGCTCGGGCGGCAGGTTCATGGTCATTTCGGCCGCACTGCCCCCGCGCAGGCGCAGGCCGGGGCTCACGCCGCGCACATAGGTGCCCATGCCAGCGTGCGAGTCGATGAGGCCGCGCTTGCGTGCCTCGCTGTAGCCGCGCGCCACCGTGGTGTAGTTCAGGTGCAGTTCGTCGGCCAGCTCACGCAGCGTAGGCAGGCGGTCGCGGTTGCCCAGGCGTCCGGTGCGTATGTCGTCTGCAATCAAGTCGGCCAGCAGCAAGTGGGCAGGCTTGTCGCTCTTTTGCAGCTTTTTGATCCAGTGGGTTGGCGTCTTCATCATGGGGGACTCTTTCGCGCAACTTGATTGCATGACTTGATGGCATGTTGGTGCAATCAATGACGCAGATTCCATGCCCGGCTTGTCGAATTGATTTGCATCAAGGCGGTGCATCTCACCCCCTTTATCGGGTGCATTGATTGCATGCCGGGTGCGTCAAATCAGTGCAAAAACCCCGGTGCTGGCGCGCGTTCCCAGGGTCATGCCAGACCCAAAAAAATATGGGGTGTCGCCCAAGCCGCACGCCATGCGCTTGATCGCGACTTGATCGCATCACGGGACGTACAGGCGGGCACGGAGCATGCAAAACAGAGAGTGCGCTTCCCTTGGTTCAACGACTTCTCATCCACTTTTAACTGGAGTAACCGCATGCCCAAAGTCACCAAACCCGCCAACGTCAAAGGCGAACACCTGGTTGATTACGAAGAAAAGCTGTTCGAAGACGTGAAAGCAGATCCCGGCGAAAAAGCCCTGGTCACCTTCCACACGGTGGCCTTTGAAGGCTCCATCGGTTTTGTGAATCTGCTGCAAGCCACCCGCCTGCAACGCAAGGGTTTCGAGACCTCGATCCTGCTGTACGGCCCTGGCGTCACGCTGGGTGTGCAACGTGGTTTCCCCACCTTGGGCGACGAAGCCTTTCCCGGCCACCAGAACTTCAACAACCAGATCGCCAAGTTCATCGCCGAAGGCGGCAAGGTCTACGCCTGCCGCTTTGCGCTGCAAGCCTTGTATGGCCATGGCGAAGGCGCTTTGATTCCCGGCATCACGCCCATCAGCCCGCTGGATGTGCTGGACATTGTGCTGCTGCACCGCAAGTCCAACGCCTTCATTCTGGACACCTGGACCCTGTAAGTCCCGCGCGGAGACACGACGATGGCCACCACCCACCGAACCGTCCGCGCTGCGGCGGTGCAGATTGCCCCGGACCTGCAGCGCCCGCAAGGCACGCTGGAGCGGGTGTGCGCCGCCATCGACGATGCCGCCCGCCAGGGCGTGGAGATCATGGTCTTTCCCGAGACCTTCATGCCCTACTACCCTTATTTCTCGTTCATCCAGCCGCCGGTGCAGCAGGGGCCTGCGCACCTCAAGCTGTATGAGCAGGCGGTGGTGGTGCCCGGCGCAGAAACGGCCGCCATTGCGTAGCAGGCACGCACCCACGGCATCGTGGTGGTCATGGGCGTGAACGAGCGCGACCACGGCAGCCTCTACAACACGCAGCTGATTTTTGATGCCGACGGCAGCCTGCTCCTCAAGCGCCGCAAGATCACGCCCACCTACCATGAGCGCATGATTTGGGGCATGGGGGATGCCTCGGGCCTGCAGGTGGTGCCCACGGCCGTGGGTCGCGTGGGTGCCCTGGCCTGCTGGGAGCACTACAACCCCTTGGCCCGCTACAGCCTGATGGCGCAGCACGAAGAAATCCATTGCGCCCAGTTCCCTGGCTCACTGGTGGGGCCGGTTTTTGCGGAGCAGATGGAAGTCACCATCCGCCACCACGCGCTGGAGTCGGGTTGCTTTGTCATCAACGCCACCGGCTGGCTCACCGATGCGCAGATCCAGTCCATCACCGCGGACGCGGGCTTGCAAAAAGCCCTGCGCGGCGGCTGCCATACCGCCATCATTTCGCCCGAAGGCAAGCACCTGGCCACCCCGCTCACCGAGGGCGAAGGCATGGTGGTGGCCGACCTGGACATGGCCCTCATCACCAAGCGCAAGCGCATGATGGATTCGGTAGGGCACTACGCCCGCCCCGAATTGCTGAGCCTGCATATCAACGCCGCAGCGGCTCAGCCCATGCACGGCGCTGCCGCAGCCGCCACCCCCACCGCATTCCCCGCCATCGCCACCCCCCGGAGCACAGACCATGCACACAGCCCCCTCAACGCCATCGGCAGCCACACGCCAGCTCATGACGGAGCTGCAATCCCACGGCTTGCGACTGGCTGACCCAGCGTCGGTCCACAGTGGAGTCGCCAGCCGCAAGGGTGGCGCAGGGCCCTCCGACCACAAGGCCGTCACGGTGGATGGCCACACCATCATGGTGCCGGTGCATACCTCCAGTGCCTGGACCTCGCCCTTTGTGGCGCAGGCACCCGACGCGCAGGGTCGCAGCGCACTGCTGCGCGGCACGATCCCGATTGCGCAGATTGCCTTTCCCGCATCGCCCAGGTTCTATGAACTGAAGACGGCCGACGGCGTGCCCTACTCGCACATTGCCACCCTGCACGGTGCCGACGTGCTGGCCACCACCGTGTTGCAGACCTGCATCCGTTACGAGAGCCGCAAGAAGACTTGCCAGTTCTGCTCCATCGGCCAGTCGTTGGCGGCCGGCCGCACCATTGCCCACAAAACGCCCGAGCAGCTGGCCGAAGTGGCCGAGGCCGCGGTGCGCCTGGACGGCGTGAAACACATGGTGCTGACCACCGGCACCCCCAATGCCACGGACCGGGGCGCCAGCGTGCTGGTGGACAGTGCCCGCGCCATTCGCGCCAAGGTGGATTTGCCCCTGCAGGCCCAGTGCGAGCCGCCGGACGACGATGTGTGGTTCCAGCGCATGTTCGACGCCGGTGTGGACACCCTGGGCATGCACTTGGAGGTGGTGACACCCGAGGTGCGCGCACGCATCATGCCGGGCAAGGCGCAGGTGCCGATCAGCCGTTACATGGCGGCCTTTGAGGCCGCGGTCCAGGTGTTTGGCCGTGGTCAGGTCAGCACCTACATCTTGGCCGGCCTGGGCGATACGCCCGAAGCGATCTTGGACATTTCTGCCCAGCTGCTGGCGCTGGGGGTGTACCCGTTTGTGGTGCCCTTTGTGCCCATCAGCGGCACCCCGTTGGAAGACCACCCCGCGCCCAGCCCGGATTTCATGCGTTCCATCCTGCAGCCTTTGGGGGCCATGGTGGCCGCTGCGGGGCTGCGCTCCACCGACATCAAGGCGGGCTGCGGCAAATGCGGCGCCTGCTCATCCCTGTCGGTGTTTGAAACCGCCGAAGTCTGAAAAGGAGCCCACCATGCTCAGCGCCGACCATCTGTGTGAACTGCCTCTGGCCTACAAGCCCAGCACTTTCAGGGTGAAGTGGGCCGACACCGCCTGGGAAATTGCCCAGGCCAGGCGCTTGCGCCGCGATGTGTTTTGCACCGAGCAAGGGGTGTTTGAAGACGACGACACCGACACCATCGACAGCCAGGCGCAGACCTTGGTGGCCGTTTCTTATCTGGGGGCCATGCCCGACCAGGTGGTGGGCACCGTGCGCATCCACACCAGCGAGCCCGGCCTGTGGTGGGGCTCGCGGCTGGCGGTGGAGCCCATCTTTCGCCACCACGGCGGCTTGGGGGCCGCGCTGATTCGCCTGGCCGTGAGCAGTGCCCACGCGCGGGGCTGCAGCATTTTTCTGGCGCATGTGCAAAGCCAGAACACGCCGCTGTTCGAGCGCCTGCACTGGCGCGTGCTGCAGCACCAGCCGCTGCACGGCCGCCCGCACGACCTGATGCAGGCCGATCTGCAGCATTACCCGCCGTGTTACGACCCCATCCAGGGTTTTGCGGTCCCCCGTCGGAGTGCGGCATGACGGTGCAAGCCCTCACCACGGCGTTGTTGGCCGGGCGCGGTTTTGCCCACAAGCGCGATATCAGCGATGCCATGGCCGTGTTGCAGCGCAGCCGCCCGGCCGCCAGCGCCGTGCGGGTGGGGGACGACTGCGCTGCGATTCCCGATGGCGACGGTTATCTGCTTTTTGCCATGGAAGGTTTTGTGGACGACTTTGTGCAAGCCATGCCCTGGTTTGCCGGCTACTGCGGGGTGATGGTGAATGTGAGCGACATCTACGCCATGGGCGGACGCCCGCTGGCGGTGGTGGACGCGATCTGGAGTGCGGGCGCTGCGGGCAGCAGCGCGGTGCTCGAAGGCATGGCCGAGGCCTCCAGCCGCTACGGGGTGCCGGTGGTGGGCGGCCACACCAACCACCGCAGCAGCCGCAGCCAACTGGCGGTGGCGATTCTGGGCCGGGCCAAGCGCCTGCTCACCAGTTTTGATGCCCGCCCCGGTCAGCGCCTGCTCATGGCGATAGACCTGCGCGGCGCTTATCAGGAGCCCAACCCGTACTGGGATGCGTCCACCATGGCCCCGGCAGAACGCCTGCGTGCCGACCTGGAGCTGCTGCCCGCGCTGGCCGAAGAGGGCCTTTGCGGTGCCGGCAAAGACATCAGCATGGCGGGCGCCATTGGCACGGCACTGATGCTGCTGGAGTGCTCGCGTGTGGGGGCGGTCATCGATGTCCATGCCATCCCCCGGCCCGACGGTGTGCCGCTGTTGCGCTGGCTGCAGTCTTTCCCCAGCTTTGGTTTTGTGCTGAGTGTGGACGCGGCGAACGCTGCGGCCGTATGTCAGCGCTTTCACGCACGCGGCATCGCCTGTGCCGATGTGGGCCCCGTGACCCAAGACCCGCAGGTGTGGTTGCAAGAAGGCCAGGACCGCGCACGGTTGTGGAATGTGGCGGAGCAGCCGTTTATCCAGGCGCCGCAAGCCGCGCCCTCCAACCTGTCGGAGCCGGCCCATGCCTAGCAGCTTGCGCCCTTCCTGGCCGCTCAAGATCGGCTTGCTCACCCATTCGGTCAACCCGCGTGGCGGCGTGGTGCACACGCTGGAGCTGGCCGCAGCGCTGCATGCGGCAGGCCACCAGGTCACGGTGTGGGCTCCCGCGCTGCCTGGCCAGCGCATGTTCCGTGCGGTGCCGCACCGCCTGCAACTGGTGCCGGTGCAGGCCGCTGCCGATGGCACGGCCAGCATGGTCGCGTCACGCATGGCAGCGCTGGAGCAGCACCTCGGTCGTGTGCTGCTGGCGGAGTCCTTCGATGTGCTCCACGCCCAGGACCCGATCGGTGCGAACGCGCTGGCCAACCTGCAGGAAGACGGGCGTATCGACGGCTTTGTGCGCACCGTGCACCACCTGGACATGTTTGAAGACCCCCGCCTGATGCATTGGCAGGCGCGTGGCATGCATGCTGCGCAGCAGGTCTTGTGTGTGAGTCAGCTCTGGTGCGATGTGCTCCAGCGCGAGCATGGCATCGCCGCGCACCGGGTGCACAACGGGGTGGACCTGCTGCGCTACCGCCGGCACGCGGATAGCGCAGACGCGACCCTGCAGGCGCGCTGGGGCCTGCGCAGCGGTCGTGCACCGGTGGTGCTGGCCGTGGGGGGCGTGGAGGAGCGCAAGAACACGCTGCGGACCCTGCAGGCCTTTGCCAGGCTGCGCCAGCGTTGCCCCCAAGCCCAGCTGGTGATTGCCGGGGGCTCCAGCTTGCTGAACCACGATGCCTATGGCCAAGCCTTCCAGGCCGAGCTCGGCGCCTTGCAGCTTCGTACCGGCGTGGGGGGCGATGTGGTCATCACCGGTGCCTTGCCCGATGCCCAGATGCCCGCCCTGTTCCGCAGTGCCGATGTGCTCGCCATGCCTTCCTTGCGCGAAGGCTTTGGCCTGGTGGTGCTGGAGGCGCTGGCCAGCGGCACACCCGTGGCGGTGTCGCAGATCGCCCCGTTTACCGAATACCTGGGCGATGCCGACTGCTGTTGGGCCGACCCCCTCGACCCCGCCAGCATTGCCGCTGCCTTGCATGCCGCCTTGCAAGCAGAGCGTCGACGCGCCCTGCAAACGACACCTGCCGTATGCCAGCGTTTCAGCTGGACCGCCAGCGCTGCATTGCACGCGGACCTGTACTACGCCCAAGTGGCTGCGGCCCGTCATGGCCCGAGCCCTCGGCCTGCCTTATCTGGAGAGCCCCATGCCCGTTATGCACTTTGACGTTCGTTGGCCCGATGCCAGTGAGACCCACTGCTACTCACCCTCTTTGGTGATCAAGGACTACCTGACGCCCGGCCAAACTTACCCCCTGCCGCAATTCATGACCTTGACCACGGAGGCGCTGAACATCGCCTCCGAGCGGGTGCGGGCCAAGTTCGGTTTTGCCTGTTCTGCGGCCATGGACCAGCTGGCACAGCTGGAGCGCATGGCGGCGCAGTTTTCTTCCGTGCCGGATGCGCAAGTCGCCGTCCTGGCGTTTCACGAGTAAGCCGCCCTGCGGTTGTCTGTCCCCTGATGTCAAGCAAGGAGTTCCGTGTGTCCACTTCCATCGCTACACCGGCTTCCCCCCACCACAGCGTCGTCATTGTCGGCGGGGGGCAAGCGGGCCTGTCTTTGAGCTATTACCTGCAGCAACGCGGCATCGACCACCTGGTGATCGAGAAGCAAAGTCCCATGCATGCCTGGCGCAACCAGCGCTGGGATGCGTTCAGCCTGGTCACGCCGAATTGGCAGTGCGCCCTGCCGGGTTGGCCCTACACAGGCCATGACCCGCATGGCTTCATGAAGAAGGATGAGATCCTGGCCTATCTGGAAGGGTTCAGGCAGCATGTGAACGCGCCCTTGCTGCAGGGGACGGCGGTGCAGCGTGTATCAGCCCGCGCTGGCGCAGGCTTTGAGGTGCACACCGCTGGTGGCAGCTTCACCGCCGATCAGGTGGTGGTGGCCTCCGGTGGCTACCACCAGCCCATCATCCCGCGCATGGCCGAGCGCATTCCCCCATCGGTGCTGCAGCTGCATTCGGCGCAATACCGCAACCCCGCTGCACTGCCCGACGGTGCGGTGCTGGTGGTGGGCTGCGGCCAGTCGGGTGCGCAGATTGCCGAGGACCTGCACCTGGCCGGCCGCAAGGTGGTGCTGGCCACCGGCAAGGCGCCGCGTTGCGCCCGCTTTTACCGGGGCAAAGATGTGGTGGACTGGCTGGCCGACATGGGCTACTACGACATGCCGGTGCACGAACATCCGCTGCGCGAAGGCGTGCGTGACAACACCAACCACTACGTGACCGGCCGCGACGGTGGACGCGACATCGACCTGCGCAAGTTTGCACAAGAAGGCATGGAGCTGTATGGCCTGCTGAAAGACTTCGACGGCGAGACCCTGCACTTTGCGGGCGACCTGGCCGAGAACCTGGACCATGCAGACCGCATCTACACCGGCATCAATGCGTCGATCGACAAGTTCATCGAGAAGAAGGGCATCGTGGCCCCAGCGGGTGAAACGTACACCGCACCTTGGCACCCCGCAGGCGAGCGCCTGAGTTTGAATCTCCGGGACGCGGGCATCACCAGCGTGATCTGGTGCATAGGCTTTCAGCCCGACTTTTCCTGGCTCGATGTGCCGGTGTTCAATGGCCGTGGACAACCGGCCCATGTGCGCGGCGTGACGCAAATCCCTGGGGTGTATTTTCTGGGTTTGCCGTGGCTCTACACCTGGGGTTCCGGCCGCTTCTCCGGCGTGGCGCGTGATGCCTTGTACCTGGCTGAGCACATTGAAGCACGTGCTGGAGACGCATCAACGTGCCAGTCGTCCAAAGTGGAAGAGATGCTGCCATCCTGAAGGGTGTGACTCTTGCTCTGCTGGCCCTGGCGGCGCTGGGCTCAGGGGCGGTGGCGATGCGGTAGGCGCCGAGGCGCTCACGCCCTCCTGCCCCAGCCCGGGGCATGGCACGAAATCTGCACTCCCCCGGGGCATGAACGCCCCGGAATCCCTGTCCGCTGACCTGGCTGCGCTGCCGCATGCGACGGTGCCGGTGCAGTCCATCGTCAAGGTCCGGCGCGAC
>LNFM01011213.1_pt1 | contig 15683 bp, 15 predicted proteins | sample 596031 | NCBI WGS metagenome assembly LNFM01 (sample SAMN04254537, study PRJNA301005) | activated carbon metagenome | isolation source: dual media filters at the Ann Arbor, Michigan drinking water treatment plant | place: USA: Ann Arbor | reverse complement strand
TTCAAAGACCAGGAGTTGCCCGCCTACGCGCAGGTGTGGGCGCTGGGCTTCATGTTCGTGGTGGAAAACTGGCCCGAAGACTGGGAGCCGCCGCGCGACAAGGAGACCGCCGCCTGGATCGACGAAGCGCTGGAACATGTGGTGGCCCTGACCGAAGACGACACCGGCAAGCCCACAGTGAACATGCACGCTGAAGACGGTCCGCCGAGCGTGAGCGACGAGCGCCTCAACGCGTTCGGCGCGGCGATCTGGGCGGTGTACGACCTGGCCCAGATCGGCCGCAGCCTGGGGCCGCGCGTGGAGCCGATCCGCAAGGCGGAGACACCGGGACGCAACGATCCGTGCCCGTGTGGAAGCGGCAAGAAATTCAAGAAGTGCCACGGTGCCTGAACTGGCACAAAGCAGTCACTTCAATTCAAACGGCCCACCCTGCACCAGCGCACGCTGGTAAGCCGGGCGCGCGTGGATGCGGCGCAGCCAGTCCATGAGCTTGGGGCGGCTTTCGTTCAGTCCTGCACGCGCCGCAGCGGCTTCCACCGGAAAACTCATCTGCACATCGGCCGCGCTGAACGAGCGGCCCGCAAACCAGTTGGATGTGGCGAGTTCACCTTCGAGAAAATCCAGGTGCTGCACGAGGTTGGGTGTGATGAAGCGCTTGTGCACCGTGGCCGAGATCGCCTTGGCGATCGGGCGCACGAGCAGCGGGGCTTTTTCCACCTCGTCGAACACCAGCTTCATCAGCAGCGGCGGCATCAGCGAGCCTTCGGCGTAGTGCAGCCAGTAGCGGTAGCGCAGAAACGATGGCGTGCCGGGCTCGGGTGAGAACTTGCCCTCGCCGTAGCGCTCCACCAGATACTCGATGATCGCACCCGACTCGGCCAGCGTGGCCTGCCCGTCAGTGACCACCGGCGACTTTCCCAAGGGGTGCACCTTCTTCAGCGCGGGCGGCGCCAGCATGGTCTTGGGGTCGCGCTGGTAGCGCTCGATCTGATACGGCACGCCCAGCTCTTCGAGCAGCCAGAGGACTCGCTGCGAGCGCGAATTGTTGAGGTGGTGGACGGTGAGCATGGGGTTCTTTCAGTCGTTGGTGGTCATGAAGCCGCGCAAGGCTGCTGCGGTGGCCTCGGGCAGTTCTTCGGGAATGAAATGGCCCGCTGGCATGGCTTCGCCATTCACGGTACCGGCGCACTGGGCCTGCCACAGCGCGAGCGGATCAAACAGCTTCTGCACCACACCACGCTGGCCCCACAGCACCAGCGTGTCGCAGGCAATGCGTTGTCCGCGTTCGCGGCTTTCGCGGTCGTGATCGAGGTCGATGCCGGCGCTGGCGCGGTAGTCCTCGCAGGCGCTGTGAATCGCCTCGGCGCGGCAGAAGCAGCGCTCGTACTCGGCCAGCGCCTGCGGTTCGATGTGGGGCAACCGTGCGCCATCCTGCGCCGAGCCCCAGCCCCCGAGCTTGGCATGCAGGTAGGCCTGCGCGTTGCCGCCGATCATGAGTTCGGGCAGCGGCGCGGGCTGGATCAGGTGGAACCAGTGGTAGTAGGCGCGGGCAAAGGCCATGTCGGTGCGCGCGTACATGTCCAGCGTGGGCGCGATGTCGATCACGCAGAGCTTGCGCACCCGCGCCGGGTGGTCCAGCGCCAGTCGGTGCGCCACGCGGCCACCGCGGTCGTGGCCGCAGAGGTAGAAGCTGTCGATGCCCAGTGTGTCCAACACATCGATCACGTCCTGCGCCATGGCGCGTTTGCTGTAGGTGCTGTGGTCGCTCTCGCCGGGCGCGTGCGACGAATCGCCGTAGCCGCGCAGGTCGGGCAGCACCAGCTTGAAGTGGGGCGCCAGCGCGTGCGCCACGCGATGCCACATCACATGCGTCTGCGGAAAGCCGTGCAGCAGCACGAGTGCAGGGCCGTCGGTGCGTCCGCCCACGCGCAGGGCTGCGTGCCCTCCCTGAGTCTGGATCTGTTGAAACTCGAAACCGTCGAACCAGCCTGCGTTCATGTGTTGTCTCCTCTCCGTCGAGTGTAGGTGTGGCCTGCGTGTGCTCAGGCCAATGCCTGCGGCAACGCTGTCGCCAGAAAGTCCCATACCCGGCGGATGCGTGGGTTGCTGCGGATTTCCCGATGCACCGCCAGCCACATGGGCAGCGGTGGAATGTCCAGCATGGGCAGCAGCGGCACCAGCTCGGGGTTGTGTCGCGCCACGTAGCGAGCGAGAAAACCCACGCCCAGTCCCGCGTTCACAGCTGCCTGGTAGGCGTTGAGGTCGTCTGTGCGCAGCGCGAAATCCTCGCGCTGCAAAGGGAAACCCATGGCGGCAAAGCCGCGCAGGATATCGGTGTTGCGGTCGTTGCCCACCAGGTCGTGTGACAGCAGGTCGGTGGGCACGCGCGGCGTGCCGCGACGGCGCAGGTAGTCGCGGTGCGCGAAGGTGCCGATGGCCACCTGGCCACCAGCGAACTCTGGTCGGGCCGCACCATGCGCAGCGCGATGTCGGCCTCGCGCTGCAGCAGGTTGCTCACCGCGTTGCTGGACACCAGCTCGATCTGGATGTCCGGGTGCAGCTCGCGCATCTGTCGCAAGAGCGGGGGCAGCAGCACGCAAGTGACCGGTTGGCTCGCACTGATGCGCACGGTGCCGCGTGTGTCGGCTTGAGCACCCGAGGCCTGGCGCGCCAACTGGTCGGCCGCACCCGACATGCTGCGCGCCGCTTCGGCCAGGCGGTGGGCGTGCGCGGTGGGCACCAGGCCACGGCCGGTGCGTTCGAACAGCACCACGCCGAGCTGTGCCTCCAGCTCGCCGATGTGCCGGCCCACGGTGGGCTGGCTGGTGTCGAGCGCGCGGGCGGCCGCCATCAGGCTGCCGCGGTCGAGCGCTGCGAGGAACGAGGGGATCAATGCCCAGTTGAATTGGCCGGTATGCATTTGTGCATGGCTGGTGTTTGGTTTCAGGCAATTGTGTATGGGGCGGGACGTTTCCACAATGCGTTCCATGGCGCCGGTGGTCGGTGCCCTCAGGAGTCGCTTCATGAATACATCTCCCTCGCTCTCCCCTTCGGGCACCGTGCTGGTCCTGGGGGGCCGGGGCCGTTTTGGTCTGGCGGCGGCGCAGGCCTTCGCACGCGGTGGTTGGCGTGTGTTGGCCCAGATGCGTCCGGGTGCGCAGGCACCGCAAGTCACGGGTGTGCGCTGGTTGCCGCTGGCGCTGGACACGCCCGGCGCCGTTCAGACGCTGGTGGACCAGGTGCGGCAGGCCGGTGGTGCCACGGTGGTGGTGCACGCCCTCAACCCCAACCAATACACCCGCCCAGCCTGGGAGCACGAGGCCTGGCCCCTGTTGCAATCCGGCATGCAGGTGGCGCAGGCACTGGGCGCCACGCTGATGCTGCCTGGCAACGTCTACAACTTCGGGCAGAGCATGCCGGCGGTGCTGCTGGAAGGCGCTCCCGAGCGGCCCAGCATGGCGATGGGCCGCATTCGCGCTGACATGGAAGCTCGGCTTCAAGCGGCCACCCAGCGCGGTGAACTGCGCGCGGTGGTGGTGCGAGCCGGCAACTTCTATGGACAGGGCTCGGGTACCTGGCTGGACCGCGCGATGTTGACCGGCATCCAACGCGGCAAGCTGGTGTTTCCGGGGCCGATGGACGTGGCCACGCCGTGGGCGTACCTGCCCGATCTGGCCCGTACGTTTGTGGCGCTGGCCCAGGTCCGTCATTCGATATCGGCCTTCGAATCGCTGCATTTCAGGGGGCACACCCTCACCGGCGTCGACTGGGTGCGCGCGCTGGAGCCGATGGCGCGGCAACAGGGCTGGTTGAAAGCCGATCAGGCCCTGCGTGTGGGAGGTCTGCCCTGGCCCCTGATTCATGCGCTGGGCACGGTGATGCCCAGCTGGGGTGCGCTGGCCGCCCTGCGTTACCTCTGGAATCAGCCCCACCAGTTGGACAACCGCCGCCTGTGCGCGCTGATCGGCAGCGAGCCGCACACTCCGTGGCCAGCCGCGCTGCACAACACCTTGCCGGACTTGCGCCTCATACCCTCGGCGGTGGCGCCCGCCTGGTCCGCACAGACCTGAATCGTCCTTGCACCCACACTCACCCATTTCCAGGAGAACCCCATGGATCGCAGACACTTTCTTCGCACCGTCGGGGGTGGCGTCATCGCCGCCGCCACAGCCACCACCGTGGCGGGCTGCAGCAGCGCGCTTCCGCCCGAGGCCGTCGCTGCCTGGCAGGGCCCGGGCAACGAGCCCGATGTGCGCCGCTGGATCCTGGCCCACGCCATCCTGGCGCCGCACTCGCACAACCTGCAGTCGTGGCTGGTGGACTTGAGCGTGCCCGACGAGATCACGCTGTTCATCGACCGCAGCCGCCTGCTGCCCGAGACCGATCCGTTTTCGCGCCAGATGATGATGAGCCAGGGCACATTTCTGGAGCTGCTGGACCTGGCCGCGAAGCAAAAAGGCCTGCGCGCGGAGATCGCCCTCTTTCCGCAAGGCGTGTTTGCGCCGACCACGGTGGACGCACGGCCGACCGCACGCATTCGCCTGGTGCCGGACGCTGCGGTCAAGCCCGACGCCCTGTGGACGCACATTTTTCTGCGCCGCACGAACCGCGAGGCGTACAACGCCCGCGACCCGGCCGCTGATGCCCTGCAGGCCATCACCGCCAGCACCGTCGGGCTGGCCGTGCGCACGGGGTTTGTGGGCAGCTCTCAGCCCGATCTGCTGCAGCAGCACCGCCGCATCGCCATGGAGGCGTGGCGCATCGAGCTGGTGACGCCGCGCACGGTGATGGAGTCCATCAAGGTGCTTCGTGTGGGGCCGAAAGAGATCGCCCAGCACCGGGACGGCATTTCGTTGAACGACCCGATGGTGCGCGCGCTGGCCGCCGTGGGCCTGTTCGACCGAAGCAAGGCGCCCACGCCCGACGACACGTCGACCACCACCCAGATCCAGGACTTCAACGCCAACATGGCCGCCACGCCCGCGTTCTTCTGGATGGTGACCGAGGGCAACGACCGCGTCACCCAGATCAACGCTGGCCGCGCCTACGCGCGCGCGCAGCTGGCGGCCACGGCGGTGGGTCTGTCGATGCAGCCGCTGTCTCAGGCCTTGCAGGAGTACCCGGAGCAGGCAGGCCCCTATGGCGAAATCCACCGCTTGCTCGGCGCCCCCGCGCCCCGCTTCACGGTGCAGATGTGGACCCGGCTGGGCTATGCGCCGGTGATCCAGCCTTCGCCGCGGCGCGGCCTGGACGCTCACATCATCAAGGCTTGAGATCGAACCTCGCCTCGGCCAGTGCCTTGCCGTTGACCAGCAGTTCAATGCGGTGCAAGCCCGGGTACAGCGTGCGCGTGGTCACGGGTTTGAGGCTGTGGCGTTTGTCCAGCGTGCGTTCTTCGCCGGCTGCCAGCGTGAGTTTCCAGCCCTTGAACACCTTGGGGGCGCTGCTGCCGTTGGCGCGCACGTGGTGCACCGCATAGTCGATTTCGAGTGGCTGGGGCTGGCGCGCGGTGGATTGCAGGGTCACGCGCAAACCGATGGCGTCGCCCACCGCCGCCTGCATCGCCGAGAGGGACAGCGAGACCTGGCCCTGGAGACCACTGGCCAGGCCCCAGGCCGCCAGCGTGGGCGCGTGGCCTCGCTTGATGAGGCTGCGGCTGGCGTGGCGCAGCAGGGCGCTGCGTTCGGGCGTGGCCTTGATGAGATGGTCTTTCACCCAGCCGGCCACCAGATCCGGGTGATCTTTGGCGATGTCGTTGAGGTGGTTGGCCACGCTGCGCCGCACGTAGCTGCTCGGGTCGTCCTGCAAGGCGCGCAGCAGCGGCAGCGCGGGTGAGGGGTCGATCACCAGCGCCTGCAGACGCAGGCCCCAGGGCAGGCGGGGGCGGCTGCCTTCGCTGACCAGGCGGCGCACGTGCGCGCTCGGGTCGTTCGCCCAACGCGCCAGCACCGGCCACACGGCGTCGGGCTGCTGCTGAAGGAACGGGCGGATCGCGAACTCGGCGGTGGAGCGTTGCGTGAGGGCATGCAGGCAGAGCAGTGAGCGCGGCACGTCGTGCTGGCCGTGGCGGGCGACGAACTCGCCCATGGACCAGATCACCCAGCCGCTCAGACCCGCATCGGCATCGGCGGTGGACAGACCGACGGGTTCACCTTTGGCATCCAGCGGCAGCGGTGGCGCCAGGCTGGCTTCCAGCACGGTGCAGGCGGCGTTGAAATCGTCGGGCAGCGTGGCGCGCATGGCGTCGGCCAGTTGCAGCATGCGCGCCTTGAGTTCGAGCGCATCGAGACCGTGGTTGGCCAGCGCTTCGAAGCGCTCACGGTCGAAGTCGCTCCAGGAGCGGTGCAGGTGCTGGCCTGCGCTGGACACGGTGGTGGCGTTGATCAGGTTCTTGAACGGTTCCATGTCAGGGCAGGCGTTGCAGCAAGCCAGCGAGCGCGTGCCGCACGGTGGCCGCGCGCACGGCGGCGCGGTCGCCGTCGAAGCGCTGGTGCTCGGTGAACGTGCCCGCCGGCGTCGCCCAACCGAACCACACTGTGCCCACGGGTTTGTCGGCGCTGCCGCCGGTGGGGCCCGCCACGCCGGTGACAGCGACCGTCAACTGCACCGGGGCATGGGCCAGTGCACCCGCAGCCATGGCGCGCGCCACAGGTTCGCTCACCGCGCCGTGTTCTTCGATCAGTTCGGCGGGCACGCCCAGCAGCCCTGTTTTGGCGGCGTTCGAGTAGGTGACAAAGCCGCGCTCGAACCAGTCGCTGGAGCCGCTGACGTCGGTGCAGGCGCCAGCGATCAGGCCGCCAGTGCAACTCTCGGCGGTGGCCATCATCCATCCGCGGTTTTTCAGTTCGCGTGCGAGTGCGAGCACCAGTTCGGGTGTGTGCATGCTCAGAACTTCCACACAGCAATCACCAGCAGCGTGCAGAGCGCCGCGGCGAAATCGTCGAGCAGGATGCCGAAGCCGCCGCGCGCACCAAACCCCTTGAAGGTCTGGTCGGCCCAGGCCATGGGGCCGAACTTCACCGCGTCGAAAAAGCGGAACAGTGCAAACGCCACCAGCTGAGCGCCGAAGCCCGCCGGGGCGATCAGCCAGAGCACGATCCAGAAGGCCACCACCTCGTCCCACACGATGTGGCCGGAGTCGGCGATGCGCATGTGTTGTGCGGTCACGGTGCAGGCCCACCAGCCCACCAGCGTGCCAGCGCCGATCAGCAGCGCCCAGGCGGACGTCGACATCAGCGGCTGCATCAGCAGAAACGACGCCCAGGCCCACAACGTGCCCACGGTGCCGGGCGCAAAGCGGCTCAGGCCGGCGCCCCCGCCCAGCGCAATGAAGTGGGCCGGGTGGGACAACAGAAAGGCCCAGGTCGGGCGGGCCATGGGGGCGGTGGCGGTCTCTGGCATGGACGAATTATGGGTGTGCGGTCTTGCTGACCCATGACGCCAGCGAGATACTGAAGCGAACGATACAAGGGGGCCGCATGGAGCTGAACTCGGGTGCCATTCTCACGGCCATGGTGCTGGGCGTGTTGCTCACGGGCGCGGCGTCCTGGATGGTGTCGGGTCTCTACCGCCGCCGAATGCTGGCGCTCATGAAGCGGTCGCCGCCGCCCGATCCAGCGCAGACCGTCGCTGCTCCGTGCGCGCCCGATGCGGCCAAGCCTGCCGTCACGCTGGATGCGGTGGCCAACCGGCGAGCAAGCTGGCGCTACCTGTTCGCCGTGAGCGCACTGAGTCTGCTGATCGGCATCACCCAGTCGGTGCTGGCGCTGCTCTTCATTTACGGCGCCGAACTGCTCACAGTGGGCCGGGCGCTCACGCTTGGCGTGGTTTACGCATGGCCCATGGCGCTCACCTGGGGGCTGGTGCGGCGCTGGTCGTGGCTGCGCACGCTGGGCGCCATCGGGCTCTATCTGCTGGCCATGCTGGCGCTCACGCTGTGGCGCTCCGTATCGCCGCAACCATTGGCCACGTCGCTGGGCTGGCTCGGCGGCCTGGTGCTCATACCCGTTGTGGTCACGCTGGTGATCGGTGCCAGTGGCCGCATTCGGGCGGTGGCGCCGTATTTGCTGCCCGTCTTCCTGATGCTCGCGGCGTCTTCGGTGCTGACCCTGCAAGTCATGGCCAGCGGAGCGCAAAACCCACCCGATTGGGTGATCCGGCTGGTGGGTGCGGTGGGGGTCTGGCCTGCCATCACCTTGATGGCGGTCGCGCCCTGGTTGCTGTTGGCCTGGCCAGCCTGGGCCATCGCCCGCACACTGGCGCGCGCTTACCGGGCCAAGCGCTTCTCCGATCTCGGGTACCTGCTGTCGGCGTACTGGCTGGTGGCGTTGGGCGCCTCTGCGCTCACGGCGCTCGAATCGGTGGGCTGGCTGGCGCTCACCCAGTTCATCCCCTGGCTGTGGATGCCGCTGGCGGCTTGGGCGTTGCGCGGCTGGCTGGCACCGGCCGGCCAACCGCCCACACTGCTGGTGCTGCGCGTGTTTCAGCAGGACGCAGGCGTGCAGACCTTGTTCGACCGCGTGGTCGAGCGCTGGCGCCTCTCGGGCAACACGGTGCTGATCGCCGGCACCGACCTGCTCAGCCGCACGATCGACCCGGACGACGTGTTCACCTTCCTCAACGGGCGGCTGGCGGACCGCTTTGTGGCCAACGAGGCTCAGGTGGCCGAGCGGCTGCGCGACTTTGATCTTGCGCCTGACCCCGACGGACGCTACCGCGTCAACGAGTGCTACTGCTACGACAGCACCTGGCAGCAGGCACTGACCGCACTGGTGGCGCAGGCCGATGTGGTGCTGATGGACCTGCGCGGTTTCCAGGCGCGCAACCAGGGCTGCCGCCACGAGCTGGGCGTGCTGGCCACCGCGCCGCACCTGCAGCGAGTGGTGTTGCTGTTCGATGCCAGCACCGACCGCAGCACCGCGCTGGCCGACCTGGCGCTGGCGCCGGCGGGGCGGGTGGTGTGGGTGGAAGCCGGCCGACTCGAGCAGAAGCGCGTGGCGCAGATCGTGGGCGCGCTCCTCGGCGCTGGCGGTGGTTCAGGCGAAGTGGTCGAAACCGCGCGCTGACACCGGCACGGGTTGACCCGAAGCATCCAGCACCCGAAGACCTGGCGCAGCGCTGATGCGCCCGATGCGCTGCACCGGTGTGTGGCTGGCTTTGGCCGCTGCCTCCACCGCGGCACGCGCGATGGGTGCGGCGGTGAACAGCAGCTCGTAATCGTCACCGCCATTGAGCAGGCAGTCCAGTTGGTGGGCCAGCGGCAGGCGCTGAAGCAATGGCGCCACCGGCAGGGCAGGGAGGGCGATCTCGGCGCCCACGCCACTGGCCTGCAGGATGTGCCCGAGGTCGCCCGCCAGACCGTCACTCACGTCGATGGCGGCGTGCACTGCGCTGCCCAGCACGGCCAGCAGGGTGCCGAACGTCAGGCGGGGTGTGGGTCGCTCCAGGCGCAGGCGAAGTTCGGGGTGTTGCGCCAGTGCCTGGCTGCCGCAAGCCTCGGTCGCCCAGTCGGTGCCTCGCATCAGTTCCAGCGCCAACCGCGCCTCGCCGGTGCGCCCGGTGAGGTACAGGTCGTCGCCCACCTGCGCCTGGTTGCGTTGCATCGCCAGACCGGGGCGCACCTCGCCCATCACGGTGATGCAGATATTGAGTGGGCCGCGCGTGGTGTCGCCACCGACCAGCGGGCACACATGGGCATCGGCCATGGCGAACAGGCCACGGGCAAAGGCGGCAAGCCAGTCTTCGTGGGCTTCGGGCAGAGCCAGCGCCAACGTGAAGCCCAGAGGGCGCGCACCCATGGCCGCCAGGTCGCTCAAGTTCACCGCCAGTGCCTTGTGTCCGAGCGCTTCCGGTTCCACATCCGCGAAGAAGTGCCGGCCTTCGACCAGCATGTCGGTCGAGACCGCCAACTGGAAACCCGCGTGGGGTTGCAGCAGGGCACAGTCGTCGCCAATGCCCAACGCCACCGCAGGGCGGTCGATCTGGTTCGCACGCTGAAAGTGACGCCGGATCAGCTCGAACTCACCCATGGGGTCGCTCCATGGTCCTGTCGTCATGGGGAGCGTCGCGCGGCGGCAGCAAAAAGCTCAGAGGCGCCATGAAGATGCGCAGCCTGATGGCATCGCGGATCAGCTGACGGTTCACCTGGCTGATGTTCTGTGCCTGCAAGGCCAGCCGGAAAGCGAGGTAGAAGCTCACGCCGAGGTTGATCGGACCGATGGCCAGGACGCCGGCCACCGCCCACCAGAAAGCCGGCTCCTTGAGTACGCCCAGACCCAGCGCAAACGCCGCCGCTGCCACCTGGCCGGCCGACAGGGTGACGTGGCGCACATCAAGCCCAATACCGAAAAACTGCAGGAAGGCCGGGGTGAGGCCCAGCATGAATCCCAGCGATATGTTGGCCGCGAGCCCCGAAATGTTGGTGCGGGTGAAGTTGGCCCAACGCGCAGCGCGCTCGCGCCCCAGAAGGTTGGTGAAGCGCGGGTTGTGTTCCATCGCGGAATGCAGCTTGTGGAAGACGAACCAGTTTTCCACCCATCCCGCCACAATGCTGGAGGCAAACAGCAGCACACCTGTGAAGCCGGCGAACAGCAAGGTTGGGCCCAGCAGGCTGATGCTCTCCAGCGTGTGTTGCGCCTTCTCGTCGTCGATCATGGCGCTGCCGGTGGTGAACTGCAGCACCGAGCTGATCAGCAGCACCACGGGAATCACCAGGCCAATGTTGCCCGCGATGGCCGCCACCTGCGAGCGGAACAGGTTGGCCACTTCGTCCACGAAACGCTTGACCGCGCCCGGTTCCTTGATGTCCTTGAGCTTTGCCACCATGGCCGGCGCGGTCACGGCCGGCTGTTTGGTGGCCACGGTGAGGTGCAGCAGCATGATGAGCACGAACGACGTGGCGTAGTTGAGGCCTGCTGCAAAGCCGCTCCAGAAGGCGGAGAGGCCCAGGCCGTAGAGCGCGAATTTCGCCCAGGTGGTGAGTCCGATCACCGCGCCACCGCCAGCCGCTTTGCCCAGCATGTCTTTGTATTCCGCGGCGTTGCGGGTGATGTAGTGCTCGCCGCTCTCGGCACTGCGCTCGGCCACTTTGGCCGCGGTGAGGTGCGAGCTGGCGGCGATCAGTGCGCGGATGCTGCGGTTGTCCAGCCCCACCTGGGCCAGGTCGGCGAGCAGCGCCACCGTGGCGCGCTCGGGCTGATCGGACTGCAGGCAATCCAGCAACTCCTTCACCCGCACCACGCGTTCGCGCAACTGGCGCAGACGGAACACGATGCCCACCGAGACGCCGTGTTCTTCCAGGTGCGAATACACCGAATAGGCCGCATGTCGGCAGGCATCGAGCTGGTCACGCAAACGGGCAGCGGCCTCCAACGCTTCGGGGCTCTGCGCGCCGTGCACGCGCACAGCGCGGCGCAGCGACTCCAGGTCGCTGGGCAACTGGTGGAACGGCTTCTGTTCCTGGGCCTCGGGCGACATGCGCACGCGGATTTCGGAGGCAAAACCGGTCGCGCTGACCTGGCTGACACAGGAAATCATGGCGTCCATCAGCGCCACTTGCCAGAAGTCGGCCGTGTCGGCGCCGGGCTTGATGCCGGTTCCGATCAGCAGGTCGCGCAGGCGCAGCAGCGTGGCGCTGTCCAGCGCCTTGAGCCAGCGCACGTCAAAGCGGGTGGGAAGCAGCAAGCCGAACAGTTCGCCCAGATCGTTGGTCTCTGGCGTGTTGGGGAGCACTTTCTTGCGCAGGCGGTTGCCGAACTCGCTCAGAAAAGCGGTGCGTGGGGCAAAACCGTGGTCGGCCAGCAGCGGGGTGATGTCAACGGTTTCCACGAAGCGTTGCCACCAGCGACGCCAGCGCTGCTGCAACTCGGGGTTGGCCTGCACGCTGTCGAGAAATTCGCGTACGCGGGCCACGCTGGCCTGAACGTCCTTCTCGTCGCCGCGCACCCAGCGCATGGCCTCGATCAACCAGAGGTGGCGTTGCGCCAGAGGCGCGTCGGGGTTGATGGCATCGATGAGCGCGGTGACGGCCATGGGCGAGGAACCACGCTTCAGTGCAGCACCCGCGATGGCGCTTCACCGGCGCCACTGGCCCGCAGGTCGAACGCAGGCACCACGGCCTCGAAACGTTCGCCGTCTTCGGCCACACAGAAAAAACTTCCCCGCATGCTGCCGGTGGGTGTTTTCAGGCGGGTGCCGCTGGTGTACTGGAACGATTCGCCCGGGCGCAGCAGTGGCTGGTGTCCCACCACGCCCAGACCCTTAACCTGCTCGGTGTGGCCCTGTTCGTCGTCGATGATCCAGTGGCGCGAGATCAGTTGCGCCGTGGCCTCACCGGTGTTGGTGATGGTGATGGTGTACGCGAAGGCGTACTGGTCTTCTTCGGGCGAAGACTGCTCGCTGAGGTACTGGGGTTCAACCTCGCAGGTGAACAGGTATTTGGGCATGGGCGGCATGTTACCCCGGGCATGCGCCGCGCCGTGAGGCCTGACAAAATGCACCCGACCGCCACTCATCCCTCACCACAGGTTGCCCATGTCCCACAACTCCAGCGCCGCGTTCATCGCCCCGTCCATCCTGTCCGCCGACTTTGCCCGCTTGGGCGACGAGGTGAAAAACGTCATTGCCGCCGGTGCCGACTGGATCCATTTCGATGTGATGGACAACCACTACGTGCCCAACCTGACTTTCGGCCCCATGGTCTGCCAGGCGCTCAAGCCGCACGCCAAAAAGCCCGATGGCACCCCGGTGCCGATCGACGTGCACCTGATGATCCAGCCGGTGGACGCGCTGGCCGGCGCCTTCATCGACGCCGGTGCCGACCTGGTGAGTTTTCACCCCGACGCGAGTGCTCACGTGCACCGCAGCGTGCAGGCCATCAAGGCCAAAGGCGCCAAGGCTGGCCTCACCTTCAACCCGGGCCAGCCGCTGGATGTACTGGACTGGCTGATCGACGACATCGACCTCATCCTCATCATGAGCGTCAACCCCGGCTTTGGAGGCCAGAGCTTCATCGACTCCGCGCTGCGCAAGATCGAGGACGCGCGCAAGCGCATCGAGGCCAGCGGACGGGACATTCGCCTGGAGGTGGACGGCGGCATCAAGCCCGACAACATCCGCCGCGTGGCCGACGCCGGCGCCGACACCTTTGTGGCCGGCAGCGCGATCTTCGGCAAGCCTGACTACAAGGCGGTGATCGACCAGATGCGGGCTGCGCTGGCGTGATCGCTGGCATTCAGGCGGTCATCGTTGATCTCGACGGGACCATGGTCGATACGCTGGGTGACTTCGATGTTGCCCTGAACGAGACCCTGAAGGCGCTGGGCCGTCCTGGCGTCACCCGCGCCGACATCGAACGCATGGTGGGCAAGGGCTCGGCGCACCTGATCCGTTCGGCGCTGCTGCACGGCGGGCTTCTGGCCGATGACGCAGCGGCGTTGCAAGCCGACGCCTGGGCGCGCTACCAGGCGAACTACCTCGCCATCAACGGCGCACACAGTGCCGTGTATCCCGGCGTGATTGAAGGACTCACGGCGTTGCGCGAACGTGGTCTGCCGCTGGCCTGCCTGACCAACAAGCCCCATGCTTTTGCGGTGCCGCTGCTGAAAGCCAAAGGCTTGCTGGGCTACTTTGCCCACGTGTTTGGTGGCGACAGTTTTGAGCGCACCAAACCAGACCCGCTGCCGCTGCTGAAAACCTGCGAGGCGTTGGGCACGGTGCCGTCGAACACGTTGATGGTGGGCGATTCTCAGAACGACGGCATCGCCGCGCGCGCGGCTGGCTGCCCGGTGGTGCTGGTGACCTATGGGTACAACCATGGCGATCCGATCGCGCAGGCGCCGCACGACCGCTTGATCGGCTCGCTGGCCGACTTGGTCACTTCTTTTTGATACCGAGCAAGGCGTCCTTGAGCTGCCAGTCGGCTGGTTTCGGCCCCAGCCAGATGCGCATCAGCGCGTTGAAGAACTCGGGCTCCTTGAACGGTTCGCCTTCGACCTTGCCCTTGATGGTGAGCACCGTGCCCGTCCCGGGCACCCAGTCGATGAAAAAGGTGTCGCCTTCCACCAGCTTCTTGTGGTCGCTGAACACCTGGCTCATGCGCAACACGCCGGGGATGAGTTTGGAGAAGGCAGCGCGGTCCATGTTGTCTTCCATGCCGCGAGAGAACAATTTGCCGAGTTCGGCCGAATCGATGTCGCGCAGCATGGTGATGGTCATGCGCCGCGGCCCGGTGGCGGCGAGCACGGCATCGGGCGTCTCGGCTTTCTGGCCCAGGTAGAGCCCGGCGGTGTAGACCTTGAACACCGCCTTGTAGCGGATGCCGGCGCCGTTGAGCAGCAGCGGTTGCCCGGCCACGGTCACGCGGTCCTCGAGCTTGACGCCGCTGATGTCCACCGTGGCTGCCTGGGCTAGCCCAGGCAGGAGCAGGGCGGTGGACAGTGTGACGGCCGCCAGAATGGATGGGGCAAAAGGCATATGTTTCATGGGACTCCGGATCGAAAAAAAGAACAGGCGTTCTATTTTTCTGATTGTCCCTTGGGGTTGAATCCGCCTTCACAGGGTTTAGCCGTAAAACCAAAGCATCGCCGCGTGACCCACGACACGCAAGAATCCCTTTGCTACACTCGCGCCACCATGTTCAACCCATGCACAACCCCTGCCGAGCCGCAACGGCCGGGGAGCCTGGCCCTGGCGCAAGCCAGCGTAAACGTGCACTCCCCCCGGGGTTGGCACAGCGACCACCGGGCCCCTGGCCCGCCGCTGCGCCGCCCCACCCAAGACCGGCAGCACCCCTGACCGGATGGCATGGAACCCGGCGCCCCGCCCGATGTGTCGATGACCCGACGCGGGGCCGATGGAAAGAACGAACATGATCACGGAACTGGAATTCAAGAGCCTGGCCCAGCAGGGCTACAACCGCATCCCGCTGATGGCCGAAGCCTTTGCGGATCTGGAGACCCCGCTCTCGCTCTACCTCAAGCTCGCGCATGGGCGCGGCGACGGCAAGCACAGCTTTCTGCTCGAATCGGTGGTGGGCGGTGAGCGCTTCGGACGTTACAGCTTCATCGGCCTGCCGGCACGCACGCTGCTGCGCGCCTCCGGCTTCGGTGCCGAGGCGAGAACCGAGGTGGTGCGCGACGGCGTGGTGATCGAGACCGACCGCGGCAACCCGCTCGACTTCATCGCCGCCTACCAGCAGCGCTTCAAGGTGGCGTTGCGCCCCGGCCTGCCGCGCTTCTGCGGTGGCCTGGCCGGATACTTCGGTTACGACGCGGTGCGCCACATTGAAAAGAAGCTAGAGAACACCTGCCCGCCCGACACCCTGGGCTGCCCCGACATCCACTTGCTGCAATGCGAAGAGCTCGCGGTGATCGACAACCTGTCGGGCAAGCTCTATCTCATCGTCTACGCCGACCCAGCCCAGCCCGAGGCCTACGCCAACGGCAAGAAGCGCCTGCGTGAACTGCGCGAGGCGCTCAAGTACTCGGTGAGCGCGCCGGTGGTCAAGCCCAGCCAGGGTTACCCGGCCGAGCGCGACTTTGCCAAGGCCGACTACTTGAAGGCGGTGGACCGCGCCAAGGAGCTGATCGCGGCCGGCGACTTCATGCAGGTGCAGGTGGGCCAGCGCATCAAGAAGCGCTACACCGAGTCGCCGCTGAGCCTGTACCGCGCGCTGCGCTCGCTCA
>LNFM01008347.1_pt1 | contig 15687 bp, 8 predicted proteins | sample 596031 | NCBI WGS metagenome assembly LNFM01 (sample SAMN04254537, study PRJNA301005) | activated carbon metagenome | isolation source: dual media filters at the Ann Arbor, Michigan drinking water treatment plant | place: USA: Ann Arbor | reverse complement strand
GTGCGCTACCGGCGGCAGCCGGTGCTGTTCGACATCGAGCCCGCCGCCGGCCGCGAGCCCCCTGCCACGCTGCTCGTCGTCGACGACCTGCCCGACAACGTCCATGCGCTGATCGGGGCCTTGCAGGACGACTTCCGCATCGTGACGGCCACCGACGGCCCGCGTGCGCTGGAGCTGGTGATGGGCGCCCGTCCGCCCGATCTGGTCCTGCTGGACATCCGGATGCCGGGGATGGATGGCTACGAGGTGTGCCGTCGCATCAAGGCCAATCCGCAGAGCCGACGCATCCCGGTGCTGTTCGTCACCGTGGTCGATGCCACCGAAGACAAGCTCAAGGGCTTCGAGCTCGGTGCGGCGGACTTCATCACCAAGCCCTTCGACATCGACGAGGTCCGCGCGCGCATCCGCGTCCATCTGGAGCTCGCGCGGCTGCACCGCTTCCTCGAGGATCTGGTCGAACGGCGGACCGCGATGCTGCAGGTCAGCGAAGAGCGCTACCGGGTGCTGGCGCACCGTGATGCGCTGACGGGTCTGCCCAACCGGGTGCTGTTCGCCGAGCACCTGGAGCGGGCGGTGCTGCATTGGCAGCGCAGCCAGCAGCGTTTTGCGCTGCTCTTGCTCGACCTGGACAAGTTCGCGACGATCAACGAAAGCCTGGGCCACCGCCTGGGGGACCAGCTGCTCGTCAAGGTCGCGCACAGGCTTCGTGCCCAGTTGTCCGACCCGGAGGCGATCGCACGCGCCGCCGGCGACGAGTTCAACATCATCCTGCCGGTCGGCGACGGCCAGCCCTGGGTCGATCTCCCGGCGCAGCGGCTGCTCGACGCCCTGGCCGAGCCCTTCGTGCTCGAAGGCAAGGAGATCTACCTGACCGCCAGCATCGGCATCGCCATGTGCCCCGCTGACGGCACCCGTGGCGAAGCGCTGTACGGCAGCGCCGATGCCGCATTGCACCAGGCCAAGTCCCAGGGCCGCGGCCAGCTGAGCTTCTTCTCGCCCGAGCTGACCCGCCGCGCGCGCGACCGCCTGACCCTCGAAGTCGAGCTGCGCCGCGCCATCGATCTGCAGGAGATGCGCCTTCATTACCAGCCGCAGATCGACCTGCACAGCGGCGAGTTGGTCGGTGTCGAGGCCCTGGTGCGGTGGCAGCACCCCGAGCGCGGGCTGGTGTCGCCGGCAGACTTCATTCCGCTGGCGGAGGAGAGCGGCCTGATCCTGCGGCTGGGCGACTGGGTGCTGCGCGAGGCCTGCCGGCAGGTGAAGGTCTGGACCGCACTCGGGCGGGCACCCCGCCACACGGCGGTCAACATCTCGGCCATCCAGCTGAGCCGAGGCGATCTGGTGCGGTCCGTCAGCGAGGCGCTGGCGGAGGCCGATCTGCCCGCCGGCTGCCTGGAACTCGAGATCACCGAGAGCCTGCTCATGCTCAACCGCGACGCGGCGATCCAGGCGCTCGCGGAGCTGCGTTCGCTCGGCGTGAGGCTGTCGATCGACGATTTCGGCACCGGCTATTCCTCGCTCGCCTACCTGCGCGACCTGAAAGTGCACAAGCTGAAGGTCGACATGGCCTTCGTGCGCGACATCACCACCAATGCGGGCAACGCGCTGATCGTCAAGGCGATCATCGCCATGGGCCACGGCCTCGGGCTGGAGGTGATCGCCGAGGGCGTCGAGACCGAGGCGCAGGCCGCTCACTTGCGCCAGCTGGGCTGCGACTCGATCCAGGGCTACCTGATCAGCGCGCCGCTGTCGGCGGACGGGATCACGGACTTCCTGCTCGCGCACCCGCAGCGGCTGCTTCCGGCGCCGCGCTGAGCGGCTCGCTCCCCCCCCGAGGGGATGGCCGGCGGCGCCTCGGTTCGATGGCGCACAGACCGAATGCGGGCCGGCGCCGATGCTGGTGGTTGGAGCGTGTGCGGGCCCTGCGGGCCGTGCATGCGCCGAACCCCCTTCACGATCGGTCGCTCATGAACCCCGCCCCGGATGCCGGCAACGCTGAATTGCAGAGGTCCGAGCTCCGGTATCGCCGCCTGTTCGAGGCAGCACAGGACGGGATCCTGTTGCTGAATGCGGAAACCGGCCAGATCGAGGACGCCAATCCCTACCTGACCCACATGCTGGGCTACACCCACGCCGAGCTGCTGGGCAAGAGGCTCTGGGAGGTGGGCGCCTTCGGCGACATCGCCAAGAGCGCCGAGATGTTCGAGCAGCTGCGGCAGGAGGGGTACGTGCGCTACGACGACATGCCCTTGCGCACGCGCAAGGGGCTGCTGATCAACGTGGAGTTCATCAGCAACGCCTACGACTGCGCGGGCGTGCAGGTGATCCAGTGCAATGTGCGCAACATCACCGCGCAGCGCCTGGCCGAGGAGCAGGTTCGCAAGCTCTCCGAGGTCGTCGAGCAGAGCCCGATGGCCATCGTGGTGTCGGACCTGACCGGCCGGATCGAGTATGTCAACGCGGCCCTGCTGCTGGGCAGCGGCTACCGCGGCGAGGAGCTGATCGGACACTCGGCCCGAATGCTGCACGCTGATGCCACGCCGCCGGCGACCCTGGCGGACATGGCCGCCACGGTGGCGCAGGGCCGGGTCTGGCGCGGCGAGTTCACCTGCCGGCGCAAGGACGGCAGTGGCTTCACGGCGGGTGCGATCGTCGCGCCGATCTTCCGGGCCGACGGCACGGTCAGCCACCATGTGACGATCACCGAAGACATCACCGCGCGGCAGCGGGATGCGCGCGAGCTGGCCCGCCACCGCGATGCACTGGAAGCGCTGGTCGCGAGCCGCACACACCAGCTGGCCGACGCCATGGTCGCCGCCCAGGCCGCCAACATCGCGAAGAGCCGGTTCCTGGCCAACATGTCGCACGAGATCCGCACCCCGTTGTCGGCGATCACCGGGCTGGCCTATCTGCTGCGGCGTACCGCGTTGACCGACCAGCAGGCCGAGTGGCTGCGCAAGCTCGACATGGCGGGTGTCCACCTGCTGGACCTGATCAACGCGGTGCTCGACCTGTCGAAGATCGAGGCCGGCAAGCTGGCCCTGGACGCCTTCGACGTGCCGGTGCCTGCGATGGTGGCCCGGGTCGGGTCGATGCTGGCCGACCGGGCGGCGGCCAAACACCTGCAGGTGAACATCGACGTGCAGGCACTGCCGCGTGGGCTGGTCGGCGACCCGGCACGGCTGCAGCAAGCCCTGCTGAACTACGCCGACAACGCCATCAAGTTCACGCCCTCGGGCAGCGTGACCTTGCGTGTCCGCTGCATCGACGAGACGGCAGACACCGCCCTGATCCGCTTCGAGGTGCAGGACACCGGGGTCGGCATCCCGGCCGAGGTGCTGCCGCGCCTGTTCTCTGCCTTCGAACAGGCCGACAGCTCCACCACCCGTCAGCACGGCGGCACCGGCCTGGGCCTGGTGATCGTCAGGCAGTTGGCCCGCATGATGGGTGGAGACGCCGGCGTTGACAGCGTCGTGGGCAGTGGCAGCACCTTCTGGTTCACCGCACGCCTCGCCAAGGTCGTGCGGGAAGGCACCCAGATCCTGCCGGCCCGGGGCTTGGCCGAGGCTGGGCTGGTGCGCGACCACGCGGGCACGCGCGTGCTGGTGGCCGACGACGACGAGGTGGGCCGGGAGGTCGCGGTGCTGTTGCTGAGCGAGGTGTTCGCGCAGGTCGACGAGGCAGCCGACGGAGCCGAGACGGTCCGGATGGCGACCGAGCACGCCTATGGCTTGATCCTGATGGACATGCAGATGCCCGGCATCGGCGGCCTCGAGGCCACGCGCCGCATCCGCCGGCTGCCCGGCGCTGCGGCCACCACCATCGTCGCCCTGACGGCGAATGCCTTCGCCGAGGACAAGGCCGCCTGCCTGGCGGCTGGCATGGACGACTTCCTGACCAAGCCCCTGGTCGCCGAGGCCTTGTTCCAGACCTTGCTCGAGGCCTTGACGCGGCGCCGTTGAGCGGCGCTCAGGCCGCCGCGGGCGGCGCGGCCCGGGTCGTCAGGGCCGACAACTCGGCCAGGCCGACGGGCGGCACGGCCAGCCAGGGCAGGGTGAAGCGGCGCCCGGCCAGGCCCGCGGCGATGCGCTCGATCTGGCGGCGCTCGCCGGCCATCCGGGTGGCCAGCAGCGGGTCGCGCGTGCCGGTCGCGAGGATGCTCTTGTTCAGCACCCAGGCAAAGGGCTCGATGCGGGCACGCCGCAGATCGTCCTGCAGCGCGGCAGCCTGTGACACCGGCGTCGCCTCGGGCAGCGTGACCAGAATCACCCGGGTATAGGCCGCGTCCTGCAGGCGCATCAGCGGCGTGACCAGACGGGTCTGGCCGCGCCCTTCGAACTCGCGCAGCATCTGCCGGTGGTAGGCGCCGGTCGCGTCCATCAGCAGCAGCGAATGCCCGGTGGGCGCGGTGTCGAGCACCACGAAGGCACTGCGCGCCTCGCCCACGATGCGCGAGAAGGCATGGAAGACGGCGACCTCCTCGGTGCAGGGCGACTGCAGGTCTTCGAGCAGCAGGGCCCGTTCCCCGTCGTCGAGCTGGGGCCCCTTCGCGGCCATGATCTTGTCGATGTAGCGCTGGGTCTCGAGCTTGGGGTCGATGCGGCTGAGCTGCAGGCCGGCGAGCTCGCCGTCCAGTGTCTGCGCCAGGTGGGCGGCCGGGTCGGTGGTGCTCAGGTGCACGGTCTTGCCCCGCTGGATCAGGCCGAGCGCCAGGGCTGCGGCCACGGTCGTCTTGCCGACCCCGCCCTTGCCCATCACCATGACGAGGCCATGACCGGCCTGGGCGAGTTCGTCGGCCAGCACATCCAGGCCTTCTGGCGCGGGATCCACCTCGGCCTCGGGTGCCGCCGGTGGAGCGAAGGGCGGGCAGGGTGGTTCGGATCCCGTGCCCAGCAGCGCACGCAGCGCCGGCAGGCCCACGGTGTCGACCGGGCGCAAGGGAACCTGGTCCTGCGGCAGCGCCCGCAGGGCTGCAGGCATCTCGGCCAGGGCCGCCTCGCCCAGGTCCTCGATCGCGCGGGCGACCCCATCGGCGCGGTCGCTGGCGTGGAACACGCCGTTGATCACCAGCCGCTGGTTCAGCATGCCCATCGCCCGGAGCTCGTCCGAGCTGCGGGCGGCCTCGCCGAGCGCGCTGCGGTCGGCCCGCGCCACCAGCACCACGGTGGTCTGCTCCGGGTCGCAGAGCACGTCGAGCGCGGCCTGGAAGCGTTCTTCCTGCATCTTCAGCCCGGCATGCGGCCCGAGGCAGGAGGCGCCGCGGTCATTGCCGTTCAGGAAGCCGGTCCAGGCCTTGGGCAGGCTGAGCAGGCGCAGTGTGTGGCCGGTGGGGGCGGTGTCGAACACGATGTGATCATGGTCGCCGGCCACACCATTGCCCGTGGACAGCAGCGTGGCGAACTCGTCGAAGGAGGCGATCTCGGTGGTGCAGGCGCCCGAGAGCTGTTCACGCACCGTCGCCTTGTCGGCGTCGCTCGCGTCCTCGCCCATCTGGCCGATCACCCGCCGGCGGTAGGCTTCGGCGGCCTGTTCGGGATCGATGTTCAGCACCGAGAGCCCGGGCGCACCCGGCACCGGCGTGGGCGTGTTGCGCAAGGTGATGCCGAGCATCTCGTCGAGGTTGGACGCGGCATCGGTGCTGACCAGCAGCACCTGACGGCCGGCATCGGCGAGCGACAGCGCGGCGGCCGTGGACAACGAGGTCTTGCCGACGCCGCCCTTGCCGGTGAAGAAAAGGTGGCGGGTCGGGTGGGCCAGGAAGCCGATCCCATGCGCCGGCGGTGCGCTCGGCGCGGTGGGCGCAGGCACCGGGGCGGGCGGGGTCTGGCGCGACGCGGTCATCACCCCGCTCCGTGCGGGATTCGGTCCTGAGTCCATGCGCCCCAGTGTATCGAGGCTTCGCTTCCGATCCTCCGATCCGATCAGGGCAGCACCACCGTGGTATTGACCATCGTCACCGAGGCGATCAGGCCCAGGGCGCGTCCGATCAGCGTGGTCTGCGCGGTCTGGCCGGCCGTCGAGATCGTGACACCGGCCGTCGCGATGATGGTGCCCGCCATCGTGCTGCGGTCTTCGATGCGGGCGGCGCTGCCGACCTGCCAGAACACACGGCTCGCCTGCGCGCCGTTGATCAACAGCACGCGTCGCGGCGCGGCGGGCTGGCCCACCGTCAGCGCCGTGGCGCTCTGGAATACCCATACCGCATCGGGATTGCCCTGGGCATCGAGTGTCAGGTCGCCGGCCGTGATCGCGAAGCTGCCGCCCGCAGCGGTGTAGACAGCGCCCGGCAGCACCAGGCCGCCCAGCTGTCCCGCGCCGGGATCACCGCCGGGTGGCAGGGCGGCCAGTGCGTTGTAGGCGGTCTGGGCATCTGCGCGCGCCTGGGTGGCAATGGCCAGGGTCGTCGTGGTGCCTGGAGCCGGGGGGGCACAGTAGATGCTGCCGTTGACTGCAGCCACGTTGAGCGGGGTTTCGGTGTAGACATTGCTCGCATCATGGAAGCCCGTGACTGCAGTGCACACCGCGGTGCTGCCCAGGTTGCCGCCGACCAGGCTGTTGATGCCCTGGTTGGTGACACCCGCCGTGCCGCCGAAGGCACCGAAGGTCCCGGCACTGCGCAGGTTGACGGCGGCGAAGCAGGCCTGGTTGCTCGTCGTGAAGCGCCAGACCCGGTCGGTGGCGATGGGATTGCCTGCCAGGTCCTGAACGCCGGCGCTCCCGGAGCGGACGGTCGCGACGAACTGCCGGTTGGCCGCGAAACCGGCTGCATCGGCCGGTGCAAAGCTGGCAACCCGGCTTTGGGCGTTGTAGCTCACGCTGCCGGCCACGGCGGTGCCGTTGTCCGACACGGTGAAGCTGTTGCTGCCGAAGGTGTCCGGATCCATCGGCTCACTGAAGGTCGCGCTGACGGGCGAGCCCCGGCAGACGGCGGTGCTCCCATCCAGCGGGCTCACGGCCGTGACGGTCGGCGCGGTGGCGTCAGCCAGGTCGGCGGTGGCGAAGGTCCACACATGGTCGCCGGCGCTCGATGCGAGCGCGGTGTTCCCGGCCAGCGCGTTGCCGGCCAGGTCGGTCATCGCCGTGCTCAAACGCACGGTGAAGCTGCTGCTGCTGGCAAGCTGGGCGCCGTTGGCCGGGGTGAACGTGGCCGTGCGCGCCGCGACCGAGTAGCTGACGCTGCCGGGGACGCTCGTGCCCATGCTGCTGTTGACGAGCGTGAAGCTGGTCGACGAGATGCTGGACGGGTTCATGTCCTCGCTGAAGCTGGCCGTGAGCCGGCTGTTCGTGGCCACGGCGCTGGAGTTGCTCAGCGGCACCGTGGACACGACGGCGGGCCTCGAGGTGTCGGGCAGCGCCGCTGTGGTGAAGCCCCAGACCACGTTACCGGCCAATGCGTTGCCTGCGAGGTCGGTCGCTGCCGTGGTGATGGTGGCGGTGAAGCGGGTGTCGGGTGCCAGCGTGGCCGGTGTCGAGGGGGTGAAGACCGCTGTGCGGCCGGTGGCCGAGTAGCTGACCGTCCCTGCCACGGGTGTGCCCAGGGCGGTGTTGAAGAGCGTGAAGCTGGCCGAGGTGAGCGTCGCCGGGTTCATCGCCTCGCTGAAGCCGGCACTGATGGCCGAATTGTTGGCCACGGCCAGCGCGTTGTTCGCCGGCACCGTGGTGGTCACCGTCGGACGCGTGGTGTCGGGGGCTGCTGCGGTCGTGAAAGTCCATGCGACGCTGGCTGCGAGCGGGTTGCCTGCCAGATCGCGTGCGGCGGTGCTGAGCGTTGCCCGAAAGCTGCTGCTGGCCGCCAGCCCGCCGGCGCTGCTCGGGGTGAAGACCAGGCTGCGGCCCGTCGCGGCGTAGCCCACGGTGCCCGGGACCGAGGTGCCGAGCGTGGTGTTCACGAGGCTGAAGCTGTTGGCAGACAGGCTGTTCGGGTCCATGTCCTCGCTGAAGCTCGCACTGATGGCGCTGTTGCTCGCCACGCCCACCGCCTGGTCGACAGGGGAGGTGGCGATCACCGTCGGGCGCGTGGTGTCGGGCGCGGCGGTGGTGGTGAAGGTCCAGGTGACGTTGGCGGCGAGTGTGTTGCCGCTCAGGTCGGCCGCGGCGCCCGTGATCGTCGCCGTGTAGCGGCTGTTCGCTGCCAGGCCGGCGGCGGAGGTGGGTGTGAAGATGGCGGTGCGGCCCGAAGCCGAGTAGCCGACGAGGCCGGCGACCGGGGCGCCGAGCGTGTTGTTGACGAGCGTGAAGCTGTTGCCCGACAGGCTGGTCGGATTCATGTCTTCGCTGAAGGTCGCGCTCACCGCGGAGTTGGTCGCCACATTGCCGGCGTTCGGTGCGGGCACGGTGCCGATGACCGTCGGGCGGTCCGCGTCGGGTGCCGAGCCGGTGCTGAAGCGCCAGACCACGTTGGCAGCCAGCGCATTGCCCGCGAGGTCGGCGGCGGTGGTGGTGACGGTGGCGGTGAAGGCGCTGTTCGCGGGCAGGCTGGCCGGTGTGGTGGGCGTGAAGACGAGTGTCCGACCGTTGGTCGCATAGCTCACGCGGCCGGGAATGGCGGTACCCAGGCTGGTATTGACCACGGTGAAGCTGCCGGATGTGAGCGTCGCCGGATTCATGTCTTCACTGAAGGTGGCCGTGATCCCGGTGCTGATCGCGACCGAGGTGGCGTTGTCGGCCGGAGCCGTCAGCACGATCGTCGGGCGCGTGGTGTCGGGCTCCGGGGCCGTCTGGAAGGTCCATACCGCGGGAAGGGCCAGGGTGTTGCCGGCGAGGTCGGCTGCCGCGGTGGTGATCGTGGCGCTGTAGCGGCTGTTCGCAGCCAGCGAGCCCGGCGTCGTCGGGGTGAACACCGCGGTTCGCCCGGTGGGTGCATAACTCACCGTGCCAGGCACGGTGGTACCCAGCGAGGTGTTGGTCACGCTGAAGCTGCTGCCGTTGATCGAGGCTGCACGCATGTCTTCGCTGAAGACGGCCGTGACCTGGGTGTTGTTCGCCACGTTGCCGGCACCGTCGGCCGGGGTCATCATCACGACGGTGGGTGCGGTCAGGTCCGGAGCGGGCTCGGTGACGAAGCTCCACACCAGCTTGCTCGCCAGGGCGAAGCCGGCCGTGTCGCGCACCGCCGTGGTGAGTGTGGCCACACACAGGGTGGCGGGCGGCAACGCCGCGGCCGGGGTCAAGGTCGCGACGCGTGTGGCTGCGTCGTAGCTGACCGCCGCACGCACCGGCGTGCCGCTGGGGCAACTGAGCGAGAAGCTGTCGCTGTTCAGCGTCTCCGGCGCCATGTCCTTGCTGAAGGCGGCGGACACGAGGCTGTTGAGCGCGATGCCCGTCACGGGCGGGGAGCTGGCCACCGGGGTGGTGGCGGTCACCGTCGGCAATGCGCCTGCGCCTGGCGTGCCGAGGATGGGGTCGAGCCCGCCTCCCCCGCAGCCGCTGACGAAGGCCACCAGCAGGAACGGCAACATGCCGAACCGGAGATCGATGAATCGCTTGATTGCAAACATGGGTGGTTCCTGCGGATGGGTCGGCCAGTCGGGACTGGCTCGGGTATGGCGTGGTGGGCCGGAGGCGCTCAGCGCGTGCCGGTGAGCTCGATCACGACACGGCGGTCCGGCTGCAGGCAGGCAATGAGGCGCGCGTCGGGTTGCGTCCCGACGCAATCCGCAGGGGTTGTGGCCGGGGTGCCCTCACCCAGGCCGACGGCATTGATCTTGGCGGCCTCGAAGCCGCCGCGTTCGACGAGGTAGGCCTTCACCGCCTGGGCACGCTGCTCGGAGAGGCGCTGGTTGTAGGCCGTGCTTCCCAGGCGGTCGGTATGCCCTTCGACCGTGACGGAGTCGTAGCGCGTGCTTCTGGCCTCGACAGCGAAGTTGTCGAGTGCGGCACGGCCCTCGGGCCTGAGCGTCGACTGGTCGAAGCCGAACAGGGACTCGGCCGTGAAGCTGACGCGTCGGCGCTCGGGTGCCACCGGGGGCGGCGCGGGCGGCGCCTGCACGATGGGCGGCAGCGGCGCGGGCACGGCTGGCGGCGGCGGCGCCGGGGGCGGTGCCATCGGCGCCATCGGCACGGCTGCGGCAGCCATGCGCGGCACGGGCGCTTCCACCCGCCCGAAGGGGACGAGCAAGCTCACCGAGTAGACGTTGATGTCCCCGCGGTTGCCCACCGCATCGTTGACCCGGTACCGTTCCGCTTCACCGCGGATGAACAACTGGCGGTTCACCTCGTACTGCAGACCGATGCCGATCTTGGGGTTCACGGCGCGCTCGCGCGGATTCGGGTTGCTCACGCCGACCGCACCGGTGCTGCTGAACCGGTCGCGTGCCCAGGCGGCCTGTGCACCGATGCGTCCGATCACGGAGAAGCGCTCGCTGACCGGCAGGCTGCCCACCAGGTCCAGGCTCAGGCCCTGCAGCTTGATGCGGCCGTCGAGCGTGCCGGCCGGCGCCGTGGTCGCGGCGAAGCTGTAACGGCCGAGGTCGAAGATGCCGGCTTCGAAGGCGATGTTGCGGTTCAGCTGGTAGCCGCCGAACAGGCGCCCGACGGGGCTGCGTTCGTCCCGGCTGAAGCCGGTGACGCTGAGTCCGCTGCCCAGCAGGCCGGCGGTGATGCGCGCTTCGTCGATGCGCGCACGGCCTTCGCCCAGGGACAGACCGCCGTAGAAGTAGCCGGGCTCGGCGGACTGGGCCTGTGCGGTCGCAGCGAGGGTCGAGCCGAAGGCCGCGATCAGGGCGAGGCCCAGGGCGTGTCGAGAATGCATGGTGGTCTTTCGGTCGGTACGGGTCGAGCCGGATCGCCCCCGTCGAGAGGGAATTCGGCTGCGGTCGTCCTGGTGGCGCGGGCTGGGCGTGCAGCCCAGGAGGGGACCGTCCGGTTGTACCGGCGAGGGCACCGGCGCGTCGGTGCGCTTGCGCACGCTGGTCGATCGACGCAAGGACCGACCGATGTCGCACCGGCGGATCAGCGCCCGGGGGCTTGCCCTGCGCCGGTCGCTTGGAGCCCGGGGCGAAGCTGTTGAGCCGGTCCGGGACCGGCGCCTCTCAGCGTCGGGCCGTGCCCGCGCCGGTGGCCGTGCCGCCGCGCCGGTTCACGAACCAGACCAGCGACAGCATCACGGGCACCTCGACCAGCACGCCCACCACGGTGGCGAGCGCCGCGCCCGAGTTGAGCCCGAACAAGGAGATCGCCACGGCGACTGCCAGCTCGAAGAAGTTGGAGGTGCCGATCAGGCAGGCGGGGCCGGCGATGTCGTGTGGCAGTTTCAGCCAGCGGGCGCCGAGCCAGCCCAGCGCAAAGATGCCGTAGCCCTGCAGCACCAGCGGCACCGCGATCATCGCGATCACCAGCGGCTGGGCCACGATGGTGCGGGCCTGGAAGCCGAACAGCAGCACCACCGTGGCGATCAGGCCGACGATGGACCAGGGCTTCAGGGCGGCCACGAGACCGGCCACGGCATGCCCGGACCGCTTCATCAGGATCTGGCGCGTGGCGATGCCCGCCAGCAGCGGCAGCACCACGTACAGCAGGGTCGACAGCAACAGGGTCTGCCAGGGCACACGCAGGTCGGTCACGCCGAGCAGGAAGGCGGCGATCGGTGCGAAGGCCACCACCATGATCAGGTCGTTCACCGACACCTGCACCAGCGTGTAGCTGGCGTCGCCCTTCACCAGCTGGCTCCAGACGAAGACCATCGCGGTGCAGGGCGCCACGCCCAGCAGGATCATGCCGGCGATGTATTCACTCGCCGAACGCGGGTCGACGAAGGGGGCGAACAGGTGCTCGAAGAAGAGCACCGCCAGCGCCGCCATCGTGAAGGGCTTGAGCAGCCAGTTGATGACGAGGGTGAGTGCCAGGCCCTGGGGCCGCTTGCCGACGTCCTTGACCGCGGACCAGTCGATCTGGACCATCATCGGGTAGATCATTACCCAGATCAGCACCGCGACGACGAGGTTGACGTGGGCGAATTCGACCGCTGCAATGGCCTGGAAGCTGGCCGGCGAGGCCAGGCCGAGGCCGACGCCCGCGAGGATGCCCAGCGCCACCCAGAGGCTGAGAAACCGCTCGAACAGCCCGAGGACCGGGCGGCTGGCTGCAGGCATGCGGGCGGGTGTGGACATTCAGCAGGCGCTGCAGGACTTGACCGTGACCGTCGGGCAATCGGCCTGGGCCTCGCCCTGGCAGCAATGGTCGCTCAGGTAGCCCATCAGCGCCGTCATCCGAGCGATCGCCGGCCGGTAGATCAGGTGCCGCCCAGCGCGCTGCTGCGAGACCAACCCGGCCTGCATCAGCTCCTTCAGGTGGAAGGACAGCGTGGACGCCGGCACGCCCAGCGTGGCCGACAGGGCCCCGGGCGTGAGCCCGCGCGGGCCGGCGCCGACCAGTGCGCGGAAGACCCGCAGGCGCATGCCCTGCGCGAGCGCAGCGAGCGCGGCGACGGCAGCGGCTTCATCCATGCAGGGCTCCCGGTGCGGTGCGCTGAGGGGAGGGCGCCCGCGCGGGCAAGGCCAGCGTGATCAGCCAGCACAGCAGCAGCATGCTGGCCGAGCCGATGAGCGCACCGAGCAGGCCGCTCCACTGGTAGAGCAGGCCCGACATCAGGGTGCCGAAGAAGCGGCCGAGCGCATTGGCCGCGTAGTAGAAGCCGACATCCTCTGCCGCCTTCTCCGAGCCGGCGTAGGCAAGGATCAGGTAGGAGTGCACCGAGGAGTTGACCGCAAAGGCCACGCCGAAGAGCGCGAGCCCGCCGACCACGACCCAGTCGAGATGCGGTGGCTGCATCGCCACCAGCAGCGCCAGGCCGATCGGCACCGCGGCCAGCAGCGCCGACCAGAGGCGGGCTGCGGGCACCTCGGCGCTCAGGCCGTCGTCGCTGCGCCGCACGATGGCCGGCGCAGCGGCCTGCACCGCGCCATAGCCGATGGTCCAGAGCGCGAGGAAGGCGCCGACCATCGTGAAGCTCCAGCCGGAGGCGTAGAGAAACACCGGCACGCCGACGACGAACCAGACATCGCGCGCGCCGAACAACACCACCCGAGCGGCGGCCAGCAGGTTGATGCCGCGGTTCTTCGCGAACAACTCCCGGGCCGAGGCCGAGGCCCGGCTCTTGCCCATCAGCGGTGGCACGAAGGCCAGCACACCGGCGAGCACCAGGGCCAACAGGGCCGCCATCGTCCACAGCGCCAGCTGGAAGCCGAGCGCCTGCAGCAGCAGCCCGCCGAGGAAGAAGCCCACGCCCTTCATCGCGTTCTTGCTGCCGGTGAAGAAGGCCACCCATTGGAAGAGCCGGCCCGAGGCCTCGCCGGCGGTCAGCTTGATGGCCGACTTGCTGGCGGTCTTGGTCAGGTCCTTGGCCACGCCGCAGACGCCCTGGGCCAGCACCACCCAGGCGACCGAGAGCGCGGCCGTCCAGCTCGGCGACAGCGCCGACAGCAGCAGGAAGCCGGTGATCTGCGTGGCCAGCCCGACGGCGAGCATGCGGGCGATGCCGTAGCGTGTGGCGAGCCAGCCGCCCACCAGATTGGCCACCACCCCCATGGCCTCGTAGAGCAGGAACAGGAAGGCGAGCGTGAACGGCGAATACCCGAGCTGGTAGAAATGCAGCAGCACCAGCATGCGCAGCGCGCCGTCGCTCAGCGTGAAGCCCCAGTAGGCTGCAGTGACAATGGCGTAGTTGCGGGTGCCGGCGTTCATGCAGGTCTTGTCCGGCTCAAAAGCCCAGCCGGCCCAAGTGGCAGGCGAGGTCGACCATCCGGCAGGCATAACCCATCTCGTTGTCGTACCAGGCATAGACCTTCAGCAGCGTGCCGTCGGTCACCAGGGTGCTGGGCGCATCGACGATGCTGCTGCGGGTGTCGCGGGCATAGTCGGCGCTGACCAGGGGCCGCGTCTCGTAGCCGAGGATGCCGGCCAGTTCACCCCGGGCCGCCTGGGCGAACAGCTGGTTGACCTCGTCCGCGCTGGTCTCTCGCCTGAGCTCGAACACGCAGTCGGTCAGCGAGGCGTTCAGCACGGGCGCACGCACCGCATGCCCGTCGAGCTTGCCCTTCAGCTCGGGATAGATCAGCGCGATCGCGGTGGCGCTGCCGGTGGTCGTGGGCGCGAGGCTCAGCATCGCGCTGCGGGCGCGGCGCAGGTCCTTGTGCGGCGCATCGACCACCAGGTTGGTGTTCGTCGGGTCGTGGATGGTCGTGATCTGGCCATGGCGGATGCCCACCCCTTCATGCACGACCTTGACCACCGGCGCCAGGCAGTTGGTCGTGCACGAGGCCGCCGTGACGATGGGGTGGCGGCTCGGGTCGTAGATCCCTTCATTGACCCCGACCACGATGTTCGGCACCTCGCCGACCTTCACCGGGGCGGCGACGATGACCCGGCGCGCGCCGCGGTCGAGGTGGCCTTGCAGGCTGGCCGGACTGAGGAACTTGCCGGTGCACTCGAGCACCAGGTCCACACCCAGATCGCCCCAGGGGATGTCGGCCGGGGCCGCGTGGGATGAAAAGCCCAGGTGACGCCCGTCGATCCGGATGCCCGACTCCCCATCGGCGGCGATGTCGGCGCGCCAACGGCCTTGCACGCTGTCGAACTGCAGCAGGTGGGCGGTGGAAGCGGCTCCGCCTTTCAACTCGTTCAGGTGCACGACCTCCAGGCGGTTGCCGCCGCGCGGGTCGTCCTGCGGACGCTCGGCCGCCCCCATCGCGGCGCGCAGCGCCAGGCGGCCGATGCGTCCCATGCCATTGATGCCGACTTTCATGCGGGTGTCTGCCTTGTCAGAGGGGTTGGGCTGCTGCCGTTTGCGCCTGCTGCGCACAATTCTGCAAAACTCGAAATGTAAGCCCGGCGTGTGACGACGCGGTGACACCGAGGCACTCGGCTCCGGGTGCCCGCGCAACGAGAGGGCCGGACCGCACGCACAATCGGCGCCTGGAAAACTCCCATGGACCTTCACCATGCACCGTCGCAAACTGCTCACCTGCTCCATGACCGCGGCTGCGGCACTCTCGTGGCCTGCGCTGGTCCGTGCGCAAGGTCGCCCGATCCGCATCGTGGTTCCCTTCGCGCCCGGTGGCCCGATCGACACCACGGCGCGCATCCTGGCCGAGGCGGTGCGCGACAGCCTGGGCACCGTCGTGATCGAAAACCGCCCCGGCGCGGGCGGCAACATCGGGGTGGCTGCGGTCGCCAAGGCGGCACCGGACGGATTGACCCTGGGCATCGCGACCACCGCATCCCATGCGATCAACCCCTGGCTGTACAGCAAGCTGCCCTACGACCCCGACAAGGATTTCGTCGGCATCACCCAGATGCTGCGGGTGCCCAATGTGCTGGTGGTCAATGCCGATGTGGCGCAGCGGCTCGCCGTGCGCACCGTGGCCGATCTGGTGGCCTATGCGCGCGCAAACCCGGCCAAGCTGAGCTACGGCTCCGGCGGCAACGGCAGCGCCGGGCACCTGGCCGGCGAGCTGTTCAAGAACAAGCACGGCATCTTTGCGGTGCACATCCCCTACGCCGGCGGCAACCCCGCACAGCTCGCGCTGCTGTCGGGCCAGGTGGATTTCAATGTCGACAACCTGGCCACTGCGGCACCGAACATCCGCAGCGGCAAGCTGCGGGCGCTGGCGGTGACGACGGCGCAGCGCGCAGGGGTGATGCCGGAAGTGCCTGCGATGGCCGAGACGGTGCCGGGCTTCGAGATCGACA
>LNFM01008346.1_pt1 | contig 15688 bp, 12 predicted proteins | sample 596031 | NCBI WGS metagenome assembly LNFM01 (sample SAMN04254537, study PRJNA301005) | activated carbon metagenome | isolation source: dual media filters at the Ann Arbor, Michigan drinking water treatment plant | place: USA: Ann Arbor | reverse complement strand
ATTTCTTCAAGTCCAAAGGCCACGCCGTGGTGGCGTCCAGCTCGCTGGTGCCGGGCAACGATCCCACCCTGCTGTTCACCAATGCCGGCATGGTGCAGTTCAAGGACGTGTTCCTCGGCGGCGAGAAACGCAGCTACAAGCGCGCGGTCTCCAGCCAGCGCTGCGTTCGCGCCGGCGGCAAGCACAACGACCTCGACCAGGTTGGCTACACCGCCCGCCACCACACCTTCTTCGAGATGCTGGGCAACTTCAGCTTCGGCGACTACTTCAAGCGCGACGCCATCGCCTACGCCTGGGAGCTGCTGACCGAAGTCTGGAAGCTGCCCAAGGAAAAGCTTCTGGTCACGGTCTACCACACCGACGACGAGGCCTTCGGGATCTGGCGCGATGTCGCCGGCGTGCCCGAGGACCGCATCATCCGCATCGGCGACAACAAGGGTGCGCCGTATGCCTCGGACAACTTCTGGCAGATGGCCGACACCGGCCCCTGCGGCCCCTGCACCGAGATCTTCTACGACCACGGCGCGCACATCGCCGGCGGCCCTCCGGGCAGCCCCGATGAGGACGGCGACCGATTCATCGAGATCTGGAACAACGTCTTCATGCAGTTCGACCGCCAGCCCGACGGCACCCTCGTACCGCTGCCGGCGCCCTGCGTCGACACCGGCATGGGCCTGGAGCGTCTGGCCGCGGTGCTGCAGCACGTGCATTCCAACTACGAGATCGACCTGTTCCAGGCCCTGATCCGTCGCGCCGCCGAACTCACCAGCACGCAGGATCTCGAGAACAAGTCGCTGCGCGTGATCGCCGACCACATCCGCGCCTGCAGCTTCCTGATTGTCGACGGCGTGCTGCCCAGCAACGAGGGCCGCGGCTACGTGCTGCGCCGGATCATCCGCCGCGCGCTCCGCCACGGCTGGATGCTGGGCGTGCGCGGCAGCTTCTTCCACAAGATGGTGGCCGCACTGGTCGAACAGATGGGCGAGGCCTACCCCGAACTGCGCGAGAAGCAGGCGACGGTCGAAGCCGCGCTGCGCGCCGAGGAAGAGCGCTTCGCGGAGACGCTGGACCAGGGCATGCGCATCTTCGACGAGGTCGCAGCCCGCAGCAGCGGTGGGATCCCCGGCGCTGACGCCTTCCGCCTGTACGACACCTACGGCTTCCCGGTCGACCTCACCGCCGACATGGCGCGCGAGCGCGGCATGGGCGTCGACATGGCCGGCTTCGACGCGGCGATGGAAAAGCAGCGCGAGCAGGCGCGTGCGGCCAGCAAGTTCGCCTCCGCCGGCACGCTCTCGGCCGACGTCGTCGCCAGCCTCTCGCCGACCGAGTTCGTCGGCTACGAAGATCTCGAGAGCGGGCAGCTCAAGATCATCGCCCTGCTGCGCGAGGGCGCGTCCGTGCAGGCCCTGAACGAAGGCGAGCACGGCATCCTGATCCTCGACCGCACGCCCTTCTACGCCGAGAGCGGCGGCCAGGTCGGCGACCACGGCCAGCTCAGCGCCGGCAGCGCCCGCTTCGAAGTGCGCGACACCCAGAAGCTGGCCGGGGTCTTCCACGGCCATGTCGGCCACGTCAGCAGCGGCAGCCTCAAGGTCGGCGAGGTGCTGACCGCGCGCGTGGATTCGGCGCGCCGGCAGTCGACCGTGCTCAACCACAGCGCCACCCACCTGCTGCACGCTGCGCTGCGCGAGGTGCTCGGCACCCATGTGCAGCAGAAGGGCTCGCTGGTCGCACCCGACCGCCTGCGCTTCGACTTCAGCCACTTCCAGGCGCTCAGCGCCGAGGAGCTGAAGACCATCGAAGACATGGTCAACGCCGAAGTGCGCCGCAACGTGGCCGCCGAAGTGCACCACATGGGCATGCAGGAGGCGCTGGACTTCGGCGCCATGGCCCTGTTCGGCGAGAAGTACGGCGACCGCGTGCGCGTGCTGCGCATGGGGGCGTTCTCCACCGAGCTCTGCGGCGGCACCCACGTGCAGCGCACCGGCGACATCGGCCTGTTCAAGATCCTCTCCGAAGGCGGCGTGGCCGCCGGCGTGCGCCGCATCGAAGCGGTCACCGGCGAAGGCGCGCTGGCGCATGTGCGCGAGGAAGAACAGCGCCTCGGCGAAATCGCCGAGCTGGTCGGTGCCTCCAAGGCCGAAGTCGGCGCCAAGCTGCGCCAGCTGCTGGACCGCCAGAAGCAGCTCGAAAAAACCCTCGATCAGCTGAAAGCCAAATCCGCCGCGAATGCCGCCCTTGAGCTGGCCGACAGCGCGATCGACCTCGGCGGCTTCAAGCTGGTGGCTGCGCGCCTCGACGGCCTCGACGCCAAGGCCCTGCGCGACTCGGTCGACGTGCTGAAGAACAAGCTCGGCGACGCGGTTATCCTGCTCGCCACCGGCAGCGAGGGCAAAGCCTCGCTGGCCGCCGGCGTTTCTGGCGCAGCACTGGGCAAGGTCAAGGCCGGCGACGTGGTGTCCTTCGTCGCCTCGAAGATCAACGGCAAGGGCGGCGGCCGCCCGGACATGGCCCAGGGCGGCGGCGAGGATGGCCCGGCGCTGGCGGCGGCCTTGGCCGAAGTCGAGGGCTTCGTGCGCGGGAAGGTTTGAGGGCTGGGATTCGGGATTCGGGATTCGGGATTCGGGATTCGGGATGGGACAGTTGGGCGGCGCCAGCAGTCTCGGGCGCGAGTTGCTCTCCCCTCTCCCCTTGAGGGAGAGGGGTCGGGGGAGAGGGGTGGAGCGCTTGCGACATGCCCTGCCCCCTCTCCCCAACCCCTCTCCCACCTGGGGAGAGGGGCTTCATCGGCGCGGCAGGCTGCGTGCAGTGCGACCAAGCCCCATCCTCCGGTCTCCCCAGCCCACCCGACGGTGTTGCGCGGGCGACGAACATTGAGCTTCTGCAGCAGAGAAATGCGGCTTCAGAATGTGCTCGGGAGAGCGCCTCTCGGCTCAGCGCATTGGGGTCCACGGACATGCCCGCATTCGCTCCACGACTGCACGTTCTGCTCGCACGCGACGCCCCCGTTGGGCTGGTGATTCGGCGCGGTCCTTCGAAGCAGGTCGCCACCCTGCGCTGGGATCGGCGGCGCGACAGCTTCGAGCTGGGCCAGTGGCTCAAGGGGCGCATCTACGAACGCCGCAGCGATCTGTCGCCCGATGGCAAGCACTTCCTGTACTTCGCCATGAACGGGCGCTCGTCCTGGACGGCAGTCTCAAGAGCACCCTGGCTGAAGGCCAAGGTGTTCCTGCTGAAGTCGGACTGTTGGAACGGCGGGGGCCTGTGGACGGGCAACGCCCGCTACTGGTTGAACGACGGATATGGACACACGTTGCAGCAGAACGACTCGCGCCTGACGCGTGATCTGAACGCGGAGCCCAGCGAGTACTTCGGCGGCGAATGTCTGCACGTGTACTACCACCGCCTGATGCGCGACGGCTGGTCGCGGGGAGAGCACCGGGTGCTGAGCCGGCGCCATGCGATCCAGGTGTTCGACAAGCCGCTGGGCAAGGGCTGGATTCTGCGCAAGTTGGCGCACTCGCAGGGCGACGCCCCGGTCGGCAAGGGCTGCTACTGGGACGAACACGAGCTGGTCCACTCGGAGACGGGGCAGTCGATCGCCTGCCCGCACTGGGAGTGGGCCGAGCTGGACCGCCGCCGACTGGTGTGGGCGAGCGGCGGAAAGCTGTTTGCCGCTCGGCTCTGCAAGGACGGCCTGCTAGACGAATCCGAGCTGCAGGACTTCAGCGCCATGCGCTTTGAAGCGATCGCTGCACCCTACTGACCCGGACCTGGATCGCTGAGGCGCCTCAAGGCACAACCGCACACCGCTCCGGCGGCGCAGCCCCCCGATTCAGAAACGCCCCCGCCGCCGCGGCAGCACAGTCGTCCAGATCGGTCATGCTGTGCCCGCTGCGCGGCAGCACCAGGGTCTGCAGCTGGGTGAAGCCCTGCGCCTGCTCCAGTGCCGGAACGGTCGGCGTGCGTGGATCGAATTCGGCGGCCAGCAGCAGGGTGGGCTGGCGGATCTGGCTGGGCCGCAGCGGCTGCGGGCGCACGCCGAGTCGGCCGCACTGCTCGAAGGCGATCTCGGGCGTGTGCATCAGCGGCGCCCAGTCGGGATGGGCCTCGATGGCAGCGGCGATGGTCTCGCGGCGCAGCGGCGGATTGTCGCGGCATTCGATCAGCATCAGCGCCAGCGTGCTGAACTCGGGATCGTCGAGGGTGTAGACCCAGTCGGCGGCGAGTTCCTCCCAGCGCGCGTCGAACTCACCGCGCGCGGCCTGCTGCAGCAGGGCATGCAGTTCGGCCACGGGCAGGCCGGTGGTGAGCTGGGCCTCGACCAGGGCGAACAGGTTTTCGGGCGTGAGCCGCAGCGTCTCGGGCTGCGCCCCGACCGTGGCCGCGGCCTCCTCGAAGGCGGGCAGCGCAAGTTCCACAGGCTGGGCGGAGAGCCGCTCCAGCGCCTGCGCCAGCAGGCTGCGCAGGCTGGCGCCCGTACAGCCGCCCTGCCCTTCGCACTGCGTCTGTGCGGCGGCGAGCACCTGCGCATAGTCGTCGGCGAAGCGGCCCATCAGCTCCAGCCCCGCCGGATAGAAGCCGTCCAGCACGACACGACCGACGCCCTCGATCGGTTCGGCCAGTGCGACCTGGGCGAGACGCGTGCCGTAGGACACGCCGTAGAGATGCACCTCGCGGTAGCCGAACTCCTCGCGCAGCGCGCGTACGAGCTCGCGCAGGTCCTGCGCCGCGGTGGCGGTGGAATACAGGCCCTCGCGGCGTTCGCTCTCCGGAACCGCGGTGGCGCAGGCTTCCAGCAGGGGCACGGTCTCCTGCCACTGCGCATCGATCGCAGCGCCTTCCAGGATCAGCTGACGTGAGCGCGTGTCGAACTCCGGACAGGCCAGCCGCGGCGTCGCGTAGCCACTGCCGCGCTGGTCGTAGAGCACCAGATCGTGATCGAGCCCCAGGCGCTGCTGCATCCAGTCGCGCCACCAGGGCATGGCCTCTTCGTACAGATAGCTCGAACCACCGGGGCCGCCGCTGAGATACACCGTCGCCGTCTCCGAGCGCGTGAACAGCCCGCGGCGGAGGATCACCAGCGGCAGCGCGGTCATCGCTTCGCCCTGCGTGCTCGGGTACAGCCAGGCGCATTCGCTGCGCTCCAGCCAGCCGTCGCCAAACCAGCAGCTGACGCTGCGGGTGAAGCGGCCAGTCTCGGGAGCCGCTTCGAGCCGCGCGGTCTCGATGTCGTAGCGGAAGCTGCGCAGGACCGGCTCAAGGCCGATCACGACCAGCATCAGCACACCGACGGCGATGATCAGGAATTTTTTCATGGCGCCAAGAGCCGGGATTGGGAGCGAAGAGGCGTGGTTACGGACCACCGGTCCGTACGCCGATGAGCGCCCGAGCGCAGGGCGCGAGGGCAAGGATTTGGGATTCGCAGCCCCGCGCGGCTTCAACTGGGAGCGTCCCGGCGTGGTATCGCAGTGCAGCTATTCGTGATGAGAGCTGCATTCGTCCGCTCGTGCTCTCTGTAGGAGCCTGCTTGCAGGCGACCGCAGCCTGTGCCCTCTCTCGCCAGAACGGGTCGCGAGCAAGCTCGCTCCTACAAAAAGCCGGCCTTGGCGGAGCTGAGCAGGAATCTGGTTTCGTGGAGGCGGCTTGCTCCCATGACAGAGCCCAGACCCACACGGACCGCACTATCGCAAGCCGCCACTTCTGCGTGCTTCCGCCAGCGCCGCAGATACGCGAACGCCCACCGCTCGGGGTGGGCGTTCGCGCGTTCGTTCAGAGCGTGCAGGTGCTTACTTGGCCGCCATCAGGGCGACGGCCATGTCCAGCATGCGGTTCGAGAAGCCCCACTCGTTGTCGTACCAGCTCAGCACCTTGACCATCGTGCCCTGCATGACGCGGGTCTGGGTGGCGTCGTAGACCGAGCTGTGGGGATCGTGGTTGAAGTCGACGCTGACCAGCGGCTTGGTGTTGATGCCGAGGATGCCCTTGAGCGGGCCTTCGGCGGCGGCGCGAACCAGCCCGTCGATCTCTTCCTTGGTGGTCGCGCGCTTGGCGACGAAGGTCAGGTCGACCACCGACACGTTGATGGTCGGCACGCGCATCGCGAAGCCGTCGAGCTTGCCGTTCAGTTCCGGCAGCACCAGGCCGACCGCGGCGGCGGCGCCGGTCTTGGTCGGGATCTGGCTCATCGTGGCCGAACGCGCGCGGCGCAGGTCCGAGTGGAACACGTCGGTCAGCACCTGGTCGTTGGTGTAGGCGTGGATGGTGGTCATCAGGCCATGCTCGATGCCGATCGCGTCGTGCAGCACCTTGGCCAGCGGCGCCAGGCAGTTGGTCGTGCAGCTGGCGTTGCTGATGACTTCATGCGCAGCCTTCAGCTGGTCATGGTTGACGCCGAACACGAAGGTGCCGTCGACATCGCTGCCGCCGGGCGCAGAGATGATCACCTTCCTGGCGCCGCCCGCGATGTGGGCGCTGGCCTTGGCCTTGGTGGTGAACAGGCCGGTGCACTCGAACACCACGTCGACGCCGTGCGCGCCCCAGGGCAGCTTGGCCGGATCGCGCTCGGCGAAGACCTTGATGCGGTCGCCGTTGACGATCAGATCACCGCCATCGACCGAGACCTCGCCCGGGAAGCGGCCGTGGGCGGTGTCGTACTGGGTCAGGTGGGCATTGGTCTCGGCATCACCCAGGTCGTTGATCGCGACGATCTGGATCTCGTTGGTGCGCTTGGCCTCGTACAGCGCGCGCAGCACATTGCGGCCGATGCGGCCATAACCGTTGATCGCGACCTTGATCGTCATTGCTCGAATCCTCGTGAGGGCATGGATGCCAGTGGCGGGAAAGCAGCCGGGGCAGGCCCGGCCAAGCGCGCTAGTGTAGTGCGCGGGCCCTCACATTTCGATTGAGGCCCGCCGCCGCAGCACGCTTCCTCCCTTCGCCCGGCGATGGACTGGGCCACCGCTCCGGGTGCGCGGCCTCCCGCGCGGATGATCATTGCCGGGTCGCAGGCCACATCCGCGCTACGCAGCGAACTTCCCGCGCGCATGGAGCTATCGAGAGTTCACCGACTGTTGCAGTCGTGATGGACCCGCCCTGTCAGACTGGCGCATCCGCATTTCGATGAGCTCCGATGCTGCCTCCGTTCCGCCTGACTGCCGCCTTCTTCCTGCTCGCGCTCACCGTCGCTCCCGATGCGGTCGCCTGGAGCTTCAAGGGCCACCAGACCATCGGCGAACTGGCCGAACAGCAGCTCTCGGCACCGACCTTGGCGGCCGTGCGGGAACTGCTCAAGGACGAACCCTCGAACACGCTGGCGGCGGTCTCGACCTGGCCGGATGAAGTCCGCAGCGAGGACGCGTGGCGCCACACCGGGCGCTGGCACTTCGTCAACTTCCCGCAGGGCGACTGCCGCTATCGCCCCCGCCGTGACTGCGCCGACGGTCAATGCATCATCGCCGCGCTCGAAGCGCAGCGCGCCGTGCTGAGGAATGCCTCCAGCCCGCGCCAGCAGCGCATCGAGGCGCTCAAGTTCGTGACCCATTTCGTCGGCGACATCCACCAACCGCTGCATGCCGGCTACGGCTTCGACCGCGGCGGCAACGACACCCAGATCCGCTTCAACCGCATGGGCTCGAACCTGCACGCGCTCTGGGACGGCCTGCTGGTCGACACCCTGGAGCTGGAAAGGCCCGCTCTGGTGCAATACCTCACGCGCCAGCCGCTGCCCGAGCACGGCGGCGTCGGCCGCGGCGCTGCTGCACGCTGGGCCGAGCAGTCCTGCGCGCTGATCGAGTCCGCACGCATCTACCCCGAGAAGCGCTTCATCGACCGCAGCTACGTCGAGCGCAGCCGGCCATTGGCCGAAGCGCAGATGCGCCTGGCCGCGGCGCGGCTGGCCGCTGTGCTGGAAGCCGACCTGGGGCGCTGAGTCGCAGACGCGCGTCGGCCGAGACGCGCAAGCCCGTCTGCCGGGTTGATGCCGAGCAGCGCGAGCAGCCGCAGTTGCTAGACTCGCGCCGCCCCGTTCCGCGGGCGTCGCGCGAATGCTCCGATCGCCATGAACCTGCGCCGCTCGCTGGCCCTGCACGGCTTCGAAAGCAATACCGACTACGGCTTCGCCCTGGACTGCCTGTTCGCCGCGAAGATCGATCACGTGCGCTGCCTGCATGTCGACGGCAGCGCCGGCCGACGCAAGACCGCCTTCGCCAACGCGCTGGGCGCGGCGCTGGAGTATCCGCATGTGCTCTACCACGACTTCAGCCAGGCCGAGCCCGCCCCGGTGCTGCTGCCGGTGCAGCTGGAGGACGGCAGTCTCGCACCGCCCGAGGCCCCCCTGCCCGCCTTCGAGCGCTGCATCACCGAGGCCTGTGCGTTTTCCGAAAGCGAACGCAGTCTGCTGATCTTCGACCAGCTGCAGGCCGCGCCCTTTGCCGAGCAGCTGAAGCTCACCGACTTCCTGCGCAGCGGCGAATGGACCAGCGCCGCCGGCAGCGTGCTGGCCCATCGCGGACGCCTGCTGGTGGCCCTGATCAGCGACGGCCCGCTCTACCACTCGCTGGCCCGGCTGTCCTACCGGATCTGGACCGACGCCGAACGCGCCCACCTCGACTACCGGCCGGAAGACCACGGCCTCGGCCCGGAAGCGCTGCCGCTGTTCTCCGCGCTGTCCACCCTGTTCGACCAGCTGCGCATCAGCCCCACGCCCGGCGAATTCGAGCGCCTGCTGGCCGACCTGCTGCAGCGCGTGTTCGGCCTCGACGCCCTGCGCCAGGCCCTGTTCGGCCACATCGAAGGCCTGGAGCGCGAACGCCTGCATGCCGAACCGATCACACCGGCATTGCAGACGGTGCAGGAAGCACTGGACGCCTGGCGCGGGGTGGATCACATCGAGCTGTGAGGGAACCTCGCGCGGCAGGGTGCGCGATGCGTGTCGCGAATCACCCCTTCGGCTGCAGCATCGTCCCCGTGCACTCGGCCGCGCCGCAGCGACAGGCCCACTGCTTCTTCAGCTTGGCGGTGTGCGGCACCGACAGACGGATGCCGTAGTTGTAGGTCAGCTCTTCGCCCGCCTTGAGGTCGCGCAGGCTTTCGATGAAGACGCGATCGCGCTGCGGATTGCCCTTGGGGTCTTCCTCCAGCACGGCCTGGCAGTTGGGGGCGCAGCTGTGGTTGATCCAGCGGGCGACGTTGCCGTCGACGTTGGCGTCGATCAGGTAGTCGTCGTTCAAGGTGAACAGGAAGGTGTGGCCGGTGTCGAGGCTGTCGCCGTAGAGCGCGTCGGCGTCCTCGTGGGTGCGGCGCAGGCCTTTGTACTCGATCAGGCGCGTGCCGGCCGGGATGTCGGCGGCGGCGAACACGCCGTTGCCGTGGATGCGCGAGCGGCGCTGCTGGATGCGGCGGCTCATGTGCCCTCGGCCTGCGAGGCCTCGCCTTCGCTGCCGCCCGGGCGGCCGGCGGTGAAGAACAGGCTGGCGCCTTCGGCGGTGCTGAGGCTCAGGCCCTGCTCACTCAACTCGAAGCGCCGGACCGCAGTCAGCGTCTCCAGGAAGCGCTGCTCGGCTGCGTTGAGGGCATCGGAGACGCAGGCGCGCTTGGTGGCGACCGTGGCGCCGAGCTGGATGTCCGTGCCCTCGCCGCGCGTCAGCGGGGCGCTGAAGCGGTTGCAGCCGGCATAGCCGACGAGGCGGCCGTCCTGCACCTCGATGAAGATGCCGGCGGCCTCGACCACCGACTGCAGGCCGGCGTCGCTGGCGCCCGCCAGCGTCCACGAACGCCCGGCTTCGAGCTGCTGCGGCAGGGCGGCAGGCGTCGCAGCACCCGTCGGCGCCGCAGGTTCATTGGGCACGGCGGTCGCCTTGTCCGGGTGGGATGCAGCGGGCGGGCTTTCGGCAGGCCCGCAGGCCGCGAGCGCCGTCACCAGCGGAAGCGTCAGCACAATGTGTCGGATCTTCATGGCTTTACTTGCCCTTGCTGACCAGGCCCCAGATCGCCAGCACGATGATCGCGCCGATGACCGACATGATGAAGCCCGCGGCCTCGCCCGACTGGTACAGGCCCAGGGTCTGGCCGATGAAGCTGCCGACGAAGGCGCCGACGATGCCGAGCACGGTGGTCAGGATGAAGCCCAGCTTCTGCCGGCCCGGCTTGAGGAAGCGAGCCACGAGGCCCACCACGAAGCCGATCAGCAGGGTCCACAGAATGCTCATGCCTCACCTCGTTCCAGTGCTTGAAGTTGACGGGCGGCCTTGAGCCGCCGGATGCCGCAGCATGCCTCAACAGCAGCCGTGATCGCCAAAGCGGGTATCGCCCGCGGCCACGCCGACCTGGGTCGTCTCACCGCGCGCGCTGGCCTCGTAGTGCTCGGCGATCACGTGGGCCACTGCCGTGGTCACGCGCTTGCCGGTGGGGATGTGCAGGAATTCGTTCGGACCGTGCGCATTCGAGTGCGGACCGAGCACGCCGGTGATCATGAACTGCGCGCCGGGGAACTTTTCGCCGAGCATGCCCATGAACGGAATCGTGCCGCCCTCGCCCATGTACATCGCCGGCCTGCCGAAGGCCGCCTGCGAGGCGTGCTCGATGGCGTGGTTCAGCCAGTGCGACTGGCTGGGCGCGTTCCAGCCGGTGCTGCTCTTCTCCAACTCGAACTCGATGCGTGCGCCATAGGGCGGGTTGTCAAGCAGAAGCTTGCGCAGGGCTTTGCCGGCCTTCTCGCCATCGAGCGTGGGCGGCAGGCGCAGCGACAGCTTCACCGCCGTATGCGGGCGCAGCACATTGCCTGCATTCGAGAGCGGCGGCATGCCGTCGACACCGGTCACCGACAACGCTGGGCGCCAGGTGCGATTGAGCACCAGCTCGTGCAGCTCGCTGTGCATCGGCGACATGCCGGGCAGGAAGGGGAATTTGGCCCAGATCTCGCGATCGAGCACGCCGGCGGCGCGCTTGGCCTGCTCGATGCGCTCGGCCGGGATTTCGACGAACAGGTCTTCGGCGCGGATGCGGCCGGTCACTTCGTCCTCCAGCCGCGACAGCAGCTGACGCAGGATACGGAAGCTCGAAGGCACCACGCCCGAGGCATCGCCCGAGTGCACGCCTTCCTCCAGCACGCTGACCTTCAGGTTGCCGCCAGCGAGGCCGCGCAGCGAGGTGGTGCACCAGAGCTGCTCGTAGTTGCCGCAGCCGGAATCAAGGCAGACCACCAGCGAGGGCTTGCCGATGCGCTCGGCCAGATGGTCGACGTAGTGCGGAAGGTCGTAGCTGCCGGACTCCTCGCAGGCCTCGATCAGGATCACGCAGCGCGCATGCGGGCGACCCTGCTGCTGCAGGGCCATGATCGCCGCCAGCGAGCCGAACAGGGCGTAACCATCGTCGGCGCCACCGCGGCCGTACAGCTTGTCGCCCTTGATCACCGGCTTCCAGGGGCCGAGGTCGTCGGCCCAGCCGCTCATTTCGGGCTGCTTGTCGAGGTGGCCGTAGAGCAGCACGGTGTCGGGATTGCCGGCGTCGGTGCCTTCGATCTCGATGAAGATCAGCGGTGTGCGTCCAGGCAGGCGCACCACTTCGATCCGCATGCCGCGCACCGGCTGTTTGCGCGCCCAGGCCTCCATCAGGGTGACCGCGTCTTCCATGTAGCCGTGCTGGACCCAGTCGGCATCGAACATCGGCGACTTGTTGGGAATGCGGATGTACTCGACCAGCTGGCCGACGATCTCGTCGTCCCAGAGTTCATTGACGAAGCGTTCGGCCTGCTGCGGGTCCATGGCGGTTCCTCGAATCGAAAGTCGTGGGCGGCCCGTAGGGATCGATGGGCGCGGCCCGTGAGTTTAGCCGCAGCAGCCAGGGGCAGCCGACACGGGTAGGAAAACTCCGACCCTTCACCGGCGTGATTTCGCAGGCAAGGGCGCGCGCATCGCCGATGCCGTCGGCGCGGGTCCAGGCGGAGACTGTTTTCACCGGCCGACGCGCCGGGCCATCCCGGGGCTTGGCCGGGAATTTCGCAATCACCCCTGATCACGAGGATGCCACCATGAATCGTCTGTCCAGCCTGTTCGCCGCCCTGTTCCTGTCCCTGCTGATGGCCACCAGCGCCTTCGCCAGCGACAAGGTCAACATCAATACCGCCGACGCCGCCACCCTGGCATCCGTGCTGACCGGCGTGGGCCCGGCCAAGGCCGAAGCCATCGTCGCCTATCGCACCGAGAACGGTCCCTTCCGCAGCGCCGACCAGCTGGTCGAGGTGCGCGGCATCGGGCTGGCCACGGTCGAGAAGAATCGCGACAAGATCATCGTCAGTGCCGCTCCGGCGGCACCGGCCCCCGCGCGCTGAAGGCCCCGCGACCCGGCGTGGATGCCGGCAGCGCAAGTCGCCGGGTGGGCACAGGGACGTGTCTGCCCGGGGGAGCCCGCCGCGTGGCACGCGCGACGGCTACTTCCAAGGGAAGGAGAAAGGCCCCGGCCCCGCGCTGGGGCCTTTCGCTGTGCGCGGCCTTCGTCGAAGCCTGCGAGGCTCTGGCTACACTTGACCGGCATCGCACCACGGACCCGCCCCATGCCGCTGATCGCCCTGCCCGCCCATCGCTACGAACGCCAGGCCTGGCGCAATGGCGGCGGCAGCACGCGCGAGGTCTGGCGCGAGGGCGAGGCGCCGGACTGGCGCGTCTCGCTCGCGAGCATCGACTCGGATGGGCCGTTCTCGTCGTTTCCAGGCTACCGGCGCGAGCTGATGCTCCAGCGTGGCAGCGGCCTGCGCCTGCACGTCGAGGGCCGCGATCCGGCGCAGCTGGAAACGCCCTACGCGCTGTGCGGATTCGAAGGCGCCGCCGACACCCGCGTCGAATGCCTCGACGGGCCCTGCGAGGTCATCAACCTGATGTTCCGCCCCGGAGCGGTCGAGGCACGCCTGTTCCAGCGCCCGCTGCTGGGCAGCATGCTGTTCTTCCCGCGCGCCGGCGAACGCTGGCTGCTGCATCTGGCCGGCGGCCAGGCTCGGCTGCGTGAGGCCGCGCTCAGCATCGAGCTGGCCCAGGGCGACAGCGCCCTGCTCTTCGGCGAAGGCGGCCGCGTGCAGCTGGAGGGCGGCGGCGAGCTGGTGCTGGTGCAGGTCAGGCGCAGCGAACCGCAGCGCCCTGCCTGAGCCTGAGCGCGAGACGCCGCAGCCGAGCCGGGCAGCGCCAGCCGCATCACCGCAACTCGAAGCCATCCCCGAAAACAGCCGCCGGCTGCTGCTGGGCGCGACATGCAGCGCCGCCGGCTTCGAGCACGATGTCGTCCACATACCAGCCATCGCGCACCTGGCTGCTGTCCGATGTCAGGCGGAAGCGGATCTGTGCCTGGGTCGCGCCTTCGAGCTGCGGCAACGGCAGGTCGAGGCTGCGCCAGCTGGCGTCGCCGCTGCAGCTGTAGACGGTTTCCCAGGCCGCAGTTGGCGAGGGGCGCACCTGCACGGTGCCGAAGTCCCAGCCCGATTCGGTGTCGCAATAGCTGCGCAGGCGCAGGCGCGGTTCGCTGTAGGGCGCAACGCTGAACTGCGGCGACAGCAGCTGGGTATCGACGTTGTTCGCGTAGTTGCCGCCCGGGCTGTCGTGCCAGGCGCGGCTGCCGCCTTGCGGCGAACTCGGCACGATGCTCCACAGCGGCGTGCCGCCGCTCGGTCGCGTGGTCGTCCAGCCCTGCGCGCCGCTCTCGGCGTCCATGCCCAGCAGCGGGCAGTAGGCGTACAGCTGCAGATCGCGTTCATTGAGACTGGCGGGCTGCAGGGCCAGGCCTTCGATCCGCAGCGGCTCATGGCCCACGGCCTCGACTTCGATCACGCTGGCCGCGGCCGGTACGCGCCGCGCATAGCGGCCATCGGCTGCACTTGCGGCACTGAATCCGCCGATGCGGACCTGCGCGCCCGCGATTGCCGCGCCGTCGGCAATGCGGCTCACCCGTCCCTGCAGCTCGGCAAGTTCCGAAGCGGCGCGCACGTCCACCATGGCCGCGCCCACAGGCCCGCGCGCGCCGCTGGCGTCCTCGCCCTGCACATAGACCAGCTGACGGCCCGTGCGGCTGGCCACGATGTCGGCCGCAGCGGTCTCGACCGTGGCATTGAAGCTGCCGTCCTGCGCCTGCAGGTCAAGGGCCTGCGCCCCGGCGGCCCAGGGCGGGGTGTCGACATACCCACGCGCGGCAGCGATCGCGTGCACCGGCACGCTGCCGTTGACACTGCTGCTGCGGCTGTCGTCCAGCACAGCGATCAGCTGCAGAGGCTCGCCGGGAGCCGCGAGATCAGGCTGCACGCGCACCTCGCGAGCCTCAGGCCCGAACGGCAGCCGATAGGGCTCGCGCACCACCTTGGCGGCATACAGCAGGGCCCGCAGATTGTCCGGATAGATCCGGCTCTCGAAGCTGCCGCAGTCCTGGAAAAAGGCTGTGCCCAGCTCGAAGGTGAAGGCGGGCACGCCCAGTTCGCCATAGGCGAAATCATCGGTCGTGCCATCCGTGGGATACAGCCCCACCGACTGCTGCGGCGTGTAGTTGTTGAACCAGGCGAAGCGGCGTCCCAGCGCGACCAGCGGCGCATTGTTGGGCGCGGGCTGGGTGGTGGTGCCCCAGGGCCAGAGCACCAGCTGCGAATAGCTGTGGATGTCGAGGAACAGGCCCTGGGTGTCCTCGGGCGCCGGGTCGTTCAGAGCATCGCCGCGACGATCGGGGAACAGCCCGCGGACGTAGCTGATGATGGCCTGGGTTTCCGGCTCCGAGGCGGCTGTCGGGCCGCGATAGGTGTTCTCGCAGGCAACACCGCTGGAGCCGCCCGCCACCGTTCCCCAGGAGAACGGAAAATTGCGGTTGAGATCGGCGCCACGCGCGTTGCTGGTCGCCCCGCAATAGCCCTGGTTGGCGTTCTTGCGCCAGGACAAGCCGGTCTCGGCGCGCTTGCGGCCATCGGGATTGGACTGCACCAGCAGGTGGATCTCATGATGATCGAGCAGCCAGGTCGCATCGGCCTCCGCGCCATGGCCGGCCAGCAGATGCTCGGCGAAGCGCAGGCCCAATTCAGCCGTGGTGTATTCGCGGGCGTGCACGGCAGTCATCGCGAACAGCGCCGGCTTCGGGCCCGGGATCTGGCTGTTGCTGAGCTTCAGCACGCGCATGCGCTCGCCGCCGCCGACGACGATGCCGGCCTGTGCTTCCCAGCTGGGGCCGATGTCGACCACCTGCGCCAGCTGCGGGTGCTCGTCGACCAGGCTGTCGAGGCGCGCATTGGTTTCGGCCACCGTCCGGTAGCAGGCGTAGCCGCTGATGCCCTTCGCACGCAGGATCGCCTGCGACGCGTTCAGGGCCTCGCTCAGCACCGGATCCACCGAGACCCGCAGGCCCTTGGCCAGCAGGCCGGTGCGGCTGCCGGCCGGAGCATCGAACATCACCACGCCTTTGTCGCGGTCGACGATGAGGTGACCGTGTTCGAGCGCCAACGCTCGGATCACGCTCTCGTTGCGGGTCTCCACCCGCAGCACCTCGTGGCGGCCGGCCTTGTGATCGACCGCCGTCGGCCCCGTCCCATGGGCAGGCAGGCTGTGCGGGCAGGCGAGGCCGAGCGCGGCCAGACAGGATGCGGCAAGAACGCGTGGCTGCATGACTCCCCCGAGTGCGATTGACCCTGCATTGTGCCTTCACGCGTGCCCGCCGGCCCAACGCAACGCTG
>LNFM01008345.1_pt1 | contig 15688 bp, 14 predicted proteins | sample 596031 | NCBI WGS metagenome assembly LNFM01 (sample SAMN04254537, study PRJNA301005) | activated carbon metagenome | isolation source: dual media filters at the Ann Arbor, Michigan drinking water treatment plant | place: USA: Ann Arbor | reverse complement strand
GTCGCTTGGTTTCAGCGCCGCCTTCGGTTGGCGACACGCGCTCGAGTGAACCCGTGGCGTGTCTTCTTCCAACCTTCGGCGTCGCTTGATTTCAGCGCCGCCTTCGGTTGGCGACACGCGCTCGAGTGAACCCGTGGCGTGTCTTCTTCCAACCTTCGGCGTCGCTTACAGCAGCTCCGTGCTCACTGCGACGGAAGCGAAAATCGCACGCGCACCCCGCGTCCGAGCACGCTCTCGATCTCGAAGCGCCCCCCGAGGGCGTGCACGAGCGCCGCGGCGATCTCGAGCGGCGGCGCCGTACCTTCTTTTCGATCGAGCACCTTCGGCGCGCACACGCGGGACTGAAGCTCGGCGTCGACCGGCGAGCCTGCGTCGATCACTTCGACGCTGACGCCCAACGCACACTCGGCCACGCGCACCTGCACAGGCTCGAGAGGCGAGCGCCTGCGCGCGTCGCCGACGACGAGCGCGAAAATCCGCGCGGGATCCACTGGCTGCGCTCGGACCGTTCGAGTGGTCTCGACCTTCAGCCGCACGCCTCGTTTGGGGTCCGCGAGCATCGACGATAGCCCTCGCTTGATCACGTCCGCGAGCGGGAGCGACGCTTGCCCGCCGGGGGACGCAGCGCGCAGCGAGTCGCTGATGCCAGAGAGCCTCGCGACGAGCGTGGCTCTGTGCTCTTCGACCGCGTCGCGCGCGAGCTCGTCGAGCTCGATGGCCGCCAGCGCGAGCAGCTCGGAGCTCGACAGTCCGCCTTCGCGAGCGGAAGCGCTCTTGTTGGCTTCGCTCGAGACGAGCTCGTGCAACGCAAAGGTCCACAGCGGCCTGCGCGTCGTCGGCTCGTGAACGCACAGCCAATGGATCGACAAGCGAATCGCCTCGCCGTCGCTGCGATACAGATCGAGCTCGGGCGCGCCGCGCGGCTCGCCTCCGCGCACGATCGACTCGTGCAGCTCCCGCGCACGCTCAGCGGAGCGCGCGGCAAACGCCTGCCACCACTCTCGCCCGAGCAAGATCTCGTGCGGAACAAGCGAAATCGACTCGAACAGCTCGTTGCACCCCTGCAGATAGCCCAGCTCATCGACGATGAACGCGGGCACCGCCACGAGACTGCAGCGCCGCGGTCGCGCCGGACATCGGCGTGCTCGTGGACGAAGGGCGACGCGACGACGAAGAGGTCCGCTCGCGAGTCACCACGGATTCTTCTCCGAAGCCCATTGATCGTCTTGCATGGCCACTCCCCAGGTGCGCTGACTCTCGTCCAACACGCGCTCAGACGCTCTCGTACAGAAATGTCGGAGCATGTTATCGCGATCGAATCAGTGCGTAAAGCGCCGTCATCCAACGCAAGACCGCGAAGTCACGCCGGTTTGTGGTTTTACCCATGCGAATTCACCGTGACTTCGGGCGGGACCTGGGCGCTATAATGCGGAGGTTCGGTTTCCTCTGCTGGAGGTTTTGCTATGGCGTCACGTGTTTTGCTCGTTGAGCACGAAGAAGAACTTCGTCAGTCGATCATCCGCGCGTTGCGCGCGAGGGGCATCGGCGTCGACGCGTACGACACAGCCGCGGCTGCGTTGGCAGCCGTGGAGGCGGGTGGTCAGTGGGCGCGCGCCCTGATCGACCTCGCGTTGCCCGACATGGATGGCGCGACGCTGGCGGAGGCGCTTCAGCAGCATCTCCCCGAGCTCGAGCTGACCTTCGCGACCGGAGGCACCGACGCCAAGGTGCTCTGCCGCGCGCACGGGCTCGGCACGGTCATCTGGAAGCCGCTCGGACTCGGCCCCCTCTGCGAGCGATTCAGCACGCAGTCTCGCGGGTCCGGCACGTTCTTGCGTCGCGGCAAGCGCGCCAGCTCGATGAGCATGGAAGCGGTCACGCCGGGCAAGACCGGCACCGAGCACTGAACGGTCAACGCGCGATCACGAGCGCAGCCAGCACTGCGAGCGGCGTCGCGAGCTCGGTCAGCGCGGCGGCGCGGCGCGTTTTGAGCCACTGCACAACCTCGCGGGTCGGGGCGCCCGTCGGATCGAGCATCGTCCGCGCGCTCGCCACGTCGTTGAGCGACCCGAGCAGCGATTGAATCGGCTGCAGCCGACTGCGCCAGCGAAGCCGCCGCGCGCCGAGCGAGGCCCCGCACAGGTCGATGACGTCGCGTACGCGGCGTAGCTGCCTGCGAACGTCGTGGTAGCCCTCGTCCACCGTGAGGTCGCCCTCGAGTCTCTCGTGGATGCGACGCAGCTCTCGATCGAAGAACCGCTGCAGCGAACGGCCTGCGCGCTCTTGGCTGCGCGCGGGATCCGAGAGCGCTCCGTCGCTGGCCGTCGTCGAGGGCGCCGCGAGCGCCGCGAGCGCCTCGTCCGCTCTGCGCATGGACGCGCGGTGTCCTCTCGCGCGCAGGTGACGGTCGAACGCCTTCTCTCGAGCCGCGCGGGCCTCGAGCACCGCAGCCATCGCGGCGTCACGCGCCGCGCCTTTGGGGGCGCGTTTCTTCAGCATCGCGTGGATCACATCGGCGTCGCGCAAGGGTCCCGCCGCGGCTCCGAGCGTCCGCAGCGCGGAGACGACCTCTTCGAGCCTGGGGTCCTTCGTCGAGCGCGCGAGCCAACGCAGCGCGGTCCGACAACGACGGACGGCGATGCGCAGCTCGTGCACGCCCTTCTCGTGGCGCGTCTCGCCCTCGCGCGCGAGGCACTCTCCCTCCATCGCCACGACGCGCGCGAGCCAGTCGCGGGCCAGGGCGACGGCCTCGCGCTGCGCAGACGAGAGCGAGTCGGGCTTGGGCAGCTGCGGGCGCTCGGCGAAGTCCACGCGCACGACGGCGGTCTCGAACGCGGTTCGGAGCTGCGCCGCGAGCCTGTCCGACAACGTCAGGATCGCTGGACCAGCGTCGTCGACGGGCTCGAGGGACACAAAAAGACCGCGCGGGGTCAACGTCACATCGATCCCTGTGGCGCCCGCCTGAATCGCAGCGCGGCTCAAGGCGGTGAGCGCGCGAGCCTCGCGGTCGCCGATCGCGCGAGCGCGCTGGAGCTTCGTCCGGAGCGTCGCGACGAAGCGAGTCAGCTCGTCGCGGGGAGGTTGCTTTCGCGCCGGTGCGCGGACTGTCATGGCGATTGCGTACCGTATTCCGGACCCGAAGGCGACGCGCGGCTGGCGTTGCGGGGGTCGATCCGCGGTATCATCACCGCTCCGATGAACCGCCTTGCCTTCGAAACGCCGCGGCGACGCTTCGTGTCGTTTGCATCCTCCGCATCGACAGCGCTCCTGCTCGCCAGCGTGCTGACAGGCTGCGCGCAGATCGAGACGAACACGCCCGGAAGGGACGCGAGCGCGGACCGACCTTCGCGCTCGGACACCGGCGTCGATTCGATGGTGATCGGGGGCTCGTGCGTTCCTGGAGAAACGCGGGATTGTTATACGGGTGAGCCCGGAACCGACGGGCAAGGGGTCTGTCGCATCGGCGTTCAGACGTGCTCGGCGTCGCGGACGTGGAGCGCGTCGTGCGTCGGAGAGCGCACGCCCGCGGCCATGGAGACCTGCGGAAACGCGCAGGACGACAACTGCAACGGCATGGTCGACGAAGGGTGCGGCGAGTGCACGTCCGGCATGTCGCGGGCTTGCTACTCGGGTCCCGCGATGACGATGGGCGTCGGCGCGTGTCGCGGCGGCATGCAGACGTGCGACGGCATGCGAATGTGGCCCGCGACGTGTACGGGCGAGGTCGTTCCGCAGGTCGAAGTGTGCGGAAATATGCAGGACGACAACTGCAATGGCATGACCGACGAGATGTGCGGCGAGTGCACGGCGGGCGAGACGCGCCCCTGTTACTCGGGCCCCGCTGGGACCTCTGGCCGCGGCCTCTGTCGCGAGGGAACGCAGACCTGCGGGACGATGCGCATGTGGCTCTCCTCGTGCCCAGGAGAAGTGACTCCGCAGCCCATGGAGACCTGCGGAAACGCGCAAGACGACAACTGCAACGGCTCGATCGACGAGATGTGCGGCGACTGCATGCCGGGCGAGATGCGCTCTTGCTACACGGGCCCTGCGGGCACGATGGGCATGGGCATCTGCCGCGCGGGATCGCAGACCTGCGGAGCGGGTCGCACGTGGGGCGGATGCACGGGCGAAGTCCGTCCGAGCAGCGAAATGTGCGGCAACATGATGGACGACAACTGCAACGGCATGACCGATGAGATGTGCGGCGACTGCACGCCCGGCATGACGCGCACCTGCTACACGGGCCCTGCGGGCACGATGGGCATGGGCATCTGCCGCGGGGGTTCGCAGACATGCACGGCGTCGCGCACGTGGCCGACCACGTGCACTGGAGAGGTTCGCCCCGCCGCGTCCGAGACGTGCGGAAACTCGATGGACGACAACTGCAACGGGATGACCGACGAGGGGTGCACCACAGCACCCGCGAACAACGCGCGCACGAGCGCGATCGCGCTCGCGCTCGGCAACGCCGAAGTGACTCGCACGGGGACCACCACGGGCGCGACGTACGACGGCCCTTCGCCCTCTTGTTGGACGTGCACCAACCGCGGGGACGTTTGGTACTCGTTTACGCTCTCCGAACGGTCGATCGTGTACGCGGACACCGCGGGATCGTCGTTCGACACGATCCTGCAGTTCGTCACGAGCACCGGCACGGTTGTGGCGGGCGCGTGCAACGACGACGGAGGTTGCCTGGCTGGCGGCTTCACGTCTTCGTTGCAGAGCCGCTTGAGCGCGGTGCTCAACGCGGGGACGTACTACATCAGCGTGGGCGGCTGCGGCGCAGGGGCGTTTACGCTGCACGTGCAACGAATCCCGATGACGTTCGGCGCCTTCGTGTACTCCACCGCGCTTTCGGGAACCGGCACCACGAGCTCGACGGTGCTCATTTCGGGCTCGCGACGAACGTCGAGCACGTGCACGAGCAACCTCGGCCCATCGGGCGAAGACGTGCGGTACTTCATCACGTGCGGCGGGCAAGCGCAGTTCTTCTCGCTCTGCCAGAGCGACATGGGCAGCTACGTGCGCCGCAGCGGGACGACCGACTACGACCCGATCATGTACCTGTGGAGCGCGCAGTCGGGCGCTGAATTCGGCTGCAACGACGATGGTCCTGCGATGGGCGGGACCAACTGCGCCGGCACGGGAACGGGCGCGGACACCCTCAACTTCGGCTCGCGATTGAACAACATCGTCGCGCCGCGCGGGCTCAACGCTGTCATCATCGACGAGCGCCGCAACCCGTCGGGGATGAGCTACTCGCTACGACACATCGTTCGCTGAGCGAGGGGACACTCAGCGCGCAGCGCCGCTCTCGCGCAACGCAGCGATCTCGTCGGCGCTGAAGCCGCACTCGGACAAGATCGCGTCGGTGTCTGCGCCCGCTGCGTGGGCGCGCTCTGCAAGCGCGTCGCGCGCGGCGAGGGGAGTGCGGAAGTACCTTCCGCCTTCGAGCTCGAAGAACATTCCTCGCGCTCGGTGCTGCGGGTCGCTCGCGAGCTCTTCGGGCGCGAGCACGGGCTCGAGGCAACAGTCGTTGGCCGCCCCCACAGCGGCCCACTCGTCGCGCGTTCGCGTGGCGATGACGGCGGCGACGCGGGCCTTCAGCTCGCCTTGGTGCGGCCCTGGAGCGAGGTCCTGCATCGACGCATCGAGGCCGACGACCGCGCAGAATTTCGTCCAGAACTTCGGCTCGAGCGCGCCGAGCGCCACGAAGCGCCCGTCGCTCGTCTGGTAGGTGTTGTACGGGGCGATTCCGCCGTCGAGAAAGTGCGCGCCGCGCGGAGGGCTCTTCTGCTCTGCGAGCACCGAGCCCATCGCGAACGCCGCCAAGGGAACAGCCCCTTCGCACATCGCCACGTCGACGACGCGACCTTTTCCCGTGCGCTCTCGCGCGAAGAGCGCGGCGAGAATGCCCGAGATCGCCCAGAGCGATCCGCCCGCGACGTCAGCCATTTGTGCGCCGGACACCGCGGGAGGACCGTCTGCGGGCCCCGTCACAGCGAGCACGCCCGCGCGCGCGAGGTAGTTGACGTCGTGCCCCGCGCGATCGACGAGCGGGCCGTCTTGGCCGTAGCCCGTAATGGCACACACAATCAAGCGCGGGTTCTCTTGAAGAAGCCTCTCGTGCGAGAGCCCGAGGCGCGCGAGCACGCCGGGACGAAAGCTCTCGACCAAGACGTCGTACGAGCGAGCCATGCGCAAGAGCGCGCCTTGCCCGCCCGGGCTCTTCAGGTCCAAGACTCCCGCGCGCTTGTCGCGGTTGAGCGCGAGAAAAGCCCCATTGATCCCGTCGTGCTGCGGCGGCATGTGCCGCAGGTAGTCACCGGGGCCGGGGTCTTCGATCTTGTCCACGCGCGCGCCGAGGTCGGCGAGCGCGAGGGTCGCGAGCGGTCCGGGCAGAAGGCGCGTGAGGTCGAGCACGCGCACGCCCTCGAGGGGGCGGCTCACTTCGCGAGGGCGAAGAGCTTCTGGAGGTTCATCGCCTTCATCTGGTCGCCCTTGACCTTGAGCTTGCCAGCGAAGAAGAGCTTCATGCCCTCGCTCTGCGGGTTGGCGACGAGCGTTTGAAAGTCCGGCTCGGCGATCTCGATCGTGCAGCTCGGGCTCGAGCCGGTGCCCTCGGTCACGCCGGGCTTGTCCGACGCGAGGTCGATGAACCAGCTGCCGGCGCCGCCGATGTTGAGCTGGTAGGTCCCGCCGATCTTCTTCGCGGCGTCGGGCGCGGTTTCGACTGCGCTCTTGAGCTTGTTGTTGAACAGGTCCTTGACGTCGACGGCCATGGCGGATCCTCCGAGAGATGAATTGAATCGAGTCACTGAATGACGATTCAGTGCGGCGCGGTTTCTACCGCCGCCGTGCTCGCTGTGTCAAAGCGTGACGAGACAGATGCGAGGCGGGGCGGGATCTGGCACCCTCCCGGTCGCATCACCAGTGGCGTCTTCACGGATTGCATGGATCGCTGTTGCGCTGTTGTTCTGCGGGTGCAAACGGCCCCAGGGCGCGGCGAACGGCGCCGGCGGACGGGCGGACGGCGGGGCCGATGGGGCGGCGATCCTCGTTCCCCAGGTGCTGGCGCCGGTCGGGGGGCGGTCTGCGTCGGGGCGCGAGATGGACGCGCCGCTGGCGTGGCTGTTTGTTCCGCAGTGGCCGGCGACGACCGGCTCGTCCCCAGACGTGATCGCCGCCGCCCATCTGCCGTGCGGCTATCGCATGATGTACAGCACCGTGGACCGCGAAGGAGCGCAGCTGAGAGTGCGCGTTCGAGCCCGCTTCACGGGACCGGTGCCGCCGACGGACCGCACGACGCCCTGCCCCACCGAGCCGCCGGCGCTGCAGTTCGTGTCGCTCAACACGATTCGGCTCGGGGACTACCAGCTCGTCGACGCTGCGCTGCACCCCGCGGGGGCGATCGCTGCGCCCGCGCCGTTGTCGCTGCCGGTCGTGCGCGACGACCACACGACGCCGAGCGAAGCCGATCGCTGGGTGCGCCAGTGCACGCCCGGTGACGATGCGTTTTGCGCGGCGCACGGCGGCGGGGTCTGCGGAGCGGTCCGCGAGCGCCCAGGGGTGGGGGTGTGCGTTCCGCCGCTCGACCCGTACCTCGTGGTCTCTCGCCCGTGCCCCGAAAGAACAACGGAGCTCGAGCTCGAGCACCCGGGCCCCTACGGGACGCCCGTCGCGCCAAGGGGATCGTCGCTGCGCGCGTGTCTCCCCGCATGCGGCGCAGAGGGACGCTGCCCGACGGGGCTCACGTGCGTGCGGCGCGCAGGATCGAGCGGCCCCGGCGCGTGCGTTCGGTGAGAGAAGCGCGCGCGAAGAGCAGCCCGCGCTCGCACATGGCCTCTCTTTTCACAGCGTTCTTGATTTCTTGTGCTCCATCGATCGCGACCGTCACCCGAGCGCGCGGGAGAACAACATCGCAAGCAGACGCGTCGGTCGACGCGAGCGACGCCCGCGCGACGGACGGCGGCAACGACGCGAGCGCGACAAGCGCGCCGAGCGCGACGAGCGTCGGGAGGGCGCGCGGGCTCGTGACGCGTCGAGGGGTGTGCCTCGTGCGCGACGGGGCGCGGCTGAGGCTCGTCGGATCGAGCGCGTTTCACCTGCAAGAAGAGAGCGCTCGGCGCGCGCTGGGCTGGACGGGGTCGCTTCACACCGTGCGCAGGACCTTCGAGCGAGCGCAAGCCAACGGCGTGCGAGCGCTGCGCGTGGCGGCGTTCAACGAGCGCGTCGACGACGCGGCGACGATCCAGAGCGCGCTGGGCGTGCTGCGCGAGCCGGGGCTGGTCGCCCTCGATCGGGTGATCGCAGAGGCGGCCGAGCGGGACGTCTTGCTGGTGATGGTGCTCTCGAATTACTGGGGCGATTACGGGGGATTTCCTCGGTACCTCGAGTGGCTGGGGCTGCCGTCGGACTACGACCATCGCGCGCTGGCGATGCGAGAGCCGCGGTTTCGACAGGCGCTGGCGGGGTACTTCAGCGCGATCGTGCGCAGGCGCAACACGGTCACCGGGCGGACGTACGGCGAGGAGCCGACGATCCTCGCGTGGGAGCTCGTCAACGAGCCAAGGGGAACCAACCTCGGCGACGGAGGCCTGACGTTCGCAGGCTTTCTGCACGAGCTCGCGGTGGCCGTGAAACAAGCGGGCGCGCGGCAGCTCGTGGTCGCTGGCGACGAGGGCTACGACGCAGACACGCGCGGCTACGACGCGCGCTACTGGAACCACCTCGACGACCGGCTCCTGAACCGCGCCCGCGGAGAGAGCTTTCGCCGCGTGGTGAGCGATCCTGCGATCGACGCGGCGACGGTGCACTGGTATCCGGATCACTGGCGCGTTCCGAACGCGATGGCGCGGGAGGGCGGCGCGCGATGGCTGCGAGAGCACGCGGCGATCGCCGCGCAGTGGGACAAGCCCGTGCTCTTCGAAGAGTTCGGGCTCATGGCCTCGAGGCACCCGTCGCTCGAGGCTCGGCGAGACGCGTACGAGTATTGGCTCGCGACGGCCTTGTCGATCGACGCGGTCGCCGCTGCGATGCCCTGGGGGCTTCACTGGAACCCTGATTTTCACGAGCGCGACGGCTTCGAGTGGGGCGCGCGCGACGGAGACGACGACCCGTACGGCGCGATCGTGCGGCGATTCAGCGAGCGCTTCGCGGCGGACACGCGGCTCGATGGGTGTACGCAGGACGAGCGCCGGGCCGCTCTGGCCCCGTGAGCGTCACGCACACGAAATCAAATGCGCTCACCGCGCCGCGCGGCTCGAGAGAAAGCCCACGACGCGCTGCCCTGGCAAGAGCGGCTCGCGATCGTCGAGCGCGATGACCACCTCGAGGATCTTGGTGTCGACGCGCTCGGCCGGGTCGTCCGTGCGAATGTTGCGACGACCGAAGCGTCGCGCGACGTCCACGACCCGGCCCGCGAAGCGCCGCGCTCCGAAGGCGTCCGCGGTGACGTAGCCCTCGGCGCCCACGATGATCCCAGCGAACTCGCGCTCGTCGACGTCGATCCGCGCGCGGAGGGTCCGCGTGTCGCCGAGCACCATCAGCGGATCGCCCGAGGGAGACGCGTATTCGCCCGCGCGCACCTTGAGCTGCAAGACCGTCGCGTCGAGCGGCGCGCGCACCGTGAGTCTCTCGAGCGTCGCTCGCGCTTGTTCGCGTCTCGCCTCCGCTGCCCGCACTCGCGCGACCGCGAGGGCGATGTCTTCGCGTCGGGATCCCGAAACAACCGCGCGTCGTCGCGCGTCGAGCTGACGCAGCGTCGCGCGATCGACTTCGGTCTGACGCCGAGCGCGGTCGAGCTCGTCTTGTGTGGCGTTTCCGCTGCGCGAGAGGGCGTCGGTGCGGGTGAACTGCGAGGCCGAGAGCTCTGCGCGCGCGCGGGCGGCTTCGGTCTCGGCCGTGGCGGCGTCCTGGTCTTCGCGGCGGTTTCCACGGAGGGTTCGCGTGAGCTCGGCGCGCGAGACGGTCACGTCCGCCTCCGCGGCGGCGAGCCCCGCGCGCTCTGCTTCGGAGTCGAGCTCGATCAGCGGGTCGCCGCGACGCACCTGCGCGCCCTCGCGAACGAGCACCTCTCGGATGCGTCCGGGGACCGACGCAGCGACGCGGACCTCGCGATCGGCCGGCTCGATCACGGCGTTGCCCGAGATCCAACCGGCGTTGGCGCTCGCGCGCTGCGGGTCTCTCTGATCCGCGCTGCCGACGAGCATTCGCGACGATCGCGCCGCGTCGGTCGGTCGCGCCACGGTCGAGGGCTGGCCGCTCACCGCGCGCACGACGGTGGACACGAGCGCGAGCGTGACGACCGTCGCGCCCAGACGCTTCAACGTAATGACTCGATTGCTCTTCATGGTCGATGCCTTCGTTCGTTCTCTCGAAGCTCAGTGTTCGCGGCGGTCGTTGATCAGCCCATCCTCGATGTGGACGATGCGGTCTGCCAGGTGAAAGATGCGGTTGTCGTGCGTGACCACGACGACGGTGTGGCCGCGCTGCGTGGCAAGGTCTCTCAGCAAGGTCGTCACCATCAGGCCTGCCTGCGCGTCCAAGCTCGCCGTGGGTTCGTCGGCGAGGATGAGCGGAGGGCTGCCGGCGAGCGCCCGCGCGATCGCGACGCGCTGCCGCTGTCCGCCGGACAAATCGCTGGGCTTTCGCTCGGATTTGTCAGCGAGGCCGACGGCGGCGAGCAGCTCCATCGCCTCGCGGCGCGCCGCAGAGTGCGAGCGACCGCGCAGCTCGAGCAAGAGCTCGACGTTCTCGACCACGGTGAGGCCCGCGACGAGGTTGTGGCCCTGAAAGATGAAGCCGATGTTCTGCAGGCGCAGCGCAGCGAGCGCCGAGGTGGGCGCGTCGGTGACCGAGCGACCGAAGAGCGAGAGCGAGCCCGTGCTGGGCGTGAGCACGCAGCCGAGGATGGACAGGAGCGTGGTCTTGCCCGAGCCCGAAGGGCCCACGAGCATGACGAACTCACCCTGACGGACGGAGAAGTCCACGCCCTTCAGCGCGAGAAACGAGAGGGCACCATCGCCGTAGGACTTGGTGATTGCCCGCGCGTCGACTGCGAGGTCGTTCATCGAAACACCATTCCTGGCTCGATCCGACGGACCCGTGCGAGAGCGAGCGAAGAGGCGAGGACGCACATGACCAGCATGGCCACGAAGGTCCCCGCGAAGAGCCACGGGGGCAGGACCATGGCGAGGTTTGCCGAGCGAATTCCCTCGGCCATGCGCGAGACGAGCGCGAGGCCGAGGATCGTTCCGAAGAGCGCGAAGAGAGCGCTCTGCACGAGCAAGAGCACGGCGAGCTCGCCGTTGGTCACGCCGACGGCCTTGAGCGTCCCGAACTCGCGCAGGTTGTCGATCACCGACGAGAACATCGTCAGCGCCACGATCACGAACCCGACGATGAGACCGAAGAGGGTGCTCGTCCCGAAGCTCACGCCGATCGCGGTCTGCGTGAGAATATACAGGATGATCTTGCGTTCGAACTCAGCGCGCGTGAGCACCTGAGCGTCGGGCAACCGTCGTCGAAGCTCGTCGCGCACCGCGTCGGGACGCGCGCCCGAATCCACGCCCACTAGCACGAAGTGCGTCTGGTCCCGCGCGAGTCCGAGCAGGTCGCTCGCGGTGTCGTACTCGGCGAAGGCGTACGCGGGTCCGAAGGGAATCAGTCCCCAGGTGAAGCCCGCCGCGTGCACGGTGCGACCGTTGAGCTCGCGCTGCGAGTGGAGGTTGAGCCCGCCGTACTTCTCGCGCTCGGAGTCTTCGAAGAAGACTGCGCCCGGCTCGCGAAGCGCCGTGACGTCGCCGCGAACGACGTTCCACGGGCCGCCTGCGCCGCGGGGCAAGCGAGCGCCCACGAGGGTGAGCTGCTCGGTCCCGCCGCCGGGGATCTTCATGCTCGCGACGCCGTACGCGAGCGGCTCGGCCCACGCCACGCCGGGGGCGACCCGCGCGCGATGCAGCGTCGAGATGGACATGGGTGCAGACGCCTGCAACGTGGGCAGCGTGCGCGGAACGATCCACAGGTCCGCGCGCGTGTTCGACACGAGCATCACGTTCTTCTGCATGAGCCCGAGGAAGGTCCCGCCTTGCTGGTTCGCCAGCAGCGTGGCGAAGACCACGCCGATGAGCGTCCCGAGGCTCTTGAGCCGATCGTGGAGCATCATGCGAACGGCGATGGCCGCCATCACGCGAAGCCGCGTCAGCAACGACGCGCGGCCCATGATGGGCTTTGCGAAGGTTCGCTCGGCGCTCATCGCGCGCCTCCCTCGACGAGGGATCGTCCTGCGGAGAGGCGCAGCGAGATCCTCGCGAACGACAGGTCTGCGTCGGCTTGAACGCGCGCGACCTCCGCCGAGAACGCGTCGCGCTCTGCCGCGAGCAGGTCGAAGTCGGTGCCCGCTCCCCGCGCGAGCCGCTCTCTCGCAGCGCTGGCGGCGGCCTCGCTCGCGGCGAGCTGCGCCCTCGCTGCCCGCGCGCGCTCGATGCCCGTGCGCACCTGCCACCACGCCGAGTGGACTTGATCGCGCGCCGCGCTGATGGCGCGCTCGACGCGAAGCTCAGCGACCGAGCGCACGCTCTCTGCGGCGCGCGCGCTGGCGACCGTGGTGACATCGATGCGCCAGTTGACGGCGACGCCCGCGGTAAACGTCGCGGGCTGCCCGAATCCAGCGGCGTTGGTGATTCGCTCGCCCGCGGTGGCGTTGACCGTGGGGGCGAGCGACCACCAGCTGGCGCGGGCCTGCGCTCCCGCGGCGCGGGCCTCGGTGATCGCGGCGCGCACGGAGGGAGTTCCCAGCGCGTCTTGCTCCCATTGCGCGAGGGGAGCCTCGTCTCGGAGGTTGTCCCCGAGCGTCGGGGCGACGGTGGGAGTGATCCCCGTCGCCGTGGCGAGCGCGCGCGCGGCGGTCGCGACGGTGAGCCTCGCGTCCGCGAGGGTGAGCCTCGCCCGCGCGGCTTCTGCCTCAGCGCGTTGGATGTCGAGCACGAGCGCGGCGCCCGCGGCGTTGCGCGCCCGTAGACGTTCGATCGAGCGCGTCGCGACGTCGAGGGCGCGTACGCTCGCGGTCACGAGGGCCGATGCGCCGACCCACTGAAAGTAGCTTCGCGCGACAGAGCGGCTCACGTCATCGAGCGTGGCGCGCACGCGCACCTGGCTCGCGGCCTCGGACTGCCTCGCGGCGTCGAGCCTCGCCCACGCAGCGACGTCCACCAGCGGAACATCCACGCTCACGGTCAGGTCCACCTGATTGCGCGGGGTGATCGTGATCTGGTTTGCGGCGCCCGACGTCGGCAGCGTTACGCCGACCTCGAACTGATTGAACGTGTACGCGCCCCGCGCGCTGAGCGACGGCAGCAGCCGTCCGAGCGCCTGCGTGCTCTCGTCGGCCCGTTGGCGCGCGACGAGCTCGCCCTCTCGCACGTCGATCGAGCGCTGCGCAGCGGTGAGAAATCGCTCGAGCGGCTGCGCGTCTGCCGCGCGGAGCCCGGAGAGCGAGAGCGCCAGCCCCGTCGCCACGGCGACGAGAGGCGCGCTCCGAGTCCTGATGATTTTTGATGAAGTGCTCACTCAATAACTCTCCGATCGTCAGATGCGGGTCGCGGGCCGCGGTTGCTCGACAGCGCAGCGCCCTGGTCGTCGACGGTCCTCGGGTGTCAGCCTTCGCCGCGAGGCTTTGTCTTGCGGGCCTTTTTCGGGGCGATTTCGCGGCCGGCCTCGTCCTCGGCGGGCGTTGCCGCGAGGCCGCGGTGCAAGAGACGAAACAACCCGCGCACAAACGTGTGCGCCGGCAGCACCAGATCGCCCCGCTCTCGAAGCATGTACGCGTTGAACGAGTACGAGTGCAGCGTGCCCAGGATGCTCAGCGCGACGACCTCGGCGTCGTGCCGCGCCAGTCGCCCGAGGCGCATCTCGGCCTCGAGGTACGCGGCGAAGCGTCGCTCGCTCTGCTGCTTGCCCGTGATGGCGTGGGTCATCGTTCGTTGCTGCCCCGCCTCGTGCTGATCGCTCCCTGCGACCAGGAGCATCATGGGCATCATCTCGTCGAAGAAGGCCAGCACCTGGTGGGCGATCTCTTCGAGCTGCGCGAACACGTCGCCCTTGCCCACGCGCGCATCGAGCTCGTCGACCCACGATGGTTGAACGCTCTGCAGCGCCGCCCGAAACAGCGCCTGCTTGCTTCCGAAGCGATGAAACAGCGTCCCTTCGCTGACGCCCGCGCGCTGCGCGACCTCGGCCGTGGTCGTCGCCACGCCGTGCTCTCGCAGCGCGGCGCGGGTCGCAGCGAGGAGCTCTTCGTCAGTGATGGTCGTGGGGCGGGCCATGGGAGGGGAGGGGGTAGAATGCCGCTGGAGACTTCCTAAGTGACTACTCAATAATTGTCCATTCGGTTACGGCGTCAAGCGCGACGGGGCGCGACTTCGTGCGCGACCAGGAGATTACCAGCGGTTTTGAATGCGCTGGATGAAGTCGTACGGGTAGCCGAGCTCGAAGCTCGAGGCCTCGTCGAGCGCGGCGATCTCGGCGTCCGAGAGCTTCACGTCCATCGCTTTGGCGTTGTCCTCGATCTGCGCGACGGTGCGAGCGCCGAAGATCACCGAGCTGACCGTGCGCCGACCGAGGAGCCACGCCAGGGCCACGGAAGAGGGCGACGCGCCGCGCTCGGTCGCGACCTTCTTGAGGGCATCGACGATCCGCCACGCGCGGTCGTTGTCGAAGCGCGCGTAGTTGGTCTTCCAGCGGGGCGTCGAGAAGCGGGTTCCTTCGGGCGCATTGGTGCCGCGCTCGTACTTGCACGAGAGCAGCCCTCCGGCGAGCGGGGACCACGGAAGCAGCCCGACGCCGTGACGCTCGCAGAGGGGAACGTGCTCGCGTTCGAGGTCGCGCACGACCAGGCTGTACTGCGCTTGCAGCGCCACGAAGCGCTCGAGGTGCTGCGCCTTGCTCACAAAGAGGCTCTCGGTGAGCCGGTAGGCAGTGTAGTTCGAGCACCCGAGGTAGAGCACCTTGCCCTGGCGCACGACGTCATCGAGCGCCCGCATGGTCTCTTCTTCTTCGACGTCGGTGTCCTGCATGTGGAGCTGGAGCAGGTCGATGCGATCGGTCTGCATGCGGCGGAGGCTGTCTTCGACGCAGCGAAGAATGCGGTAGCGCGAGCTGCCGGAGCCGTTGGGCCCGTCCCACATGCGAAAGCGCATCTTCGTCGCGAGGATCACGTCGTTGCGCGCGTTGCGCTCTTTGATCCAGCGCCCCGTGACGCGCTCGCTCAAGCCGTCTTGTCCGTAGACGTCGGCGGTGTCGATGAAGTTGATACCGAGCTCGCGAGCGCGATCCATGATCGCGAACGAGGTCTCCTCGTCGGCGCTCGCGTTGTGCATGAACGATTGCTCGTCGGCCTGCCCGAAGGTCATCGCGCCCAAGCACAGCGAGGAGACCTTGAGCCCGCTCGATCCCAGTCGTCGGTATTCCATCGATCGACGTGTACACGAGGGCGACCGCGCTTGGAACCAACGGTCGGGGGGGAAGCGGCATAGGCGCCGAAAACTCTGCGGCATAACAAGCGAGTTGGAGTTGCAAATCGAGAGACGAAACGACGTTTGTCACCGAGCCGCGCGGCGGCCCCCACCCGCGCTGCCGCGCGCCAGCGAGTGAAGCGGCAGTGGGCGCAGTGCTAAAGCCCCCACCCGCG
>LNFM01008344.1_pt1 | contig 15688 bp, 18 predicted proteins | sample 596031 | NCBI WGS metagenome assembly LNFM01 (sample SAMN04254537, study PRJNA301005) | activated carbon metagenome | isolation source: dual media filters at the Ann Arbor, Michigan drinking water treatment plant | place: USA: Ann Arbor | reverse complement strand
ACCAGGATGGCGACGAGATAGGGGATGATGCGCACGGCCACCGTGAAGCCGTCCCTCGCGCCTTCGACGAAGGCCTCATAGACGCGCACGCGCTTGACCGCGCCGTAGATCAATATGCCCGCCATGATGCCGGGAATGATCCAGGGCGAGATGGCGCGGCCATAGAACAGCGTCAACGGCACCAGGGCGACGATGAAGGCGAGAAAAAGATAGGATATCCAGGCGGCATAGCCGCCGGCATCCTCAGGACGGATTGCCGCCGCAGTGGCGGCGGAGGAGACATCGGCTTCCGGGAAGCTCTCGCCTTCGAGGACGTCGACGGGGCCAGCGGTCAGCGAAGCGTCCGCCTTGGCCGGCCAGTAGCGGCCGAGCCATTTGGTGCAGAGGATGGCGACGCCGGTGGCGACGATGGTGGCGAATAGGGTCGTCGGCACCACGGCGGCCGGATCGGCCGAGCCGACGGCGGCGCGCAATGCGATGACGCTGGTCGGCAGGATCGTGACGTTCGCCGTATTGATGACGAGGAACATCACCATGGCGTCGGTCGCCGTGCCCTTGTGCGGGTTGAGCTTGTCGAGCTCCTGCATGGCGCGGATGCCGAAGGGCGTCGCCGCATTTCCGAGCCCGAGGGCGTTGGCCGACATGTTCAGCGTCATGGCGCCCATGGCGGGATGATCGGCCGGCACGCCGGGGAACAGTTTGACCATTAAGGGGCGGATCAGACGGGCGATGACGACCAGCAGGCCGCCGGCCTCGGCCACTTTCATCAGACCGAGGAAGAGGGCCATGACACCGATAAGGCCCAAGGCCAGGGTGACCGAACTGGCCGCCGTATTGATCATGCCGGTGCCGAGCGCCTCCATGGGCGAGGGCGTGCCGGCGACGGGCGTGGAAAATATCTGGCGCCAGGCGGTGACGCCGAAGGCAAGGAGGACGATACCGAAGAAAAGCCCGTTCACTCTATCGTCCCCCGATGCTGCGCTTACGCTTGCGTCACGAACGCCTTGATCAGCGCGTTTAACTTTGCCGCCTCCGCGGCATCGACGAATTGGCCGTCGGGCGTGAAGGCCGCCGCCGCGCCGGACAGGCCGTAGCTCTCGGCATAGACCTTCGCCATTTGAAATTCCAGCGTGATCCGCAGGGCGGCGAATCCATTGATGCAGCCGACCTTGCCACTGGTGGCGCCGATCATCAAAAGAGGCTTGCCCGCCAGCCTGTAAGGCTTGGCGCGTGAGACCCAGTCGAGCGCATTCTTCAGCGGCCCCGGAATCGAGCGGTTGTATTCCGGCGAGGCGATGACAATGCCGTCCACCGTTTCGATCTTGGCGAGCAGGGCTTGCGTCTCCAGCGGCAGGCCGCTCACCGCTTCGAGGTCGCCGTCGTAATGCGGCGGGCAGTAATCGCGGAAATCGCCGATCTCGACCTCGGCCCCGGCGGCCCGCGCATCGGCGGCGGCGAGCTTGAGCAGCGTGCGGTTGAACGAGCCGGCGCGCAGCGCGCCGGCGAAGGCGAAAATCTTCATGGGACGATCCGAATGAAAGCACAAACAGCGAAGGCGGCCATTCTAAGGGCGGGCGGCCAAGCGCGCCACGCCGCGCATGTTTCGGCCTGCAAGATCAGGCCGTCGCCGGCGCGGTTCTCGTCTCCAGTCGCTGCGCCTCGTCGGGCTTTTCGTGGATGGCAAAAGCCATGACTGCGGCGAGCAGGGCCAAGGTGATCGAGGCGGCCCACACCCAGGTATATTGCTGGAACATGTCGTAGAGCACGCCGCCCAGGAAGGCACCGGCGGCGGCGCCGGCCGAATGGAACATGCCGAGCATTCCCAGCGCGAGCCCCATGACGCGCAGACCGACATGGCTGGCGATCAGCGATGTCGTCGCCGGGATGGTCGAATAGTCGAAGATGCCGAACATCACGGCGAACAGGAACAGCGCCGGCACGTCGTAGGCCGGCACCAGCATCAATAGAATGAAGGAGAGCCCGCGCATGGCGTAGATCGTGCCGAGCAGCAGGGGGCGGTGCATCTTGTCGGCGAGATAGCCGGCGACGGCCATGCCGAGCATGTTGAACCCGGCGAGCACGCCATAGGCGGTCGCGCCGGTGACGATGGGAATGCCGCAGCTTTGCACATAGGGGATCAGATGCGTCTCGATCACGCCGGCGGTGGTGAAACCGCAAATCGTATAGCTGCCGAGCAGCAGCACGAAGGTGCGGTTACGGAACAGGAAGCCGATGCGCTGGGCGAGGCCCAATGTCGGCAGGGCCGATTTGTCCTTGATTGGCGGCTGTTTTTTGGCGTCGCCGATGAGGAACCAGACGAAGGGAATGAAGACGAAGCAGCTGATGCCGAGGAAGACGTAGCCGTAGCGCCAGCCCATCGCCGTCAGCACGAAGGCGAGAGTGGGCAGCAAGGCGAGCTGGCCGGCGGTCGAGCCGGCGGAGGCGAAGCCGGTGGCGAGTCCGCGATTCTTCTCGAAGTAGAGCACGATGGTCGCCGAGACGATGCTCTTCGCCACCGTGCCGTAACCGATGCCGGCGAGCAGGGCGAAGCTGAGCAGGAACTGCCATTGGCTGACGATGACCGCCGACGAGCAGAGGCCGAGCCCGGCGATGAACAGCCCGACGCTGAGGATGGCGCGCGCGCCGTAGCGATCGAGCAGGTTGCCGACGATCGGCGCGGTGATCGCCATCGTCACCAGCGCCCAGGCGGCGACCGAGGAAATGAATCCGCGGCTCCAGCCGAAGTCGGCTTCGAGCGAGGGCATCACCAGTCCGATGCTGGCCCGCGTCGCCGAGACGACGCTCAGCGCGAAGAAGCAGACCGTGACGACAACCCAGCCGTGCGGATTGGATCGAATGGCTTGCAGCAGCAAAGGAGATGCACCCGGAAAGAGAAAGCTTTTTGTTTCCACGAGCATAGCCGCTTTTACGCACAGCCATGCAAAACTTTCGGCGCGAGGCGATTGCCCGACCCGGCGATAGGGGCCTAGACTTCCCGGCGAGGACGGAAGCGGCCGAAAGAATCGGCCGAGAGCCATAAGGGGAACCGCCATGGCAAGTACAGTCCCGCCTGACTCCGCGTCTCAGCCGGCCGTCGACCCCGTGCCGCGCTTGACGCCGGCGCGCATGCCGCGCCTGGCCGCCGAGCGTGCGGCGGGGCCGTCGCGCGCCAGCCTCGCGCGCTTGCACAGCGAGGCGGAAAGCCTGGTGCAGCTCTTCGCGCTCGGGGGCGGCAAGGGGCGGGTCGATCTCGGCCGCACCAACTTGATCCGCGGCCTGGTCCAGACGTTTAAGCGCGGCGGCGGCGAACGCAGCCTGCATTACCACAGCAACACCGACAGCTTTTGGCTGGTGCTGAAAGGGCGCGTGCGCTTCCATGGCCCGAACGGCGAAACCATCGGCGACTTCGGACCGCAGGAGGGCACGATTATGCCGGCCTATGCGCGATATTGGTTTGAAAACGCCGGGGAGGACGATCTGGAAATGCTTCAGGTCATGGCGTTTCACGACCGCGACCGCAAGGACGCTGGCCGCACCGACCTCTGAACGGGGCCTTTCGCTATTCCAGCCGCTTGGCGGCGCGCCGGGCGATGTAGATGTTGCTGGCCGCCACCACGGCGGCGCCGGCCAGTACCCAGATGTCGGCGCTCTCGCCGAATAGCAGCACGCCGGCCAGCAAGGCCCAAACGATGCGCGAATAGTCGAACGGCTCGACCAGCGAGGCGTCGCCGACGCGCAAGCTATAAACCACCAGCGTTTGCGCCGTGCCCGAGAGGAAGCCGACGACCATCAGCAGCAAGAACTCTTCCAAGTTCGGCGTCGTCCAAACGAACAGCATCGGCACGAAGGTCACGATGGAGGAGACCGCCCAGTACCAGGCCATGACCTTCATCGGATGGTCGATTTTGGTGATCTTTTTGATGAAGACATGGGCGAGGCTGAAGAACAGCGAGGCGAGCAGTGCGGCGAGGGCGGCGAAGCTGACGACTTCGATACCCGGCCGCAGCATGATCATCACGCCGCCGAAGCCCACGGCGGTCGCCGTCCAGCGCCGCCAGCCGACCACCTCATGCAGGAACAGCACGGCCAGCACGACCATGAACAGCGGCCGAGCGAAGCCGATGGCGGTCGCCTCGGCCAGCGGCATGTTCACCACCGAATAGACCATGCAGAAAATCGCCGCGGCGCCGGCGACGCCGCGTCCGACATGCATGAGCGGAATCGTCGTGCGGAAGGCATCGACCGGGTTCTTGATCAAGAAGGGAAGAATGGCCAAGCCGCCGAAGAAACAGCGGAAGAAGGTGATCTCGGCGCTGTCGATGCGGGTCCCGACGAATTTCGTCGCCGTCTGCACCGCGACGAACGCCAGGGCGGAGAGCAGCATCCAAACGATGCCGCGCACATTGCGCGGCAGACCGCTCCAATAGCGGTCGATCGCCGGCCGCAGGCGCTCCTGCAGGCTCATTGGAGGATTGGATGTGATTCGCGGAACGCGAAAGGGAGGGGCTTGGTCATCGCGACCGACAGCCTATAATGCAGGTTGAACGATGGCGATGATTAAATGGCTAGCTTCAGGACTTAGTGGATGCCCGGTCGAGACGAGAGCGAGTTACTATTGGCAAATGAGGCGTTTTATGCCGCCTTCGCGCGCGGCAATGCCGCGGCGATGGAAGAGTTATGGGCACAGGAGCACCCCGTCGCCTGCCTGCATCCCGGCTGGCCGCCGCTGAAATCGCGCGATCAGATCGTCCAGAGCTGGCGCGGCATTCTCGCCAATCCGCCGCGCCCGGCCATCGTCGTGATCGAACCGCGCGCCTTTCTGCTCGACGGCGCCGGCGTCGTCGTCTGCTGGGAGGCGATCGGCGAGATCCATCTCGTCGCCAGCAACATGTTCGTGCGCGAAGGCGGCATTTGGCGCATCGCGCTCCATCAATCCGGTCAGACCGAGCATGCGCCGAAGCTCGACACGGCGCCGTCCGCGCCGTCGTCGACGCGGCTGCATTAACAGGTAGAGTTCTATGATGCGTATCAGTGGCAAGATCGAAACAGGACAGGGCGTTGGCGCCGGCTTCACGCGAACAGATTGGGCGCTAGGCGTCTTTCGCGATGCCTATGGCATCGATCCTTTTCCTGGCACGTTGAACGTGCGGGCGGATCCTGCGTCGGTCGCCGCTTGGCAGAGTGCGGCGGCGCAGGGGCAGTTGTTCAAGGCGCCGGATCCCGCCTGGTGCGATGCACGCTGCCTGCGCGCGAAGATTTTGCATCAGACTCACTTCGCGGCGGTGGTGATCGTCGTGCCCATGGTCGAAAGCTATCCGCAGGATCAGATCGAACTGGTCGCCGGGATGAATTTGCGCGAATGGCTGGAAGCGATGGACGGCGACAGCGTCACGCTCGATTTGGAATTTTGAAACGCGCGGCGCTGCCGGGGCTCTTTCCATGCCCTGGCCGGATCGGTTATCCTGAGGAAAATTAGCAATCGAAGCATTGCCCAAGCGCTTCGAGCGAGGCCGACAGGAGCCGCCCTATGCCCAACGACAGTTTGACCCTCACCGTGCGGCCGCTCGCGTCCGCGCTCGGCGCGGAGATTTCCGGCGTCGATCTGTCCCGGTCGCTCGACGATGCGACGTTCAAGGCCATTCACGATGTTTGGCTCAAGCATCAGGTCATTCTGTTTCGCGATCAGTCGCTCAGCGAGGACCAGCAGATCGCCTTTGCCGAGCGCTTCGGTGAATTGCAGCCGGTGCGGACGACGCCGGGCCTCTACAAGAAGAACCCTTATGTGCTGATGGTCACCAACGTGGTGATCGACGGTCAGAAGGGGGCGTTGCCCGACGGCGAAATGCAATTCCATTCGGACCAGTGCTATTACGAGAACCCGGCCATGGCGACGATGCTGTTCGGCATCGAGGTGCCGCCGTCGGGTGGCGACACGCTGTTCTCCAGCGCCACCGCCGTTTACGATTCCCTGCCGGCGACGACCAAGGCGCGCCTCGAAGGATTGCAGGCGCTCAACGTCTACGACTATGGCAACGGCGCGACAATCAAGAGCGACAAGATCGACGAGAACGCGCCGAAATTCACCCATCCCGTCGTGCGCACCCATCCGGAAACCGGCCGCAAAGGCCTGTATGTCAATCGCCTGATGACTCACCATATCCTCGGCCTGCCTCAGGCCGAGAGCGACGCGCTGCTCGAAGAACTGTTTTTGCAGATCGAGCAGCCGCAGTTCGTCTACGGCCATAAATGGCGTGTCGGCGATCTGGTGATGTGGGACAATCGCTGCACCTTGCATGCGCGCACCGACTTCGATCCCGGCACGCGACGCATGATGCGGCGTGTTACCGTCAAGGGCGACCGGCCTTGTTGAACTTTTTTAAGAACGCTGAGGGAGAGACGCCTTGATCGATCTTTACACTTGGACCACGACCAACAGCCGCCGCGGCATCATCATGTGCGAGGAATCGGGGCTGCCCTACAAGATCAACTGGGTGAACATCCAGAAGGGCGACCAGAAGGCCGAGGGCTACGAGAAGATCAATCCCTACCGTAAGGTGCCGGCGCTGATCGACAGCGATGGGCCGGGCGGCAAGCCGGCCAACGTCTTCGAGTCGGTCGCCATCTGCTTCTACCTCGCCGAGAAGACCAAGAAGTTCCTCGGCACGGCGGAGACCCATCCCGACGTGCTGAAATGGTCGATGTTCCACGCGACCAATGTGCTGTCGTTGCTCGGCAATCTCGGCCGTATCGAAGATCCGTCGTTCCTGTCGGGCTCGCAGAAGCTGTTCGAAGTGATGGACAAGCATCTCGCCGGCAAGGACTGGTTTGCCGGCGACTATTCGATCGCCGACATCATTCCCTACACGCGCATCGCCGGCGTGAAGCACGACGTCCTGAAGGTCGCCGACTATCCCAACGTCGCGGCCTGGCTGGCGCGCGTCGGCGCGCGGCCTGCGGTGAAAAAGGCGATGGACGTCAAACCGGCCTGACGGTTACGCGCGAGGGGCGGTATCGAGGCCGCCCCTTCGTTCTGCGATAGCTCATGACGACAAATGCTCTAGCGCATCGTCGCGCGAGATACATCGGGGCCTATATGAACTATTGAGCCAAAGGATGTGGAGGTCCACTATATCTCCGCATGCCGCGCGCCTGCGGCCTTTCCCCCTTGGCTCATTGCATCCCTGTGTTTGATTCTGCGCGCCGCTATCGAGTGTCCCTGATCGTCGCCAGCGCTCTCTTCATGGAGAACCTGGACTCGACGATCATTCTCACCGCCCTGCCGGAAATCGCCCGCTCGTTGAACGCGGAGATCCTGCATCTCAATCTTGCGGTCACGGCCTATCTGCTCAGCCTGGCGGTGTTCATTCCGTTGAGCGGCTGGGTCGCCGACCGCTTCGGCTCGCGCAACGTCTTCCGCCTCGCCATCGGCGTCTTCACGCTGGCCTCGGTGCTCTGCGCTGCCGCCGATTCTGCGGCGATGCTCGTCGCCGCCCGCGTGCTGCAAGGCATGGGCGGCGCGATGATGTCACCCGTCGGGCGGCTGATCATCCTACGCTCGGTGCCGAAGTCCGAGCTGGTGCCGGCGCTCGCCTATCTGACTATTCCCGCCTTGATCGGCCCGGTGCTCGGCCCGCCGCTCGGCGGCTTCATCAGCACTTATTTCAGCTGGCACTGGATATTCCTGATCAACGTGCCGATCGGCGCGGTCAGCCTGTGGCTGGCGACGCGCTATATGGAGGACGTGCGCGAGACGAACGTCGCGCCGCTCGATCTGCGCGGCAGCCTGCTGGCGGGCCTCGGCTTGGCCGGGCTGGTCTTCGGCCTCGAGACCATCGATCGGGGCATCGTTTCTCATGCCGTGACCATCGGGCTGCTCGCGCTGGGTGCCACCTGCATGGCGTTCTATGTGCTGCATGCCCGCGTGACGCCGCATCCCATCGTGCAGCTCCGGCTTTTGACGATCCGCACCTTCCGCTGGACGATCGTCGGCGGTTTCATCTACCGCATCGCCTCCGGGTCTGTGCAGGTCATGATGCCGCTGATGCTGCAGGTCGGCTTCGGCATGACGGCCTTCGCCTCCGGCATGCTGGTGTTCGCCGTCGCCGTCGGGGCCATGCCGATGAAGGCCTGGGCGCCCTATATCCTGCGCCGTTTCGGCTTTCGCCGGGTGATGACCGGCGTGTCCCTGCTCACTGCGGCCTTCGTCGTCGGTTTCGGCAGCTTCAGCGCGGCGACGCCGGCGTCGGTGATCTTCATCGTTCTGCTGCTTTACGGCTTCGTCCGCTCGATCCAGTACACCAGCATGAATTCGCTGGCCTATGCCGATGTGGCCTCGCCCGACATGAGCAAGGCGACCAGCTTCGTCAGCATGAACCAGCAATTGTCCATGAGCGTCGGCGCGGCGGTCGCGGGCTTCGTGTTGCAGCAGATGATCGTCTGGCGCGGCGGGACGGGGCTCGACGCCGCCGATTTCCCACCGGCCTTCGCTATCATGGCGGTCAGTGCCTTGCTGGCGGCGGCCTGCTTCCTGCGCCTGGGGCGCGGCGCCGGCGCGGAGATCAGCGGCCGGCGGGGCGAGCCGGCGCAAAAGGACGGCGACTAGGGCTCAGCGCCGGCCGACGTCGATCTTCCATTGGTCGGCGCGATCCATCGCCAGCTTGATCTCGCTGGCGCTCATTTCGGAGGCGAGGCGGGCCCGAGCCGCGATCGCTTCGGGCAGGCCGGCTTCGGCGGCCAAATGCATCCATTTGTAGGACTCGACGAAATCCTGCGGTGCGCCGACGCCGTTGGCGTACATCCGCCCGAGGTTGAAGCAGGCACCGCGATTGCCAGCCTGGCACAGGCCGAGCCAATCGTAGAACGCCTTGTCGTAGTTCTTGGCGTTATAGGCCTCGCGGGCGCCGTTGAGCTTTTCCATTTCGTTGAGTTGCGCCACGGCGGGCGCCAGCGGCAGGCCGGCGAGGAGGCAGAGCAGGCTGAGGGTCGCGGAGGCGCGGCGGAAGGCGGAGAAGGGCATGTATGAACCTGATTGGCGCTGATGGACGCAGGGCGTCCGCGCGCGAGGACGCAGCGAATTGATCTTGCTGAATGATCCTAGACCGAGCGCCGGAACCACATGAAGTTTATTAAAATTTGTGTGGTATTTTATGTATTTAGTTGATGCAGTTTACTTGACTCTTTAACTGTGCAGGTGCATCTCAAAAGGATAGGTGATCAGCAGAGAAGACGGATCATGGCGGGCATCTCCCTCTTGAGGTCCCAGTACAGCAATCTCGGTAACGTCGCGGCGCGCTTCGCGCCCGTCGCGCGCCCAGTGGCGCATGAAGCCGATCAGAACGTCGTCGCAGGCCTCAGCGAGAGCCGCGCCAATGGCGGCCAGGAGGAGGCGGCGCCGCAGGAGCCTCGGCCCCAGCCGTTCGACCCGCGCTCGCCGCGCGATGACAGCCAATCGCAGCAGCATGAGCGCCCGTCGCCGCCGTCCGCCAGCGTTGCGCCGCGCGAACCGGGCAACACGTTTCATATCGATCCGCATCTGCCGCCGCCCGAGCGCATGATCGCGACCAGCCTTGTGTTGGCCCAGCCTCTGCCGTTTTACGAACGTCTGCGAGCCGCCGAGCAGGCCTATGGCGCCAGCCGTGACATCTTGCAGGATGCTCAGGTCAAGCCGGGCCATGGCTTCGATGCCGCCTCGTGAGTCCGCCGCGCGGCTTTAACCGCCCGTTAGGCAATTCGGCCTAAAACCGCAGCATGGCCGATCTTTCCGAAAAAGCGCCGAGCCTGGCGACAAACGCCCTCGGCGCGCCCGCGGCGCGGACCGCGTTCGACATCGCCGTTTGGCTGCTCGACCGCGCCCGTGCCGACGATATGCATCTGCCGTTGCAGAAGCTCCACCGCCTGCTGTTCATCGCCCAGGCCGCCTATGCCGGACGCGTGGACGACACGGGCGGGCTGCTGATGCCGGCGGTGTTCGTCGCCGACGAGATTGGGCCTATCGAGCCCAACCTGGAACGCTTGATGGTCGATGGCCGTCCGGAAGAGCTGCCGGCCGAAGCCCTCAGCCGCGGCGCCGCCGACTTCATGGAAGACATCTGGCGGCGCTTCGCCCACATGCCGACCGAGCGCCTCAATGGCTTGGTCGTCAAGAATCCGGCCTATGCGGCGGCGCTCGCCGCCGGCCGCGGCACCGTCATCGCGCAGAGCAGCATGGCCGGCTCCTTCACGCCGGCACCGGCGAAGATCGCCGAAGACGTGCGCATGCTGCGCAGCCAGAACGGTTCGCCGGTCGCCGTGCGCGCATGGCGCCCAGGCCCGGCTCCCGGCGCGGTCAAGACCGGACAGGATCGCTAACCGGCCTAAGGCCTATCGCCGCGCCGATGCGCGGAAAGCGGCGCAGTGATCCTCGCGCGGCATCGGCGCGCTCAGCCAGATCAGATCGAACGGCGCCGTTTCGGGCGGTGCATCGCCCTCGAGCAATCCTATCGACATAACCTTGAGGCCCGGCCGCAGCCGCGCCAGATGCAGCGGCACGCCGAGATCGCGGCGCGCATGGCCGTTCCCGGCGATGAGCAGCACCAGGGCCCTAGGGTCGTCGCGGCTCGCCGCGGCGATGCTGTCCGCCATCACGCTGTCGCGCGCATATTGGGCCAGGGCGAAGGGGGCGAGGGCGCTGTCCGGCAGCATGCCGCAGTGCGAGTCGCGGATGTCTTCGCCATGGGCCGCAAGCACCGCCGGATCGCGCGCCCCCGCCTGTCGCAGCGTCTCGGCGAGCGCGGCGTCCAGGCCCTTGGCGGTCAGGCCATTGCGGGCGATGTCGCGCGCCGTCGCGATCGGCAGATTGGCCGGTCGGATCGGTTTTGCCGGCGGGTTCTGCTGCGCCAAGGCCGTGTCGGCGATCGGGCGATACTGCGCCCACTCGGGCCAGCCGCTCTGGTCCCAGCCGAGCATATCGCCGAGCGCCGCGGCATCGCGCGGGCGGTTCGCGAGAAATCCGTCGAGCAGTGGCTGCTGGCCGCTGTCGATCATTTCGAAGGCGACGACGAGACGGCGGCCGCGCGCCGCCAGTTCGCGCGCGATTCGCGCCTGCATGCGATGATGATCGGGATTGTCGTGCTGTTCGCCGAGCAGCAGCGCGTCGGTCTCCGCCAGCTTGTCGATCAACTCGGCGAAGGCCAGATCTTGGCCGCTCGCCATGTCGCGAATGACTATGCCGCCAATGGCCGCGTCCGCGTAAGCCGGCGGCGACTCGGCAGTCCGTGGACCGCAAGCGACGATCAGCGCGCCGCCGACGAAGAGGACCGCCCATAGAGGGACGCCAAGCCGCTTTCGGTTGGCCGTGACCGGACCCTGGGCCATACTGCCGCTTCGATCCGTTGTCGCGCAGGGGCGCATGTTCCGCATTGTTTCCATCCTTGGGCTTTCGGCCCTTCTGCTGCCCTTGGCCTCCGCAGCCGGCGCCGCGACGGGCGAGGCGCCCCATGCGGATGGCGCCGCGCTGGGACTCGTCTGGGTCGTGCCTTTTGCCGGCATCCTGCTCTCCATCGCGCTCATGCCGCTGTTCGCGCCGCATGTCTGGCATCGCCATTACGGCAAGATCGCGCTGTTCTGGGCGCTCGCCTTTCTCCTGCCGTTCACGGCGGTCTTCGGCCCGGCTGCCGCGCTCTACGAGACGCTGCACACTGTCCTGCTCGAATATGTCCCCTTCATCATTCTTTTGCTCGCGCTTTTCACCGTCGCGGGCGGCATCCGCATCGTCGGCCATCCGCACGGCACGCCGCTGGTCAACACCGCCTTCCTCGCCATCGGCACCGTGATCGCCAGCCTGATGGGCACCACCGGCGCGGCGATGCTGCTGATCCGCCCGCTGATCGAAGCCAATGCCTGGCGTAAGCGCAAGGTGCATGTCGTCGTCTTTTTCATTTTCCTCGTCGCCAATATCGGCGGCTCCTTGACGCCGCTCGGCGATCCGCCGCTGTTCCTCGGTTTTCTCAAGGGCGTGCCGTTCTTTTGGCCGACGACGCATTTGTTTCTACCGATGGCGCTGGTCGCCGGTCTGCTGCTCGTTATTTTTTACGCGCTCGACAGTTACATGAGCCGGCAGGAGGAGGGTAGCGCGCCCCGGCGCGACAAGGCGGAGGGCGGCATCCGCATCGAGGGCAAGATCAATCTGCTGCTGCTGCTCGGCGTGGTCGGCGCGGTGCTGCTCAGCGGCGTTTGGCAATCGGGCGTCGCCGTTACCCTCTATCATGTGACGGTGAAGCTGGAGGCGCTGGTGCGCGACGGCCTGCTGCTGGTCATCGTCGGCCTGTCGCTCGCGCTGACCAGCGGCGAGAGCCGCCAGGCCAATCATTTCAGTTGGGAGCCGATGCTGGAAGTCGCCAAGCTCTTCATCGGCATCTTCCTGACCATCGTGCCGGCCATCGCGATTTTGCGGGCTGGCGAATCAGGCGCGCTCGGCGCCGTCGTCGGCGCGGTGACGGACGAGGCGGGTCGGCCGATCGACGCGGCCTACTTCTGGCTCACGGGCCTGCTGTCGAGCTTCCTCGACAATGCGCCGACCTATCTCGTCTTCTTCAACACGGCGGGCGGCGATGCCGCCGCGCTGACCGGGCCGCTGGCCTCGACGCTCGTGGCGATTTCGGCGGGTGCGGTGTTCATGGGCGCCAACACTTATATCGGCAATGCGCCCAACTTCATGGTGCGCGCCATCGCCGAGCATCGCGGCGTCGCCATGCCGAGTTTCTTCGGCTACATGGCTTGGTCCGGCGCGATTTTATTGCCGCTGTTCCTGTTGATGACCTGGGTCTTCTTCCTCTAGGCGCGATTGACCCACGCCCAGCCCACAAGGAATAGACGGTTAGGGGCAGAGCCCATCTATTCCCGGTGGTTTATTGCAACTGCGTCGTCGTTCTGCCGGCATTTTGCGCTGGTTCTGGCGCCCCGCGCCGAGCGCCTTGGCGGGCCAAGCGGAAAAGTGTTACGATTCCGTGTAATAAGAAAAGGCTTCCATGGGGTGCGGGGGAAGACTTGCAGATGATTGAATACAGTTCTGCGGACCTGGCAGGACCGACCTTCGAGCTTCGAGGGACGGTGAAGTGGTTCAATGCAGTAAAAGGTTTCGGGTTCGTTACGCCGTCCGATGGGTCGAGCGACGCGTTCTTGCATTTGTCCGTGTTGCGTGATGCCGGCTTTCAAGAGTTGCAGCCCGGCGCGACGGTGGTGTGCGAAGCCGTCAAGCGGTCGAAGGGCCTGCAGGTGACGCGCATCGTCGACGTCGATGCGTCGACCGCCAAGCCGGCGGAGAAGGCGCCGCGCGCCAATGGCACGCCGGCCGCGCCAGTCGATCGCGCCGGCGCCAGCTTCACCGGCGCCACGGTGAAATGGTTCAATGCCGAAAAGGGTTTCGGATTCGTCACGCCGGCGGAGAGCCAGCGCGACGTGTTCGTCCATGTCGTGACCTTGCGCCGCGCCGGCATTCAGCAGCTCGAGCCGGGCCAAGCGGTCGAAGTGCTGATCACCGAAGGCCCTAAGGGCCCGCAGGCCGCCGACATCCGTCTCGGCTAATCCACTCATGCAGGACGTGAGGCTCTCGCCGTCGTGAGATCGCGGCGCGTTGTCTTGTCGCGCGCGCGGCGCTATGGTCGCGCGGTGATGACGCGATTCTCCCATCTCCTGGCCCGTCTTTTGGTTCTGCCGCTGTGCGCTTGGCTCGCCTTCGGCGCGCTCCCGCCCGGCCTGGCGCAGGCGCAGCAGCCTGCCGGCCTCGTGCAATTCAAGACCGACAAGCTCGTCATCCGCACTGCGGGCGGCAAGACCCATGCCTTCAAGATCGAACTGGCGGCGACGCCGGCCGAGCGCGCCCAGGGGCTGATGTTCCGCCGCGCCCTGGCGCCCGATGCCGGCATGCTGTTCGACTTCGGCCGCAGCGAGCCCGTCGCCATGTGGATGGAGAACACGCTCATCCCGCTCGACATGCTCTTCATCGCCGCCGACGGCCGCGTGGTCAACATCGCCCAGCGCACCGTGCCGATGGACCGCACGCCGATCCCGTCGAAGGGGCCGGTCAAGGGCGTGCTCGAGCTGCCAGGCGGCACCGCCGCGCGCCTCGGCCTCAAGCCGGGCGACGTCGTCCAGCATGCGATGTTCGCGCCGGCCAGATAGGTTGCGGCAGGCCCGTTCGGGCAGGCGGAGGGGGAATGGTCGGGGCGAGAGGATTCGAACCTCCGGCATCCAGCTCCCAAAGCTGGCGCTCTACCAGGCTGAGCTACACCCCGTCAGTGGCGGCCAGAACCTAAAGCCGAGCCGGCTTGAGGGCAAGGATAAGCCGTTTCCCCCCGATTTTGACGCCCCCCTTGACCTTGGGGGGCGGGCGGGATACCGAATTGGCCATCTTCTTACCCAGGCAGCCCAGCCGAGAGAGCGTCCGTGAGCCAGACCGATTATCCCACCGACACCAGCGAAGCCGTTCAGGGCGGCCCGCTCGGGCGCATCTATCGGCCGGCCCGCAATGCCATGCAGCAGGGCAAGGCGCAGACCCGTCAGTGGCTGTTCGAGTTCGAAGCGGCGGCGCCCAAGACGCATGATCCGCTGATGGGCTGGATCTCGTCGGCCGACACCCGCGGCCAGGTCAAGCTGCGCTTCGACAGCAAGGACGAGGCGGTGGCCTATGCCAAGCGTCACGGCATTCCCTACCGTCTCGATGAGCCGAAGCAGGCGACGCTGAAGCTGAAAAGCTACGCCGCCAATTTCGCTTTCAATAGAGTCCGCTGAACGGCCGCCCGCGCGCAGTCCGGTCCGACCGGCGCTCTGCGCGCCGGGCGGATGACTGTCGTTTTCTCGGTGAGCGCCCGTAGCTCAGCTGGATAGAGCACCTGCCTTCTAAGCCGGTGGTCGCAGGTTCGAATCCTGCCGGGCGCGCCAAGAATTCAATCACTTGGTTTTTTCGTAGTGTGAGCGTGGCGTCAAATCGGAATGACGGCATCCTCATGTCACAAGGACGTGTCGTCAGTTGAGAGTTCATTCTGCGTGCCTGCTTTGTCTTAGTTTGTTTTTATCGTTGTCGTTTGACGTCTCTGGCGCGTCCTCCGCCGATCGCGGTTTTGCCAACTACGACGGCGATACGCTACGCGCCACCTTCCGCCTCGAGAATATCGATACGCCAGAGATCAAAGGCGCTTGCGATGCGGAAAAGAAACTCGCCCTCCGCGCCAAAGATTTTACCAAGGCCTGGCTCGCCAAAGGCAAAGTGACAATCCAACAAACCGGCATCGATAAATATGGCCGCGTTCTCGCGCGCGTGGATCGCAACGGCGAGGATTTGGGCGAGGCGCTGATCAAGGCCGGGCTCGCGCGCCCATGGAAAGGTCGCCGCGAAAGGTGGTGCTGATCCGTTCCTTGGCTGGGAGCGGAAGTTCGAGCTCTTTGGCGGTCGGATTCACCACTTGCGTCTGGGAACTCTAGGTATCCCCGATTTCATTACTCCGCCGCATCCTCGGCACAATCGCGCCATGATCTCTCTCTAACCATATTGCATTCGACAAGGCGTCTTTCGCGCCCCGTCGACGGTGGTTGCGGCATCCACAGAATGATGCCCTGGGAGATCTCGATGAAACCTGTTTCGTCTCTTCTCGCGAAAACCGTTCTCTTGGCTGCCGCCGCTGTCGGCTTGTCGGCCTGCGTCGCGGCCGAGCCT
>LNFM01000359.1_pt1 | contig 15688 bp, 14 predicted proteins | sample 596031 | NCBI WGS metagenome assembly LNFM01 (sample SAMN04254537, study PRJNA301005) | activated carbon metagenome | isolation source: dual media filters at the Ann Arbor, Michigan drinking water treatment plant | place: USA: Ann Arbor | reverse complement strand
TCACGCGCCTGCTGCGCATGACCCTACGCTGACACGCCCTGCCGCGGACTTCGCTCTACGCCACCGCTTCCGCGCTGGCGCGCGAAGCACGCTTGCGGTCGTGTTCCTTCAAATAGCGTTTGCGGATGCGGATTCCTACGGGCGTGATCTCGACCAACTCCTCGTCGGAAATGAACTCGATCGCCGATTCGAGGGTGAGCGAGATCGGGGGGACCAGGCGCACGGCTTCGTCGGTGCCGGATGCGCGCACGTTCGTGAGCTGCTTCCCCTTGATCGGGTTCACGACGAGATCGTTGTCGCGGGAGTGGATGCCGATGACCATGCCTTCGTACAACGGGTCGCCGGGGGACACGAACATGCGCCCGCGGTCCTGCAGCTTCCACAGCGCGTAGGCCACGGCCTCGCCGTCGTCCTGGGAGATCAACACGCCGTTGCGGCGCTCGGCGATCTCACCCTTCACCGGGCCATAGTCGTCGAAGATGTGGCTGGCGAGACCGGTGCCGCGCGTCATCGTGAGGAACTCGCCCTGGAAACCGATGAGGCCGCGCGCCGGGATGCGGTACTCGAGGCGGACGCGGCCCTTGCCGTCGGGCTGCATGTCCTGCATCTCGCCGCGACGGCGGCCCAGTTCTTCCATCACGGCACCCTGATGGGAGTCCTCCACGTCGATCGTGAGCAGTTCGTACGGCTCGCTCTTCACGCCGTCGATCTCCTTCATCACCACACGCGGACGACCCACCGCCAGCTCGTAGCCTTCCCGACGCATGTTCTCGAGCAGAATCGTCAGGTGGAGTTCACCGCGGCCCGAGACCACGAAGGTGTCGGAGTCGGCCGTGAACTCGACCCGCAGCGCCACGTTGCTCATCAGCTCGCGCTCGAGGCGTTCGCGGATCTGGCGCGACGTGACGTACTTGCCTTCGCGACCGGCCATCGGTGAGCTGTTCACCATGAAGTTCATCGTGAGGGTCGGCTCATCCACCCGCAGGAGCGGCAGCGCGTCGGGCGTCCCCGGATCGCAGATCGTGACCCCGATGCCCACTTCGTCGATACCGTTGATCAGGACGATGTCGCCGGCCTCGGCCTGTTCGACCACCTGTCGCTCGAGGCCCTTGAACACCAGGACCTGGTTCACCTTGGCCAGCTTCGGCTCGCTGTCCGGACCGCGCATCACGGCAACCTGCTGGCCGGAGCGGATGCGGCCGCGCTGGATGCGACCCACGCCTATGCGGCCGACGAAACTGGAGTAGTCGAGCGAGCAGATCTGCAACTGCAGCGGACCTTCGGGATCGGCGTCGCGGACCGGCACGAACTCTAGGATCGCGTCGAAGAGGGGGCGCATGTTGTCGCCATGCTCCGTCGCGGTGCGGGAGGCCCAGCCCTGGAGCGCCGAGGCATACACGACCGGGAAGTCGAGCTGCTCTTCCGTCGCGCCCAGCTTGTCGAAGAGATCGAAGGTCTGGTTCACCACCCAGTCGGTGCGCGCACCGGGACGATCAACCTTGTTGACCACGACGATGGGCTTCAGGCCGAGGGCCAGCGCCTTGCGCGTGACGAATCGTGTCTGCGGCATCGGCCCTTCCACGGCGTCGACCAGGAGCAGCACGCTGTCGACCATCGAGAGCACGCGCTCGACCTCGCCTCCGAAGTCGGCGTGTCCGGGGGTGTCCACGATGTTCACGTGGGTGCCCTCGTACTGCACGGCGCAATTCTTCGCGAGGATGGTGATCCCGCGTTCCTTCTCCAGATCGTTGGAGTCCATCACCCGCTCCGTCATGGCCTGGTGAGCCTGGAAGGTGCCGGATTGGCGGAGGAGCTGGTCCACGAGCGTGGTCTTGCCGTGGTCGACGTGGGCAATGATGGCGATGTTGCGGATGGCGCGTGTCACGATGAAGGGTACTCAGGACGACGGGTGGGGCCCGCGGGCGGGGGGCCAGATGCCGTGGGGTCTGCCTGTACGACATGGTGCAGAGGGCAGCCCGAGGGCGGAGAGCCCGACAGTGTGCCGTGTCGAGGATGGTCTGTCCATCCCGACGGCCGCGATGAAGGTGTCTCACGAAGCACGACGCGCTCCAGATCCCATGGCACGGGACGTTAAGTGACATGGACCCGCTCCGATTGGGGTCCGGAAACCGTCACGCCGGAAGCATGGCGGGCGACGGTGACAAGTTCGTGAAAACGACGCCGTGGCCCTCGCCGCATCCGGACACCCCAAGGGGCAAGTGCAACACCGAGCCGCAGGCAAACGATGAACGCCCCCTACGAGATCGCTCCCGAGAGCCCCACGTCCAGCCTGCCTGCCATCGAGGCGCTCCTCGAGCGTGACGGCGCCGGGCGCGTGACCGGACGCTTTCACCATCATCGGATCGACAGCCACTTCCAGCCCATCTACAGCCTGGCCCATGGCCGTGTTGTCGGGTGGGAAGCCCTGATGCGCGGCACTGATCCGTCGGGGCGAGCGGAGATGCCGCCGGCGATCCTGTCGGTCCCCAGGAACGACCGCGAGCGCAGCCTGCTCGACTGCCTCAGCCGCGCGGTGCACGTGGACAACTTCCTTGGCGCAGGTCCGACCGAGGGTTGGCTCCTGCTCAACGTCCAGCCCGAGACCTTCCTGCAGGGCCCCTGGGAGGGCACGTTCTTCGAGGACCTGTTCTCGTCGCGGCACCTGCCGCATCACCGCGTCGTGCTGGAAGTCCTGGAGGACGCCATCCGCGATCGCGACCGCATCGACGACGCCGTGCAGTTCTACCGGGATCACGGGTGCCTCGTGGCGATCGACGACTTCGGCGCCGGGCATTCGAACTTCGACCGCGTGTGGAGCATGCGCCCCGACCTCGTCAAACTCGACCGTCAGATGCTGCTGCGGGCGAGCCAGGAACCACGCATCCGTCGCGTGATGCCCTCGATGGTTTCGATGCTCCACGAAGCCGGTGCGCTGGTGCTGATGGAAGGCGTGGAGACCGAAGAGCAGGCGCTCATCGCACTCGATGCCGACGTGGACCTGGCACAGGGGTATCTCTTCGGACGCCCGGCGCCGTCCCCGATGGATGCACCCGATCGCACCTCCCTCTTCGACGGACTCTGGACCCGGTTCCAGTCGGACGCACGGACCATGTGGATGGGCGACCGGAGGAACATTGCGCCCTATCAGAACGCGATCGGCCTCGCGGCCAGCCACATCGAGACCGGGATATCCCCGGAGGCTGCATGCAGCCGGTTCCTGACGCTGCCTCGGGCGGAGCGCTGCTATCTCCTCACGGAATCGGGTCGCCAGACGGACCACCGGATGCTGGCCGTCGACGCCGCGGGGGCAGACGAACGGTTCGGGCACCTGGGCAACGCCGCCGGGGCCAACTGGTCGCGACGGCCCTACTTCCGCCGCGCGATCGAGCATCCCGGACGGGTGCAGATCTCCCGCCCCTATTTGTCCCTGGCCACCGCGAAGTCGTGCGTCACGCTGTCCATCCAGTTGCGCTCGCCCGACGGTCACCTGCTCGTGCTCTGCGGGGACGTCACCGACGCGTGATCAGCCCCGGCGCAGGACCTCCATGGGCGTGGCCCGGAGCAAACCGGCGGTTCCCAGCATCCCGGCCAGCACCACGCCGGCCATGCCGATGACGGGGCCGGCCATCCACAGCCACGGATCCGGGGCGTAGGGCACCTGCAAGACCTGCCGGGCCAGCAGCCATCCGACGCCCGACGCCCCCAGGGCCGCGAACGTCCCTGCGAGCCCGCCGACCACCGCGAACTCTGCCGCCTGCACCCAACCGATCTGTCGGGAGCGCGCTCCGAGTGCCCGCAGCAGCGCGGCCTCCTGGCGCCGCTCGTCGTGGGTGGTCTGCAGCGCGGCAAGCAGCACCAGCAGCCCGGCGCCGAGCCCGAAGAGGAACAGGAACTCCACGGCGCGCACCACCTGCTCCATCATCGTCTGCACCTGGCCGAGGATGGCCGCGACGTCGATCACGAGCAGATTCGGGAAGCGCTTCACGAGCCGGTCCATCAAGGCGTCGTCCCCGCGGGGCAGATGGAAGCTCGTCACCCACGTGGTCGGATGCTCATCGAGCGAACCGGGCGGCGCGACCACGAAGAAGTTCACCCGGAAGCTGTCCCACTGCACCTTGCGCAGACTGGTGACCGGCGCCTCCAGACGCGTCCCCGCGACGTCGTAGGCAAGCACATCGCCGGTCTTCAGACCCAGGGTCTCGGCGATCCCCGCCTCCATGGAGAACTGCGCCGCGGGGTTCGCGCCGGTCCACCACTGCCCCGACAGGATCACGTTGTCGTCCTGCGGGCGCTCGGCCCACGACAGGTTGAACTCGCGGTCCACGAGTCGACGGGCGCGCTCGTCCGTGTAGCTCGCCGAGTTCACCGGCCGGCCGTTGATCTCCACGAGTCTGGCCCGGATCATCGGAAAGAACCGCGGCACGGTCCGGCCCGATTCGGCGAAGAAGGCCTGCAACGGCTCGACCTGATCCGGCTGGATGTTCACCAGGAACCGGTTGGGTGCATCCACGGGCAGCGAACCGCGCCAGCTTTCGAGCAGGTCCCCGCGCGTGATGGAGAGCAGGATGAGCGCGAGGAGGCCTGCGCCCAGCGCCACCACCTGGATCACGCTGGCACCCGCGCGCCGCGACAGATTCGCGAGGCCGAAGCGCCATGCGAACCCCGCGCGAGCCCCGAGCTGCGCCACGCCGCGGATCATTGCCCACGCCACGAGCGCCGACACGACACCCGCGGCAGCGATCCCGCCGAGCACCCAGGCAGCCATGCGCGCATCCCGCGTGTGCCAGAGCACGAACCCGGCGACTGCCGCGATGCCGGCCCCGTGGGCGAGCCCGGCGGGCAGCGACGGCGCCGCGAGATCCCGGCGGAGCACCCGCAGCGCCGAGACCCGCCCCAGCGAAAGCAGGGGCGGCAGCGCGAAGCCCAGCAGCAGCACGAACCCGGCGACCACGCCTTCGATGGCGGGCCGCCAACCCGGCGGAGGCAGCGGCACCTGCACCAGCGGCGCGAGCAGCGCGGCCAGACCGGACTGCGCGGAGAACCCCGCGAGGCAGCCGACCAGTCCGGCGCCGAGCCCGAGGACGGCGAGCTGCACGGCGTGCAGACCGACCGTGACCCGCCGGCTCGCGCCGAGGCACCGCAGAACCGCGCAGTGGTCGACGTGGCGCCGCGCGTACTGCCGGGCCGCGAGGGCGACGGCCACCGCCGAAAGAATCACCGAGAGCAGTGAGGCGAGCCCGAGGAATTTCTCGGCGCGTTCGAGGGCGCTTCGGATCTCGGGGCGCGCATCGCGCACATCCTCCACCCGCTGCCCTGGCCCGAGACGCGGCACGGCGTCCGCGCGGAATCCCGCGAGCGCGGCCTGCCCGCCCGAGAGCATCAGGCGGTAGGTCACGCGGCTGCCGGTCTGGACCAGCGCCGTCGATGGCAGATCGGCCGCATTCAGCACGATCCTCGGCATCATGTTCAGGAAGCCGATGCTCGCCTCCGGATCATCGACGACACGCGCCGACACGGTGAACTGCGCCTCACCCACCGCCACCCGCGCGCCGGGCGCAAGCTTCAACCGCTCGGCCAGGCGATCGTCGATCCAGACCTCGCCGCGGTCCGGTGGCCCTCCGGGCGCGCGCCGGCCCGCCGCGTCGGCGATCGTGAGCCTCCCCTTCAACGGGTAGCCCGCCTCCACCGCCTTGATCTCGGTGAGCACGCTGGACTCCCCGGCAGCCACCATGCTCGGAAAGCGGGTGGTCTCCGTCCGGACGAGCCCGGCCTGGGCCGCGCGTTCGCGGAAGTCGTCCGGGATGGGCCGGTCGGACGCCAGCACGAGATCTGCCCCGAGGAGCTGACTGGCCTCCTGCGAGAGCGCCAGCTTCACCCGGTCCGCGAAGAAGGCGACGGTCGTGAAGCTCGCGACGGCGACCACGAGCGAGATCGCCATGATGCGCAGTTCGCCAGAGCGCGCGTCGCGCCCGAGAAGACGCAGCGCCAGCCGCAGCAGCGCCATGAGCCCGGCGCGGGGTGGGCGGACCTCAGCCACGCTCGTCCGCCACGAGGCGACCGGAAGCGAGACGCAGCCGCCGCGCACATCGGCGCGAGAGCCCTTCGTCGTGCGTGACGAGGATCAACGTCGTGCCGTGCTCGCGGTTCAGTTCGAACATGAGATCGGCGATGTCCCGGCCCGTGGCGGAGTCGAGGTTGCCCGTCGGCTCGTCGGCGAACAGGACTCTCGGCGGGCCCCCGAAGGCGCGGGCAATGGCGACCCGCTGCTGTTCGCCGCCCGACAGCTGCCGCGGATAGTGCGTCACGCGGTCGGCGAGGCCCACGCGCTTCAACAGCGCGAGCGACACGGCCCGGGGATCCGCGGCGCCGGCCAGCTCCAGCGGGAGCATCACGTTCTCCAGCGCGGTGAGCGAAGGCAGCAACTGGAACGACTGGAACACGAAGCCCACCACCTGGCCTCGAAGTGCTGCCCGCCCGTCCTCGTCGAGCGGGCCGAGGTCGTTGCCGTCGAGATGCACCGATCCCGACGAGGGCTGGTCCAGCCCGGCCAGCAGACCCAGCAGCGTGGTCTTGCCGGAGCCGGAAGCGCCGACCACCGCGACGGACTCCCCCTGCTCGATGTCGAAGCTGATGCCATCGACGATGGTGAGGCTGGCCGATCCTGTGGCCACTTGCTTGGTCACTCCGCGGGCGGAGACAATCGTCGGCATGCGATTCCGTGATCAGTGGTTGAAATGGGCGTTCGTGCTGACCGTGTCCCTGGCATCCGGGTTCACGGCCGCGGCCGAATCGATTGTGCTCGTGCTGGGTGACAGCCTGTCGGCTGGCTACGGATTGCCGACGGGCAAGGGCTGGGTGGACCTGCTGTCGGAGAGGATGGGGCGCGAGGCCCCCGGATTCAAGGTGGTGAACGCATCGATCAGCGGCGACACCACCCATGGGGGCCGCACGCGACTCCCATCGCTCCTCGACCGCCATCGCCCCGCCGTGGTGGTCGTCGAACTGGGTGCCAACGACGGCCTCCGCGGCACCGACCTCGCCATCACCCGGGATCACCTCACGGCGATCGTTGCCGCATCGAAGGCCGCCAGCGCGCGCGTCCTCGTCATCGGGATGCGCATCCCGCCCAACTACGGGCCGGACTATACCCGCCGGTTCCACGCCTTGTTCGGCGAGGTCGCCCAGGCCACGCAAGCGGGGCTCGTCCCTTTCCTCCTCGAAGGTTTCGCGGAGCGCAGAGAACTCTTCCAGGACGACGGCATCCATCCCGGGGTGACCGCGCAACCGCTGATGCTCGACAACGTGTGGCCCAAACTGGCGCCCCTGCTCAAGTCCGCGGCAACGAAGTCGCGTTGAGCGCGGCCCCCGCGCCGCCATGTGCGAAAATCCGCCGCCCTCGAAGGCGCGGTGGAACAAGTACCCCGGCGCGCCAGCGCCAGTCCGATCCTCCAGCCGCCAGTCCCTCGTCCCCAGTTTCCGGTTCCCGTCCCCAGACTCCCCGCATGGCCCACCCCGACGTCGCGTCCATCGCCGACCTGCCCGCCTTCGACGCCATCGTCGACGTCCGCTCCCCGGGCGAGTACGCCGAGGACCGCATCCCCGGCGCCTGGAACTGCCCGGTGCTCGACGACGCCGAGCGGGCCCGCGTCGGCACCATGTACGCCCAGGAATCGCCGTTCGCCGCGCGCAAGGTCGGCGCGGCACTCGTCGCCCGGAACATCGCGCACCACATCGAGACGCGCTTCGCCGATTTCCCGCGTGGCTGGCGACCCCTCGTGTACTGCTGGCGCGGCGGGCAGCGCAGCGGGTCCATGACCCTCGTGCTCCGGCAGATCGGCTGGGACGCCCGGCAACTGGGCGGCGGCTACCGCGCCTTTCGGCGAAGCGTGGTGGCGGATCTCGAGGTGCTCCCGGGCCGGCATCGTTTCCGGGTCATCTGCGGACCGACGGGCTCCGGCAAGAGCCGCCTCCTCCGCGCGCTGCAGTCCCGGGGCGCCCAGGTGCTGGACCTCGAAGCACTCGCATCCCACCGTGGTTCTCTGCTGGGCGACATCCCCGCGGAGGCACAGCCCACCCAGAAGGCGTTCGAGACCTCGGTCTGGGCAGCGCTTCGCGGCTTCGACCCCGCGCGACCGGTCTTCGTCGAAGCCGAGAGCAAGCGCATCGGCAAGCTCCGGGTGCCCGAGATCCTCATCGACCGCATGCGGTCCAGCACCTGCCTGCGGGTGCGCAGCGACAGTGCGGTGCGCGTCGATCTCCTGATGCAGGAATACGAACACTTCTTCGCAACACCCGAGCGCCTGGGGACCATCCTCGACGCACTGGTCCCCCTGCACGGCCACGAGGTCGTGCGACAGTGGAAGCGCTGGATAGACGCCGCCGATTGGCCGACGCTCGTCCGCGATCTCCTGGACCGCCACTACGACCCCGCGTACGGAAGATCCATCGCCTCCCACTTCGTCGGCTACGCCGAGGCCGACGAACTGACAGTAGCCGGGCTGGACGACTACGACCGCGTCGCCGCCGAACTGGCTGCCTCGCCCTCGACCTCGGAGGTCTCCGCGTGACGCGCCCCGGACGCGGTGTCCTGCTGGCCCTGATCGCCCTGCTCGCCGTGATGTGGTTCGCCAACCTCGACGCCCGGCGACTGATCCGCCCCGACGAAGGACGCTACGGCGAGATCGCCCGCGAGATGGCCGTGAGCGGCGACTGGATCACACCGCGCCTGAACGGGTTGAAGTACTTCGAGAAGCCTCCGCTGCAGTACTGGATCGGCGCAGCCACCTTCCGCGTCTTCGGCGTGAACGAATGGACGGCCCGGCTGTGGCCGGCGCTGTCCGGGGCGCTCGCGGTGCTGGTCGTGTGGCGGTTCGGACGCCGGCAGTTCGGTGCAGCTGCCGGCGATCTCGCGGGGCTCGTCGGCGTGAGCATGTTGTGGATGGCCGCGAACGCGCATCTCCTCACGCTCGACATGGGGCTCACATTCTTCCTGACCGCAGGCGTTGCTGCGTGCCCGCTCGCCCAGCGGGACGAGGCTTCGGTCGCCGATCGACGTCGCCTGATGGCGCTCGCGTGGGCAGCGTGCGCCTGCGCCGTTCTCACGAAGGGACTCGTCGGCCTCGTGCTTCCCGGCGGCGCGATCGCGTTCTACATGCTGGCGAGCCGCGACTGGCGCTTCCTCGGTCGGCTCCACCTGCCGATGGGGCTCGCCATCGTGATGGCGATCTGCGCGCCTTGGTTCGTGGCGGTGTCGATGGTGAACCCCGAGTTCCCGAACTTCTTCTTCGTGCGGGAGCACTTCCAGCGCTACCTCACGACGGTGCATCGGCGGAACGAACCGTGGTGGTACTTCCTGCCGCTGCTCCTCGCCGGCACTCTGCCCTGGACAGCGCTCGCCATCCGCAGCCTGTGGAAGCCCTGGCGCGACGATCCCCCGGCGCGCTTCCGCCCGCGCCTCTTCCTCGTGTGCTGGTGCGCCTTCGTGCTGCTCTTCTTCAGCGCGTCGAGTTCGAAGCTGCCCTCGTACATCCTGCCGATCTTCCCCGCACTCGCGTGGCTGATGGGCGACCGGCTCACCCGGCTTGCTCCGCGAACCCTTGCCTGGCTCGTCCTCCCCGTCGTGCCGCTCGCCGTGGCGGCCGGCGTGCTCGGCGCGCGGGCCGATCGATACGCCAACGAGAAGACGCCGGTCGCGCTGTACCAGGCGTTCGAACCGTGGATCCTCGCGGCAGCCGGTCTCATGCTCGCCGGGGGCATCGCCGCCTTCGCACTGGCGCGACGCGACCGATCGACTGCGGCCGTGATCGCCCTCGCCGTCGCGGGTCTCGGCGCCTGGCAGCTCGCCATCACCGGCCACGACGCGCTCGCGCCGTCGTTCTCCACACATGCCATCGCGGCGCAAGCGAAGCCTGCATTGCGCGCCGACTGCCCGTTCTACAGCGTGCGCACCTACGATCAGACCCTCCCCTTCTATCTGGAACGCACCGTGACCCTCGTCGAGTTCGCCGACGAGATGGCGTTCGGCCTGGAACAGGAGCCTGAGAAGGGTGTCCCGACGCTGGAGGCCTTCATCGAACGATGGTCGAACGAACCCTGCGGCTTCGCGCTGCTCGAACCCTCGCTTCATCGTGAACTGGTCGACCGCGGCATTGCCATGCAGACGATCGCCCGCGACACCCGACGCGTCATCGTCGGCCACCCCGTGCAGCCCCCCTGATCCGACCATGACCCTCGTCCCTTTCCTGCTGGTGCTGGCCGGCGTCCTGCTGAACGCCGTGGCGCAACTGCTCCTGAAGGCGGGCGCCAACGCTGTCGGCCACTTCGAGTTCACCGCGGCCAACGCGATCCCCGTCGGCCTCAAGCTCGCGATGCAACCACCCATCGTCGGAGGGCTCGCCTGCTACGTCGTGAGCGTCGTCGTGTGGATCATGGCGCTGTCGCGCGTCGAGGTGAGCATCGCCTACCCGATGCTGTCGCTCGGCTACGTGGTGAACGCGATCGCGGCCCACTATCTGTTCGGCGAGGCCGTGAGTCCGATGCGGGTTGCCGGGATCTTCGTGATCATCGTTGGGGTGGTCATGGTGGCGAGAAGCTGAGGTGAAACGCATGCCATCCATCCGCAAGCAGGCCGGCCGCACGCTCGTGATCGTCATCATCCTCAGCGTGATCGTTCTCACCGCTGCGCTGGCCGTGGTGCACCACGACCGTCAGCGGCTGGAGGATCTCTGCGCCGGGCTCCCGCGCGGGACCTCGCTCGGCGAAGTCACGCGACGCGCCGAGGCGCTGACGGGCGTGCGCGTCCTGCCCATCAACACCGAGGATCAGCATCTGCTCATCCTCCACAGCCCGCTCGTGCCGGGCAGCACCGCCTGCGAAGTGCGGCACGACGGCCTCGGCGTCGTCGCCACCCGCATGACCGCCAAGCCATAGGAGTCTGTTGATGGATTTCCTCCCCTTCACCCGCCCGAGCCTAGACGAGGAGACCATCGCCGGCGTCGTCGAGGTGCTCCGCTCCGGCTGGATCACCAGCGGGCCGAACGTGAAACGCTTCGAGGCCCTGCTGTCCGAGCGGTGCGGCGGCCGCCCGGTGCGCGCGCTCAACTCCGGGACCGGCGCGCTGGAACTCGCCCTCGAGATCGCGGGTGTCGGTCCGGGCGACGAGGTCATCACGACGCCGCTCACGTGGGTCGCGACGGCCAACGTGATCGTGCGAGCCCGCGCGACGCCGGTGTTCGTCGACATCGACCCGCGCACCCGGCTGATCGATCTCGACCGCGTCGAGGCCGCGGTCACGCCGCGCACGAAGGCGATCATGCCGGTGGACCTCGCCGGTTTCGCGGTGGACCGCGACCGCCTGTACGACATCGCGAAGCGCCACGGCCTGCGCGTCATCGAGGATGCCGCGCAGAGCATCGGCACCACCTGGCGCGGCCGCGAGATCGGCAGCTTCGGCGATCTGGTCTGCTTCTCGTTCCACCCGAACAAGAACATGACCACCACCGAGGGCGGTGCGCTCGTGCTGAACGACGAGGCCGAGGCGCTGCGCTGCGAGCGGCTGCGTCTTCAGGGTGTGGAACGCCTGCCCGGCGGCGAGATGGAGGTGGAGGTCGCCGGCGCGAAGATGAACCTCACCGACGTCGCCGCGCGCATCGGCATCGGCCAGCTCGCCCGCCTCGATGAGTTCAACGCGCGCCGCAAGGCGCTCGCAGAGCGGTATCTCGCACGCTTCGATGCCGACCTCGGATGCGAACTGCCGCCCGGCGACACGCCCGACACCAACTGGCACATGTTCCAGCCCGCGCTCCCGCTGGACCGCCTCGCCATGACCCGCGCCCAGTTCATCGATGCCATGCAGGCCGCCGGCATCGGCGTGGGCGTGCACTACCCGGCGCTGCATCTCTTCAAGCTGTATCGGGCGCTCGGCCATCACGAAGGCGAGTTTCCGCACGCGGAACGGGTGGGGGCCGGCATCGTCACCCTGCCCCTCTTCCCCGCGATGGCCGACGCCGACGTGGACCGGGTCTGCGACACCGTGCGTGATATTCTCGCGCCCCGCCTTCGCCTCGCCCATCGATGAGCGCGCCGCCCGATCTCTCCGTCGTCATTCCCGTCTACAACGAGGAAGACGGTCTCGCCGCCCTGTTCGGCAGGCTGTACCCGGCCCTGGACGCGCTTGGCCGCAGCTACGAGATCGTGTTCGTGAACGATGGCAGCCAGGACCGCTCGGCCGCCATCCTCCGCGAGCAGTACCAGCGCCGGCCGGACGTCACGCGCGTGATCCTCTTCAACGGCAACTTCGGACAGCACCTCGCGATCATGGCGGGGTTCGAGCACACGCGCGGCAAGTACGTCGTGACCCTCGACGCCGACCTGCAGAATCCGCCCGAGGAGATCGGCCGGATGATCGCCGAGATGGATCGCGGACACGACTACGTGGGCACCATCCGCAAGATGCGTCAGGACACCGCGTTCCGCCGCTACGCGTCCCGCGCGATGAACGGCCTGCGCGAGCGCATCACCCGCATCCAGATGACCGACCAGGGCTGCATGCTCCGCGCCTACAGCCGCGACATCATCGACGCCATCAACGCGTGCCGCGAAGTGAACACGTTCATCCCGGCGCTGGCGTACACGTTCGCGCAGAACCCCGTCGAGATCGAGGTGGGCCACGAGGAGCGCGAAGCCGGCGAGTCGAAGTACTCGATCTACAAGCTGATCCGCTTGAACTTCGACCTGGTCACCGGCTTCTCGCTGATGCCGCTCCAGATGTTCTCGCTCGTGGGCATCGCGATCTCCGTGATGTCGCTGATCTTCGTCGTCTTCCTCGCCGTGCGACGCATCATCGTCGGCCCCGAGGCCGAGGGTCTGTTCACGCTGTTCGGCATCGCCTTCTTCCTGATCGGCATCACGCTCTTCGGCATCGGCCTCCTGGGCGAGTACGTCGGACGCATCTACCAGCAGGTGCGGCAACGTCCGCGTTATCTCATCCAGGCGGTGCTCGAGGGTCCCGGGGGCCGCGAGGGTCCGGGGGATCGACCGGATGCCTGACCTGGGCGCGAGCCGATGACGGCATCCGCGGTGGTGCTCGCGTATCACGACGTCGGGTGCCGATGTCTGTCGGTGCTGCTCGCGCACGGCCTGCAGATTCCGCTCGTCGTCACCCACCGCGACGCCCCCGGCGAGAACCTCTGGTTCGGACGCGTTGCCGACCTCGCGGCGCTCCACGACCTCACGACGGTGTACGCCGAGGACTTCGACGACGCAGCGCTCGCTGGCCGCATCGCGGCGGAGGCACCCGACTTCCTGTTCTCGTTCTACTTCCGCCGAATGCTGCCGGCAGCGGTGCTCGACATCCCGCGGGTCGCCGCGCTGAACATGCATGGATCCCTGCTGCCGGCGTTCCGCGGCCGCGTGCCCGTGAACTGGGCCGTGATCCGCGGCGCACGCGAAACGGGTTCCACGCTGCACCACATGGTCGCGAAGCCGGACGCTGGCGACATCGTCGACCAGGCCCCCGTGCCGATCCTCCCCGACGATCTCGCGGTGGATGTCTTCCGCAAGGTGTCCGTGGCCGCCGAGATCGTGCTCGACCGCAGCGTGCCGAGGCTCCTTTCGGGCACCGCTGCGCGCATTCCGATGGATCTCTCGCAGGGCGCCTACTTCGGCGGCCGCAGGCCCGACGACGGCCGCATCGACTGGACGCTGCCGGCGCGCGCGGTGCACGATCTCGTCCGCGGCGTGGCACCGCCCTACCCGGGCGCCACCACAACGATCGCCGGCCGTCCGGCGCGCGTGCTGCGCACCACGTGGCAACCCGTTCCGACGACACTGGCACCCGGCACGGTCTACGCGCAAGCCGGGCGTATGCTCGCGGCCTGCGGCGACGGCCTTGCGGTGCCCATCATCGAACTCGAAGTGGACGGCCAGCCCGTGACGGCCGCCACCCTCCATCGCCCTTAGCTCTCAGCCACCGACCTCTGACCCATGAAGAAGATCCTCATCCTCGGCGTGAACGGCTTCATCGGCCACCACCTCTCCAAGCGCATCATCGAGACGACGCCGTGGGAGGTGTACGGCATGGACATGCAGAGCGAGCGCGTGTCCGACCTGATGGATCACCCGCGCTTCAAGTTCTTCGAGGGTGACATCACCATCAACAAGGAGTGGATCGAGTACCACATCCGCAAGTGCGACACGGTGCTGCCGCTGGTGGCCATCGCGACGCCGGCGACCTACGTGAAGGAGCCGCTGCGCGTCTTCGAACTCGACTTCGAGGCGAACCTGCCCTTCGTGCGTTCGTGCGTGAAGTACGGCAAGCGCATCCTCTTCCCCAGCACCTCCGAGGTCTACGGGATGTGCCGCGACGCGGAGTTCGATCCGTACGAGTCCGAACTCGTCGTGGGCCCGATCCCCAAGCAGCGCTGGATCTACTCGATCTCGAAGCAGCTGATGGACCGCGTGATCTGGGCGTACGGCGCGCAGGAGGGCCTCGACTTCACGCTCTTCCGCCCCTTCAACTGGATCGGCGCCGGCCTCGACAGCATCCACACGCCGAAGGAAGGCAGCTCGCGCGTGATCACGCAGTTCTTCGGCCACATCGTGCGCGGCGAGGCCATCAAGCTCGTCGACGGCGGCAACCAGAAGCGCGCGTTCACGTACATCGACGACGGCGTCGACGCGCTGATGCGCATGATCGAGAACAAGGACGGCATCGCCTCCGGCAAGATCTACAACGTGGGCAACCCGCGCAACGAGTTCTCCGTGCGCGAACTGGCGACGATGATGCTGAAGCTCGCCATGGAGTACCCGGAGTACCGCGAATCGGCCAAGGCCGTGCAGCTCATCGAGACCACGTCGGGCGACTACTACGGCAAGGGCTACCAGGACGTGCAGCACCGGATGCCCAAGATCCAGAACACGTTCGAGGATCTCGGCTGGACGCCCAAGGTGAACATGGCCGATGCGCTGCGGCACATCTACGACGCGTACCGCGGTCAGATCGCCGAGGCGAAGGGGCTGGTGGATTGAGCATCGCGCCCGGCTGCGACAACACATCCCCCATCCAGCACAGGAGCCGACGAATGCGCGCCATCGTCACGGCAGTCCTGGCGATCCTCGCCTCGACCAACACCGCCCTCGCCGACTGCGAATCCAACGACGCCGCCCTCGAAGGCGCTGCGCGGTTCGAGATCTCGGGCGACCTCGCCTACGACAAGTCCACCGACCTCACCTGGCAGCGATGCAGCGTCGGCCAGCGTTTCGACGGCAGCGTGGGCACGTGCGTCGGTACGACGTCGAAGTTCACTTTCGAGGAAGCCCAGACGATCGGCACCGGTGGATGGCGCACCCCGACGCTGGAGGAGTACGGAACGATCGTGGCGCGCTACTGCCGCGATCCGGCCATCGACCTGACGGTGTTCCCGGGCACGATCTCGGAGAACTACTGGTCGAGCATCTTCACGAATCCGATGACCTGGTATTTCTCGACGCGTGGCGGCAGCCCGAATCCGACGTACTACACGTCGATGAAGTACGCCGTGCGGTTGGTGAAGACGGGGCGGTGAAGCGACAGGGGCGGCACACCTCGCCCTTGTGGGAGCGGGCCATGCCCCCATGGCACTACCTTAAGGAAATAGGCGCGGGCGAGAGGGGCGTTTTGAGAAGGCTGAGAGCCTCGCGTTGTTAAGAT
>LNFM01010425.1_pt1 | contig 15693 bp, 12 predicted proteins | sample 596031 | NCBI WGS metagenome assembly LNFM01 (sample SAMN04254537, study PRJNA301005) | activated carbon metagenome | isolation source: dual media filters at the Ann Arbor, Michigan drinking water treatment plant | place: USA: Ann Arbor | reverse complement strand
TGCCAGGGTCGTTAACGCACAGCTAGGGGTTCCTGGCCATGCAAGCGATCTGCCCCATGGCCCGGCGAAACCGCCCGGTTCCCGCATCGCGTTTCTTGGCGATGGCTGCACTGGTCGGGGCGACGATGATGGTGGGGGCTCAGGTCCCTGCCTTCGGGCAACGGGCCGACCAGACCGCCATGAGCGTCCCACGTCCTGCTTTGCAGGGCGGGGTCGCCGGGTTCCCGCAACCCCTAGCGCCGTCCGACGCGGCGCGCCTGAGGCGTATCTTCGAGCTCCAGTCCCGGGGCGAGAATGCGTTGGCGGCGCGCGAGGTCGAGCGGCTGGACGACCGTCGCCTGGTTGGCCACGTCCTGGCCGACCGCTGGCTGCGTGGCCACGAACCGCCGCTGGCGGATCTGGTCGCCTGGCTGACGGACCATGCCGACCACCCGGACGCGCCGCGCATCCATGCGATGCTGGCGCGCCGTGCGCCGCGTGGCATGGCCCTTCCACCCGCCCCCATCCAGGAAGCCCTGGCGGATGGCGCGGAAGTGGTTCCGGAGGAGCGCGAGCCACCAACCCGCACCATCACTCGCAACGCGGCGCTAGATCGCACGGTGCGCGACCGGGCGCGGGAGGGGGATGAAGCGGGGGCGATGGCCGCCATCACCCGTGGCCGCGCCAGTGGCGCCTATGCGGCGCTGCTGCGGGCGGAAGTCGCCCAGGCGATGCTCCAGGCCGGTCGGGACCAGGATGCGTTCCGCATCGCGTCCGAGGCCGCGCGGAATTCGGGCGGCACGGCCTTTCCGGGCTACATCGCGGGCCTTGCGGCCTGGGCGCTGGATCGGCCGGATGTGGCATTGGCCTATCTGGAACACGCGGCGCGGTCCGAAATCGCGTCTCCCGCCATCCGCTCCGCCGCTGCCTTCTGGACGGCGCGGGCGGCGGTGCGGGCGCGGCGGCCGCAGGCCTATGTGCCCTGGATGATGCAGGCGGCGCAGGAGCCGCGGACCTTCTACGGCCTGGTCGCCCGCCGCGCCCTCGGCCTGCCCATGGGCTTCGCCTGGCAGCGGGACGTGGCCGGGGAGAATGAGGCCGCCGCCATGGCGGAGACCGCTGGCGGCTGGCGCGCACTGGCGCTGCTCCAGATTGGCCAGAATGCCAGGGCCGAGGCCGAGTTGCGCGTGCTGTGGCCGCGCGTGCAGGGCAATGCCGGCGTGGTCCGGGCGATGCTGCTGGTGGCGACCCAGGCCAATATGTCCGAACTCGCCTCCCAGCTCGCCGTGCTGTCACAATCCGCCGATGGCCGGCCGCGCGATTTCGCCCGCTTCCCGCTGCCGCGGCTGGAGCCGATGCACGGCTTCCGCATGGACCCGGCGCTGGTCTATGCGCTGGCCCGGCAGGAATCCAACTTCAACCCGGCCGCCATCTCCCCGGCCGGGGCGCGCGGCATCCTCCAGATCATGCCGGCCACGGCCAGCTACATCACCGGCGATGGCAGCCTGCGCCGCGCCAATGTCGCCCGGCTGCACGACCCCGGCTTTTCGCTGGAACTGGGCCAGCGCTATATCCATTACCTGGCGCAGATGGGGCAGGTGGATGGCGACCTGATCCGGCTGCTGGCCGCCTACAATAACGGCCCCGGCAACCTGTCCCGCTGGCTGCCGGCGGTGCGGCACCGGGCCGACCCCTTCCTGTTCATCGAGAGCATTCCGGTGGGCGAAACGCGCGCCTTCGTGCAGCGGGTGCTGGCCTATTCCTGGATCTATGCCGCGCGCCTCGGCCTGCCCTCGCCGTCGCTGGATGCGCTGGCCACCGGGCGTTTTCCGCAATTCGACCCGGCGCCGGCGGTGGCCGCCATGCTGATCTCGCGCTGAGCCGCCTGCGCGCCTATTTCTCCTCCGAGCAGGAGAACACCTATGCCGATCGATGAGTCACGAAACTTCGTACCGGTGCGGATCGCGGTGCTCACCGTCTCCGACACCCGCGACCTCGCCTCCGACCGGTCCGGCGATACGCTGGTGGCGCGCATCGCCGCCGCCGGGCATGAGCTGGCGGCGCGGGAGATCCTGCGCGATGAGGCCACGCTGATCGAGGCGCAGCTGCGTGGCTGGATCGCCGATCCGACGGTCGATTGCGTGATCACCACCGGCGGCACCGGCATCACCGGCCGGGACGTGACGCCGGAGGCCTTCGCCCGGGTGCTGGAGAAGGAAATCACCGGCTTCGGCGAGCTGTTCCGCATGCTGAGCTATGCCAAGATCGGCACCTCCACCATCCAGTCCCGCGCCATTGGCGGGGTGGCGGGCGGCACCTACCTGTTCGCGCTGCCGGGCAGCACCGGGGCCTGCAAGGATGCCTGGGACGACATCCTGGTGCACCAGCTCGACAGCCGGTTCCGGCCCTGCAACCTGGTGGAGCTGATGCCACGCCTGCAGGAACATCTGCGCGCGGCCTGACGCCCGCTTCTACCGCGCCCGCTATTGTTGATCGCGGGATTCAGCGTTTTCGGCGATTCCGCCTCAACGCATTGGCTTGTTCTGATCGCGGGATTCAGCGTTCTCGGTGATTCCACCTCAACGCATCCCGCTCAGAGACCGTTTGAGAATGCCGGCGGCTGAGGGACCGATGCTGGTTGCATCGGCAAGCCGACCAACGCAGCAGGGGCGGAAAAGCGCCGCGGAACCGACCCGTCCGGCATTTTCAAACGGTCTCTCAGCCCCGCTTCAGTTCCTGCTCCACGATACCGGCAAAGAAGCTGGCGCCGATCGGCAGCAGGTCGTCGTTGAAATCATACTGCACCGTATGCACCGGGGCGCTGCCCTTGGTGCCGGCGGCCTGGCCGAGCTTGATGTAGGCGCCGGGCTTCTCCAGCAGCATGAAGCTGAAATCCTCCCCGCCCATCACCGGCGGCATGTCGCGCCGGACCTTCCCCTCGCCCAGGACGGCGGTGCAGATGCGCGCGGCCAGGCGGGCGTTTTCCGCGTGGTTCACCGTCGCCGGGTAGCCGCGGCAATAGGTGAACTCGGCCACCGCGTCATGCGCGGCCGCCGTTGCCTCCACCACCCGGCGCATCGTGGCCTCGACCAGATCCTGCACCGCGGGGTTCAAGGTGCGCACCGTGCCGTTCAGCACCGCCTCATCCGGGATGATGTTGCTGGCGGTGCCGGCATGGAACTGCGTGGTGGAGATCACCGCCGATTCCAGCGGGTCCACGCGCCGCGACACGATGGTCTGCAGCGCGCCCAGGATCTGCGCGCCGACCATGATGGGGTCGATGCCGCCATGCGGCCGCGCGGCATGGCCGCCCTTGCCGCGCACCGTCACGGTGAAGATGTCGGAGGCCGCCATCATCACATCGTCGCGGATTTCGGCCTCACCGATCGGCAGGGAGGGGTCGTTGTGCATGCCGTAGACGCTGTCGCAGGGAAAGCGCGTGAACAGGCCTTCATCCATCATCATTTTGGCGCCGGCGCCGCCTTCCTCCGCCGGCTGGAAGATGAAATGCACGGTGCCGTCGAAGTTGCGCGTCTCCGCCAGGTACTTCGCGGCGCCGAGCAGCATGGTGGTGTGGCCATCATGGCCGCAGGCATGCATCACGCCGGGCGTGGCCGAGGCATAGGGCAGGCCGGTCGCTTCCGTCATCGGCAGCGCGTCCATATCCGCGCGCAGGCCGATGCTGCGGGTGGCGCTGCCGACGCCACGCAGCACGCCGACCACGCCGGTTGTCGCGATGCCCGTATGGACCTCGATGCCCCATCCGGCCAGCAGCTTCGCCACCTGGGCGGCGGTGCGGTGTTCCTCGTAGCGCAGCTCCGGATGCGTGTGCAGGTCGCGGCGCCATGCCTCCATCTCGGGCTGCATCGCGGCGATTCGGTTGTTGATCGGCATGGGTCTCGGTCCTCGGATCAAAGGGCGATGGCGTCGTCGGGATTCAGCACGCGCACCACATAGGCCTCGACCAGCGGGGCATATTCCTCCCACAGCGCACGCAGCGCCGGGATGGGTTCGGCATGGCCATCGGCGCGCAGGTCGACCAGCGCGAAATCATGCGCGCCGAACACCAGCAGGCTGGCGGATCGCACGGCACCATGCTCGCCGCCCGCCGCTTCCCCGGCCTCCAGCCCGCGCAGCAGCCGTTCCGCCAGCGGCAGGCCGGGGTCGGCCAGGAAGCCGGCCGCCATCGCATCCGGCACCTGCGCGCTGGACAGGATGTTGCCGATGGCGACCACATCCGGCCCATGCGCCGCGCCATGTTCCGGCTTCACCCGGGCGCCATGGAAATGCGCCGTGCGCCCCGCCGCATCGATCGCCGCCAATTGGCGCCAGCCATGGTCGGGCGTGGAGGCGACCAGCGCCGCCACCGTCTCCGCCGCTGTGCAGCCCGATTGCAGCAGCGCGAGGCCGCGCGGGCCGAGCCTTGGGTCCGTGCGGTGCTGTGTCAGCACCGCGCCCACCCCGGGCGCCACCGCATGCACCCGCGCGCCCACGGCGAGGGAGGAGGTGGTGGCCGCGGCGCCGAACTGGCCGGTGCGCGCGCAGCGGCCGATGAGGGAGAAGGTCATGCCGGGCCTCAGTCGAAGCCGAGGGCCGCGCGGGCCAGGCCGCCGTGCAGATCCAGCATGCGCTGCCGCCAGGCCTCCACCGGGTCGTCCGGGGCCAGCAGCCGCAAGGGGCTGACGCAGCGCGCCCATTGGAAGCCGCCGAAGATGATGGCGTCCGCATAAAGCGGCGTCGCGCCGCCGAGGAAGGGCTGCGCCCGCAGCACCATCCGCAGCGGGTGCAGGCTTTGGCGGAAGCCTTCCAGCCGGGTATCGCGATCCGCCTGCACGGCCTCCAGCGCCATGCCGAAGCGCGCTTCCCGGCTCTGCCGGAAATAGGCCGCATCCTCGGGCGCGAGGATCGCCGCGATATCCGCCACCACCATGCGCGACAGCCCGGCATGCAGCACGGCATCGCCCCAGGCATTGACGAAGCGCGCCATGGCCTGGCCGCCGGGCCCGCCGAACAGGCTGGGGCGGTCGGGGTAGCTGTCCTCCAGATACTCCGCGATGGCCCAGCTATCGGCGATGATGCGGTCGCCATCGACCAGCACGGGCACCTTGTCGTGCATCGGCGCGCCCAGCTTGTCATGCCCCAGCGCGCCCAGCACCTGCGTTTCGGTGAAGCGCCAGGGGATGGTCTCCACCGGCAGGCCCTTCATCGCCAGGGCCATGCGGGTGCGCCAGCAATAGGGGCTGAAGCGCCGCGCCGGATCGGCACCGGCCAGGTCGTACATCCGCAGCGTCATTGCCCGTTCTCCCTGTCGCCCCGCAGCACCGCGCCGGCACCCTCCGGGTCGCCCAATTCCAGCATCCGCGCGGCGATCGCCTGGCGGTCCGCCGCATTGGCCAGCGCCGCGCGGGTGCGCAGCGCGGCCAGCAATTCGGCACGGCGGCCCTGACGGGTCAGTGCCGCTTCGTAGCGGGCCTGCCAGCCGGCCCCCAGCGCGGCATCCGCCAGCAGCCGCAGCCGGGCCTGCGAATCCTGCGGTGCTGCGGCCAGCACCAGGAACAGCGCCTGTTCCCGCTGCGCCCGGTCCAGCCGCGGCAGCAGGTCCCGCAGCGCGGCCTCGCCTTCCGCCACGCCTTCGCCGCGCAGCCGGGCGAGCACCAGGGCCGGGCCGAAGCGGGCCGGCTCGGCCTCGGCCCGCCGGGCCAGCAGCGGCGCCGCGGCGGCCGGTGCCAGTACGGAGACCAGCGCCAGCCGCGCCGTCCCGGCCTCATCCTGGGCTTCCGCCGCGCGCAGCAGCCGCGGCACGGCCGGGTGCTGGGCGGCGCCGAGCAGGGCGGCGGCGCTGGCCGCTTCCGGCGCCGCGGCCAGCAGCCGCACCACGCGGTCCGCCGCCGCCACATCCCCGGTCCAGCCCAGCAGGTTCAGCGCGCTGGCCATGCCGTTGGCACCCAGCGGCCGGGCGAGGGCGGCGGTCACCGCCACCTCCTCCGCCGTCCAGCCTTCCGGCCATTCGGCCTGGGCACGCAGGGCGCCCAGGGCGGCAGCAGCGGCATCGGCCAGGCCGGCGGCGCGGCGTTGCGCGGCCAGGGTGAGTGTTTCCGTGAGGGCCATGGCGGAGGCGGTGCCGCCGCCGGCCAGGAAGCGCGCCACATCCTCCGGCCGGTCCTCCGCCAGCGCCAGGCGCAGCCAGGCCTCCCCGGCGATCGGGCCGCTGCCGCGCAGGCGTTCCAGCAGCGGCAGGGCGGCGGCGCGGCGGCCAGGCAGGGCGGCGAGTTCGGCGAACAGGCGGATGGTCAGCGGTGGCGGCTCCGGCGCCTGCACCTCGCGCCGCAGCCGGTCATGCGCGGCCTGGTCCAGGCCGAGTTCGCGCAGCACGGCGGCGATGCCCCGCGCGCCCTCGACCGAGGCCGGGGGCTGGTCCAGCGCCTGCTGCGCATGGCGCCGCGCCGCCGCACGGTCGCCGCGGGCCAGCGCCACCACGGCCGCGGCATCCGGCCGGGCGGCGAGCCGCGCCGGGTCGATGGACTGGAACAGGGTTGCGTCCCGCGCCAGGCGGGCGGCCTCATGCAGCCGCATCGGCAGCGCGGCGGGCCAGGATTCCGGTGGCAACAGGGCGGCGACGGCGAAGGCTTCCTCCAGCTGGCCTTCGCGCAGCGCCAGGTCGATCAGCAGCGCGCCGCCGCCGGGTGGCAGGCCATCCGTGGCGCGCAATGCCATCAACCGTGCCAGGGCGCTGCCGGCCCAGCCGGCGCGCGCTTCCGCCTGGGCCAGGGCCAGGGCGGTGGCGGGGCTGGCCTGGTCCGAAGCGGGCAGGCCTTCCAGCAGGGCCAGCGCCAGGTCGGGGCGGCCATCGCCCATCAGCACCCGGCGCAGCGCTTCCATCAGATCCGGCGCCACCTGCGCCAGCAGCGCGCCGAGCGGCCGCATGGCCATGGCCGGGTCGGGCAGTCGGGCGGCGGCCTGCATGGCGCGCAGGGCGAGTTCCGGCGTCGGGTTGCGCCCCGTGGCGGCGAGCAGCCCGGCAAAGGCGCCGGCCGCATCGCCCGCTTCCATGCGCAGGGCGGCCAGGCGCAGCGCTTCCTGGTCCGTTGTCGCGCCGATGGCGGAAAGCCGTTCCAGCGCGGCGCGGGCGGCGGCGGCATCGCCCAGCTCGCCGCGCAGTCGCATCGCCTCCCGCAGCGCGGCGGGCTCTCCGGTCAGGGCGTGCAGGCGTTCCAGCAGGGCGGCCAGCGGCACCGGGCGATGGCTGGCGCGCAGCTGGTCCGCCAGGCGGCGCAGCATCTCCGGGTCATCCGGCCGGGCGGCGGCGGCGCGTTCCAGGCTGGCGGTCAGCCGGTCCTCCGCCGGGCGCAGCGCATCCGCCGCGTGCAGCGGCGGCGGCGCAGGCGGGGGGAGCAGCGTGGCGGCGGCCAGCGCCGCCAGCACCGCCGCGCCGAAGGCCAGGCCGAAGCGCCGCGCCGGGGCCAGCCCGGCGAGGGGCGGCAAAACCGGCGGCCAGCCGCCCGGGACATGTCCGGGGGGGCGCAGGCCTGGCGCGGCGGGGGTGGCGGTGAAGGACATTGTCTCGCCAACAGGTAGCGGGGCCTCGCCTGGCCCGCCAGGGGTTGCCAGGGGTCGCTCGGGGTTAATGGGGCGCTGGCCCCCGTTGCGGCCCTGGCGCGGCGGGGCGGGTGCCGATATTGCTGGGTGGACTGCGGGGGCAGGCGGATGGGGATGATGGCAGGTTCGGGGATTCAGGCTTGAAGATGCCCAATCCCTCGGCCGGGCGCCGTGGCGCCGTGGAGCCGGCCGCGCCGCCCGGCCCCGGCTTCGTGCCGCCCCAGCCGCCTGCCTTGCCGGAACCGGCTCCCAACGAGGTTGCCTCGCCGGCCGCCGAGGTCTGGACCGATCCCTGGTCCGATCCCTGGACGCCGCGCGATCCGGCATCCACCCCGCCGGCGGCCCATCCCAAGCTTGTTGGTTCCGCGCTTCCTGGTTCCAGGCCCGGCCTTGCCGAGCCGGCCGCGCCGCCGCCGCGTCCCGCATGGCGCTGGCCCTGGCAACGCGGCACGCGCCCGGCGGAGGCGGCCGCGGCGCGGCTGCGGGCGATTGCCGAGCCGGAGCCGCCGGCCGCCCCGCCCGAAGCTGGGCCAGCTCGGCAATCCACCGGCACGGCACTGCCGCTGGCCGGATTGCCCTTCCCGAACCTGCCCTCGCTGAGCGTGCCGATGCGGCCGCTGATCGAGGGGCTCGGCGGCCTGTTGCTGCTGGCGGCGCTGGACCGGCTGCTGACCGGCGGCAATGGCTTCGCGTATTATCCGGCCTCCCCCTTCATGGTGCCGGTGCTCTATGTCGCCGTTCGCTACGGGCTGGTGCCCGGTGTGCTGGTGGCGCTGGTCGCCAGCCTGCTCCGCATGGGTCTCGCGATCTCGGCGGATCTCTGGACGCTGGGCGCCTGGATCCTGCCGCTGGTCTGGCCGCCGCTGGCCGCGCTGGTTGGCGGTTTCAGCGAATGGCATCTGCGCCGTCTGCGCGCCGCGCAGGATGCGGTGGCCGCCGCCGAGCAGGACCGCGCCGCCATCGCCGAGGCCAATCAGCGCCTGGCCGAACGGGCGCTGGAGCTGGATGCACGGCTCGGCGCCCGCCTGCAGGCCACCACCGCGGTGTTCGAGGCTGCCCGCATCCTGGGCAGCGGGACCGAGGGGGTGATCCGTGGCGCCACCGGCCTGCTGCGCGCCGCCACCGGCTGCACCGCCTGTTCCTTCTGGCTGGCCGAGGACCGCACCCTGCATCTGGTGGCCGCCGAGGGCTGGCCGCAGCGGGCGGACCCGCCCCTGGTGCAGACCATCCTGCCCGGCCCGTTGACGGATGCCATCGCCCAGGGCCGCGGCGCGCTGGTCGCCACCCGCCTGGCGGACCGGCTGGCGCTGGGCGGGCAGGGGCTGCTGGCGGCGCCGGTGCTGTCGCCCTGGGATGGCTTCGTGCTCGGCATGGTGAAGATCGAGGATATCGGCTTCGACGATCTCGGCCTCGACACCATCGCCGCCCTGGAAGCCGCCGCCGGCTGGATCGGCGCGGCCCTGGCCGAGGCCCGGGCGCGGGAGGCGGCGGAGGCGGCCTCCGGCGTCGGCGGCGGCCAGGGCAGCGCGGCGATGGGGGGCGGGCTGATGGTGCCGGGTGAGGAAGCCTCCCGCGCCATTGCGGTGATGACCGGCATGGCGCGCCGGCTGGGCTTCGAACTGGCGCTGCTCTCGGCGGAAATCCCGGCCGGGCCGCGCGGCGCGGCGGCGCTGGAGGCGACCCGGGCCGCGATGGCGGAAGCGTTCCGCGGCTCCGACCTGTTGCTGGAATCGCGGCTGGAGGAACGCCGCCTGTCCATCCTGCTGCCCGGCGCCGCGATAGCAGGCGCCGAGATCGCGGCGGCGCGGCTGCGCGCGCTGCTGGCGGACCGCGCGCCTGCGGCCACCGCGCAGGTGGTGGTGGGCGTGGCACTGCTGCATTGCATGGCGGGCGGCGGCTGGCAGGTGGCGCGGGCCGATGGCTGATCCGCCGCGCCCCCTTCCTCTGCTCCAGCCCCTGCCCCTTCCCCTGCCGCGCGACCGCCGGGCCAGGACCCGCCGCCTGCTGCGGCGCGGCGGCCGGGAGCGGCGGCAGCCGCGCCCGCTGGTCGCGGGTGGCCCGGCCGGGGCGATCCTGGCCGGGCTGGTCGCGGTGCAGGCGCTGGTGGCGCTGGCGCTCGGGCTGGGCTGGTGGCTGGCGGCGTTGATCCTGCATCTGGGCTGCTGCCTCGCCCTGCTGCTGGCCCCGCCGCGGCCCGGCGCGGAAGGCTGGGCCGGCACCGTGCTGCGCCTGCTGGCGGCGACGCTGCCGGCGCTCGGTCCGCTGGCCGTGCTGGGGGCGCTGGCGGCGCTGGTCCTGGGCGTGCCGGGCCCGTTGCGCCGGCTGGCGCCGCCCCTGCCGGAAGATCCGCTGGATGCGCGGCTGGATGCCATCGCCCAAGCGCGGGCGGTGCCGGAGGGGCTGCTGCTGGAATCGCTGGGCGATGTGCTGCGCTGGGGCCATGCGCGACAGAAGGCGCGCGCGCTGGACCTGGCGGCGCAACCCGCCCGCCCCGGCGGCGCCGCGTTGCTGCGCCTGGCGCTGAGCGATGCCGACCCGGTGGTGCGCGCGCAGGCGGAAATGCTGCGCCCGCAGGTGGAACGCCGCCTGCTGGAGCGGGTGGAGGCGCTGCGCGGCACGGCCCGTGGCCAGTCCGGCGCCGCCGGCCGCAGCGCGCAGCGCGCCCTGGCCCGGGCGCTGGACCGTGCCGCCTTCTCCGGCCTGCTGGAGCCACCGCGCGCCGATGCCTGCCGGGCCGAAGCCGCCGGGCTGTGGCAGGCGCTGGCCGAGGCGGCGCCGGATGGCGGCGATGCGGAGGCCGAGGCGGCGCTGGGCCGGGACCTGCTGGCGCTGGGCGACCTGCCCGCCGCGCGCCGTGCGCTGGAATCGGCGGTGACCCGCGGCGCCGCGGGGTTCATCGCCATTGGCTGGCTGGCCGAATGCCTGTTCCGGGCGCGTGATTTCGCGGCGCTGGAGGCGCTGGTGCTGCGTTGGCGGCCGCTGCTGCAAGCCGAGGCAACCGGACCGCAGGCCGCGGCCTGGCGCCTGTGGCTGGCGGAGTCCGGGCGATGAACCTGCCATACGCCGAACCGGACGCTGCGGAGGCCGAGGCGCAGGGGATCGTCGGCGTGGAGATGGCGCTGGTGGCCGGCGCCTGGCTCGGGCCGATCCTGGCGATGGCGGCCGGGCTGGGGCTGCTGGCGCTGCTGGGTGTGCAGGGCGAATTCATCACGCTGCTATTCGCCGTGGCCCTGTCCCTGCTGGCGGGCGCCCCGATGGCGCTGCTGGCGGCGCGGCGCGGGCTGCTGGGCTGGCCGCTGGGCCTGGCCACGCTGGGCCTCGCGACCGGCGCGGCCGCCCTGGCCGGCTTCGCCCTGTTCCGCCTGCTGGATGGGCTGGCGGTGGCGGAGGCGCTGGCCGCCGCGCTGGCCAGTGCGGCGCTGGCGTTGCTGTGGGTGGGGCTTGGCGTGGCTGCTGGTTTCGGGCTGCCGCCTTTGGCCTGGCTGGCGATCGGCGCGCTGGCGGGCAGCGCGCTGGCCTGGCTGGTCGGTGGCCTGGCCGGCGCCCTGGGGGGGCTGGCCCTGGGCGCGGCGCTGGCCGGCTTCCTGGCCGCCATTCCGGCCGCCATCCCGGCCGCCGGCGCCCCGACGCGGCTGCGGCCTGGGGCGGCGCGGGTCCTGGCCGGGCAGGCGCTGGCGGGGCTGGCCCTGGCCCTGGCCGTGCTGGCGGGGCCGCTCTCGGCCTCTATCCTCGATGACCGGCTGATGGCGGTGACGCTGGCCCTGCCGGTGGCGCTGCCGGGGCTGCTGCTGCTCGCCGCCTGCCGTGGCCTGGCGCCGCTGCCCCTGGCCTCCGCCCTGCTTGGGTTGCAGACGCTGGCGGTGGCGCTGGGGCTGGTGATCGGCGGTGCGCCGGCGGCAGCGGGCTGGATCCCGGCGGAGGCGCTGGGCACCTATCGGCTGGCGCTGCTGGGCGCCGGCTTTCTGCCGGCCTTCGCCGCGCTGGCGGCCGCCCTGCTGGCGCGGCCCTCACCGGGGGCGTTGGTGGCGGCGGCGCTGGTGCTGGCGGTGCTGTCCGCCGGGCTGGGGCCGCTGCTCGGGCTGGTGCAGCCGGGGCTGGCGGATTTCGGCGGCCTGGCGGCGCCGGTGTTGGCCACCGGCTTCGCCTTCTGGCTTCTGCAACGCGGAGGGGCGTGATGGATCTGCTGCTCGCGATCGACCAGGGCACCACCTCCACCCGTTCCATCCTGCATGGCCCGGATTTGGCGCCACGGGCCAGCGCGCAACGGCCGCTGGCGCAGCATTTTCCGGCGCCGGGCTGGGTGGAGCATGAGCCGGAGGAGATCTGGGCGGCGACGCTGGCCACCCTGCGCGACGCGCTGGAGAAGGGCGGTGCCACGGCCAGGGACCTGGCCGGCATCGGCATCACCAACCAGCGGGAGACGACGCTGCTCTGGGACCGCCGGACCGGGCGGGCCATCCACCGCGCCATCGTCTGGCAGGACCGCCGCACCGCCGCGCAGTGCGCCCGGCTGGTGGCGGAGGGGGCGGGCGGGCTGATCGCGGCGCGGACCGGGCTGCTGCCGGACCCGTATTTCTCCGCCACCAAGCTCGCCTGGCTGCTGGAGAATGTGGGTGGCGCGCGGGCGGCGGCGGAACGCGGCGACCTTGCCTTCGGCACCATCGACAGTTTCCTTCTCTGGCGCCTGACCGGCGGGCGGGTGCATGCGACGGATGCGACCAATGCGGCGCGCACCATGCTGTTCGACATCCGCCGCGGCTGCTGGGATGACGAGCTGCTGAAGCTGTTCGGCATCCCGGCCGCCGTGCTGCCGGAGGTGCGCGACAACGCCGCCGAGTTCGGCAGCACGGAGCCGGGGCTGCTCGGCGCGGCGGTGCCGGTGCGCGGCATGGCGGGGGACCAGCATGCGGCGATGCTGGGCCAGGCCTGCTTCACGCCGGGCATGGTGAAGTCCACCTATGGCACCGGCTGCTTCCTGCTGTTGAACACGGGCGATGTCGCAGTGCCGTCGAAGAACCGGCTGCTGACGACGCTGGCCTGGCAGCTGGGCGGGCAGCGCACCTATGCGCTGGAAGGCGCCATCTTCATCGCCGGTGCCGCGGTGCAATGGCTGCGGGACGGCCTTGGCATCATCCAGGACGCGGCCGAGAGCGGGCGGCTGGCGGCGCAGGCGGACCCGGCGCAGGCCGTCTATTTCGTGCCGGCCTTCACCGGCCTCGGCGCGCCGCATTGGGATGCGGCGGCGCGCGGCGCCATCCTCGGCCTGACGCGCAACACCGGCCCGGCCGAGATCTGCCGCGCGGCGCTGGAGGCGGTGGCCTTCCAGACGCGCGATTTGGTGGAGGCGATGCAGGCCGATTGGGGCGCGGCGGGGACCACCGTGCTGCGGGTGGATGGCGGCATGACGGCGTCGGACTACGCCATGCAGGCGCTGGCCGACCTGCTGGGCGCGCCGGTGGACCGGCCGGAGGTGCAGGAGACCACGGCACTCGGCGCGGCCTATCTCGCGGGCCTGCAAGCCGGGCTGCTGCCGCCGCCCGGGCCGGCTGTCGCGCATTGGCGGCTGGATCGTCGTTTCCTGCCCTCCATGCCGCGGGCGGAGGCGGATCGGCGCCACGCCGGCTGGCAGGATGCCGTGCGCCGGGTTTTGACGTGAGCGTTCTGGGCGAGCTGGGCCTGGCGCCCATCATCAACGCCGCCGGCACCGTCACCCGCCTCTCGGGCGGCCTGCTGGCGCCGGAGGTGGTGGCCGCGATGGCCGAGGCCTCGAGCGCCTGCTTCGACATGCTGGAGTTGCAGGCCGCCGCCAGCCGCGAAATCGTGGCGGCGACGGGTGCCGAGGCCGGCATCGTCACCGGCGGCGCCTCGGCAGCCCTGCTGCTCGGCGCCGCCGCCTGCCTGGCGGGGCTCGACCCGGTGGCGATGAACGCGCTGCCGGCGGCGGGCGCGCGCTGCGAATTCGTCATCAGCCGCAGTCAGCGCAACATGTATGACCGCGCGCTGGAGGTGGCCGGCGGGCGCATCGTGGAGGTCGGCATCCCGGATCGCTTCTCCGGCGCCGGGGTGCGCGATGCCTCGGTGGGGGAGGTCGCGGCGGCGATCGGGCCGCGCACGGCGGCGGTGTTCTGGGTGGCGCAGCCCTGGTCCGAGCCATCCCTGGAGGAGGTGGTGCGCGTGGCGCATGCGGCCGGCGTGCCGGTGCTGGTGGATGCCGCGGCGCAGCTGCCGCCGCTGGCCAACCTTTCCGCGTTCCTGAACGCCGGTGCCGATCTCGTCGCCTTCTCCGGCGGCAAGGCGATTGGTGGGCCGCAGGCCAGCGGCATCCTGGCCGGGCGGCGGCAGCTGGTGGCCAGCGCGCTGTTGCAGATGCTGGATCTGGACGTGCCGGACGCGCAATTCCGCCTGCCACCGGAATTCGCGGGCAATACCGCGCTGCCCTTCCTGCCCCGGCACGGCATCGGCCGGTCCTGCAAGGCGGGGAAGGAGGAGGTGGTGGGGCTGCTGGTGGCGCTGCGCCGCTTCGTGGCGGAGGGCGATGCCGCCCGCCAGGCCCGGATGCTGGCACGGCTCACCACGGTGCAGGCGGCGATGGGCGACGTGCCATCCGGGATCGCCACCGAAACCACCCCGGGCCCGACGCCGCTGCTGCTGCTGCGCTGCGCCGATGCGGCCCTGGCCGCGCGGATGGAGGCTGCGCTGCGGGCGCGGCGCGTGCATGTGAACCAGGGGCGGATGCGGGAGGGTGTGCTGGTGGTGCATCCGGCGGCGCTGGCGGAGGCGGATCTGGTGCCACTCGGCCAGGCGCTTGCGGCGGCCTTCGCCTCCGCCGGCAAAGCCGGATAGGATGCGCGCCATGACACGCCGGAAGATCCCCGCCATGCGGCCTGCCCTGTTCGCATTTCTCGCCCTGGCGCTGGCCGGCTGCGCGGAGCTGCGCCAGGCGCCGCCTTCCGCCCGCATCCCCGCGGTGCTCGGCGCCGGCAGCGCGGACCCACTGCGCGATGCGGTGGGGCAGGCGGCGCTGGCCTATGCCGATGGCGGGCGGTCCCTGGCCAATGACCCGGCCGCCATGGCCCGTGCCGCGGCGCAGGTGGAGCTGCTGACGGCGGAATTCATGCGCGACCTGCGCTGGGCGCCGCTGCCATCGGGCATGGTGTTCGAGCTGCGCGGCGCCCGGGTGGAAGGCCGCGCCGCGCTCGGCATCCGCGCCGGCGCGGATCCGGATGCGGTGGTGCGGGCATTGGCGGATGCGCATGTGGCGTTGCGGCGGGGCGACCGGGCGGCGGCGGAAGCGGCGCTGCGCCCGGCGCTGTTCGAGCCGGGTGGGGCGGGGACGCTGGCCTTCCTCAGCCGCCCCGGCCCGCTGCCGCAGGGCCGCATCGCGACATCGCTGGCGCGCGACGAGGTGGAGCGCCTGGCGCGCAGCCGGGTCTGGGGCCTGACCGGGGCGCTGGACCCGCAGGCCGGCTGGGTGGACCCGGAGCCGGGGCGGGGCCTGGGGATCGGGCCGCGCTGACGCGGGCTTCCGGCAGCCCGGCCTTCAGTCCTTCGCCACCACCTTCACATAGCTGCCCGGCGCATCGCCCAGCCCGGCATCGGCGGGCTGGCGCGCCGGCACCATGGCCTTGTCCAGCGCCAGCACCCAGCGCTGCCAATCCGGCCACCAGGACCCGGCGAGTTCGGTCGCACCCTTGAACCACTCATCCGGGTCCGCCGGCAGGCTGGTATTCACCCAGTGGCTGTACTTGCCGGAACCGGGCGGGTTCACCACGCCGGCGATATGGCCGGAGGCGGCGAGCACGAAGCGGGTCTTGCCGCCATAGATCTGCGTGCCGCGATAGGTGGATTTCCACGGCGCGATGTGATCCTCCCGCGTCGAGATCAGATAGCTCGGGACCTTGATCTTGCGCAGGTCGATCTTCACGCCATCCAGCTCGATCTCGCCTGGCTTCACCAGGTCGTTCTGCTGGTACATCCGGCGCAGGTAGAAGCTGTGCATCTTCGCCGGCATGCGCGTGGAATCATCGTTCCAGTAGAGCAGGTCGAAGGGAAACGGCTCCTGCCCCATCAGGTAGTTGTTCACCACGAAGGACCAGATCAGGTCGTTGGCGCGCAGCA
>LNFM01008721.1_pt1 | contig 15693 bp, 13 predicted proteins | sample 596031 | NCBI WGS metagenome assembly LNFM01 (sample SAMN04254537, study PRJNA301005) | activated carbon metagenome | isolation source: dual media filters at the Ann Arbor, Michigan drinking water treatment plant | place: USA: Ann Arbor | reverse complement strand
GGGTCGCCCGCCACACCTGATCGCGCAGCGCGAACGTGAGGCGCACCTCGCCGTGGGTGTGCCCCAGGGTCAGCAGGTCCTTCGGGCGCCCGTGCTCGGGCGTCTTGCCGAACAGGGTGAACGCGATGGCGTCCAGCAGCGAGGTCTTCCCGGCGCCGGTGTCGCCGGCGATCGTCACCAGGTCGTGCTCGCGCCAGTCCACCACCGCGTGCTCGTAGGAGCGGAAGGCCACCAGCTCCAGCTCCAGCGGCCTCACGCGTCACCCGCCGCGGCGTCGGCATCGGCCAGCGCGGTCTCGAACGCGGTCAGCAGGCGGGGCGACAGCGCGCGGTCCTGGGCCCGGTACCACTCGTCGTACAGCTCCGGCAGCGGTCGCACCGGGGCGTCCCCGCCGGTCGCGGCGGTGCCGTCGGCCGCCACGGGTGCCGGGTAGCGCGGCTCGATGCGCAGCGCGTCCGGCACCGCCGCCCGCACCTGCCGCACCAGGTCGAGGACCGGGTGCTCCAGCTCCACCTCGCACAGCAGCCAGGCCCGGGGGTGGGCGGAGGCCAGCTCGGCCAGCCGCTCCAGTGGCCCGCGGATGCGCGCCAGCGGGCGGGCCGCGGTGAGGGGGATCTCCTCGAACGTGGTGCGCTGGCCGCTGATCTCCACCACGCAGGCGGTCTTGGAGTGGTTGTCCTCGCTGAAGTCCAGGGCAAGGGGGCTGCCGGCGTACCGCGCGGCGCCGCCGCTGCGGATTGCCTGCGGCCGGTGGACGTGGCCCAGCGCCACGTAGTCCAGGTCGGTGGGCAGGGCCGCCGGGGACACCGCGTAGGTGATCCCCATCGTCATCTCCCGTTCGCCGCCGCCGGCGACCGCGCCGTCCACCATGAGGTGGCCCACCAGCACGGCCGCCCCGCCGTCGCGCTGCCGGCGCGCGCGCAGCTCCACCGCGTAGGCATCGAGCACCGCCCGGCACAGGTCCGCGTAGGTGGCCTTCGATGACTGCGCCGACGTGCCGAGCTCGGATCGCAGGCGGGCGGGCTCCGGCCAGGGCAGCAGCGCGGCGTGCAGCGGGCCCGAGCGGGTCTCCACGCTCACCACCGCGTCCTCGGCGGCCTGCACGCGCCCGGCCACATGGATCCCGCGGGCCACCAGGTACGGCCGCAGGGCGTTCCAGAGGTCCGCGTCGTCGTGGTTCCCCACCGCCACCAGCACGGGTCCCAGCTCTGCCAGCCCCTCCAGGACCGACAGGCAGTCGCCGAGGGCCACGGCGTCCACGTGCCGGCGGTTCAGCAGGTCGCCGGCCACCAGCACGGCGTCCACGCCGCGGTCGCGGCCGATGGCGGTGATCTCGGCGAGCGCGTCCCGGGCCTCCTCACGGCGGTCCAGGCCGTGCAGGCGCTTGCCCAGGTGCCAGTCGCCCGTGTGGAGGAGCCTCACGGGGGCGGCCGCCTACCCGAACTGGGCGATCGCGTCCTTCGCCTTCCCGGCCTGCGCCACCTCGCCCGCGGCGGTGGCCCACGGCGGGAAGGGGAACTCCACGGCCAGCGGCGCCGGCACGCTGGGCTGGCTCACCAGGACGCGCCCCTGCATGAGCAGGCGGGCGCGGGCCCGCGCGGCCGGGTTGAGCCATCCGTACTCGCTGCGCTCCGCTTCGGCCGGGTCGAGCCGGCCGGTGATGCGGACGGCGGCGTTCTGGGTGACCTCCGGGGCCACCAGGGAGGCCTGCTGCTGGGCGCCCACCAGGATCACACCCAGCGACCGCCCGCGCTGGGCGATGTCGATGAGGGTCTCCTTGATGGGGCTGTTCCCGTCGCGGGGCGCGTACTTGTTCAGCTCGTCCAGCACCACGAACTCGATGGGGTCGCGGGTGCCGCGCTCCTTGGCCGCGAACGTCTGGGCCAGCAGCGTGCCCACCACGAACCGCTGGGCGAAGTCGTGGAGGCGGGTGAGGTGCACCACGGCCACCGGCGGCTCGTTCTGGGCGCCCTCGCCCCGGGGGATCGCGGTCGCGTCGGCGCGCACCAGGCCGCGCAGGCGGTGCGCCGCGGACTGCAGGCGGCGCGTGAACGCGCCGACCGTGCCGGCGGCGGCGTTGCCCACCCACGGCCGGGCGTCGCCGGTGCGCAGCAGCTCGTCGTCGCCCAGGAGCTCCACCAGCCAGTCCACCAGGCCGTCCAGGTCGGTGAACGGCGGTGCGGCCAGCTCGCCGGGCTGGCGGGCGGGACGCTTCTCCGGGTCGCCGCCCACCGGGCCGGGCATGAGTCCCAGGGCGCCGGGATAGCCCTCCACCGGGACCGCCCGGCGCAGCAGCTCACCCCGCACGCGCTCCTCCACGAACGAGAGCTGAGAGCGCATGTCGGCGGCGTCGGTGAAGCAGAACCGCAGCAGCCCCTCGATCACGAACCGCCACGGGGTCCAGCCGAAGACGCGGACGTCCTCCAGGCGGGTCTCGCAGTCGGGCATCCCTGGGGCGCCCGGCCGGGGCGGCGCCCAGAAGCCCACGTCCGGGAACCCGCCCGGCGTGTCCAGGCCCAGGGCCGCCCACCGCGCGTCCAGCTGCGCGCGGTCCGCGCGCTCCTGGTACTTGCGGTTGTCCCGGTCGATGTGGAGAAGGTCCTCGCCCTTCACGTTGAAGATGAGCACCCGCACCCGGCGGCGCATGTCGGGGTGGGCCAGCAGCAGCCGCACCAGCGCGAGCGCCGTGGAGGTCTTGGTGGCCACGCCGCTGATGCCCGAGATGGAGACGTGCCCGCCCTTGGTGCCGTCCAGGAAGTCCAGGTCCAGGCGGATCGGCAGGCCGTCGCGCCCCAGGCCCATGGCCAGGGTGCGGGTCATGGTGTCCTCGTACAGCGCCCGCTCGCGCTCGGCGCCCCGGGCCCGGCGCACCTGCAGGCCGGGATGCGGCGCGATCCAGCGCTCGGGGTCCACGCGGATGACCTGCACCTCGGCGGTCCGCACCAGCTGGGCCGGCATCTGGCCGTCGGTGTACGCCTGGGTGTCGCTGGGCATCGAGGCGCCCTCCAGCTGGGCGTACGCCTCGGTGACGACGGCGTAGGTGGTCACCTCGCCCCCCGGGTCGGGGGTGGTGACCGCGATGAGCTCGTCCACCTCGACGGATGCGTCGTCGTCGATGCCGATCTGGAACGCCTGGCTGCTCGCCGCCTGGTGCCCCAGGACGACGCCGAGCTGGTCTCCGCTCATGCGGCGACGGTGAGCGTGGCCGGGATCGGCACGGACGCGGCCTGCGGGGCGGCGTCCTCCAGCCAGGCCTGTGAGGCGGCCTGACGCACGGCGCGCAGCGCGAGCTTGCGGTCGCCCATGCGGTGCTTGAGCCGGCCCTCGAGGGTCATGATCGGGATGAGGTTCTGCGGGGCGCGGGGGTCGCGGTGCGGGCGCCCGGCGTACCGCGGCAGCTCGGAGGTCGCGCGGTCGGCCAGCATGCGGGCCACCTCGACGCCCAGCGCGCGGGGGGCCTCACCGCGCAGGATGCCGGCCCAGCCGCCCTCGCCGAGGCCGGGGAGCCGCTGGTACCAGCTGAGCCGGTCCTCGCCGATCTGGAACAGCGGGGTGCGCTCGCCCACCCGCAGCCGGGAGACCACCATGCCCTGGTCACCCTCCAGGTAGATGCGGTGGTGGGACTTCACGGCCCCCACCATGGGCCCGTGCGCGTCGCGCACGAACGACAGGCGGCCGTCGAGCACGATGAGCCGGTCGGGGGCCGCCCACCGCTCGGCGAGCGCCAGCTCCAGCTCGCCCCGCATCTGGCCCACCAGGCGGGCCAGCGCGAACGGGTCGCGGCCCGAGCCGGCCCGCGCCTCCCACCGGAACGCCCCGGACGCGGGCATGTGCAGGCACCGGTCGCCCTCGGTGATGGCCGCGCGCCGCACGACCACGTCGACCACCTCGGCGCGGTCACCGTGGCCGGCGCGCACCGCGCCCGCGGCCACCGCGAACGCCACGCCCGCCAGCGGCCGGGACTCGTCGGGATGCGACACCGTGAGCCACGCCTCCACCTGCTGCGCGCCGTCGATGAACACCAGCTCGCCGGCCGGGCGCGCCTGCGGGATCACGGGCTGCCACGCGATGCCCTCCACGTCGGTGCGGACATCGGCGACGTCCATGTCCGAGGCGTCCAGCCCGGGGCCGTATCCCGGGTCGGCGACGTGGATCGACAGCCTGGGTGAGGGGTCCGGCATCGGCTCACTGTAGTGCGCGGCGCGGACGTGGCGTCGAATCGCCGGAATCGCCGAACGGTGTGACACGGGACCCGTGTCTCGCACGTGAGCCGGGGCGACTGGCATCCTCCCGCCTCAGGAAGGGCGTGGCGCCGCCGATGGGGCGCCGGAGCCGAGGGACGACGAGGAGGCCGGGTGTCCAAGAAGCTGATCGGGGTGATCGTGGCGGCGGCCGTCGCCGTCGTCGCCGCGCTGGTGATCGTGCAGCTCGTCAACAAGGACGAGGGACCCACCGCGAGCAAGTTCCAGGAGACCGCGACAGAGGTCGAGGCGCTGCTGAAGGGCATCCCCCAGAACGGCGCGGTGCTCGGGAACCCCGACGCCCCCGTGACCCTGGTCGAGTACGTGGACTACAAGTGCCCGTTCTGCGCGGCCGCCGCCACCGGTCCCGTGAAGCAGGTCATCACGGACTACGTGAAGCCCGGCAAGGTGAAGATCGAGCTGCGGCCCATCCGCCTGGGCGCCGCCGCGGGCGAGGGCAGCCGCCTGGGTCCCGACTCCGAGCGCGGCGCGCTCGCCGGCTTGGCGGTCGCCAAGCAGAACAAGCTGTGGCAGTACACGGAGATCCTGTTCGCCAACCAGGGCAACGAGAACGAGGAGTGGATCACCGACGCCGTCGTCGAGGACCTGGTGGCCGCGTCCGGTGCGGACGTCGAGCGGTGGAAGCAGGACTACGCCGGTGACGCCGTCGTCGACGAGATGTTCGACAACGAGAACAAGGCGACCGCCTCGGGCTACACCGGCACCCCGTGGTTCGAGGCCACCGGGCCGGGCGGCACGAAGACCTTCAGTGAGAGCGAGGACTACGGCGTCTTCCAGGAGAACCTGGACGCCGTCGCCGCCGAGCAGTGACCGCGGCGGGTGCCGCGCCGGGACTCCCCGGCGCGGCACCCCGCGGGCTCAGGCCCGCAGGGCCCGCAGGGCGTTCAGGATGACGGCGATGTCGATCGCCTCCTGGATGAGCGCCCCGGCCACCGGTGTGATGAACCCGAACGCCGCGAACCCCATCGCCACGAAGCTCAGGGCCATCCCCGCCACCACGCTCTGACGGGCGATGCCCGAGGCGTACCGGCTCACCCGGATCGCGTCGGCAACGCGGTCGATGCGATCCACCATCACCACGGCGTCCGCGGTCTCGGAGGCGATGGTGGCCCCCGCCGTGCCCATGGCGATCCCCACGTCCGCCATCGCCAGCGCCGGCGCGTCGTTGATGCCGTCGCCCACCATCACCACGCGGCCGGCGCCGGCGCTCCCGCGAACCTCCTGCACCACCGCGAGCTTGTCCTCGGGGCTGCACTCGGCCCACACGCGCTCGATCCCCACGTCGGCGGCCACCTGGTCGGCCACGGTCCGGCGGTCGCCGGTGACCATGGCGATGTGCGCGACCCCGGCGTCGCGCAGCCGCCGGATCATCTCCGGGGCGTCCTCCCGCACCGGGTCGGCCACGTGCAGCAGCGCGACGGCCCGGCCGTCGACACCGACCATCACCCCGCCGTGGTCCATCCCGTCGCCGTCGGTCGCCGCGCCGACCAGCCCGTCCGGGTCGATGCCGTTCGTCCGCAGCCACATCGCGCTGCCGACGGTGACGCCATGGCCGGCGACCGTCCCCGTGATGCCCTGCCCGTGCTCCTGGCGCACGTCGGTGGGCGCGGTGAGCTCGAGTCCCGCCCGGCGCGCGGAGCTCACCAGCGCGCCGGCGAGCACGTGGGCGGAGTGCTGCTCCACCGAGGCGGCGAGCCGCAGCACCTCGCGCTCGGATCCACCGTCCAGCAGCTCCACGCGCTCCACCCTGGGCGCGCCCGAGGTGAGGGTGCCGGTCTTGTCCAGCAGCACGGTGCGCGCCTCCCCCAGGCGCTCCACCACCGCGCCGCCCTTCAGGATCACACCGTGGCGCGCGGCCCGGGACACGCCCGAGATGTACGCGATCGGGGCCGCCAGGATGAGCGGGCACGGGGTGGCCACCACCAGCACGGCCAGGAGCCGGATCGACTCCCCGCTGAGCGCCCATGCCAGGCCGGCCACCACGAGCGTGACGGGCAGCAGGATCGCCGCGTAGCGGTCGGCCAGGCGCACGAACGGCGCCCGCTGGGTCTCGGCCGCCGAGACCAGCCGCACCAGCGCCGCGTAGGCGCTCTCGCTCGCCGGCCGGGTGGCCCGGAGCGTGAAGGCGTCCCCGGCGTTGGCGACCCCGCTGCGCACCGGGTCGCCCGCCTCGTGGGTCACCGGCAGCGGCTCGCCGGTGAGGGCCGATTCGTCGAGCAGCGCGGCGTCGCCCTCCACCCGGCCGTCCACCGGCACCACCTCACCGGACCGCACCAGCAGCGCATCCCCCGGGCGCACCGTGTCCACGGGGACCTCCCGGATGCCGTCGGCGCCGATGAGCTGCGCCACGCGCGGCGCCCGGGCGATGAGCCCCTCCAGATCACGCCGGGCCCGCCGCCCCGCGGCCGCCTCCAGCGCGTTCCCCCCGGAGAGCATGAGGGCCACCACGGCCCCCGCCAGGAACTCCCGCATCCCCAGGGCCGTGGCCATGGCGACCAGCGCGATGGCGTCGACGCCCACGTCGCCGCGCAGGACCGATCGCAGGACCTCCCACGTGAGCGGGACCAACAGGGCGGCGGTCACCACCGCCAGCAGGGCGTCGCCCGCCGGCTCGCGGCCCACCTGATGCAGCAGGAGCCCCAGCACCACCCCGGCGAGGGCCGCGCCGGCGGCCAGGTACTCGCGGCGCGGCAGGCGCGCCGCGAGCGCTTCGATCACCGGTGCCCGCGTGGCAGCACGTGCCCCAGCAGCCAGTCCCGCCACTCGGCGAGGCCGGTGTCGCCGTGCTCGGCCGCGACGCCGAAGACCGCCACGTCGGGGCAGCAGGCCCGCAGGTGCTCGCGGGCATCCTCCAGCGTGCCCTCGGGCGCCTCGTCGAGCTTGCGCGCACCGCGGCGGGCGGGAGGTCCCGCGCGCCGACCGCCGGCACCACCAGCACCTGCAGGTCGCCGCCCGGGCCGCCCCGGGCCTCCGGCTCCCGGTCGCGGTCCTCCACCAGCACCAGCTGCACGTCGCCGAGGGCCCGCACCGCGTCACGCAGCCCGGCGCGCCAGTGGGCGCGCGGGTCGGTGATCTGGGTGGCGCCGGCCACCGTCTCGGTCGTGGGCGCGGTGCCCGCAGGCACGTCGGCCCGCACGACCCCCGCCTCGCACTCACGCAGCAGGGGGATGGTGCGCATGAGCAGCGTGGACTTGCCGGCGCCGGCGGCGCCCACCAGCAGCACCACCAGGGCGCGGTCGGACGGCCGGTCCACCCCGCGGGCCAGGGCGGCGCGCACGATGCCCAGCACGTCGGCGCGCGTGAGCATGCCCACCGCGTGCCCGTCCTCCATCACCACGGTCGCCTCGCGTCCGTGCAGCAGCGCCTTCACGGCGTCCTCGGCGTCGTCGTCCGGAGCGGCGGTGTGGACCGACTCCGGGCCCAGCAGCACCAGCGGCCCGTCCTCGGTGGCGATCCACAACCCGGCGAGCCGGTCGCCGTCCATCAGCGGCAGATGCCGCACCCGGGCGGTCTCCACCAGCCGGGCCAGGTCCTCGGGGGAGGCCTCCTGGTTCACCGTCAGCGGGCGGCGGGTCATGATGTCGCGCAGCCTCATGCCGCACCTCCGTGGGCGCGCACCAGCAGCACCGGGCACGGCGCGTGGTAGGCCAGGTAGGCGGCGAAGCTGCCCAGCAGCATCCGCTGCACGGTGCCGCGGTGGGAACCCGCGACGATGAGGTCGCACCCGGAGGTGGCGGCCCAGTCGCAGACGGCGACCGGCGGGTAGCCGGTCAGCAGCACCGGCTCGGCGTCCTGCACCGAGGCGGCCCGCTCCCGCAGCCACCGCTCGGCGGCCTGGTTGATGTCCGCGGGGTCCGGGACCCAGTCGCCCGCCATCCCCGTGAACACCAGCGGCTGAGGCGCGGCGAAGACCAGCGACAGCCGGCCGGGGCCCAGGGCCCGAAGACGGAGCCCCTCGTCGATGACCCGCTGCGCGACGTCCGAATCGTCGATGCAGCAGGCGATGTGCGCGTACGGCGCCGGCATGCTCACTCCCGTTCGTGGGTCAGGGTCCGTCAACTCCATGGTGAACCCGGATCGGCTGCGCGTCCATCCGGGTGCCCCCGGTCACCGGGGCCGGGCGAGCAGCACCGGGCACGGGGCGGCGTGCGCGAGGTGCCGGGCGAAGCCGCCGAAGCCCAGCCGCTCGGCCGCGCTGTCGTGGCTGGCGGCCACCAGGAGGTCGCAGCCGGCCCCGGCCGCCCACTCCACCACGCGGTGCGCGGGCCGGTCGCCGTGCAGCACCACGGCCTCGGCGCCGGGGATGCCCCGGGCGACGCCCTCCAGCCACTCGCGGGCCTCCACCACGAAGGTCTGCACCTCCGGTGGCTCCCACCGGGAGTAGCCGGCGATCCGCGGTGGGGTGGCGACGTGCACCAGCGTGAGACGCCCGGGGCCCAGGGCCCGCAGGGCGGTCGCCTCCACCAGCGCCGCCTCCCCCGCGGGAGAGGTGTCCAGGCACACCGCGATGTGGTCGTAGGGCACGACCTCAGCCTACCCGGGTGCGACGGCCCGCCGGCGCCTATGCCAGGCGGGTGACGTCGATCTCGACGGACACGCCCGTGCGGTGCTCGGGCAGCCCGAGGGCGCGCGCGGCGGCCCGCAGGGCGGCGTTGCGCGGCACGATCTCGGCCACGAACCGCTGGATGCCCTGCCCCACGGCGCGATGGCCGACCTCAGCGAGCAGCCGCTGACCGATGTCGGTGAGGCGCCAGCCCTCGGCCACGGCGAGCATGGCCTGCCCCTGCCCGTCCTCGCCGGGCGCCCACGAGGCGAGCCCCACGACCCGCTCGCCGGATCCGCCGGGGGTGACGGCCACGACCTTGCGGCCGGAGCCGTTCCCGTCGCCCACCTCGTCGGCCTTCGGGACGAGCGCGTCGGCGTGGTACCGGGTGCGTGACCGCTCGGCGTTGAGCTGCGCGACGAGCATGCCGATGGCGTCGGCGTCCTCGGGGCGTGCCGTCCTGATGCGAACGGGGGCGCGGCCCGCCCACGCTGCGCGGTCAGTGTCGATGGCGGTTGCCAATGGGTCGGTCACGTCCGGGGAAGAAGGGAGCTCGGCCTGGTGACCTATGGTGGTTCGCCCGGCCCTCCCGGGAAACGGGCCAAACGCGGCTTGTCCATCCGTGCTTTCCCGAACGCCGGCCCCGGCGCCCGCGGCAGCGGCTATCGCGCGTCCAGGAGCCCCGCGTCGAGGGCGTGCTTCACCATCGCCGCACGGGATTCGGCGCGCAGCTTGGTCATCACGTGCGCCCGGTGGCTCTCCACGGTGCGCACCGAGACCACCAGTTCCTGGGCGATCTCCTGGTTGGTGTACCCCAGCGCGAGCAGCCGCAGGACCTCCCGCTCACGCGGCGAGAGCTCGTCCACCGGACCGGTGGGCGCGATGGGCTGCGCCAGCTTGGCGCCCAGGCTGGGGTGCAGGTAGCGCTCCCCCTCCGAGACGGCCCGCAGGGCCCGCACCAGCTCCTCGTCGGCCGCGGTCTTCACCAGGTAGCCGTCGGCGCCCGAGGCGAACGCCCGGCGCACGTCGTCGGCCTCGTCGTGCATGGAGAGCACCAGCACGCGCACCCCCGGCCGGCGGTCGCGGATGCGCTTGGCGCCCTCCAGGCCGCCCATCCCCGGCATCTGCAGGTCCAGCAGGACGATGTCGGGCTGGGTGCGCTCAAGGCTGCGCAGCGCCTCCTCGGCGCTGGCGGCCTCGCCGGCGAACTCCAGCCCGGGCTCGCGCTCCAGCAGCAGGCGCAGCCCGGAACGGAGGACGGCGTGGTCGTCCACGACCAGCACTCGGACGGTGTCGCTGCTCAACGAGGGTCCTCCAGGTCGACGATGAGTGCGGTTCCGGCGCCCAGGGCGCTCTCGAGCCGCAGGGAACCGCCGATGAGCTCGACGCGTTCCCGGATACCGGGCAGCCCCAGGCGGTTGCTGGGACCGGCGGTGTCGAAGCCGCGGCCGTCATCCTCCACGACGACCCGGATGTGCCCGCCGTGGCGGCTCACCACCACGCTGGCCTGTCCCGCTCCGCTGTGGCGCGCCACGTTGGTGAGCGCCTCCTGCACCACGCGGAACAGCGCGATCTGGACCTCCTCGGGCAGATCGTCCGGGAGGTCGTTCACCAGCACGTCCACCGCCATGCCCGTGGCCTCCCGCAGGCGGGCGGCCTGGCGTTCGATGGCGCTGGTGAGGCCGTGCTCGCGCAGCCCGGAGGGCCGCAGGTCGGTGGCGAGATTCCGCAGGCTGGAGCTGATGCCGTTCACCATCTGGCGCAGCTCGGAGAGGCGCCGCCGGCCGGCGTCGTCGAGGTGCTCGTCGAGCATCCGCAGGTTGAGCGCCAGGGCGGTGAGGGACTGGCCGGCCTCGTCGTGCAGCTCGCGGGCGACGCGGGCGCGCTCGGCCTCCTGGGCCTCGATGGCCTGGCGCAGCCCCTCCGCCGCCGCGCTGGCCCGTGCCTCGGCGGCCTGCACCTGGGCGGACTCGCGCAGGCGCCGCCGTTCGGCGGCGAACGTCTCGGCGTTCGCCACGGCGATCGAGGCCTGGCTGGCGAGCGTCGCCAGCAGGCGCTGCGCGCGTGCGTCCATGGGGCTTCGCGCCACGGCGGCGAGCGCCCCCACGCGGTCGCCGTCCACCTCCAGCGGCTCCACGATCGCCGTGGATGCGTTCAGGGATGCGCACAGCGCGGCCGACGCGGCCTCCAGGCCCGCCGGCGCGTCGACGGACTCCATCGCCAGGGCGTCCACGCCATGGGCGATCCGGAAGCGCATGGTGGGCCCGTCGCCCAGCGCGATCCCCACCGTGTCGGCCCCGGTGAGCCGGCGGGCCCGGCGGGCGATCAGCGGCAGCAGCTCCTCAAGGTCCAGCGTGGAGAGGATGGCCCGCGCGACCTCCTGCACGCTGCGCAGCTCGCCCACCCGGAGGCGCTCGCTCTCGTACCGGCGGGCGTTGTCCACCGCCACGGCGGCCTGGGCCGCCAGGGTCTGCGCCAGCCGCTCGTCCTCCTCCGAGAACTCGTCGGCCGTCTCCTTCTCGGTGACGTACAGGTTCCCGAACACCTCGCCGCGCAGGACGATCGGCACGCCCAGGAACGAGCGCATCGGCGGATGGTTGGCCGGGAACCCGGACGAGCGGGCGTCGGCCGACATGTCGGCGATCCGGACCGGCCGGGGATCCTTGATGAGGATGCCCAGCACGCCCTTCCCGCGCGGCAGCGCCCCGATCCGCGCCATCTCCTCGCCGCCCAGCCCGGAGGTCACGAAGCGCTCCAGCTCCGTGTGGGCCGTGTTGAGCACGCCCAGGGCGGCGTACCGCGCGCCGAGCACCTCGCGGGCCACCGTGACCAGCCGGTTGAGGACCTCGTCGATGCTGAGGTGGCTGGCCATGGCCATGCCGGCCTCGATGAGCCGCTCGGCGGTGATGCGGGCGCGGTCGCCGCGGTGCCGCTCGTCGGCGATCCGCAGCGCCGCGCCGGCGGCGATGGCGAGGGATCGCAGCAGCCGCTCGTCCTCGGAGGTGAGGTCCTCGCGCAGCACGCCGCCCACCAGCAGCGGCGACTCCCAGCTCCCGGCGACCCTGGTGAGCGCCACGCGATCCCCGTTGCCCAGGCGTCCGGTGGCGACGCCGCGCGCGGCGGCGGCCACCAGGTCCTCGGGCACCTCCACGCCCTCCGCGGTCCCCGGGCGGGTGGCGGCCAGCACGCGGGCGCCCGAGGGCTCGATCGCCAGCAGGAGCCCCTCCTCGAGCGGTGGGATCCGCGCCGCGGTGCCCACCACGGCGCGCCGCGCGGCGGCGGCCGACATGCCGTCGCCGGCCATGTCGCACAGGTCCATGAGGTGGTCGAGCATCCCCTCGGCCGGATCGGCGCCGCGCATGGAGCTCACGATGCCAGGGCCGCGGCCACCGCGGCGTTCGCGATCTTGCCGTCCCGCACGTTCACCCCGGGGCGCAGCCCGGTGTCGGCGCGCAGGGCGGCCGTGAGGCCCTCGTCGGCGAGGCGCAGCACGTACGGGAGCGTCGCGTTCGCCAGCGCGGGCGTGGAGGTCACGGGCACGGCGCCGGGCATGTTGGCCACGCAGTAGTGCACGACGCCGTCCACCTCGTAGACGGGGTCCGAGTGGGTGGTGGGACGGGCCGTCTCGATGCAGCCGCCCTGGTCCACCGCGACATCCACCACCACCGACCCGCGCCGCATGGTGCCGATCATCTCGCGGGTCACCAGGCGCGGCGCCCGGGCCCCGGGCAGCAGCACCGCGCCCACCAGCAGGTCGGCGGTGACGATGAGCTCCTCGATCGCCAGGCGGGTCGAGTACTGGAAGGTGACGCGCCCGCCGAGCATGAGCTCCAGGTCGCGCATGCGCTCAACGTTGGTGTCCAGCACCGTCACGTGGGCCTGCATCCCCGTCGCCACCACCGCGGCGTTCCGCCCGACGATCCCGGCGCCGATGATCACCACGTTCCCCGGCGGGACCCCGGCCACGCCGCCCAGCAGCACGCCCCGTCCACCGGCCGGCCGCTCCAGGTACCGGGCGCCCGCCTGGACCGCCAGCCGCCCGGCGACCTCGCTCATGGGCGCCAGCAGCGGCAGCCGGCCGGCGGCGTCCTCCACGGTCTCGTAGGCCAGCGCCGTGGTGCCGGCGCGGCACAGCGCGGCGGCGACGCCCGCGTTCGCGGCGAGGTGGAGGTAGGTGAACAGGATCTGGTCGTCGCGCAGGAACCCGAACTCGGAGGGCTGGGGCTCCTTGACCTTCAGCACCAGGTCGCAGCCCCAGCAGGCCGCGGCGTCGCCCACGTTCGCCCCCACCCGCGCGTAGGCGTCGTCGGGGTAGCTGGCGCCGGTGCCGGCACCGGCCTGCACCCACACCTCGTGACCACGTCGCACGAGCTCCAGCGCACCGGCAGGGGTCAGCGCGACACGGTATTCGTCGCTCTTGACCTCGGCGGGAACGCCGACGCGCATGCACTCCTCCTGATCACCCGGGTGGGCCGGGCGCCCACGTGGAGGGCGCCATCCGGGTTCCGGAAGTGTACGGGCGTCGGAGGCGCGGGTCGATTCAGCTCCGCGCGCGGCGCGGCCTGGGATCGTGCGGCGACCCTCCGCTGACGGACCGCGCCGGTCGCCGCAGCATCGCCGCGGCGAGGCACGCGCCGGCGGCCAGCAGGAACCCGCTGGCCAGGGCCAGCAGCAACCCACGGCCCCAGCCGTCGGCGCGCACCGCCACGCCCTCGTCGCTGAGCCGTTCCACGCGGGCGAGCTCCACACCGGCCAGCGCGTGCTGCGGGTACGCGGCCCGGGCCTCGCGCAGGTCGCGGGCCGCGCCGGTCAGATCGGCCCGCCAGAGGCGTTCCAGCCCGCTCCGGTAGGCCGCCTCGGAGGCGCCCGTGCCCGGCCCGATGCCGTTCTCGCGCAGCAGGATCCGCAGCCGGGACGCCTGCACCAGGATGCCCTCGCCCCGGTACCTCCAGCGCACGACCCCGTGCACGCGTCCGTCGGCATCCACGGCGGGGCCGCCGGAGTCGCCACGCTCCACCGGGGCGGTCACGCCGGTGAAGCGCTGTCCGGGGACCGACGCCACGCGTCCGGTGGCGCCCAGGCGTCCCGGCCGCACCTCCGGCACCGCGGGGCCCTCCACGCCGCGGGCGAGGGGGTCCTTCGCGCCGAAGCCGATGGTGGCCACCGGGGTCCGGATGGTCATCGACTCGTCCAGGTCGAGCGCGGGGATGCCGCGGCGCGGCACGCGCAGCAGGACCAGGTCGTCCACCGCCGAGCGGGTCCCGGGGATGATCGCGGCCCGCAGATCCACGCGGGGGGACGCGGGATCGGGCACGGCCTGCGACACGCGCAGCTCGGTGAGGCGGGGCCGGATGGGCACCACGTCGTTCAGCTCGACCCACTGGGCCACGTAGTCGGCATCCGGCAGCCGCTGGCCGAAGCGCGGCAGCAGCGCCACCGGGGCGGCGGCGCGGGCCAGGGCGGCGCCGTCCGGCGCGGCGACATGGGCGGCGGTGGCGATGACCCCGTCGAGCCCGTCCCCACCTCGCGGATGACGCGGCTGGGGCCGGGTGGAAGCGGCAGCACCGTGCCGTTGCCCAGACGCAGCCCGTCCAGCTCGTAGCGCGCCTCGATCCGGTACACCGAGGGCAGGGCCAGCGCCGCCCCGCGCTGCAGGGGATCCTCGGTGAGCGCCCCCTCGGTGAACGCCCCGGCGGCACCGCCCGCGCACGCCAGGATGGCGGCGGTGGCGACGGCGATGCGCGGCGTCCGGAGCATGACGTGAGGGTAGCCCGGTGGGCGCCTCCGGCGACCGGCACCGGTCCGGGGACCCGGCGCCGGCGCCGTTCCTCCCCCGACGGAAGCTGCAAGAGCCTGCAGGTCTGGACGGATGGCGGGTCCCGTCCTCCCCATCCGCAGGGCTCGCCGGGGAGCCGGCCTGCGATTCGATCGACCGGCGATCCGGCTGGACCGCACACCCCCGATGTCGTTCCTCGGTACGGACGCCGCACCCATGGAGGCATCACGCAGTGAAGAAATTCTCACGCACCCCGCGCGGACGTGCCGCGCTGGCCGCGCTCGCGGTCGGCGGCGGTGTCGTCCTCGTGACCGGCGTCACCGCGGCGGTCGCCGAGACGCCGCTCCTCGAGGTCATCACGCTGACCGACAGCACCACGTCCACCACCGTCGGCACCACGACGGATGTGACCGCGACGACCGTGATCACCGTCATCGAGCCGCCTCCGCCGCCGCAGTTCTTGCCCCTGCGGATCCAGAAGATCAACAGCTGGGACATCGACAAGTGGGCGGCCCCGCAGGCCGGCTGGGACAAGAAGGACCAGTCCGTCGCGGTCGACTACTCGGTGAAGGTCACCAAGTCCTGGAAGGCCGAGGACATCCACGTGCGCGGCCAGATCGCCCTGGTGAACCCGAACAGGGTGCCCTTCGTGGTCCAGGTCGGGGACACGCTCCCGGGCGGGACCTGCGAGGTCCGGCGGCTCGAGCTTGATGAGGTCGCGGCCGCAGGGAACACGCCCGTGCCCGCGCTCGACAAGATCGCACCGAGGAGCAGGAGCTTCTGGGCGTACGACTGCGTCCTGGAGAAGCTCCCGTCCAAGAAGCTCGTCAACACCGGCTGGGTGAAGTTCGCGCCGATCCTCCCGGACGGCGTCGGCACCACGTCGACGGCGACCGCGCCGCCCTCGATCGAGCAGCTGAAGGGGTACGCCGAGGCCACGGCCGAGGTGCTGCCCTCGCAGCACCAGTTCATGGAGGTCTTCCCGGCCGTCAAGGTCATCGACACCCTGGACGGGGATCAGACGCGCCTGCTCGCCGAAGAGCTGTCGTACTCCAAGACGTTCACGTACAAGCGGTACCTGAGCTTCTGGCGTCTGAAGAAGATCTGCCGGA
>LNFM01008342.1_pt1 | contig 15693 bp, 11 predicted proteins | sample 596031 | NCBI WGS metagenome assembly LNFM01 (sample SAMN04254537, study PRJNA301005) | activated carbon metagenome | isolation source: dual media filters at the Ann Arbor, Michigan drinking water treatment plant | place: USA: Ann Arbor | reverse complement strand
TCGCCGCCGTCAGCGTCGTCTTGCCGTGGTCCACGTGTCCAATCGTTCCTACGTTCACGTGCGGCTTCGTACGCTCAAATTTGCCTTTGGCCATGATCTTTCCTTATTTCTTTTCGTCTTTGCCGGATTGCTTGTTGATGATCTCGTCAGCGATGTTGCGCGGTGCTTCGGAGTAATGCTTGAATTCCATGGTGTAGGTGGCACGGCCCTGCGACAGCGAACGCAGGGTTGTCGAATAGCCGAACATCTCCTTCAGCGGCACCTCGGCCTTCAACGACTTCCCGCCGCCGCCGGGAATGTCATCCATCCCCTGAATCACACCGCGCCGCGAGCTCAGATCACCCATGACGTTACCCGTGTAGTCTTCCGGGGTCTCGACCTCAACCGACATGATCGGCTCAAGCAGCGCAGGGTTGGCACGGCGCAGACCTTCCTTAAAAGCCATCAGGCCGGCCATCTTGAACGCGTTTTCGTTGGAATCAACCTCGTGGTAGGAGCCGTCAAACAGCGTGACCTTGACGTCGACCACCGGGAATCCGGCGAGCACTCCGGCGGGAAGGGCTTCAAGAATGCCTTTCTGGACCGCGGGAATATATTCGCGAGGCACCGAGCCGCCCTTGATCGCATCGACAAACTCATAACCCTTGCCGGTTTCATTCGGCTCGACCTTGAGCCAGACATGACCATACTGCCCTCGGCCACCGGATTGTTTGACGAACTTGCCTTCGACCTTGTCGCAGGCTTTGCGAATCGTTTCGCGATAGGCGACCTGCGGGGCACCAACATTCGCCTCGACACTGAATTCGCGCTTCATGCGGTCAACGATGATCTCGAGATGCAACTCACCCATCCCGGAGATAATGGTCTGTCCGGACTCCTCGTCGGTGCGGACACGGAATGACGGATCTTCCTGGGCCAGACGGTTCAGAGCGAGACCCATTTTTTCCTGATCGGCCTTGGTCTTGGGCTCAACCGCGACGTGAATCACCGGCTCCGGGAAAATCATCCGCTCAAGAGTGATGATTTTTGCCGGATCGCACAGCGTGTCACCCGTAATCACGTCCTTCAGGCCAACAGCGGCAGCGATGTCGCCGGCGTGCACTTCCTTGATTTCCTCTCGCTGATTGGCATGCATCAGCAGAATCCGGCCAATACGTTCCTTGCGCTGCTTGACTGCGTTGTAGATGGTGTCACCCGAATTAAGGGTGCCGGAGTAGACGCGAATAAACGTCAACTGGCCGACAAACGGATCGGTCATGATCTTGAATGCAAGGGCCGAGAACGGTTCGGTATCGGTGGCCTGACGCGAGCCTTCCTGCTCGTTTTCGAGGATGCCTTTGACCGGAGGAATATCCACTGGCGAAGGCAGGTAATCGATCACCGCGTCCAGCATCGCCTGAACACCCTTGTTCTTGAAAGCTGAGCCGCACAACATCGGCACGATCTCACCGCCGATCGTGCGCCGGCGCAGCCCGCTCTTCAGTTCCTCTTCGCTGAGTTTGCCGGCTTCAAGGTACTTGTTCATCAGTTCTTCACTGGCTTCGGCGGCGACTTCAACCATCTTGCCGTGCCACTCCTCGGCGACAGCCTGAAGCTCTGACGGAATATCCTGGTATTCGAACTTGATGCCCTGGGATGCCTCATCCCAGACCACGGCCTTCATCTTCACCAGATCGATCACGCCAACAAATTTTTCCTCGGCGCCAATCGGCACCTGGATCGGCACCGGATTCGCCTTGAGGCGGGATTTCATCTGCTCGTAGACGCGGAAGAAGTTGGCGCCGGTCCGGTCCATCTTGTTGACAAACGCAAGACGCGGCACCTTGTACTTGTTGGCCTGACGCCAGACCGTCTCCGATTGCGGCTGCACACCACCGACAGCGCAGTAAACCATGCAGGCGCCGTCAAGCACGCGCATCGAACGCTCAACCTCAATGGTGAAGTCAACGTGACCCGGAGTATCAATGATGTTGACGCGGTGTTCCGGATAGTTGGCACCCATGCCGCGCCAGTAACAGGTAGTGGCGGCGGAAGTGATGGTGATGCCCCGCTCCTGCTCCTGCTCCATCCAGTCCATGGTCGCGGCGCCGTCATGCACTTCGCCGATCTTGTGGTTGACGCCGGTGTAGAACAGCACGCGCTCCGTGGTCGTGGTCTTGCCCGCATCAATGTGCGCGGAGATCCCGATATTCCGGTAGCGTTCAATTGGAGTCTTGCGAGGCACTTTTTTTACCCTTGTCTTTTACCCTTGCACAGCCAGCATCAGAAACGATAGTGAGAGAAGGCCTTGTTGGCTTCAGCCATGCGATGCACTTCTTCGCGTTTTTTCATGGCGCCGCCACGACCCTCGGCCGCCTCGGTCAACTCGCCCGCCAGACGCGCGCCCATCGACTTTTCACCACGTCCGCGCGCCGCGTCACGCAACCAGCGCATCGCCAGCGCCATACGGCGCACTGAACGGACTTCGACGGGCACCTGGTAATTGGCGCCGCCAACACGGCGGCTCTTCACTTCAACCAGCGGTTTGACGTTGTTCACCGCCTGGTTGAACACTTCGAGCGCATCCTTGCCGCTTTTCTTGCCAATCTGCTCCAGGGCACCGTACATGATGCGCTCTGCAACCGATTTCTTGCCGCTGGTCATCAGCACATTGATAAATTTGGAGACGTCCTGGCTGCTGAATTTCGGATCAGGCAGGATTTCGCGTTTTGGTACTTCCCGGCGACGTGGCATCTTTTCCCCCTATCAGGCCGCTTTGGCGCGCTTCGCGCCGTACTTCGAACGAGACTGCTTGCGGTCCTTGACACCGGCGGTGTCAAGGCTGCCGCGGACCACGTGGTAACGCACACCCGGTAGATCCTTGACGCGACCACCGCGGATCAGCACCACGGAGTGCTCCTGAAGGTTGTGACCTTCGCCGCCGATGTAACCGATAACCTCGAATCCGTTGGTAAGCCGCACCTTGGCCACTTTCCGCAGCGCCGAATTCGGCTTTTTCGGGGTTGTGGTGTAGACGCGCGTGCACACGCCGCGCTTTTGCGGGCTGCCGGCGAGGGCCGGAACCTTGCTCTTGCTGCGGGGCGCTTGACGGGGCTTGCGCACCAGTTGGTTTACGGTCGGCATTTTTCTTTATATTTCAATAAGATACAAATGATCCGGGACTTTATTCAGAGTTTCCTGCAGGCATTCCGGATAATCCGCCTGCAGCCCCAAAAACGCGGGGACGGCGTTTCCACCGTCCCGGGAGTGACAGCTCGGGCCGACTTGCCGGGATTTATGCCGGCAAGTCGCCCAAAAAAGACTGTCGAGTGTATGGTTCTGACAGTTTTCTGTCAAGCAACCTGCTCTTCGCCGCCAGCCTCGGTCGCTGCTGCGGCAGCTGCCGCAGCTTCGGCTTCAGCAGCCGCCTGCTCCAGCTCGGCCTGGGCCACCTGTTTGCGGCGCACCCTGTGATAGGCCAGACCAGTGCCCGCCGGGATGAGGCGACCGACGATGACATTCTCCTTCAGCCCGCGCAATTCGTCGCGCTTGCCCATGATCGCCGCCTCGGTCAACACCCGGGTGGTTTCCTGGAACGAAGCCGCCGAGATGAAGGAGTCGGTGGACAGCGAAGCCTTGGTGATGCCCAGCAGCACATGCTCGTACTGCCCCGGCTTCTTGCCTTCGGCCTCGATTCGTTCGTTCTCCTCCAGAACCTCGGCGCGCTCGACCTGCTCGCCAGTGATGAAACGGCTGTCTCCGGCATCAACAATGAGCACACGTCGCAGCATCTGGCGCACGATCACCTCGATATGCTTGTCGTTGATCTTCACACCCTGCAGGCGGTATACGTCCTGAACCTCGTTGCAGATGTAACGCGCCAGCGCTTCCACTCCAAGCAGGCGCAGGATGTCGTGTGGATCGGCCGGGCCGTCAACGATGCTCTCTCCGCGATTGACCACCTGACCGTCATGCGCCATCACATGCTTGTCCTTGGCGATCAGGAACTCATGGGCAACACCTTCGAGATCAGTGATGACCAAACGCTGCTTGCCCTTGGTGTCCTTGCCGAACGACACGGTGCCGGTAACCTCGGCCAGCATGCCCGCATCCTTCGGGGAACGCGCCTCGAACAACTCCGCCACACGTGGCAGGCCGCCGGTGATGTCGCGGGTCTTCGACGTTTCCTGCGGAATACGCGCAAGCACTTCACCGACACCAACTTCCTGGCCGTCACGCACGGTAATAATGCAGCCGATCTGGAAGGTGATGTTCACTGATTGATCAGAACCGGCGATCTTGATCTCCTGACTGTTCGCATCAAGCAGCTTCACCTGCGGGCGCAGCCCCTTTGCTTGGGACGTGCCGCGTCGCTTGGGATCCACCACCACCAGTGTCGACAGGCCCGTGACCTCGTCGATCTGTTTCGCAACGGTGACACCCTCCTCGACGTTCTCGAACTTGATGCGGCCAGCATACTCGGTGATGATCGGACGAGTGTGCGGATCCCAGGTAGCCAGCACATGGCCGGGTTTGACGGTCTCTCCGTCACGCGATGACAGCAGGGCACCGTACGGCACCTTGTGGCGCTCGCGCTCGCGGTTCGAATCGTCATGAATGACAATTTCGCCGTTACGCGAGATCGCCACCAGTTCACCACGGGTATTCGATACGTAACGCATACCGGCCGAATAACGGACCACACCGGCAGACTTGCTTTCCACCTGGCTTACCACTGCGGTACGCGAAGCCGCGCCACCGATGTGGAAGGTACGCATGGTCAGCTGCGTGCCGGGCTCGCCAATGGACTGTGCCGCGATCACACCCACCGCCTCACCGATGTTGACCACCGCACCACGGCCGAGGTCGCGACCGTAGCAGCGCGTACACAGACCATAGCGGGTCTCGCAGGTCAGCGGCGTACGCACCTTGACCTCGTCAATGCCAAGTGCCTCGATCTGGTCAACCACATCTTCGTCGAGCAGCGTATTCGCCTCGAATACCGTCGCTCCACTTTCAGGATTGATGACGTCGGCAGCAACCACGCGACCAAGAATGCGCTCACGCAGGCTTTCAACGACCTCGCCGCCTTCGATCAACGCCTTCATCACCACACCCTGTTCGGTGCCGCAGTCTTCCTCGATCACCACCAGGTCCTGGGTCACGTCGACCAGGCGGCGGGTCAGGTAACCCGAGTTGGCGGTCTTCAGCGCGGTATCGGCCAGGCCCTTGCGTGCTCCGTGGGTCGAGATGAAGTACTGCAGAACATTAAGACCTTCACGGAAGTTGGCGGTGATCGGTGTCTCGATGATCGAACCGTCGGGCTTGGCCATCAGGCCGCGCATGCCCGCCAATTGACGAATCTGCGCCGCCGAACCACGGGCGCCGGAGTCCGCCATCATGTAGATCGAGTTGAACGACTCCTGCATCACCGGCTGCCCCTTCTTGTCGAGGCGAGGCTTCCATTCGCGGGACTTGGCATCCCACTCGGTAACAGGCTCGACGCCGAGCTGCTCCATCATCGCCTTGGCGACTAGATCGCCCGCGCGGCCCCAGATATCGACAACCTTGTTGTAGCGCTCACCCTGGGTCACCAGGCCCGAGGTGTACTGCTTCTCGATCTCCTGGACCTCTTTTTCGGCCTCGCCAATGATCTCGTCCTTCTGCTTCGGCACCAGCATGTCGTCGACGGCAATCGACAAACCGGCACGGGTCGCCATCGAGAAACCACCGTACATAAGGCGGTCTGCAAAGATCACGGTTTCGCGCAGGCCGCAACGGCGGAAACTGGCGTTGATTATTTTGGAAATTTCTTTTTTCTTAAGGGCCTTGTTGATGAACTCAAAAGGCAAGCCCACCGGCAGAATCTCCGAAAGCAGCGCACGGCCAACCGTGGTCTGGTAGCGCGTGAGCTTTTCTCGCTTGTTGCCGTTTTCATCGAGTTCAACTTCGCGGATCCGCACGTGAATGCGGGCGCTGATTTCCACTTGCCCGGTCTCGTAAGCACGCGACACTTCGGCGAGATTGATGAAATGCGAATCCTCTCCGCGAGCGCCCTGCTTCTCGCGCGTCGTGTAGTAAAGACCCAGAACAATATCCTGCGACGGCACGATGATCGGATCACCGTTAGCGGGAGAGAGCACGTTGTTCGACGACAACATCAGCGTACGCGCCTCCATCTGCGCTTCCAGCGAAAGCGGCACGTGAACGGCCATCTGATCGCCGTCAAAGTCGGCGTTGAACGCCGCGCAGACCAGCGGATGCAGCTGGATCGCCTTGCCTTCGATCAGCACCGGCTCGAAGGCCTGTATGCCCAGGCGATGCAGGGTCGGGGCGCGGTTGAGCATCACCGGATGCTCGCGGATCACCTCTTCAAGGATGTCCCAGACGATGGGCTCTTCGCTTTCGACCATGCGCTTCGCGGCCTTGATCGTGGTGGCGAGGCCCATGACTTCGAGCTTGTTGAAAATGAAAGGCTTAAACAGCTCAAGCGCCATCTTCTTCGGCAGGCCGCACTGGTGCAGCTTCAGTTGCGGACCAACGACAATGACCGAACGACCCGAGTAGTCGACACGCTTGCCCAGCAGATTCTGGCGGAAACGCCCCCCCTTGCCCTTGATCATGTCGGCCAGCGATTTCAGCGGACGCTTGTTGGCACCAGTCATCGCCTTGCCACGACGACCGTTGTCGAGCAGCGAATCGACCGCCTCCTGCAGCATGCGTTTTTCGTTGCGCACGATGATTTCCGGCGCCTTTAGTTCAAGCAGCCGCTTCAGGCGGTTGTTACGGTTGATCACCCGGCGATACAGATCGTTCAGATCGGAAGTCGCGAAGCGGCCGCCGTCCAGCGGCACCAGCGGACGCAGCTCCGGGGGCAGCACCGGCAGCACTTCCATCACCATCCAGTCCGGCTTGATGCCGGACTTCTGGAAAGCCTCCAGCACCTTCAGGCGCTTGGCAATTTTCTTGATTTTGGTTTCGGAGCTTGTCGCTTCGAGGTCCGCGCGCAATGTCTCGATCTCGCGGCCCAGATCCAGGCTGCGCAACAGGGAGCGCACGCCCTCGGCGCCCATCGACGCGCTGAAATCGTCGCCGAATTCCTCGACCTTGGCGAGATAATCGTCCTCTGTCATCAGTTGGCAACGTTTCAGCGGAGTCATGCCGGGATCTGTCACGACATAGGCTTCGAAATAAAGCACTCGCTCGATATCGCGCAGCGTCATGTCTAGCACCATGCCCAGCCGCGACGGCAGCGACTTCAGGAACCAGATGTGCGCAACCGGGCTGGCCAGCTCGATATGGCCCATACGCTCGCGACGCACCTTCGAAAGCGTCACCTCTACACCGCACTTCTCGCAGATCACGCCGCGGTGTTTCAGGCGCTTGTACTTGCCGCACAGGCACTCGTAATCCTTGGTCGGCCCGAAGATCTTCGCGCAGAACAAGCCGTCACGCTCCGGCTTGAATGTGCGGTAGTTGATGGTCTCCGGCTTCTTGACTTCACCGTACGACCACGACCTGATCTTCTCGGGCGAGGCCAGCCCGATCTTGATCGCGTCGAATTCCTCTTCCTGCGTAACCTGTTTGAACAAATCAAGCAGTGCTTTCATCGCAAGCTCCTAGAAAATCTGTGTGTACTGCGCTGTCCTGTGCTGCCCGGCGGGCAAGCAGCGGAAGCCTTGCGGACTTCCGCCGCGATCCTGATCAGTAACGGTTGTGGTCGAGATCGATGTCGATCGCCAGAGAGCGGATTTCCTTGACCAGCACGTTGAATGACTCCGGCATGCCGGCCTCAATGCGGTGATCGCCCTTGACGATGGACTCGTAGACCTTGCGCCGGCCTTCGGTGTCATCCGACTTCACCGTCAGCATTTCCTGCAACACATAGGCTGCGCCGTAGGCTTCCAGCGCCCACACCTCCATCTCGCCGAAACGCTGGCCGCCGAACTGTGCCTTGCCGCCCAGCGGTTGCTGGGTCACCAGGCTGTACGGGCCGGTCGAACGCGCGTGCATCTTGTCGTCGACCAGGTGGTGCAGCTTCAGCATGTGCATGTAGCCGACGGTGACCTGACGCTCGAATGGATCGCCCGTGCGTCCGTCATACAGCGTAACCTGTGTCTTGCTCGGGTTGAAGCCGAGCTTCTTGGTGTGCGGATCATCCGAGGGGTAGGCCAGATCAAGCATCTGCTTGATCTCGACCTCGGTCGCGCCGTCGAATACCGGCGTTGCGAAGGGCACACCCTTGCGAAGATTCGTCGCAAGTTCGATGACCTCCTCGTCCTTCAGCGTGTCCAGATCAACCGGCTTGCCGTTGGTGTTGTAGACCTTCTCAAGCACCTTGCGCACCTCGGCGACCTTCGCCTGCGCCTTGATCATCTCTCCGATGCGCAGGCCCAGTCCCTTGGCCGCCCAGCCGAGGTGGGTTTCCAGAATCTGGCCGACGTTCATCCGCGACGGCACGCCGAGCGGATTCAGCACGATGTCGACAGGAGTGCCGTCAGCCATGTGCGGCATGTCTTCCACCGGGGTGATTTTCGAGATCACCCCCTTGTTGCCGTGGCGACCGGCCATCTTGTCACCGGGTTGCAGCTGGCGCTTGACCGCCAGATAGACCTTGACCATCTTCTGCACGCCGGGCGGCAGTTCGTCGCCGCTGGTGAGCTTTTTCTTCTTCTCGTCGTAGGCTTTGTCAAATTGCAGCTTGGTCTGCGCAAGGCTTTCCTTGATCTGCTCCATCTGCGCCGCCGCCTCTTCATTGGCGAGGCGGATGTCGAACCAGCCGTGGCGCTCGACTTCGTTCAGGTAGGCCTTACTGATCTTGGTGCCCTTGGCGAGCTTCTTCGGCCCGCCATTGGCGGTCTTGCCATTGAGCAGACGCTCGAGACGTTCGAAAGCATCGTTTTCAACAATGCGCAGCTGGTCGCCGAGATCCTTCTTGTAGCGCTTCAGCTCGTCGTCAATGATCTGCTGGGCACGCTTGTCGCGCTCGATGCCCTCGCGGGTGAAAACCTGGACGTCGATCACCGTGCCCGACATGCCCGAAGGCACGCGCAGGCTGGTGTCTTTCACGTCAGACGCCTTTTCGCCAAAAATCGCGCGCAGCAGCTTCTCTTCAGGGGTCAGCTGGGTTTCGCCCTTGGGCGTCACCTTGCCGACCAGCACGTCACCGGCCTCGACTTCAGCGCCGATGTGGATGATGCCCGACTCGTCGAGGTGGCCGAGCTGGGTTTCCGACAGGTTGGAAATGTCGCGGGTGATTTCTTCCGGCCCGAGCTTGGTGTCGCGGGCAACCACCGACAGCTCCTCGATGTGGATCGAGGTGAAGCGGTCATCGGCAACCACGCGCTCCGAGATCAGGATCGAATCCTCGAAGTTGTAGCCGTTCCAGGGCATGAACGCGACCAGCATGTTCTGGCCCAGCGCGAGTTCGCCCATGTCGGTCGAGGCGCCGTCAGCCACCACGTCGCCGCGGGCAATGTGGTCGCCCACCTTGACCAGCGGCCGCTGGTTGATATTCGTATTCTGGTTGGACCGCTGGTACTTGACCAGATTGTAGATGTCCACACCGACCTCACCGGCCGAGGTCTCGTCGTCGTTGACACGCACCACGATACGGCCGGCGTCTACGTAATCAACCACACCACCGCGGCGCGCCTGCACCGCAGTGCCAGAGTCAACAGCAACAGTGCGCTCGAGACCGGTGCCAACCAGGGGCTTTTCGGCACGCAGGCAGGGCACTGCCTGACGCTGCATGTTCGAGCCCATCAGCGCGCGGTTCGCGTCATCATGCTCGAGGAAAGGGATCAGCGAGGCAGCCACCGACACCGCCTGGGCTGGTGCCACGTCCATGTACTCGATGCGGTCGGGAGCCGACAGCGCGAATTCATTGTGATGGCGGCAGGACACCAGCTCATCAGAGAACTTGCCGTGCTTGTCTAGGGCGGCGTTGGCCTGGGCAATCACATACTTGCCCTCCTCGATTGCGGACAGGTAGTCGATCTGATCGGTAACCTTGCCATCCTTGACCTTGCGATACGGCGTTTCTAGAAAACCGTATTCATTGGTACGGGCGTAGATCGCCAGCGAGTTGATCAGGCCGATGTTCGGGCCTTCCGGGGTTTCGATCGGGCACACACGGCCGTAATGCGTCGGGTGCACGTCGCGCACCTCGAAACCGGCGCGCTCGCGGGTCAGGCCACCCGGTCCGAGCGCCGATACGCGGCGCTTGTGGGTGATTTCCGACAACGGGTTGGTCTGATCCATGAACTGCGAAAGCTGCGAGGAACCGAAGAATTCGCGGATTGCCGCTGACACCGGCTTGGCGTTTATCAGGTCATGCGGCATCAGGTTTTCCGATTCCGCCTGCGACAGACGCTCGCGCACCGCGCGCTCGACTCGCACCAGGCCGGCACGGAATTGGTTCTCGGCCAGCTCGCCGACCGAACGCACACGGCGATTGCCGAGGTGGTCGATGTCATCGATTTCGCCTTTGCCGTTGCGCAGCTCGACCAGGATCTTGATCACCGCAACGATGTCTTCGGGGGACAGGGTACTGGCACCGGTCAGCTCGGCACGGCCGACGCGGCGGTTGAATTTCATGCGGCCGACCGCCGACAGATCATAACGGTCGGAGGAGAAGAAGAGGCCGTTGAACAAGGTCTTCACCGCGTCCTCGGTCGGCGGTTCTCCAGGGCGCATCATCCGGTAGATCGCAACCTGCGCAGCAAGCTGGTCGGCGGTTTCGTCGATGCGCAGGGTCTGTGAAATGTACGGGCCCTGATCCAGATCATTGGTGTAGATGGTCTCGACGCTTTCGATACCGGCTTCACGCAGCTTGATCAGCAGGTCCTCGGTGATTTCATCGTTGGCGTTGGCCACCAGCTCGCCGGTCGACTTGTCGATGACGTTATGCGCCAGCGCGCGGCCGAGCACAAAATCCTCCGGCACATCGAGGCGCTTCAGTCCGGCGGCTTCCATGTCGCGCACATGCTTGACGGTGATCCGCTTGTCCTTGGCGACGATCAGCTTGCCGCCCTTGGCGGTGATGTCGAAACGCGCAGTTTCGCCGCGCATGCGCTCCGGCTTGAGCTCGAACTCGATGCCGCTCTTCGACAGGTGGAAAGTGTCAAAAACGAAAAATTCCTTGAGGATCTGCTCCGCGCTGTAACCCAGCGCCTTCAGCAGGATCGTCACCGGCATCTTGCGGCGGCGATCAACGCGGAAATACAGGTAATCCTTGGCGTCGTACTCGTAGTCGAGCCAAGAACCGCGGTAGGGGATGATGCGCGCCGAGAACAGCAGCTTGCCCGAGGAGTGGGTCTTGCCGCGGTCGTGTTCGAAGAACACGCCAGGCGAACGGTGCAACTGCGACACGATAACGCGCTCGGTGCCGTTGATGACAAAGGAGCCAGTGGTGGTCATCAGAGGGATTTCGCCCATGTAGACCTCCTGCTCCTTGACTTCCTTGATCGTCGGCTTGGAGGCCTCCTTGTCCATGATCGTCAGGCGCACCTTGGCGCGTAGCGGCGCCGCAAAGGTAAGGCCGCGCTGCTGGCATTCTTTGACGTCGAATGGCGGGATGCCCAGTGCGTAGCTGACAAACTCGAGGCGCGCATTCTTCGAATGGCTCTCGATTGGAAAGATGCTGGTGAATGCCGCCTGCAGGCCTTCATTCTTGCGCTCGCCCGCCTGCTTGAATTCCTGCAGAAAGGCCGCAAACGATTCGAGCTGGGTGGTCAGCAGGTAAGGCACCTGCAGAACGCTCTCGCGTTTGGCGAAACTTTTACGAATGCGCTTCTTTTCGGTGAATGAATAAGCCATGTCCACTCCGGAGCAAGGTCAAAAAGTCAAACGCCGCAGGTCACCGCAGATTTCACGATGGCCTGCCGCTTTTGACCTGGATTGCAAAAAATTCTGAACCCAGAAAATCAAAAGGCGCCGGGAGGCGGAAAACCACCATCCGGCGCGGTATTGCTGCGGTATTACTTGATCTCGGCGGTGCCGCCGGCTTCAGTGATCTGCTTGGCGATCGCGTCAGCATCGGCTTTCGGGATACCTTCCTTGATCGGCTTCGGCGCGCCGTCAACCAGGTCCTTGGCTTCCTTCAGGCCGAGGCCGGTCACAGCACGAACCACCTTGATCACGTTGACCTTGTTGGGGCCGGCGTTGGTCAGGTTGACGGTGAACTCGGTCTTCTCTTCGGCGGCAGCGGCACCACCACCGGCGGCCGGCGCCGCAACGGCGACGGCGGCGGCAGCGGCCGACACACCAAACTTCTCTTCCATTTCCTTGATCAGTTGCGACAGTTCCAGCACGGTCATACCGGCAATCGCGTCGAGGATTTCAGCTTTGGCAACAGCCATGTCATTCTCCTGAATACTAAAAATTAAATAAAAACAATGGGTTATGCGTAGTCACGCCCAGGGGACGATGACTTACGCAGCCTGCTTTTCCTTCTGATCCCGCACGGCAGCCAGACCACGCACGAATTTGCCCGGCACCTCGTTGAGGGTGCGCACAAACTTCGCAACAGGGGCCTGCATGGTTCCGAGGAGGGTGGCGAGCAGTTCCTGACGGCCGGGCATCTTGGCGAGCGCCGCAACATCCCTGGCACTCATCACGACGTTCGGCATGGCGCCGCCCTTGATCACGAGACGCTCGTTCACCTTCGAAAACTCGTGCAGCACCTTGGCAGCAGCTACAGGATCGCTGGAAATGCCGTAGGCCAGCGGACCAACCATCTGGTCGGCCAGGGCCTTGAACGGCGTATCCGCAACCGCGCGGCGTGCCAGGGTATTTTTCAGAACGCGGAAATACACACCCGACTCGCGCGCTTTTTTGCGCAGGTCGGTCATGTCCCCCACGGGCAGACTGCGGTACTCGGCGAGTACGATGGTCTGGGCTTGCGCAACCTGCGCGCTCACTTCGGCCACCACCGCTTGCTTCTGCTCCAGATTGAGACTCAAGGTCGTTCTCCGTTAAACGTTAAACGAAAACCGGTGGTTGCCCGGCACCAAATCCGGAGACCGGATATGAAATGCCTTGTTTCCACCGTTTACTGCACGGCGACCATGGATCCAGGAGCCAGACATGAACATGTTTGACCTGTTTCGGGCACACCGTCTGCGTAGGACTTCAGCTTCCAGCCGGATTGAGCCCCGGCCTTGTTCCAAAAATTAAACCCTCAAACTTCAGGTACCTACGGTCTTTGACAACCCGCCGGCGATGTACTGCCGGCGGCCCAAAGTTCCTGCCCCGCGAACCGCACGCGGGGGCTTTTGCTTATTGCTGCGCCTCTTACTGCTGCGCCTGCTGCGAGAAACCCGATGAATCGACGCGGACGCCAGGACCCATCGTGCTTGAAACAGCCAGCTTCTTCAGATAGATGCCCTTGGTGCCGGCAGGGCGCGCCTTGTTCACTGCATCGACCAGCGCGCGCAGGTTTTCCTCGAGCGCATCGATCGTGAACGAGGCACGGCCGATCGTACATTGCACGATGCCGGCCTTGTCGGCGCGATACTGGACCTGGCCAGCCTTGGCGTTTTTAACGGCAAGGGTCACGTCCTGGGTCACCGTGCCGACCTTCGGGTTCGGCATCAGGCCGCGCGGGCCGAGCACCTGACCGAGCTGGCCGACCACGCGCATCGCATCCGGCGTGGCAATCACCACGTCGAAGTCCATCTTGCCACCCTTGATCTCGGCAGCCAGATCGTCAAAGCCGACGATGTCAGCACCGGCATCTTTCGCCTGCTGCGCCTTGTCGCCCTGTGCAAACACCGCCACACGCACGGTCTTGCCGGTGCCCTGCGGCAACACGACGGATCCACGGACGTTTTGATCGGATTTCTTGGCATCGATACCGAGGTTGATCGCGACATCGACTGCTTCGTTGAACTTGGCTGTGGCGTTTTCCTTGACCAACTGCAGCGCATCCTTCACCGGATACAGCTTGTCGCGATTGACCTTGGCGCGGACCGCCTTGTAGCGCTTGGATACCTTAGCCATCTCAGACCCCTTCCACATCGACGCCCATGCTGCGGGCGCTGCCGGCGATGGTGCGCACGGCGGCATTCAGGTCGGCAGCGGTCAGGTCGGGCATCTTCGCCTTGGCGATTTCCTCAACCTGCGCGCGCGTCAGGCGACCCACCTTGTCGCTGTTCGGGCGCTTGCTGCCACTTTCTATTTTTGCAGCCTTCTTGATCAGGATCGACGCTGGAGGCGTCTTCATGATGAAGGTGAAGCTCTTGTCCTGGTAGGCGGTGATCACCACGGGCACCGGCAGGCCGGGCTCCATCTTCTGCGTGGCGGCGTTGAACGCCTTGCAGAATTCCATGATGTTCAGACCACGCTGGCCGAGGGCGGGACCGATGGGCGGCGAAGGATTCGCCTTGCCCGCGGGCACCTGCAGCTTGATGAAGCCGACTACTTTCTTTGCCATTTACGCTCTCCTTGCGGGTACAAACGGGGTTGCATCAAGGGATGCGCCCCTCCCCGGGGTTAACAACAGAACCTGCTCAGGCCCGAATTTATGCTTTCTCGACCTGACCGAAATCCAGCTCGACCGGCGTTGACCGGCCAAAAATCGTCACTGACACACGCAGCTTGCTCTTGTCGTAATTGACGTCTTCCACATTGCCGTGGAAATCAGCAAAGGGGCCGTCCTTGACTCTCACCGCCTCGCCCACCTCGAACAGCACCTTGGGCCGCGGCTTCTCCACACCCTCCTGAATCTGGCTCAGGATGTTCTGCACTTCCTTGTCCGAGATCGGCGTCGGCTTGGTCGCGGTACCGCCAACAAAGCCGGTGACCTTGGCGGTATTCTTGATCAGGTGCCAGGACTCATCGGTCATTTCCATCTCGACAAGCACATAGCCAGGGAAGAACTTGCGCTCGCTGATGCTTTTCTGGCCGCCCTTCATCTCGACCACCTCCTCGACCGGCACCAGGATCTGGCCGAACTTTTCCTCCATGCCGGCGCGGCGGATACGGTCGACGAGCGCGCGCTGGACGCTTTTCTCGAAGCCCGAGTACGCGTGCACCACATACCATTTCTTGCTCATCTCACTCACCGCCGATCAGCTTTTTGACGATCCACAGCAGGATGCCGTCAACAATCCACATGAACAGCGCCATGATCACCACGAACACGAAAACAATCGCAGTGGCCTGCAGCGTCTCGTTGCGGGTCGGCCACACAACCTTGCGGGTTTCGGCCACGGACTCCTGGGCGAAGGCAACAAAGTTCTGGCCCGAAGCCGTCGTCCAAAGCACTGCGGCACCGGCGGCCAGCCCGGCCAGAAACGCCGCCAGCCGGATCACCGTTGCGCTTTCCTGCAGGTAGTAGAACCCCGCGATACCCGCGATGACCAGAACCGCTGCCACCGCAACCTTGATCTTGTCCACTGTCGCTACTGCCTTGTTCTCTTGTCGCTTGCACGCCGTGCCACCGCCGGGTCACCGGCACGGCTCCGGTCGATCAATGCCACCTGTTTGGCAGGCCAGGAGGGAATCGAACCCCCAACCTTCGGTTTTGGAGACCGACGCTCTGCCAGTTGAGCTACTGGCCTGCAGTTCTACCCGGTGTTGATTACTCGATGATTTTGGCGACGACGCCGGCGCCAACGGTGCGGCCACCCTCGCGAATCGCGAAGCGCAGACCCTCTTCCATCGCGATCGGCTGGATCAGCGCCACCGAGATCGAGATGTTGTCCCCCG
>LNFM01008341.1_pt1 | contig 15694 bp, 3 predicted proteins | sample 596031 | NCBI WGS metagenome assembly LNFM01 (sample SAMN04254537, study PRJNA301005) | activated carbon metagenome | isolation source: dual media filters at the Ann Arbor, Michigan drinking water treatment plant | place: USA: Ann Arbor | reverse complement strand
ATCGAGGCACCGATCTGATGTACGCCCCTGAAAGAGCGATAGAGCATCGTCACGAAAATCATCAGTGCAATGGGACCTCCCTCGGCCAGCATCGCGAACCATGTGCTGTGCACAGCCTTGGTGGTGCCCGTCCATTGGGGCGTGAAGTCGAAGTAAAGGGACACGAAGTTGTTCATCCCGACACCTGTTATCGGGTGGGCTATCGCCATTTTGGTGGCTGCCTCCCACGCGATGAGGCGACCCTCGGCCGACTCGTCGAGGACCGCTCGAGAATACTCTGCCGCACCACCCGATTTCCGATCGGAGAGCGCCATCGCAAAGGTCAGAGCGACCGCCATACCCGACAACAGCATGATGATGATCGAGCGGGATTTGACGAGGTTCAGCAACATTACTCCAAAAACGGCAAGCATACCGATCGCGCCACCGCGGCTTTGCGTGTAGATGATGCCGAGCGATACGCAGGGAAGCGCGATCAGGCACAGCAACCGCGTCATCCTCGGCAAGCCCGCCTTCATCGCACCTGCGACAGCGAACCCGAAAGGAAAGAGCAGAACCAGTGCGAGGTCGTTGGGATCTGCCAGTGTCGTATTCTGCACCGTTGTGGCGGCAGACGCGATATCGGATGCAGAAATTCTTCCGATGGACACACGGGTTTCCTCGACGAGGCTGTAGCCGTTCAGCCCGTTGTAGATCACTACGGCCGCGATCAGCAGACCAGCACCGACGATTATCGCGGTAGCCAGAACGAACAGGTTCTGTGTCCGCAACAGCCAAGCCAGCCCGAGTGTGGTCGCAGCAATCTTCCAGAACGTCGAAAGCCAGAATTCCTGCGCGATTCCGAGGTCCTGGGCAAACGGTACACCGAGGGTCAGAACGATGAACAACGAAGCGAAGGCGCGCATTTCGCCTCCCCACTTGCCGTCGATTTCCTCCAGCCATCGAAACCACGAATAGAATGCGATGCTGGCGGAAATGGCCAGCGCGAGGGCGACGAAGCGCTGTGCTAGGGTCGAGCCTGCGGACGTATCGACGATCGTCATTGCGATCCCGGCCGCCAGAATCGTCGAAGACAGCGCGAAGCCTTGCCACTTCGAGGGCTTTTTCGATGCAACGCTGCTGTTGAACGCAGCGTACGCGAACGCAATGGTCCCACTACCGCCCAGGACCAGCGGCAGGCTTAAGCCCGCGAGGATAGGATACGCTTCGTGCAGCCGGAAGTACGAAAAGCAGATGAAGACGAGCAGATAAACTGCAGCGGGTCTCAACAGCAACGGAAGGAATGGAAGTAGCGCGAGCGCGAACACCAATGCCGGGTTCGAAAACAAGAACGGCAGCGCAGCGAGCGACAGCACCACAGCTAGAGCGATCTGCGGCGCAGCACTCGGCCGCCCGCCATTGGAGATCGATGAAATCATCCGACTTCCCGCCATGCTGTTTCAAATCCACCGAGCTGCGTCTGTCGTCCGTCCAGGACCGAAAGCGATGAGAACCATCGGAGAGCCTAGTGTAGCGCATCTGACGTTTGGTACCCGCTCGCGGCAGGACTCTCGACCAAACGTCAGATGCAAAAGCTAGACTAGAACTATGATGATGCTAGTGTTTCTTGTGGTTCCGACATTTGCTCCGACAGTGCCGCGAGGGGAAGCAAATGTCGGAACCGGAACACTAGCCCTCCCGGCCATAGGCGCATCAACTGTCTTGGCCTGGCTGCGAGGGAAGTAGTGAAGCGCGCCGGAACGGCCATGCCTTTTGGGCAGGCAAGACAGATGGCTGCCGATAGCGACCGATAGCGACCGCAAGCAGCCGCAACGCCGGGAAAACAAGCACAGAAGGCGTCGCGAAGGAGGATACCGTTAAATCGAGCATTAGACTTCATGTCACAACTGAGCCTCGGCGCGGAGCTTCGGAATCCGACGCCTGCAACCCTTGGGCCAGTTAGGTCGCAACAAGCCTTGGATCCAGCAGTATGACGCACAACTCCCGGCAATCGCACAATGACGAGTACCGGGAGCCGTTGTTACGGGCAGATGAGGAGACGATTGAAGTGTATGCCTAGGTAGCGGTCGATCATCCGCGGGGAGCGTGTGGTCCGGTCCCGCCGCAATTGTGGCGGACAGCCGACACACCATCCGCAGATCCGGAGCCGCGAGCGACGACAACCATATCGCCTGGCCGAACGATATCGATTTCACGAGCTACGAGGCGAACCTCGGAGCTGCCTTGGCGACGAACGATGATATACCCAGCAGAGCCGTCGGAAGTCCCTCCGGCATCGACCGGAGACAGCAGGGAAACCGGAGAAAAGGAAACCTTGTCTCGGCTGATCGGTGAGCCGCTCGACCGCGACTTGTCGAAGTCCAACTGCAGCTCTTCGATCTTGGCCCAGGTCTCGGCCATCTCTTCGCTGAGCCGGGCCCGATAGACTTCCTCGAGCTCGATCTTCTGACGGATGAGCTGGATCTCTTCGGCCAAAGCGCGGGCGAGCTGCACTTTTGTGCCGGCGCGCTTCTCACCGAGTTCTGCCAGGGTCGTCTCGACCTCCATCAGGCGCTGCTTGGTGATCACATTGCCCTTGAAGAGCTTACCCAGGCTTTCCGCATGATCGTTGAAGCGATTGTAGCGTGAGTCGAGGCTCGACTGCAGTTCCTTGAGGCGCTCGATCTCCTGAGCGCTGGCGTTACTGCCGGCATCGATCACTTTGATCGTGGCAACTCTTGACCCACGTCGCATGCCGAGCAAGCTCTCTTCCGCGGTGATCAATTGCCGTGCACGAACTTGTCCGCAAAGACCGATGAGCCGCTCCGGTACGTCGATGGAATTCCTGCCCTCGACTTCGGCGTTCAGGCGTGCATGACGGCTGAGCGCACGTGCGAGCTGGAGCGTAACCATGTCGCTCTTGTCGGCGTCCTTCGCGAGGCCCTTTTCGCGAGCGAAACCGCCGGCCACTGACATCGCCTTGAGAACGGTCATGCCGCGGAACCAGTTGAACGAGCCGGGCTTGTCTACGTCGCCGGTCACGAACACATGGCGGTAACGCTCCACCTCGATAGAAACCATGCCTTCGCGACCGGTAAGCGACAAGATGCGCTTGGAGAGCGTCGCCTCGAGCTGTTCGGCCGGCATGACGCCGAGTTCGAAGCGGCCGATGCCGGGCACCGAAATGGTGTCGTCCTCGTTGATGCGGTAGACACCGGAAAGCTCGTTGAAGCCCTGGAAACGAACCTGCAGAGCCTCGGCGATCGATGCGATCGGGACCGCTGTGCTGAGTGCACCGGAAGTGCCCGGAGCGTCACGACCGGTCTTGGTCGGAGCCGCGCGGCGAGGCAGTTCACGCTGGGGCTGAACCTGTGCCAGTATGGTAGCGCTCTTGGAGCCAGTGGCCTGTTGACGTGCCGTCTGCTGGCGATCATTGGAATGAACGACTGCGACGCCTGTGGCGACGGTGAAGACGGTAGCGAGTGCGCAACGGAGGGCGATGCGGGACACTGAAAAACCTCCAGCAGTCGTGGACTGGGACAGAACGAACTCGAGCAAGATACGAACTCGAGCAAGCTACTCACGGCCGACCGAACGAGTGAAGTGTTTGGGCGGGCCGATGATTTAGTCGAGACTTGGACGTAGTGAACACAATGCTAATCGGTTGGCAAGCGACTCAGCTGCGAGGGTTAATATGCCTCGATTGAAGTCGTGGGTGAAATCTCTATTCAACAGCGTTTAGTTTGCGATTAACCACTGCGGGTGCGCTGGGCAAATGCTCGTTGACTGCCACTTTAAAAGAACTATTCAATTCTCGTTAGCACTGGATTGGCTGTCGGACCAAGGCCTGGGCGGCAGGCTTCTTGTCGGTATCACGACAGTCTGTGAGGCCAAGAGGTGCGACGCATAGCATTGCGACGTTTAGCGTACGGCTGGCACCAGCGGCTTTCTGGCGAAAGAAGCTCACTCCTGCCAGGCGGGGACCAAAAAAGAATGTCTGGCGTCCAGAGAGTTGAGACGAATTCGAGACTGTCTCGAATTGAACCTTCGGTGAGTACCCATGATTTGTTTGGGAGACTTGCTGGAGAGCAACCGCGTTTGCCCGCGGTGTTGGATGGAAAAAGTAATTACACTTTCTCTGATTTGGAGAATCTGAGCCGGCGAGTCGCGCGTCGCCTCCGTGTGGCTGGCGCAATACCGGGCAGCATTGTCGGTATTTTGGCGCACCGGGGGGTGCAGTCGGTGATCGCAGGGTTGGCTGCGCTGCGCTGCGGCGCCTGCTATCTTCCACTCGACGCGACTTATCCCGCAGATGCTTTGGATTTCATCATCTCCGACTGCCGGCCGAGCGTGCTGCTTCATGGCGCTGGTGTGACGGTGCGCCTCGAAAAAGCGAGCAGTATCGAGAGCCTCGACCTCGATCGCGCCATTGGCGATGCTTCGCTCGACACTGCTCCTTGGACGGACGCCGCAGTCGGCGGCGAAGCAGCAGCCTACGTCATGTATACATCCGGCTCGACCGGAAGGCCGAAAGGCGTGGTCGTGCCCCATCGCGGAATCGTTGGGCTCGTCACTTCCCAGAACTATATGGACTTCGCAGAGCCCCAGGTCTTCCTCCACCATTCACCGCCGAGCTTCGACGCCAGCACTTGGGAGGTCTGGGGTGCGCTCCTGAATGGTAATCCGGTAGCGATCTATGGCGACGAACGGATTTCCCTCAGCGGGATAGCGGACGCGATCGGACGGCATGGCGTCACCACGATGTGGCTAACTGCGGGGTTGTTCCACGCGTTCGCGGACCATGACGTCGGTATGTTGCGCGGTTTGAAGACATTGATCGTGGGCGGCGATGTCGTTCAGCCCCGCGCCGCCCGTAGCGCGATCGACAAGCTCCCGGGCTGCCAACTCGTGAATGGCTACGGCCCGACCGAGGCGACCACCTTCAGTTGCTGCTATCGCCTGCCCGCGGATTTGCCCGCCGACCGGCCGATACCGATCGGCCGCGCCATTGCCGGCGCCGAAGCTTTCATCACCGACGGTAAGCTCGTTCCCGTTAGGGTCGGTGACGGCGAGGTCGGCGAACTCCTTATTACCGGCAATGGAGTTGCGTTGGGGTATCTCGACCGGCCGGAGCTGACCCTCGAGAAGTTCGTCACTGTTCGGTTTGGCGATCGGGAGAGCCGGGCCTACCGCACCGGCGATCTGGCCAGGGTCGATGAGAACGGCAACATCGAGTTCGCCGGTCGTGTCGATCGCCAGGTGAAGGTCGCCGGCAAGCGCATCGAACTCGACGAGATCGAAGTAGCCCTGCGCCGGGATTTTCGGGTTGCGGATGCTGTCACCATGCTCGACACGGACGCCCAGGGCCGCAAGCACATCGTTTGTTTCATCCGTCCGGCACCGGGCGCAGCTGGCGACGCTGCGAACGACATTTACCGCGATAGCGTCCTGAGCGCCTATCGCGGGCGAATGCCCGAGCACATGGTTCCGCATGAGACGTTCGTCGTCGATACCTATCCCCTGAGCGTCAACGGTAAGGTGGATCGCGTAGCGCTCCTGGCATCGGTGCGAACCAGATCCGGTGAACTTGAACAGCCTTTCTTCGACGACGCGACACCGCTGGAACGCGCCATCGCCGGCTTTTGGCGGGATTCACTAGGGCGGAGCGACTTCGGTTTGCACCACAACTTCTTCGACTGTGGAGGCACGTCTCTTGCAGTGGTCGAGGTGCATGCACGGCTTCAGTCGGCTTTGGGGCGGCAGGTTCCCATAACGGAACTTTTTGCTCATCCGACCGTATCCGGTCTTGCTACTTCGCTGTCGGATCCAGACTTGCCTTCGGGCAATTTGGCCGAAGCCGCAACACAACGTGCCGGGCGCCAGAAGGCTGCTCTGGCGCGACTTCGAGGAGGACGGACGTCGACCCGGGGTTGATAGTCGGTCGGTCAGGCAGCTCGAGAAGAGCCTTGTAAAGTGATGTCGGACAATCGGAACGAAAGACTGGCCGACGCAATCGCGATCATCGGCGTTGCCGGAAGGTATCCCGGCGCACGCGATATCGCGGAGTTCTGGCGGAACATCTGCAGCGGCCGCGATACGATCTCCCACTTCGACCTGGGTGAACTCGAGGATTCCTTTACTTCCCGGGAGCGCGGTTCCCCCACATATGTCCCCGCACGCTCGGTTCTGGAGGGCGTCGACCGGTTCGATGCAGCCTTCTTCGGGATGAAACCTCGTGAAGCCGAGCTGACCGATCCCCAGCAACGCCTTTTTCTGGAGATCTGCTGGGAGGCCTTCGAAGACGCGGGCTACACGCCGGCCAGCAATCCTCTAGTCGGAGTGTTCGCCGGCGCGTCTCTCAACACGTATTTCCTGCGGCATGTGCTGCAGAGCCGTGCCTCGGTCGACGATTTCACCAGCCAGTTCCAGGTCGGCCGCTATTCCGAGTTGCTTGGCGCCCTCAACGATTTCGTCTCCACGCGGGTGTCGTACAAGCTTGGGCTGACAGGTCCCAGTTTGTCGGTCGCGACCACCTGTTCGACGTCGCTCACAGCCGTGACGTTGGCGTGCCAGAGCCTGCTGATGCAGCAGTGCGACATGGCCCTCGCGGGAGGCGTCTCGATCACGTTTCCGCAGCGGCGAGGCTACATCTATTCGGACGGCGGAATGGCCGCGCCGGATGGCGTGTGCCGGCCGTTCGACAAGGACGCCGCCGGCACCGTCTTCGGTCACGGAGCCGGCGTAGTGCTGTTGAAGCGCTATGAGGAGGCTGTCCGCGACCGCGATAACATTTATGCTGTGATCCTCGGTTATGGCGTCAACAACGACGGCGCCGGCAAGGTCGGGTTCACTGCGCCGAGCCTGGAAGGTCAGGCGAGCGCGATGGCGGCAGCCTACGCGATGGCAGACGTCGATCCAGCCACGATCACCTACGTCGAGGCACACGGTACCGCGACGCCTTTGGGCGACCCGATCGAGGTGGCTGCATTGGCGTCGCTGCTCGGCCCCGGCGGTCCTGGCGCCCTGCCGTGCCACGTGGGTTCCGTGAAGGGTAATGTCGGTCATCTCGATGCGGCGGCCGGCGTCACCGGACTTATCAAGGCGGCCTTGGCGCTTCGCAGCAGACAGATTCCGCCTATCGCCCACTTCCGCGAGCCCAATCCGCGTTTCGATCTTGCCGGAACGCGCTTTGTCTTCGATGAGCGGCTTTCCGGATGGGAAGCCGGCGAAGTCCCCCGCCGCGCAGCCGTGAACGCCTTGGGTGTCGGCGGAACCAACGCACACGTCGTCCTCGAGGAAGCGCCGTCGGTCGATCGCGAGGCAGGGGCCCCTGCAACTCGAACGCCCCACCAGGTTCTTCGGTTGAGTGCGCGTTCTGCGGCAGCGCTGGCGGTGAGTGCTGATAATCTTGCTGCCGCACTTTCCAAGCCGACAGCTCCGGCTCTGCAGGATGTTTCGTTCACGCTACGCGAGGGCCGAACCAGTTTTGCGCACCGGCTCGCCGTCGCTGCGGCGACACATGAGGATGCCGTCGTGGCACTGCGTGCAGCTGCGACGCGCGCCGAAGCTGCAAGCGCCGGCGTGCTGAAACCACCCCGCGTTGTATTCATGTTCCCCGGACAGGGCACCCAATATCCTGGGATGGCGCGCGAATTGTACGACAACGCGGCCGAGTTCCGTGCCGACGTGGACCGCGGCCTGCAGCTGGCGAGCGGCCTCCTCGGCAAGGACCTGCGGCCACACCTATTCCCCGCGACATCCGATGACGCTCACGGCGAGCCGATCCGTTCGACTGTTCTGGCGCAGCCGGCGCTCTTCATCATCGAGCACGCCTTGGCCTCGCAGCTGATCCGCCTCGGCGTCACGCCTTCGGCAATGGTCGGCCACAGCCTCGGCGAGTTCGTCGCTGCCACGTTGGCCGGTGTGATCTCTTACGAAGATGCGCTGACAGCGATCGTCGCACGCGCCCGGCTGATGTCTTCGCTCCCAGGCGGCGCGATGCTCGCGGTTCGCCTTCCCGATCGTGAGCTGGAGCCACTCCTACCTGCCGACGCAGATATCGCAGCGATCAATGGCAACAACCTATGCGTGGCATCGGGACCTATCGAGGCCATCGAGCAGCTGGAAAATTTGCTCGCAGAGAAAGACATCGGTTGTCGTCGTCTTCATACGTCGCATGCATTTCACTCTGTGATGATGGACCCGGCCGTCCCGGAGCTGCGGCATGTGATGCGCAAGGTCGGGCTATCGGCTCCGCGCATTCCCATCGCATCGAGCGTTACCGGATCTTGGCTGACTGCCGAAGAAGCAACGTTTGCGGAATACTGGGCGCGCCACTGCCGCGCGACCGTGCGCTTTGCCGATGCGCTTGCGACAGTGAGCGCCGAAGGCGGCGTGCTCATCGAAGTCGGCCCCGGCGCGACGCTCACGTCGCTCGCTCGCCAAGCGCTCTCGAGACAGCCCGACGCCATTCGGAAAGCCACGATCGCTGTGCAGACGCTCCCGGGGGCTGACGATCAGGCCGTAGATCCTCTGCTGGCCGTCGCGCGTGCCACCATCTGGCAGGCCGGTATCGATGTGTCCTGTCATTCGCTGGGATCTGAAGACGCGATGCGCGTGTCGCTCCCGACGTACCCGTACGAACGGAAGAGATTTTTCCTCGACGTGACGCCGGGTGTCGAGCCCCGGACGCAGGTTGGCGGGGCCGGCATTGTTGCGCCGGCGATCGCCGAGCCTCGGTGTGATGCGAACGAAGCAGTTAAAGTAGACACGAAAGTGATGCCGAAGGTGTCAGTGAATTCTAGTTCCAGTGCGCGTAGCTTTCAGCACCGCGAGAAAATCGCACGCGGCTTGACCGAGATAATGGCGGAAGTCTCCGGCGAGGAGTTGTCTGCAGCACCTCGCGGGGCGACATTCCTGGAGCTGGGCTTCGACTCCCTGATGCTCGGACAGATCGCTCAGCGCCTCAACAGGACGTACGAGACTTCCATCACGTTCCGGCAGTTGATGAGCGCGTATTACAGCATCGACGCGCTGACAGACTTGCTCGTGACGAAGATTGCACCAGACCCTGCCAATCCAGACCCTCAGGATGAAGCAGTGCTCGTCACTCGGGTTTCTTCACCGCCCGGCGCCGCAGCCCCGTCTGTTCGAGAGGCATCTCTGCCGGCAGCTCTCGCGCCAGGCCACGCCGCAACCGCAAGCGGCATGGAGGCGCTGTTCCGCGACCAGCTGGCAGCGATGCAGCAGGTCATTTCGAGCCAGATCGCCCTCATGTCGGGCCAACCGTTCGCTGCTACAGCGCCCGTGGCTGTTCCGCAGAGCGTCGGCATTGCGCCGTCATCGTCAGCGCAGCCTGGTGCGAGCGTCACGCCGCCGCCGGACCGCTTCTCGACCTTCATCGTCGCGAGCAACCCAGGATCGGATGGGCTCTCTCCGCCGCAACGCAGCTTCATCCATAGTCTGTCCGCGCGCCTCGAAGCGAAGATGCCGGGTTCCAAAGCCTACGCGCAGCGCTATCGCAAGGTGCTCGCCGATCCGCGCGCAGCCTCTGCGTTCGATCTGCGCTGGAAGGAACTCGTCTACCCGATCGTGTGCGATCGCGCGAAGGGCTCGCGGATCTGGGACGTCGACGGCAACAGCTACGTCGATGTCGTCAACGGCTTCGGGCAGACCGCCTTTGGACACAACCCGCCGTTCATCCAGGAGGCACTCGCCCGCCAGTTGAAGGACGGCTTCCCGATCGGCCCGCAGGCCAACCTCGCCGGTGAAGTCACCGAGATGATCTGCGAGATGACGGGTAACGAGAGAGCGACGTTCTGCAACACAGGATCGGAAGCGGTGATGGCCGCTATGCGCGTAGCCCGCGCGGTGACAGGTCGTGACAGGATCGTGTTTTTCGCCGGCGCCTACCACGGCCAGTTCGACGAAGTTCTCGCCAAACAGGGTCGACAGCGCAGCCTTCCGATCGCCCCGGGTATTCCCGCGAGCAGTCTCGGCAACATCGTCATCCTCGACTATGGCGCGTCCGAGAGCATCGAATGGATTCGCTCCAACATCGACGACATCGCAGCGGTCATCGTCGAGCCTGTACAGAGCCGCCGGCCTTCGTTCAGGCCGCGCGAGTTCCTGGCATCGCTGCGAGGGATTACCCAGAACAGCGGCACGGCTCTGGTGTTCGATGAAGTCGTCACTGGCTTCCGCGTTCATGACGGTGGCATGCAGGCTGTGTACGGTATTCGCGCCGACATGGCGACTTACGGAAAGGTTCTCGGCGGCGGCATGCCGATCGGCGTGCTCGCAGGCAAGGCAAGCTTCCTCGATGCGCTCGATGGCGGCCAATGGCAGTTCGGCGACGACTCGGTTCCAGAAGTGGCGCCGACGTTCTTCGCAGGAACTTTCGTTCGCCATCCGCTGACGCTCGCCGCGACGCGCGCCGTTCTCACGCACTTACGCGCAGGCGGTCGTGCGGAACTCGACGTGCTCGGCCGCAGGACCGAGGAGCTGACCGGACGATTGAATGCGGATCTTGAAAGGATCGGGATGGAATCGCGGTTCGAACAGTTCGCGAGCTGGATGTATTTCACACCTGCGAAGGAAACGCCGCTCGCAAGCTTGTTCTTCCCACACGTCCGCCTTCTGGGCGTCCACGCGCAGGAAGGCTTTCCGTGGTTTATGACGACGGCCCACTCTGCTGCCGACTTCGAACAGATCGCCGACAGCGTCCGCAGAAGTGCGGAAGCTCTGGTTGATGCGGGCATTATGACGGGGAAGTCTGCGACCACATCGGTAGGCGCGGCAACGCTTCCCGAAGAGACGTCGAATTCCGCCGCCGCAGCAGTGGCACCCGAAGTTCTCATCGCGCGCCCGAGCGCTCCGATGCGTGAGGTCTATCTCGCCGCACAGATGGATGCGAAAGCATCGACGGCGTTCAACGAGGGTCTGACCCTTACGCTGCATGGCGATCTCGATGTCGATGCCATCAGGGCAAGTTGTGCCGATGTCGTGGCTCGACATCCCGCTTTACGTGCAAGTCTCGGCGCAACCGGCGAGTCGGTCCACATTACACCCGCTGCCGAGGCGGTGACCGCGTGGAGCATGATCGACGCCTCGACGATGCCCGATCCCGAAGCGCACCTGGCCGAAATCGTCGCGCAGGATCAGTCGACGCCGTTCGACCTGGAGAACGGACCGCTCATCCGAATGCAGCTGGTTCGGCTAGCGCCTAGCCGTCATGCCCTCGTCGTCTGTGGCCACCACATCGTGTTCGACGGCTGGTCTGCGGGGGTGCTGCTGCACGAACTCGCGGAACTTTACAATGCGCGCAAGTACGGCCGCCCCCCGGCCTTGCAGACCCCGGCACCTCTCGGCCGCGCGCTCCGCGATATTGCCGGCGCAAATACGCCGACCGAGCAGTATTGGTTGTCACGCTTCGAGACGACGCCGGACCCGCTGGAACTGCCCACCGACCGGCCGCGTCCGGCTCGCAAGAGCTTCGCCGGGGCGACGGTCTATCAACTAGTCGAGCGCGGCCTGCAGGAGCGCATCAAGAGCTACAGCAAGCGGATTGGCGTTACGAGCTTCGCAACACTCTTGTCGGGCCTTCAGGTCGTTCTCTCTCGCCTGACCGGACAGACCGACATCTGTATCGCGGTGCCCGTCGCTGGCCAGCAGCTCGACGATTCTGAGGCGCTTGTCGGCCATCTCGTCAATTTCCTGCCGGTGCGTCTGGATGTGGATCTCGATGCCGCGCCGGAAGCGCACATCCGTCGAGTCCGCGATACGCTGCTCGAAGCCTACGAGCACCAGGATTATACGCTCGGCACGCTCGTCGAACGCCTCGGCGTTCCACGGCAGTGGGACCGCACGCCCTTGGTGGACATCCAGTTCAATCTGGAAAGCGAAGTTGCCGATCTCGGCCTTTCGGGGCTGGCATCTGCGATACGATCGAACCCGAAGAGTGCGGTCAACTTCGACTTGTTCTTCAATCTCGTCGAAACCGCCGATGGAATCCGCGTCGAGATCGACTACGCGACGGATCTCTTCGACGAAGCGACGGTCCGCCGTTGGTTCGGGCACCTCGTTACGCTTTTGGATGGATTGGCGCGTGACGATGCAAGTCATGCTTCGTTGTCGCGCGTGCCTGTTCTCACGGCGAAGGAGATTGCTTGGCTGCGTGACGAGGTAAACCAAACTGCGCAGCGTTTTCCTTCCGGCAAGACCGTCGGGGATCTCATCTCCGAGCGCGCAGCGGCGACGCCGGCCGCGACCGCACTCGTGCACGCGGGGCGCTCGACGACCTATGCCGAGCTGGAGAGCAGGTCGACGGCGATTGCGCATGAATTGGCCGGGTCCTTATCCTCGCAAGCAGCCCGTATCGCGGTCGCCGTCGATCGTTCGAGCGATCTCGTAACGATCCTGTTGGGGATTTGGAAAGCTGGCCACATCTTTGTGCCGCTCGACCCTTCGCATCCGTTGGCGCGTCTGGGCGAAACGATGCGCGTTGGCGCCATTTCCGCGGTCGTCGCGAGTGACAGGCGCATTCTCGATGCGGCACCCGAGGGTGCTGTGCGCATCGACCAACGGAGAATGTTGGAAGCAGCAGCGCAGCGGTCCACAACCATCGCTAACGCACCGACGCGCGCAGCGGCTGCCGAGGGTCCGGCTTATGTCATCTTCACGTCGGGCTCGACCGGATCACCCAAAGGCGTCGAGGTCGGCCATCGGGCTTTGACGAACTTCATGACTTCGATGGCGCGCGAGCCTGGCATGACGGACCGCGACAAGCTGCTGGCGGTCACCACAGTCTGTTTCGACATCTCGATTCTGGAGCTTCTGCTACCGTTGGTCGTGGGGGGCCGCGTCGTCATCGCGGACCGCAGTCAGGTCCTCGATGGATTCGAACTCGTCGATCTGATCAAGGATAGCGGCGCCACCGTGATGCAAGCCACCCCGTCACTCTGGCGGATGGTTCTGGAAGCGGGCTTCTTGCCTTCCATCGGACTTCGCATGTTCGTCGGTGGTGAACCTCTCCCGCGCGATCTGGCCGACGATCTGCTGTCGGGCGGCGGCGAACTCTGGAACCTCTATGGACCCACGGAGACCACGATCTGGTCGGCCGTCGATCGCGTGTCGCGCAAAGGTGCGATTTCGATCGGCGGTCCGATTGCGAATACCTCTCTCATCGTCGTGGATGCGCGCGGCTCGCTTGCGCCGATCGGTGTCGCTGGCGAGCTTCTGATCGGCGGAAGCGGTCTCGCGAACGGTTATCTGGGGCGGCCGGATCTGACTGGCGCCGCCTACGTCGATCTGTCGATCGAGGGTGCGCCGACCTCGCGCTACTATCGCACGGGCGACATCGCCGTTCGCCTTCCCGACGGGCGATTGATCCTCAAGGGACGTCGTGACCAGCAGATCAAGTTGCGCGGGTTCCGGATCGAGCTGGAAGAGATCGAGAAGGTGTTGATGGACGCCGAGGGCGTGGCGCTGGCCGCGGTAGGCGTTGTCCGCGATCTCGCCGGGACGGAGCGGTTGGCCGCTTATATCGTGCCAAAGCGCGACGCTGTGCCGACCGATGCGGATCTCGTGCGCCACGCGCGGATGAGGTTACCAGAATACATGGTGCCGTCGCTCTGCCATCGGCTACCGTCGATGCCGATGACCGCGAACGGTAAGCTCGATCGTAAGAAGCTGACGTCAATCGGTGTTGTGGCCACAGAACTGTCTGTTGCGGCCGATCCCGCAAAGCCCTCGTTGCCGACTGACCTAGCAGGTTCGGACCGAGGGTTTCTCACACCTCTCGAACTGAAACTCACTGCTGCATGGAAGTCTGTCCTGGACGGCAGAAATCTGTCGCGTGACGACGACTTCTTCGCACTGGGCATCGATTCGCTCCGCGTGTTCCGGTTTGTTGCCGAATTGCGCAGAGATGGGATCGCCGTGTCGGCGCAGAAGATCTTTCACCATCCGACGATCGCTCGGCTGTCGGCCCACCTGGCGGCGGCACCCACGGACGAGCCGAAGCCGGCGGCCGTACCCGATCTCGCGAACTACAGAAGCGGGCAGCGCCGCATTGGAAGAGCAAGATGAACAGCATCGAAACGGAAGCCGGAGGCGGCAAGGCGGGCGAGTCTGCCGATAGCGCGAGCTTTCCCTGTTCCTACACGCAGGTCCGGATCTGGTTTGCCCAGCAGCTGGATCCCGATAGCGCCCATTGGAATGTCGCGATGCGCTGGCGCCTCGAAGGTCGTCTCCGCGAAGCGACGGTCGAGCGCGCCTGGCAGATGCTTCTCGATCGCCACGAAGCTCTGCGGACCGGTATCGAAGATGTCGACGGACTTCCCCAGCAGCGCGTCTGGGCGAAGTCGCGGCTGAAGTTCGGCAATATCGATCTTTCGCGGTTGCCGCCGTTGCAGCGCACCGCCGCTGCGGAAGAAATCGCCGAGAAGGAAGCGCGCACACCTATCGTGCTGCGCCCGGAAGGCATGCATTTCCGCGTTCAACTCGTGCGGCTCGACGAGAACGTCGCTTACCTTCTCACGACCTTCCATCACATCATCGTCGATGGCTGGAGTGTCGGCGTCCTGATGCGCGAGTTCGGAGAAATCGTCAGCAGTCTGTCCCGTGGCGAGATGCCGACGTTGCCGGAGCTGCCGGTTCAGCACGTAGACTATGCCTTGTGGCAGGCCGACACACTCGCGGGCGGCGGATACGACGCCGATCGTGCCTATTGGAAGAACAACCTCGCCAACCTGCGCCGCTTCGAAGTGCCGACGGACAAACCCCGTAGCGCGATCTGGTCGTACGACTGTGACATCAGAACGCTGCTTTTGCCACGCGACCTGTCGGATAGCTTGAACCGCTTCGCAGGACGCCATGCCTGCACGCCGTTCCACGTTGCAACGGCGACGCTCACCTCGGTCCTGACGCAGCTGGCGTCTGTAGACGACGTCGTTCTGGGAACACAGGTCGCGTGTCGAACCCATCCCGATTTGAAGTCGCTCGTCGGGCCACTTTTCAACTCGGTCATTCTGCGGCTCGATGCGAGCGGAGATCCCTCCCTGTTCGATCTGCTGCAACGATGCCAGAAGCGCAGCCTCGAGGCGATGGAGCACCAGCAGCTCCCGTTCAACTTCGTCGTCGACGACCTGCGACAGCGGCGCGACGCCAGTCGCCATCCCGTCTACTCGATCTCGATTACGACGCAGTCCGCGCATATCGACACCGGCGCGCATCAGGACCTTGAATTCGGCGGGCTGCGGATCGTGGCTCTTCCTTCGTTGCCGGTCGGGGCGATGATGGACCTCGAATGCGTGATGGTCGGACGCGAGGAAGGATGGCGGCTCTCGTGTATCGCCAATACCTCCCTGTTCGACGTTGCTACCGTGGACACGCTCCTTGCGAGATGGGCACTAGCCATCGATGTTTTGGTGGATGGCGATGCGAACGCACGCGTATCGACGCTCGAAACGATGCCTTTCCACCGGTTCTCGGTCTCCGCCGTCAGTAGCTCGGCGCAGCCACGATTACCCGAACCGGCGCCTGTCGTCGAAGCGACCGATCTGGCTCGGGACAATTCGCTCGTCCGCGAAAAGGTCGCGAGGGTATGGAAGGAGTTGTTGGGCGGCATCGAGATTACCCCCGATACGGATTTCTTCGATGCTGGTGGGCATTCTTTGACGGCTTTGCGCGTGGTTGCTCGCTTGAATGAGCACCC
>LNFM01014530.1_pt1 | contig 15697 bp, 7 predicted proteins | sample 596031 | NCBI WGS metagenome assembly LNFM01 (sample SAMN04254537, study PRJNA301005) | activated carbon metagenome | isolation source: dual media filters at the Ann Arbor, Michigan drinking water treatment plant | place: USA: Ann Arbor | reverse complement strand
CGCAGCGCCTCGGCCAGCCAGACGTCCGCCCGCTCGTAGCGCCTGAGATCGATGGCGACGTTCACGGCCTGCTGCAACGTATCGGGATCGGCCGGCGACGACACCATGATGCCGTCGAGCACCTGGATCGCCTGCTCGCCGAAGCCCGAATCCTTGTAGACCCGCGCCAGCGCCAGCCGCGCGCCGACGCTGGGCGACGGGCCGGACACATAGGGCAGCAACACGTCGTAGGCCGCCGTCAGGTTCTTCTGCTGGCGCAGCCGGTCGGACTGCTGGATGGCCAGCGACTCCTGCAGGCCGGCCACGTCCCGGCCGCCGGTGTTCTTGGATATGCGCGCCAACAGCGCGTTGGCCTCGGCGTCCTGACCCGCCTCGGACGAGGCATAGAACAGGGTGCGCAGCGTGTCTGCGCTGAGGTCGTTGCGAACCTGCAGCCGGCGCACGACCGCCATGGCCTGCGCGCGTTCGCCGATCTTCGCCAGCGCGAGCGCGGCATTGGCCTGCTGCGCCGGCGTGGCATTCGCGGCGTTGGCGCGTGCCGCCAGCGTGGCGCGCGCTCCCGCATCGCCCGCCTTGGCCGCAGCGATGAGCTGGTCGGTATCGCCGGCATTGCGCAGGTCGTTGCGCAGCGTGTTCATCCGCGCCGAGCGCTGGTTGACCGGGATCCGGTCGAGCAAGGCGACGGCTTCGCCGGTGCGCTGCTGTTCGGAATAATAGACGGCGGCCGCGTAGAGGCTCTCCGGCCGACCGCTGGCGACCAACTCGTCGATCAGCGCCTGCCCTTCGGCGGCCCGCCCGCGCTTCACCAGGAACTTCGCGAGATCGTAGCGGATCCATGGGCTGGACGAATCCAGGCGCATGGCTTCGCGGAAAAGCTGTTCCGCGCGCTCGGGCTGCGAACGCTCGAGGCCCACGGCCTGGGTGCGCAGGCGCTGCGCGGCCTCCTGGCTGCCGTCGGACTGGATGCGGTTGCGCACCGAGGGGTCGAGGTTGGCGAGCAGCGGCTCGGTGCGGGTGTCGCGGCCCTGCGCGGTCAGGACCTGATAGAGCCCGGCCTGCGCTTCCTTGTTGCCCGGATCGCGGTTCAGCGCGTCGCGATAGTAGCCTTCGGCCTCGCGCGCCTTGCCCTGGCGACGGAGCAGATCGCCCATAAGGGCCTGCGCCATGCCGCGTTCCTTGGCGGTGCCGGTGTGATCGGCCAGCGGCCGGACGATCTTCTCCGCCTGGGCGAAGTCGCCCCGGTCGCGCAGCGCCACCGCATCCCGGTAGGACAGCCAGAAGTTCGCCGACTCGAGCGCCGGCGCCCAATCGGCGGCCCGGCTCGGCGCCAACTTGATGGCCTTGTCGAGCTGGTCCTTCGCGTCGGCAAACCGTTCCTGACGCAGGCGCACGATGCCGATGCCCGCCACTGCGTCCGCGTTGCCCGGATCGGATTGCAGCACGGCCTCGAAGCGCGCGACCGCCTGGTCGTTCAAGCCCTGGTCGGAGAGCCGGTAGGCTTCGTTGAGCGCCGCACCGATCGGGTCCTGTCGCACCGGCCGCTGCGAATCGATGAGCCTGTCGCGCACCATCGTGTCGCCGGGGAAGCGCTTCAGATAGGACTCGAAGAAGGGCTTGTCCTGCGGCCCGACTGTCAGCCAGAGCATGGCCTGGCGCATCGCCTCGAACGAGGCCTGTCCGACCGCAGGGTCGCTGGCCAATTCAGCCAGCAATACGATGCCTTCGCGCCGGGTCTGCTCGTTGTAGGTCAGCACGCGGGCATAGGCGAACTTGGTGCGGGAGGTCGCATAGCTGCGCTCGGCCAGCGCCTTGAGGCGGATTCGCGCCTCTTCCCAGCCGGTGCCCGTCCCGGCCAGCGTCTCGTAATACTCGACCGCCAGGTCGAAGGGCGGCGGGCCGCCGCGAAAGGCGCGCTGATAGGCAGCGATCGCGCGATCGTAGGCGCCCGCCGCGGCCAGCCGGCGGGCCTCGGCCAGGGCCACCTCGTCGGTCTGACCGATCGCCATCGCGCGTTCCAGTTCGGCCGCCCGGGCATCGCCGGGATCGATCTGGCGCAACCGTTGGATCGTGGCCCGCACCTGGTCGAAGCGCTGGCTCTGCAATTCGATGGAGCCGAGCTGGAACAGCGCCTCGGTATTGTCGGGCTGGCTCTCGAGGATCTTGCGCAGCGACTGCGCGGCGAGGTCGGGGCGATTGCGCTCGCGCCACATCGTCGCCTGCTCGAACAGCAGGCCATAGATCGACGAAGAGGTCGAGGTATCGGCCGAGGCGGGCGGCGCGGCCGATACTTCGGACGCGGCCAGAACGACGACCGCGCTGGCGAGAACGCTCTTCAGGGCGCTTCTTCGCTCGGATCGGTCAGTCCTCGTCATAAGCCTCCGGACTCAAACGGTTTCCGTTGGTGGATTGGGTAGTCCCCGAACGAGAATTCGGTTCGCCCGGTGCGCGGAGAAGCGCTCTATGGTCACTGCAAAAATGAATATAACACAAATCACGCAAATGAAGGCAGCAAGCTCAAAAGATCCCGCAAGCCATTGAATTCGCCACCAAATCGGCAGACCGCCGACGAACTTCCTGATCCCGGATGTATAGAATTCGCCCTTACCGCCTGTCAGATAATAGAAATCGCCCTGCACGTTGGCGACCTGCTCGGGATCGCCGAGCTGGTTGCTCATTTCGACGAGGTTGGCCGGCTGGGTGCTGCCGACCATGACGACCAGCCGGTCGGCGTTCAGCGGAGACCAGAAGCTCGTGAGGTAGGCGTAGGGTTTGCCGAGATTGGCCTTGGCCAGTTCGGGTGCCGCCCCGCGATAGTAGGGTGCCCGGGGATCGACCGGCTGGAGCTGGCGCTGCAGGAACGTGAGGCCCGGTCCGGCCGTGACGCTGGCGCTGGTGATCTGCACCGAATTGTTGGCGCCCCATTCCTTCAGCAGCGGCTGGGACGACTGCAACCCGATGACGATCAGGTCGCGGTCGGCCACCTCGTCGACGCGGGCGGCGTCGGCGACCTTGAAGCGGGTCGGCGCCACGCCCGTGGAATCGGCCATCATGCCCAGCAGATTGAGCATCGCCTGGACTTCCTCCGGCGCGGAAGTCTCCGGCATCACGAACGCGGTGCTGGAGAGATCGGCGTAGCGGGTGAAGGGAAAGCCCGCGTTGGCGAACAGCGCCAGGTTCGGGAAGGCGGCGAAATGGGCGACGCGGCTGAGGTCGATGGTCGAGTTCGGGTCGATTCCGGTGCGATCGCTCCAGTCGAGCATCTCGCAGTCGGCATCCGCCTTGGCCCGCAACTCGAACATGAAGTCGAGGTGGTTCTGGCTCGCAAGCTGGAAGCCCGGCAGCAGGACCTGGCTCACGCGGTCGTCGGCTTTGCCGGGGAACAGCCATTCCTTCAGCCGCGATAGCACCTTGAGCTTCGGCTCCAGGGGAATCTCGCCGACGACCTTCCGGTTCAGGTCGACGAAGACCCGCGAATTGCCGGCATCGATCCAGCTGTCGTCGGCGCGACGGATGTGCAGATACATCGTGCCGCCGGAGAGGGCGCCGAAGAAGAGGTCGGGCGCGGTGCGAAAGGAGATCTGCGGCGAGTCGATCAGCCGTCGGCCGCTCAGGGCGCCGCCATCGGCGAGCTCGCCCAACCGCACCGGGCGATTGCTGGGAATCCATTTCGGCGCGTCATAGGCCTGGCGCGGCGGCGGCAAGGGCTCGCTGGCGGCCGACCAGCCACCGGTCAGCCGCGCCCCTGCCGTGGCCAGGGTCCCGGCGGCGGCCTGAAGTTCCTCGGCGTTCTCGCCAACGATCAACAGCAGCTTGCTGTCGACCTGGGAAGGATTGGCGACCACCGCGACGCGCGGTCCCTGGCCGGGAATGGCGGCGATGCCGGCCGGATAGTTGCCGCCGGCGACCAGCACCACGGCATTGCCCGCCGGTAGCCCGGTGTACTGCACGGGAAACGTTGCGCCCTTCGCCCCGGCGATCAGGCCGAAGTAGCCCGCCACCATTCCCGCCGCCTGGATCACGCCCGGCTCGGGATTGGCCGGCAGGACGAACGGCAGGCTGAGCGGCAGCGGATCCTTCGGGTCGGCGAAGGGGCGCGGCAGGAAGGACAGGTCGTCGGCCAGCGGCAGCCGCGTCGTGCTGAGGAAGATGAACGTCGCGGGCTCGATGTTCACCCAGATGGACTTGTCGCGTTCGAGTTTGCAGGCGGTCGCCCCCTGCCCCTTCAGAGTGAAGCGGAACTGCAGGCGGTTGTCGGTGCTGAGCAATGCCGGGGTGAACGTGAATTCGGCCCGTGCCTTGGGGCCCCTCGCCTTGCCGAGCGCGACCGTGCCGATCGGCTCGTTGTTGAGGAAGACCGCGAGTTCGCCATCGTCCCGGGCAACGGCATTGGAATAACTGAAAACCAGGCTGATGCGTGCGGCGACGAAGGCATCGTCCTGACGGGTCGTGAAGGTGACACCCGACTCGGCCGCGGCACCCTCGAGATGAAGGGCCCCGCTCCGGATGTCGCGCAGCCGGATGAGCTGGCTGCGACCCTCGCCGGTGCCGGTGAACATCGGATAGCCCGCCGTCGGCAGCGGCGTGGGAATGGGCAGGATGTCGGGCCGTCCCGATCCCGCCGCCGGCGGGACGGGGGTTGCCGTAACGGACGGTGCCGCCGGCGCCATCCCCGCGGCAGGAATGCCGGCGGGCGGAGCAACAGTCGGGGCCGGCGCGATCGGCGCCGGCGCGGCGGCGACCGGGGGTGTCTGCGGCCGCTGGGCGCCGGCCGGCACGGGACTGGTCGCAGGCGGAATGGTCGGCGGCACGACCGGCGTTGCGACGCTGGCCGGCGGCATGGGGGTGGTCGTCGGCAAGGGAGCAGATGGCGCCGGCCCTACAGGTCGAGAGCTCTGGGAATCCGTCGGCGGAATGACGGCCACGCCCGACGGGATCGAGGGAAAGGTGGACGGCAGCTCGAACTTCGGCGTGAGCTGGGCCGGTTGCGAGAGTTGAACCTGCGGCGAGTTTGCCTGCGGTGGAAAGAAAGTCGGCGGCTGCGAGCCCGCGCCCGCCGGCGCATCCAGGGCACGTTGCGCGGCGGCAGGGGCGACGATCGCGAAAACAAGGGCCATCACTGCGTGACGGACCGTTGCGGACCTCACGTCGGCCTCGACGGCGCCGCCAGCGGTTGCTGGACCACCTCCCGCGAACGACGGATGTTGCGGAAGGCCATCCCGGCCAGACCGCGAATGGCGCCCGACAGGTCGATCAACGACTTGCCGACGGTATCCGGCGGCCGGTCGTCCCAGTTCAGCCAGGCATCGGCACGCCCGAACACGGCGCTCACGATCGTGCGCTCGTCGTCGAGCGACTGGGGCATGAATTCGAGACGGACCTCTCGACCCTTCACCGCCACGACGCGCGCGGGAACGCCGGAGTCGCCCTCGATCTGCTCGAAGTTGACGAACACCTCTTCGTTGATCGTCACGTCGGTCGCGTCGTCGTCCATGCGCAACAGGCCGCCGCCGAGGGACAGATCCTCGGTGCGGCCCAGCAACGACCGGCGGCCGTCGAAATAAAGGGCCACCGGCTGCCTGATCCGCACGCGTGGCTGGGCGCGGACCTGTCGTCGCTCGCGGCCGACGGCCAGCGCGGCGAAGACGGTGAAGGCGCTGTAGAAGCACCAGAACAGGTTCATCCAGAGCACGGGCGCATCGCCCGGGAACAGTTCGGTGAAGATCAGGCGATAGACGCCGACGCCGATCGCGCCCAGCAGCACGACCGCCAGGATCATCAGCGGCCGCATGATGGGCGTATCGTAGAGTTCCTTCTCGAGGATGCCGCCCTTGCTGGTGACGTTGAAGCTGCCGGCCTTGGGATTGATCAGCGCCAGCAGCGTCGGTCCCATGATGTGAAACAGCAGCACGTTGTCGTAGATCTCACCCCAGAACGAATAGCGGTAGCGTCCGTCGAGCCGCGACTGCGTACTCAGCGTGTGGAACATGTGCGGCCCGGCATAGACCAGGACCATGAGCGCGCTGGCGACGATGATGTTCTGCGAGGTGACCAGGTACGCCACCGGCGCCGTCAGGAAGACGAAGCGCGGCACCGGGAACAGAAAGTACATCATCGCATTGAGGTAGCAGATGCGCTGGCCGAAGCTCAGGCCCCGCCCCAGCAGCGGATTGTCGGTGCGGAAGATCTGGATCATGCCGCGCGCCCAGCGCATGCGCTGGCCGATATGGATCGAGAGCCGCTCGGTCGCCAGGCCCGACGCCAGCGGCCAGCGCAGGTAGGCGGTGTTCCATCCCTTGCGATGCATGCGCAGCGAGGTGTGGGCGTCCTCCGTCACAGTCTCGACGGCGATGCCGCCCACTTCGTCGAGGGCGTCGCGGTTCAGCACCGCGCACGAGCCGCAGAAGAAGGTCGCGTTCCAGAAGTCGTTGCCGGGCTGGATCAGGCCGTAGAACAGCTGGCCCTCGTTGGGCACGCGACCGTAGGTGCCGAGATTGCGCTCGAACGGATCGGGCGAATAGAAATGGTGCGGCGTCTGCAGCATGCCGAGCTTGCGGTCGCGCAGGAACCAGCCGACGGTCATCTGCAGGAAGGCCCGCGTCGGGATGTGGTCGCAGTCGAAGATGGCGATCAGTTTGCCCTTGGTGACCGTCAGCGCGTGGTTGATGTTGCCGGCCTTGGCGTGCTCGTTGCTCGGCCGGATCAGGTAGCCGCAGCCCGCCGCCTCGGCGAAGCGCTTGAATTCCGGCCGGCGGCCGTCGTCCAGGATGTAGACCTTGAACTTGTCGGCCGGGTAATCCATCGCCATCGCCGCCAGCACGGTCGGCTTCACCACGTCGAGGCTTTCGTTGTAGGTCGGGATGTAGACGTCGACCGTGGGCCATTCCTTGACGTCGGCCGGCAACGGCGCGGGCTGCCGCTCGAGCGGCCAGAGCACCTGGAAATAGCCGATCATCAGCACGATCCAGGCATAGACCTCGGCGGCATAGAGGCCGTAGCCGAACATCATGTCGAACGGATCGACGAAGCCCAGCGTCTCGGTCGTCCGCCACCAGAGGTAACGGGTCGACACGATGGCCGACAGCGTGACGATGATCAGGGTCGCGGTGCGATTCTTGAAGCGGTTGACCAACAGGAAGATGGCGGCCGTGAAGACGGCGAAGATGGCCTGCGTCTGCAGGTCGAACGGCGTGATGATGACGAAGGCGGCGGGCACCAGGGCGACGACCGAAACCAGCAGATAGAAGAGCCTCGTGGCCAGGGAGACCGGCCGCGTTTCACTGGGCAGCGCGTCGCTGGGTGAGGTCATGCCGGCCCCGGGTCTCCACTGGAAACGAGCAGTCCCTGGATTGCCGCGGCCACGCCCCGCACGTCCGCCGCCGCCTTGCTCACAGGCGCCCGGTCGACCAGGAGCTGCTGGTGGGCGACGGCATCGCCGAAGCTGTCGTCGTAATTCACGATGCCCATCATCGATTGGCCCAGCCGGCGCCGCAGCAGCGCGATCACCTCGCGGGTCAGCTTGCGTCGCATGTCCACGAGGTTGAACACGTAGCGCACCTCGCGTCGCCCGTCCGCCGACCGTACACCGAGGAAGCTCGCGGTCTCCACCGCCGAGAGCAGCGACACAGAGGTGGCGTCGGCCTGCAGGATGACGACGTCGAGGGTCGAGATCGACCGGGTCTGCTCGAGGAAGACCGACGGACCCGGCGGCGTATCGATGACCACGACGAAGCCGCGCTCGATGAACGGCGCGAGCGTGTGAGCCAGCCAGTCGCCGTTGCGGGCGAGATGGTCGGACACGGCATGAAGCTCGGCCGCGTTGACCTGCCCGAACGGCAGGACGAGAAGATTGGTGCCGGCCGTCAGCACGCCCTCGCGGATGGAGCGACCGTGCACCAGACAGGGCGCCCAGCCGCGGTCGTCGGCGAGCTGGATGCCGGCATGCAGCCGCATCGAATTCTGGACGTCGAGATCGACCACAAGCACCCGCAGCCCCGAGCGCGCCAGCACGCCCGCGACGTTGATGCTGAGGGAAGTCTTGCCTACACCGCCCTTGGGCGAACAGAAGCAGACGACCGACATCACCGTGCCAGTCGGTCGAACAGTCCGTTGAGACTGTCGCTCGACGCCGGCTTGGCCGCCTGGTCGGCCCGTTGGGTGATAATGCGGCGAATGTCGCCCAGCGATCTCACAGGGCCAACGGATGTCGCCGGGACCCGAGCCGGCATGGCCGGAGTGGGCCGGGGCGCAGGGCCACGCCACCCGCCGCGATCGACGCCTTGCAGCGGCGCGGCTGCTGGCGCGCGGTCGAAAACGTCGGCCAGCAGATCGTGGCCGGGCGCCTGCGCGATCGCCAGAGGCACGTCTTCCGGCTCGGCGATTGGGCCATCCTTGCCGAAAATGGCATCGATCAGGGGTGCTGACATTTGATCCGCCGAGCTTTCGAATTCCCGATAGGGCGTGCCGGTGCGGCCTGTTGCGTCCAGGAGATGGGCGACGTCATCGTTGTTCTTGATCGTCATGTCCGTATCTCGACCCTATGATTTCGATACACCATCCTTCGTGCTCCGTCACGCATCCAAGCACAATATACGCTATATATCAGTGCATGTTAGCGCCCGTCCCTAAAGCGGTGTCGCGGACCGCGCAACGGAGGTCGGCGAGATGAGCACGAACCGGGGTCTTGCCCGCCGCGGCTTCCTGGCAGGGTCGCTGGGGAGTGCGTTGTTCGCAGCCCCCTTCGCGATCTCGCGCGCGGCACCGCCGGGCTTCTCCGGCGATCCCTTCACCCTGGGCATCGCCTCGGGCGCGCCGCGCGAAGACGGCGTCGTTCTGTGGACGCGCCTCGCACCGCAGCCGCTCGAAGGGGGCGGCATGCCGGACGCACCTGTCGCGGTCGACTGGCTGGTCGCCGAGGACGAATCCTTCTCCCGGATCGTCGCGCGAGGCACCGAACAGGCCATTCCTGCCCTCGCCCATTCGGTTCATGCGGACGTGCGCGGCCTCAAGCCGGGGCGTCCCTACTGGTACCGGTTCCGTGCCGGCACCGCCCAGAGTCCGACCGGCCGCACCCGCACCGCGCCCGCCGCCACCGGCGCCCCGCAGAGGCTGCGCTTCGCCTTCGCCTCGTGCCAGCAATACGAGCAGGGCTATTTCGCGGCCTATCGCGACATGGCGGCGCGCGACCTCGATCTCGTCATCCATCTCGGCGACTACATCTACGAGAAGTCCTGGGGATCGCGACTCGTGCGCCGGCACGAAGTCGGCATCCCGACGACGCTGCCGGAATTCCGCGACCGCTACGCGCTGTACAAGCTCGATGGCGACCTGCAGGCCGCCCACGCCGCCGCGCCGTGGCTGTCGATCTGGGACGACCACGAAGTTGCCGACGACTACGCCGACGATCGCTCCTACACGACGCGCGATCCCGCCCGCTTCCTGAAGATGCGGGCGGCGGCCTACCAGGCCTATTATGAGCACATGCCGCTACCCGCCTCGGCGCGGCCGCGCGGACCGTCCGCCACGATCTATGAGCGCTACCGGTTCGGCGACATGCTCGACGTGATGCTGCTCGACGACCGGCAGCGTGAACGGTGCGCGCCCCGTCACCGTGCCCGATTGCCCCGAGCGCACGCTGGAGGAGCGCACCATGCTGGGTCGCGCGCAGGAGGCGTGGCTGGACACGCAGATCCGCAGTTCGAAGGCCCGCTGGACCGTCGTCGCGCAACAGACATTGATGGCCGAGCTCGACCGCCCGGCCGAAGGCGCGCATCGCTTCTGGATGGACGGCTGGGACGGCTATCCCAATGCGCGGCGCCGCCTGCTCGACTCGATTGCCGCACACAAGCCGCGCAACCCGATCGTCATCGGCGGCGACCGCCATGCCTTCCTCGTGGCCGATCTCGCCCGCGACCCCGTACGGCCGCCCGTAGCGACCGAGTTCGTCGGCACGTCCATCACCTCCGAAGGCCCCGGCGCCAAGGGCCTGCGCGACGCCCTCGCGGCCAACCCTCATGTGAAGTACGCGCGCGGCGACCGCCGCGGCTACGCCACCGTGGACCTTACGCCGGCGCGCTGCACGGTCGGCTTCGAGGTGATCGACGACGAAAAGAAGAAGGACGGCACGGTCGCGCGGCTCGCGACCTTCGTCGTCGAGGATGGCGCGGTGGGCGCGCGGCAGGCTTAAGGACCGGCGCGAACGGCATGCCGTTGGCGTTCGTGAACCAACTCGCGATCCGCCTGATGGGAGGGCGGCCTGACGAGTCCTACCGAAACAGGGTCGTAGCCGCGAGCGGGCCCAACGTCATCACCGCCGCCATGATGAAGGCGGCGACATCTTTCACCTGAAGGGATGCCTCGCTCCCTGCCCGGTCGGTGCCGAAGGTCGCTGTCCGGTCCCGGTCGATAACGGTTGTGTTCATGGAACTCTCCTTCCCGGTTGATTCGTGATGCCGGGCAACAGGAAGGCGCAGGCCGGATTGCGGCAGGGCTTGGCAAAAAGTTCGAACTGATGGTTGGGCCGTGCCTATCGCCCGGCATCCTTCAACAGGTGGGCACCATCGTCGGCGGTCCCCGCGCGATCTCCCCGCCCGAACGTTTCTTCGGCGACGCGGCGGAGGCCACTTCGCAGAGGGGGCGATCCCCCAGAGCAGCTGGACTTTGACGGAAAAGTGCGACGCGACGGCTGCTCGTTTCCGGTAGCGCCACGTCGGATTTCTGGACAAATTTATGGTTCCCGCACCTTGATCGCGGGGGCGAGCAGTCTCGGGGTTGAAGCGGAATGGCGACCTTCATTGCGACGAACACCACCACAACCACAAGCAATGGCTTCGTGTTTCCCGGAACGGACGACGAGCTCCTCGTTCCGCTGAACATCATCATCATAGCCAGCAGCGCTGGCTTCGTCGGCGTGACAGGGCCGGGCGGCGGAACCGTCCAGAACAATGGCCGGATCCTCGGATACGATGCCGGCATTTCGCTCGGCGCCCAGAACCAGACAACCACCATCCTGAACTTCGCCGCCGGGACCATCGGCTCGACTATCGGCTCCGCCATCGTCGCCGTCGCCACCGGTGCGAGCGGCAGCGTCGATATCCAGAACGCCGGCATCGTGAGCGCGGCCGCGCCCACCAGCAGCGCGATCAGCGTCGACGGCGCCGGGCAGATCGTGAACAACGGGCTCGTAACCTCGGCTGGCCTCGCCATTTCCCAGGTGGGCAGCATTGCCACGACCTCCCTCTTCTCCCTCGTCAACGGCATCACCGGCACGATCATCGGCGGCTACGATGCCGAGGGCAGCCTCGTCACCGAGCAGATCCTCAACGGCGGCCTGATCAACGGCGATCTCGTGCTGGGCGATGGCGATGGCGCCTCCTTCAGCAACCTGGCGACGGGCTCCATCACCGGCGCGACGGTGGGCAGCGGCGGCGACGTCACCTTCGGCGACGGCGACGACGGCCAGTTCCTGAACCTCGGCACGATGGGCGCGCTGACCTGGGGCAACGGCAACCAGGCCTATGGGCTGAACTACGGCACGATGGGCGGCATCACCTTCGGCGACGGCGACGGCGCTTTCTTCGGCAATGCCGGCACCATCGACGGCAACGTGCAGCTGGGCGACGGCACCAGCCAGATCTTCGACGCGACGCTCGGCAGGATCTCCGGTTCGGTCACCGCCGGCTCCGGCGGCGCCGTCATCGTGGGTGCACAGAACGGCGGCCAGCTGACCGGCGGCGCCGGCGACGACGTGCTGATCGCCAATCCGACGCAGCAGATCGGCTACAACGTTGTCGCGACGCTCGACGGCGGCGGCGGGAGCAACGCTCTCTACGGCGGTCAGGGCACGAATCTCTTCCTGTCGGGCAATGCCACCTACAATCAGATCTGGGGCGGTGCCTCGGCAGCGGACACGAGCCAGTATTCCAACAACACGGTCGACTATGGCGCCATCACCGGCGCGGGGCGCGGCATCTACGTCGACCTGCATCACGGCCACAACGCCTATGTGATCGACAACGGCACCTACACCTTCGTCGATTCGATCGCCAACGTCCCCAACGTCAATGGCTCGGACGGCGTCGACATCATCCAGGCCAGCAACAAGGCCGGCATCTTCGACGGCCGCGGCGGTGGCGATCAATTCTACGCCGGCACGAGCGGGGACACGTTCGTGTACACCGCCTATGGCGACAGCAATCTGGTGACGGGCTACGACACGATCGTCGGCTTCCATAGTGGCTCTGACACGATCGACGTCTCGGCGCTCGGCTTCACCAGCGCCAACGTGCTGATCGAATCCAACGCGACCGATACGGTGCTCTACCTGCAGAGGACGCCGGGAAGCTTCGATTCGGCGACAGACCTGGCGATTTCTTTCACCGCGCCCAACGCGCTCACGACCGCCGACATCGCCTTCGCCTCCAGCGAACCCAACGGCTGGTCGTTCTTCGACTACAACAGCTATTACGGCACGGGCTATCCCGATCCTGCGTACATGCCGACCGGCATGACCCCGTTCTCCGACAACATCAACGTGGGGCTGGTGCTGGAGCGCGCCTTCGATCCGACCCGGTTGCTGCAGAGCGACTGGGGAACCCGCCAGAAGGCGCTGGCCCTGCTGGGAGACGATCCGTTCTCGGTCTACGGCGCCCGCGAGCGGGATTACAACGACCTCATCTCGGCTCTCGACGAGCTTCAGATCGCACGCTCAACGAACCCTGCCTACGAATCGTCTGCCCACTCTCGTACAGTCTGGGTCTCCCTGACGCCGACAGAGTTCTCCACCCTGTTCGGGACGAAGCTGTTCGGGACGCCGCCCAACCCGGCCAATGCAGACAGTTCCTGGTCAGACCTTTACTGGAACGGCAATCTCGTCCTCAATCCCGCCATCTCGACGCTGGGTACGGTCAAAGGCCTCTCGTTCGACATCGATTACATTTACGACATGGCCGCGGTTATCGATGGCACGCTGCCCGATGGCACGCTGCCCGACGGCACCGTACCCGCCAGCACCTACACGATCCCCCCCGGTCCGCAAGGCCAGGGCAACGGTGCGAATGGCGGCAGCCCCTTTTCGGTCTATCCGCAGATTATTGCCGAGCGCTACAACTTTCCGCTCCTCTCCGCTGCCGATGTACGGACCGGCAAGCTTGGTTTGATCGAACCGGGCATGGGCACCGACACGTATGGCGCGAGCGGCGCGAGCGGCCTCGCCATCCCGAACACCGACAGCGGCTTCGCGCAGCTGCTTGACCAGTATCGCAATACGATCAACCCGTCCGATACCCATGGCGCCCACGTCATCGGCCAGCAACAGGGCGGCACCTTGTCCGGCAACGCTGACACGAGCGAGCGGTCGCTCGACGTGGGCGTGGCGACGGCCATCAATCCGAACAGCACGCTGGCGCTCTACGCGGGCTCCGGCACCGCGGACAATGCCGGCGCCTCCGTCTACACCGCCTACCAGTCGGCTTTCTTCGACCGGGATCCGGCCTCGGTCGTGTCGTCGTCGTTCCGCTTCACGGCGGCGCAGGCCGGCGTGGATTCGCCGTTCCTGTGGGCCGCCCGCGAGCTGATGATCGACGCGGCTCTACGCAACATCACGGTGTTCCAGTCGAGCGGCGATGGCGGCTCGAGCTATGCCTTGGGCAACGGTCTCACGAACACCTCGAACGCGCGGGCCAGCGAGTACAGCGTCATTGTCGGCGGAACGTCGACAAGCACCGTCGCCGTCGCCAGCGGTGATCCAACACTGAACGGACAAAGCACCAATCCTGCCTTCACGAACATCCTCGGCCTGGCGCAGGAGGGCGACCTGGGCATCCTCTGGCAGCTCGTCGCCGGCGGACTCACGACCCCACCCCCCACCGGCACGGACACCGGCACCGACGGGGACTGGTTCGTCGAAACGGTGTGGAACCACTACAACCTCCTCAGCCCGGGGGTCTTCGATCCCAGCTACACCAGCAACGATGCAGGCAACGGAGGCGTGGACTACACCCAACCCACGCCCTGGTACCAGAGCGCGTTGCTGCCCTTCGCGCCGCCGGTCACCACCGATTCAGCCCATGTCACCGGTCGCGGCGTGCCGGACGTAGCGGCGCTGGCGAGCGGGAACACGTTTTACACCGTACCGACCCCCGACCTGCAGGGGACACGCGGCGACGGCGGCACGAGCGCCGCCACGCCGCTCTGGGCCTCGCTCGCCCTCCAGATCAACGCCGTCTTCAATGACCAGCACCTGCCGGCCCTCGGTTACATGACGGATCTGCTCTACATCGCGGCCGCCGTCGCGCCGGCTTCCTTCAACGACGTCACCATCGGCAACAACAATTCCTCGTACGTCGAAGGGGGGGAACCCCTGGGACTGACCGCAACGAACATCGGCTACGCGGCCGGCCCCGGCTACGATCTCGCCTCCGGTCTCGGCTCGCCCAACGGCCTGCTGCTGGCCCGCGCTCTCACCGCCATCGCGCAGTCCCAGATGAACTATTCGGAGACGGTGCCGGACGTGGCGGATCTGAACGGGGGCAGCTGGGAAGCCGGCACGCGCGAGACGCTGCTCGTGCAGACGACGCTTCACAATCCCACCGGTGTGGCCTCGACGACGGGCGGCACCGTGTCGGTCTCGGCCGGCGACGAGACGCTCGACTTCATCAGCCGGGCGACCGATGCCTATGCCTGGACCTCGCGCTTCGCGGGCCAGGTCGAGCAGGAGGGGTTCGCTTCCGACCTGATGGTTCTGTTCGACAGGCAGCAGCAGGGCGCCCTCCACGAGTTGACGGTGGAGGCGGGCGACGCGCTTTCGGTCGCGATCAACGGCAGCCAGGCCTCCGGGTCGGCCGGCCTGCTCACCAGCGATTTCGGATTCATCGACTTTCAGACCGCCGACGGCAGCACTGTGCGCCTGGCGCGGCCGGTTGCCGTCGCGGAAACGGTGCAGGTACCGACCGTCGATCCGGATCAGCAGCCGGACGGCACCGCCATCGTGCGTCTCCGCCAGTCCGACACCGACGCCCTCGCCGTCCGCTTCTACAAGGTCGACGACTACACCGGCGCGGTCGGCGGCATGAAGCCGGGCGACGCCGGATATGCTGCGGCTGCCCTCGCAGCCGCGTACACGCTCACCTCGGGCGGCTCGGTATCGGACCCGACCTCGGCGACCGGACCGGGCTACGGCCAGCCCGGCGAGGCGACGTTCCAGGTGCGCCCGGGCGACATCATCGCCATGCAGCTGCAGAACATCACAACCGGCAACACGTACTGGGCCTTCTCCCAGGCCAACGAGACGGCCGGCGGACAGCCGGTCGGCCACCTGTGGAACTACGGCCTCAACACCTGGGGATGGGAAGCGGGCGCGGGCGGCGGCGACCACGACTTCAACGATCTCGTGGTCCAGCTCGACTTCACCAGCGCCTACGGGCACGGCTATCTGATGAACTGACTGGCGGTCCGGCACCGCGGCCTGCCGGCGCTGTCAGGACAGGGCCGCTCGCCCCCGTCTCGCGTTCGGGCAGCCGCCGGTCGCCGCAGACACGACGCGTCGTGAGGCATCGTACCACCTGCCGCTCGAGGCGGAGCGGCAGCTGATGAAGCGAAAGAAAGAAGGGTGGTACCCCCGGTCGGGCTCGAACCAACACTCCGTGAGGAACCTGATTTTGAGAGGCGATGCACGGACTATCTTATCTCTAGCCGGCAGTAC
>LNFM01008340.1_pt1 | contig 15698 bp, 13 predicted proteins | sample 596031 | NCBI WGS metagenome assembly LNFM01 (sample SAMN04254537, study PRJNA301005) | activated carbon metagenome | isolation source: dual media filters at the Ann Arbor, Michigan drinking water treatment plant | place: USA: Ann Arbor | reverse complement strand
GAATTTCTTCTGCAAGCTCAAGGAGTTCAAGCGCGTCGCCATGCGCGCCTGCAAGACAGACCAGAGCTTCGCAGCCATGATCTACCTCGCAGCCACCGTCATCCACTCACGATGAATCCCCACAGGCCTTAGCCTTTTGTCTTGTCGTGTGATTCACGTCTTTCGGTGAGTCCACCTCAGACGATCACACTCTACCCCGCCTCAGGTGGTTCCCGGCGCTGCATCCAGGTGATCAGCGCCATCACCAGGCCGATGATGCCCGCCACCAGCGCGACGCCGAGCAGCGCCAGCGACACGCCGAATTGCAGCATGCGCGCTGCCAGCCCCAATGCCGCCACCAGAATGGCGATCCCGATCACCCATCGCAGCATGCTGTGCAAATTCCCTCGGCTGAGCCTTGAAAGCGCGCCGAGGGTGCAAGGGTTCCGATACCTTCAGTTGATCCGCCCCAGCATGCCGCGCACGATCACCTGCGCCTGGATCTCCGCCGCGCCCTCGAAGATCGACAGGATTCGCGCATCGCACAGCACGCGGCTGATCGGGTACTCCACCGCATAGCCATTGCCGCCATGGATCTGCAGCGCGCAATCGGCGTTGGACCAGGCGACGCGCGCGGCGAGCAGCTTGGCCATGCCGGCCTCGATGTCACAGCGCCGGTCGGCATCCTTCTGGCGGGCGGAGAAATAGGTCAGCTGACGGGCCATCATCGTCTCCGTCACCATCCAGGCCAGCTTGGTGTAGACGCGCGGGAAGTGCTGGATGGTCTTGCCGAACTGCACGCGGCCTGCGGCGTAATACGCCGCCAGCTCGATGGCGTTGCGGGCCACGCCGAGTGCGCGGGCCGCGGTCTGGATGCGGGCGCTCTCGAAGGTCTCCATCAACTGCTTGAAGCCGCGCCCCTCGACGCCGCCGAGCAGATTGGCCACCGGCACCTCGAAGCCATCGAAGGTGATCTCGTATTCCTTCATGCCGCGATAGCCGAGCACGGGGATTTCCGTGCCGGCCATGCCGGGGGCGGGGAAGGGGTTCTCATCCGTGCCGCGCGGCTTTTCCGCCAGCAGCATGGACAGGCCCTGGTAGCCCGGCGCATCCGGGTCGGTGCGGACCAGCAGCGTCATCAGGTCGGACCGCGCGCCATGGGTGATCCAGGTCTTGGCGCCGTACACCTTGTAGACATCGCCGACGCGCACCGCGCGGGTCCGCAGGCTGCCGAGGTCGGAGCCGGTATCGGGTTCGGTGAAGACGGCGGTCGGCAGGATCTCGCCACTGGCGATGGCGGCGAGGAATTTCTGCTGCTGTTCCGGCGTGCCGGCCAGGCGGATCAGCTCCGCCGCGATCTCGGACCGCGTGCCGAGCGAGCCGACGCCGAGATAGGCGCCCGACAGCGCCTCCGACACCAGGCACATCGCGACCTTGCCGAGGCCGAGGCCGCCGAATTCTTCCGGCACCGTCAGGCCGAAGACGCCCATCTCGGCCAGCTTCTGCACCGTGGGCATCGGGATCAGCGCGTCGTTGCGGTGCCAATCCTGCGCGAAGGGCGTGATCTCATTGTCGGCGAAGCGCAGGAAGGAGGCCTGCGTCGCCTCCAGCATCTCATCTTCCAGATGGTCGGCGCCGAGCTGGTTCTCGGTGGCGCCTTTGGCCAGCACACGGCGCGCCGCATCCAGCGCCTGCAGGTCGGACAGCGCGGCCAGCGCCGGTTCGGCCTGGAACCGCGCCAGCGCCTCCGCCGGCACGCCCATATCGGCGGGGCGGATGATTTCCGTCTGGCTCATCGGGATGCCGCCGGAGAGCTGCGCCAGGTATTCGGCGAAGCCGAGCTGAACAATGGCCTGTTCCAGCGGGCCGAAGCGCCCGGCGCGATCCAGCCGCTGCGCCCAGGCCAGCGTCTCCCGCAGCGCCGCGACATAGGTGGCCTGCCAGGCGAGGCCGTGGCCGGCGAGCTGGTGGCGTTCCAGCAGCCCGGCGCTGACCTTGCCCTGCGGCGCCAGCAGCGCGGCCAGCGCGCCGCGCGTCGCCTCATGCAGCCGCTCCGCCGCGTCCAGCCCGGCGGAGGCCTGGGCGAACAGGTCGCGGGTGGTGCTGGTGGTGGCCATGATCTGGTCCATCCGTTTCACTCCTTCGGGCCGGCTATGGTGCCGGCATCATGCAGCTTGCCGATGGCGGAGGTGGTGAGGCCCAGCACTTCCGCCAGCACCTGTTCGGTGTGTTCGCCGAGCCGCGGGGCCGGCGCGGCGGGCGCGCGTTCGGCAAAACCCAAGGGCACGGCAGGGGCCAGGATGTCCCCCACGCCAGTCTGGGCGATGGTGGTGAACATCGGGTTGGCGGTGGAACAGCGCGCATCCTCCCGCACCAATTGCCCGAAATCCTGATACGGTCCCCACAGCACGCCGGTGCCGGCGAAGGCCTGGCCAATCTCGGCCAGAGTGTGCTTCGCGAACCAGGGGGCGAGCACGGCATTGATGGCGTGGCGCGCCTCGAAGCGGCCGCCCTCGTCGTTCAGATCCACATCCAGCATCGGGCCGATCATGGCGATCTTGTCGGTGAGGCCGGTGGCCTTGCCGACCGCCTGCCATTGTCGGTTGGAGATGGCGCAGACCATCACGCGCCGGCCATCCCGGGTCGGGAAATCCCGCCCCCAGGCGCCGTACAGGTCATTGCCCATGGCCGGGCGCACCGCGTTGTTCACCTGCACATCGGCGACGTAGCCAAGCGTGGCGACGGAGGCGAGCATCACATCGGACAGCGCCAGCGTCACCTCCCGCCCCTGGCCATCGCGGCGGCGCGCGCGTTCGGCGCCGAGCAGGCCGGTGGACAGGTACAGACCGGCGGCGATGTCCCAGGCCGGCAGCACATGGTTCACCGGATCGCCGCCGCTGCCCGTCGCGGTGGGGAAGCCGCTCGCGCAGTTCACCGTGTAGTCGACGGCGCCGGAGCCATCATGATTGCCGGTGAGGCGCAGCATGATGAGGTCGGCACGGTGCTTCGACAATTCTGCATGGCTCATCCAGCCGCTGGCCGGCAGGTTGGTCAGCAGGATTCCCTTGCCTTCGCCTGGGGCACAGATCAGCGCCCGGGCCAGCTCCCGCCCCTCCGGCGTGTGCAGGGCGAGTGCGACGCTGCGCTTCGATTTGTTGAGGCCGGTCCAGTAGAGCGAGGTGCCGGTGGGGGCCAGCGGCCAGCGGCGATAATCGATGTTGCCGCCGATCGGGTCGATGCGGATCACCTCCGCCCCCATCTGCGCCAGCGTCATCCCGCCGATCGGCGCCGCGATGAAGGCGGAGACTTCCACCACCCGGAGATCGCTGAGAAAGCCCGCCATGTGAAACTCCCGGAGATGCGGGCGCCGGTCTAGACCGTTTCCGGCGCGGCGGGAACGCCGCGGTGCGATAGGTTCAGAAGCGCAGCAGCAGCCGGGTGAAGACCGCACCCTCATCCAGCGCGACAACGCCCGAGCCTTCCGGCTGGCGGGTGATCCGGTGCAGGCCCTCGAATTCGAGCTGCGCGGAGTCGGATAATTGCAGCCGCACCCCGCCGCCCCAGGAGGCAAGGCGCCGCGGCCCGGTATCGCTGGCATTGTCGGTGGCGCGCGCCTCGTCCCGGAAGGCATAGAACTGCACGCCGCGCGGATCGGCCGACCAGGGCGGGGTGATGTGGGTGGCAAGCTGAAGCTCCAGGCTGCCGCCAATGGCCCGGTCGCCGGAGAGCTGGCCGGCGAAGAAGCCGCGGCCCAGCCGGTTGCCGCCGAGGTAGAATTTCTCCGCCGGTGGCAGCGCGTCATCCGACCATTGCACCGCCCCCGCCGCGAAGGCGGAGACCATCCAGCCATCGGCCGGCTGGAACAGCGGTTGCAGGCGGGATGCTTCCGCCACCACGCGCAGGAAGCCGAAATCGCTGCCGAGGCGCGCGCTGGTGCCATGGCTGCCGGTGCTGGCGCCGAAGGCTTCCACGCCATGGTGCAGGCGCAGGCTGGCGGTGCTGGAGGCCGCGGCGGGCGCGAAGCCGAGCCAGGCGTCCCGGACCTCCCCCTCCAGCCCCAGCCGCAGGGCGCGCACCGCGTCCCGGCTGGCGCGTTCACGCGGAGCGCCTTCGCCCTGGCGAAGCTGCACCACGCTCTCGAAGGCGTCGAACTGGGCGCTGAGCGTCAGGTTGCGCGGGCGGGACCGGATCAGTGGCTGGCTGAGCGCGAGGCCCGCCACCCGCGTATCCCCCGCATAGCCCAGCGCCGCCAGCGCCCCGCCGGGTGCCGCCCGCCCGGCGCCGGCGAAGCCGCGCAGGCGCAGGCCGGAGCCGCCGAGGAAGACCTCATGGCTCAGCTGGCCGAAGCTCTGGCCATGCTGGTCGGATTGGAACAGCGCCAGCTCCGTGCGCTCACCCCGGCTGGTGAAGGCGTTCAACTGGCCCACCAGCAGCCCCTGCCAGGCGCCGGTCGCGGTATTGCCGCGATTGTCCAGGCTGGCGAAGCCGGACAGCGCCGCGCGCTCCAGCCGCACCAGCAATTCCAGCGCGCCCGGGTCGCCTTCGATGGGGCGCAGCACGCCGCGCGCGGTGACGCCGGGGATATCGCTCGCCAGCAGCAGGGCGCGCTCCAGCGCCGCATGGGGCAGGGGGCGCTGGCCCAGCAGCGGCGCCAGGAAACGCCTCACCTGCTGGGCGGCCGGGCCGATATCCCCGTCCAGCGCCAGGGCGGCGACGAAGCCTTCGGTGACGGTCAGCAGCAGGTCGGCGCCACCCTCCGCCCCGGCCGAAAGGCTGGCGCCGACGGCGACATAGGCGAAGCCGGCGGCGCGATAGGCACCCAGCACGGCCAGGCGCGCGGCCTCGATCTCCGCCAGGCTGGCGTCACGCCCGGCCAGGCCCTCCGGCTGCAAGGTGGCGCTGGGCAGGGCGGTGTTGCCGGCAATGCGTACCGCATCCAGCCGGACGCGCCGGGCCGCGCCCGGGCCGGTTGCGGCCAGCGGTTCCGGCGGCAGCAGCGCCGGGCCGAGGCTGGGGGTGGGAGGGGGGGCGACCCGCTCGATGAGACCCGGCTGCGGCGGCGGTTGCGGGATGGATTGCGGTGGCGCGGCCGTCTGGCCCAGCGCCGGGCCAGCCATGAAGCCTGCAAGCAGAACAGCGCAGGCGCAGTTCCTGGATCCGCCCCGCGACTCTCCCGCCCTCACTCGACCCCCGCAACCTGTAGGCGACGTACCCTGGCGGAGGGCTACCCTCGCGTCAACGCGCCATCGGCCGCCAGCATCGGGATGGGGCCGAAGCCGGGCATGTTGCGGAAGGGCAGGCCGTAGACGCGTTCCAGCAGCGCCGGATCCAGCGCGAGGTCGGTCGGGCCGCAGGCCAGCAACCGTCCCTGTTCCAGCAGCGCCACCCGGTCCGCCACGAAGGCGGCTTCCTGCAGGTCATGCAGCACCACCAGCACCGCTAGCCCGCGCCTGGCGAGGCGCCGCAACAGGCGCAGCAGCGCCGCGCGATGGCCGGCATCCAGGCTGGCCGTGGGTTCATCCAGCATCAGCGCGGCGGGCATGCCGGCGCCATCCAGCTGCGCCAGGGCGCGGGCCAGATGCACCCGCTGGCGTTCCCCGCCCGAAAGGGTGGCGTGGGCGCGCTGCGCCAGATGCGCCACATCCGCTTCCGCCAATGCCGCGGCGATGGCCGCCGCATCGCGCGCCGTCTCCGCCGGGTGGCCGTGCCAGGGCAGGCGGCCCAGCGCCACCACCTCCTGCGCCAGCATCGGGAAGGCGACGCCGACATGCTGGCCCAGCACGGCGCGCCGCCTTGCGAGGTCGCGCGGATGCCAGGCGGGCAGGGGGCGGTCATCCAGCCTGACCTGCCCGGCGCCGGGCTGGGTCTCGCCGGCCAGGATCTTCAGGAGCGTGGATTTGCCGGCGCCATTCGGGCCGACGAGGACAAGCACCTCGCCGGGCCGCATCTCCACGGAGACGTCCTCGAGCAGCGCGCGGCCGCCGGCCTTCAGGCCGATTCCCTGCGCCGCGATCATGCGCCGGCGCCCAACAACACAGCGACGCGCCTGCGGCGGGCCATCACAGGGACGCGCCTGCGGCGCGACGTCGCAGCAGCCACAGGAAAAAGGGCGCGCCGATCAGCGCGGTGACAACGCCAACCGGCAGTTCCGCCGGTGCCGCCAGGCTGCGGGCGGCGAGATCGGCCAGCACCAGCAAGGCGCCGCCGAGCAGCGCCGAGCCCGGCAGCACCAGCCGGTGGCCGGAGCCGAAGCCGAGACGCAGCAGATGCGGCACCACCAGGCCCACGAAGCCGATCAGGCCGGTGAAGGCCACGCCCGCGGCCACCGCGATGGCCGCCAGCGTCACCGCCACGCGCTTCACCATCTCCACCCGGTGGCCGAGGTGAAAGGCCTCGGCCTCCCCCAGCAGCAGCGCATCCAGCGGGCGGGCCAGGGCGATCAGGCCGAGCGTCGGCAGCCCGACCAGCGCGGCCACGACCGGCACCTGTTCCCAGCGCGCGCCCGCCAGGCTGCCCAGGGTCCAGAAGGTGATGTCGCGCACCTGGCGGTCATCGGCGGTGAAGATCAGCAGGCCGGTCAGCGCACCGGCCAGCGCATTCACCGCGACGCCGGCCAGCAGCAGGGTCGCCACGCCGGTGACGCCGCCGACACTGCCGAGGCGCGCCATCAACAGGGTTGCCGCCAGCCCGCCGATGAAGGCGGCCAGCGGCAGCATCCAGAGCCCGAGCGCCCCCGCGGCCACGCCGAACAAGGTGGCACCGAAGACGATGGCCGCCACGGCGGCCAGCGCCGCGCCGGCGGAAACGCCGATCAGCCCGGGATCCGCCAGCGGATTGCGGAACAGCCCCTGCATCGCCGCACCCGCCGCGCCCAGGCCGGCGCCGATGATGGCGGCCAGCAGCACGCGCGGCGCGCGAATCACGCCCAGCACCGCGGCATCGCGCCGGAAGGCATCCGGCAGTTCGGCCAGCCCGAGCGCATGGGCCAGCACGGCACCCAGCCCGCCCGGGGAAACCCGGGCCGGGCCGAGCAGCACGCCGGCCGCCATGGCCGCCAGCAGCACCGCCACGCCGGCCAGCAGCACCCATACTGTCCGGTCTGTCCTGACCGGAACGGAGGACGCGATCCGCGCGATATGCATCAGACCCAGGGCCGCGCCGGCAAGGCGGGAAGGCGGGCGGCAGGGTGCAGCAGCGCGGCCAGGTCCCGCCGCGCATGGGCGGCACGCGGGCCGAAATTCAGCATGTACGACCCCTCCAGCGCCACCACGCGCCGCGTGGCGGCGGCAGGCGTCACGGCCAGGGCGGTGGCGCGCAGCACGGCATCGATACCACCGGCCTCGGCCAGGGCGTGATCCATCATCACGATCACCTCCGGCGCCCGCTGCACGGCGGATTCGGCGGAAAGCGGGCGGTAGCCCTGGAAATCCGTGACGCAATTCTCCGCGCCCACGGCGGCCAGCACCGCATCCGCATGGGTGTTGCGGCCGGAGACCAGCGGCGCCCCGCGCGCGGCGGACAGCACGAACAGCGCGCGCACCGGGCGCAGCGCGGCAATCGGTGCATCCAGCGCCGCCCAATCGGCGGCCACCCGATCCGCCAGCGCATGGCCATCCTGGCCGAGCGCCGTGGCGATGGCGGTGATCTTGCGCCGCACCGCGGTGGCGCCTGCGCCATCCGGAATCATCGTGACCGGCGCCCCGGCGGCGCGCAGCACCGCGATGGATTGCGGCGGCCCGGCCTCATCCGACAGCAGCAGCAGGTCGGGGTTCAGCGAAACCAACCCCTCCGGCGCCAGCGACCGCAGATAGCCCACCTGCGGCAAGGCCCGCGTTGCGGCGGGGAATTGGCTGGTGCTGTCCACCGCCACCACCTGCGCGCCGGCGCCCAGCGCAAAGACGGTCTCCGTCACCGCGCCGCCGACCGTGATGATCCGCGACCTGTCCGCCCGCGCCTGCCGGGCAAGCGGCAGGGTGGCGGCCAGGCCCAGCAGGGCGCGGCGCTGCATCACGCGGCGCGCTCGGACGGCCAGGGCGTGCCGGAGACTTCGGCCACGACCGCGCGCCAATCCTCCCGCTCCGGCTGGCCGGGCTTGCGGGCGCCGAACATCATGGCGACCGTCTCACCCTCCGCATCCAGCAGCTCGATGCTGGTCACGTCGCCATCGGCGGTCGGCTTCACCACGCGCCAGGCCTCGGCCACGCCGCCCTCGCGCAGATGCAGGTTGAAGGTGGGGTCCAGCACGTTGAACCAGCCCGGCGTGGCGCGCAGCCGCGCCACCGGGCCGGTATGGATCTGGATGGCGCTGCGGTTGCCGACGAACACCATGATCGGCACCTCGCCCTTGGCCGCGCATTCCAGCGTGGCGGCGGCGGCGGCGGGCGGCAGGCGCAGTGCCAGATCCTCGCCCACCATGCGGAAGGCCTGGCGGCGGCTGGCCTTGTGCCGGCGCAGCAGGGTGATGAAGTCATGCGTGTCCTGCAGCGCCTGCCATTCCTCGCGCAGCTTGGCCGCATCCACCGGGGTCTCGGCGGCCGGCGCCGGCCGCTCCGCCGGCGTCATCGGCGGCAGGGCGGCGAGCGGCGCGGTGAATTCGGCCACCAGCGCATCCCACGCCGCGCGATCCGTCGCATCGGTGGCGAAGATCTTGTGGACGGCCTCGCCATCCTTGTCGAAGATCTGCAGGGAAGGGCGGTCGCCAGCCAGCGCATAGGCATGCGCCCAGCGGCCCGGGAACAGCCGCAGGTCGATATCCGGACCCAGCACCAGGATGTGCCCAGGACCGGAGGAGACATCGACGAAGCTGCCATTGCGTTCATGCACCGCATGCTCGTTCCGCGTCAGGCACATGACGCCGCCGAGGCGCGGCAGGGCGGCGAACAGGGCGCCCCAATCCGTCTTTAGCGGCGTGGCCTGGCCGGTGACGCCGGCGGCGACCAGCGCCGCCTCCGTCGTGGCCAGCCGCTGGGCCGCGTCACGCACCCGGACCGGGCCGGATTTCAGCAGATCCGCGTAGCGTTCGTTCAGGCTGGGCATGTCCTGGGTTTCCCTGGGGTCAGAAACGAGCGGTCAGAAACGGGCAGTGCAGAAGCGGGGAGATCAGAAGCTGACGCGCACGGCGCCGCGGATGTTCCGGCCGACATCGTAGAAGGGCGGGGACGGGTCGCTGTTCCAATTGGCGCGGCGGTAGGCGTGGTCGAACACATTGTCGATCGCCATGGACAGCCGGACATTCGGCGCGAAATTCGGCGTCCAGGCCGCGTGCAGGTCGAGCAGCCCGTAGCCGCTGGTCTGCTGCGCCACGCCGGCGACATTCGGCGCGCGGTCCTGCTCCGCGGTCGCCGTGACGCGCCCGCCCACCACCACGCCGTGGTCGAGGAAGCGATAGCCGGCGGAGAGCGTCACGCGATGCGCCGGGATGGAGGCCAGCGGCTGGTCGGTGACGCGGTTGTCGCCCTTCAGCGCCGCGGCGCCGATGCCCGCATACCAAAGGCCGGCATCATACTGCGCCTCCGCCTCGACACCCTCGATCCGGGCCTCGGCGACATTGGCGGTGACGGTGGTGGTGCGCAGCACCGTCTGCTCGATGAAGTCGTCCACATCGTTGCGGAAGGCCGCGACGCGGATGCGCAGGCGGTCGCCGCCCTGGAGGACGTCGGAGAAGCGCAGATTGGCGCCGACTTCCTTGTTGCGCGAAACCTCCGGCCGCAGATTCGGGTTGGCGACGAAGTTGTTGCCGGGGAAGTGCTGGCCACCCACATACAGCTCGGTCAGCGACGGGGCGCGGAAGCCCTCGGCATAGCTGACATAGGGCTGCAGCCAGGGCGTCACCTGCCAGGCCAGCGACACGCGCGGGGAGGCGCGTTCGGAGTTGCGGTCGTTGCGGCCATTCGGGCTTTCCTGCTCGAAACGGTCGAGCCGGACGCCGGGCGTCAACGTGAAGGCACCGAGGCCGATTTCATCCTGGATGAAAAAGGCGGTGATGGATTGCTGGGCGGAGGGGAATTGCTGGCGGGGCGCGCCATTGGCACGGCCTTCCTGCTCATCCCGGTAGATCTCCGTGCCGAAGGTCAGGGCGTGCCGGGTCGGGCCGAGATTGAAGCGGGAGGTGTTCTGCGCATCCACGCCAACCGTCGTCAGCTCCGTCCGGTCGCGCACGCGCGTGCCGGTCAGGCGCTGTTCCGTCAGGTCGACATGGGTGCGGTACAGCACGACCTGCGGGTTGAACAACGGGTTGGCCGGGTCCTCGTAGGACCAGCGGAAGGACAGGTTCTCGGACACCGTGTCGCGGTCCGTGATGCCCGTGGTGGTCGCCGTATTGGCCGAGATCGGAATCTGGTGGTCGTCGCGGAAGCGCAGCGCCGAGAGCTGGAAGCGGTGGTTGCCGGGGTTCCAGCCGAGCTTGCCGAGGAGCGAGGTGGCGTTGTCCCCGGTATAGGGGATGGTGTTGTCCGCACCATCGGTGAAGTTGTTGTTGGTGAAGCCGGCGATGGCGCCCAGGATCGAGAAATCGCCCGCCCGCGCGCCCAGCGCCAGGCTGCCGCGCGGCCCGCTGCCCTGGCTCTGCCAGCCGGCACCCAGCGTGCCGCCGAAGGCAGCGCCCGGCTGGAGGATGTCATCCACCTCGATGGTCCGCAGCGAGATGGCGCCACCCAGCGCGCCGGAGCCGTACAGGGTGGAGGCCGGGCCGCGCAGCACCTCGACCTGGCGCAGCAGATCCGGGTCCACGAAGGTGCGGCCGCGATGGCCGGCGTTGAAGTTGTTGCGCGCGCCATCGGTGCGCAGCACGACCCGTTCATCGCCCAGGCCGCGAATGGTCGGCTGCAACGCCGTGGTGCGCGGCGCGCCGGAGGCCTCGATGCCCGGGATATCCTGGATCAGGTCGATCACGCTGCGCGCGTCGCGGCGCTCGATCTCCTCGCGCCCCACCACGGTCACGGGTGCCGCGACATCACCGGCGATGGCGCGGGTGCGCGTCGCGGTGGTCGTCACGGCGTCGAGCGGCGTGACCGCCGTGCCGGAGGACGACGCCTGCTGCGCCGCCGCGGGGTTGGCCGCGGCGAGCGCGAGGATGGCAGCGGTGATCTGGGCTGAGGCAAGCCGGCGTTCGGCCATGGGGTGCTCCGAGGGAAGAATCGGGACCTGGCTGGCTTTCGCGCCTGGGGGGGCGCGTCGTGCTGGCTTGGTGGGATGGGCGCGGTTACTTGGTGAGAATCAGCTTGTCGTTGCTGGTCAGGCGCAGCCGGTAGGTGTCGCCATTGTGCTGGATCAGCAATTCACGCGAGCCACGCAGCAGATCCGTGCTGTGGACGCGGGCGGTTTCCTGGATGGGGGGCAGGCTCATCGCTGCAATTTCCCGGGGCGCTGCAAGGGATTCGGTCATGCAAAAGGTCCATCGGGACAGTGACCGGCATTTTCTACAGCAAGTGAGAGTCATTCGCAATGCCGGACGGCGTGTTTGCCGGGCCGGCCCCTTGCGGGCGGAGTATTTGCCGGGCCGCCCTATGGGCGGAGTATTTGCCGGGCCGCCCTATGGGCGGAGTATTTGCCGGTCCGCCCTATGGGCGGCGGGCGCGACCCCATCGGCCGCGCAATGCCGGCGCGGCGCCGCGCATGCCGGCGCCGCCCGCTATTTGCCGGCCGTGGTCAGCCGCCGCGCGGGCTGCGCGGGCGGCCGCGGCGAATCACCTGGGCGCCCCGGCCACCACGGCTTTCGGCGGCCAAGGCGAGGGTGGCGGAGGCATCCGCGGCCTCGGCTTCCTGCAGCGTTTCCGCCGGCGGGGCTGCGACCTCGCCGGCCGCGACGCCGAGCATGGGCGTCAGCGTGCCATGCGTCTCGTAGAAGCCGCTATCGGCGCGCTGGGCCAGATGCGGCACGCCGTCGATGCGGAAGATGCGCCGCTGCATGGTGAGACGGGCCACCTGGTCCTCAGTGGCGGGGATGAAGGCGCAGCCCGCCGCGCGGGCCGACCGGAGCTGTTCGGGGGAGAGATCCATGCCCCCGGGTTAGCGCATCCATCAGGCTTTGTCTGCGGTGGTACCGGCTTGTTGTTGCTCGATCGGTGCCGGAAACAGCGTATCGGCCAGCGCCAGCGCCAATCGCGTCGCCTCATTCTCCCGCTCCGCATGCCAGGCCAGCGCCACGCCCACCGCGTGGATCGGCCCGGCCAGCGCCCGGAAGGCGACTCCGGGCGGGCGCAGCCGGGCCATGCCGGCCGAGACCAGCGCGACGCCGAGGCCGGCGGCGACGAAGCCCAGCTGCGCCATGGCGGAGCCCACTTCGCGTTCCGCCCGTGGTGCGAATCCGGCATCGCGGCAGGCGGCCACCATGGCGTCCGAATAGGCCGGGCTGATGGCGCGCGGCAGCACCAGCATCGGCTCATCCGCCAGCGCCGCGAGGTCGAGCGGCCCGGTGCCATCGGCCAGCGGATGCGCTGCCGGCAGGGCGGCGGCCAGCACATCCCGCCCCAGGCTGCGCAGCCGCACCGGGTGGCGGTCCCGGTCAAGGCGCAGCAGCGCCAGGTCCACCTCGCCCCGTCGCAGCGCCTCCACCGCATCGGCCGTGTCCATCTCCCGCACCGCAATGGCGGAAGACGGGCGTGCGGCCTGCAGGCCGCGCACCAGCGGCGGCAGGTAGTCGAACAGGGCGGAGGTGACGCAGGCCAGCGCCACCGGCGCATGCCGCCCCGCGCGCAATTCGCGGGCGAGCTGTTCAAGCTGGCCGGCGCCTTCGGCCAGGCGCCGCGCCAGCGGCAGCAGCGCTTCCCCCGCCCGCGTCGGGCGCGCGCCCTTGCCCGTGCGGTCCAGCAGCCGCACGCCCAGCTCACGCTCCAGCGCCTGGATCTGCGCCGTCAGCGGTGGCTGCGAGATGCCGAGCCGCGCGGCGGCGCGACCGAAATGCCCTTCCTCCGCCACGGCGAGGAAATGGCCGAGGCGGCGGACCAATCGGAAATCCATGGCGTGTCCAGCCCTGCGCGATACCGAAAGCCTATCGCGTTGTCATGCCAATCGGAATGGACGATGACGGGCGCGCGGTCCACAAGAACGACCCGCCCATTTTCCACGGCAGATCGAGGAACAAGACGCATGAAGATGCACCCGGTGAAGGTCCACCCCTCCAAGGCGCTGTTGCAGCGGGAAGATCAACTCGCCTGGAAGATGGCCGGCGTTGCGACCGACAAGGTGGCGGTGCCGAAGGACGCGGCGGCGATGATCATCAACCGCATCATCGACAATGCCAGTGTGGCGATCGCCGCCATCAACCGCCGCCCGGTCGTCTCCGCCCGCGGCATGGCGCTCGGCCATGCGAAGAAGGCGGGCGGCGCCACGGTGTTCGGCGTGAAGTCCGGTGCCACCGTCTCCCCCGAATGGGCGGCCTGGGCGAATGGCACGGCGGTGCGTGAGCTCGACATGCACGACACCTTCCTGGCCGCCGATTATTCGCACCCGGGCGACAACATCCCCCCCGTGCTGGCGGTGGCGCAGGCGATGGGGCGTTCGGGGAAGGACCTGCTGCGCGGCCTGGCCACGGCCTATGAGCTGCATATCAACCTGGTGAAGGCGATCTGCCTGCATGAGCACAAGGTGGACCACATCGCCCATCTCTGCCCCGCGGCCGCGGCCGGCATCGGCACCCTGCTCGGCCTGAAGCAGGAGGTGGTGTTCCAGTCCATCCAGCAGGCGCTGCACACCAGCGTGTCCTTCCGCCAGTCCCGCAAGGGCGAGATCAGCAGCTGGAAGGCCTACGCCCCGGCGCATGCCGGCAAGCTGGCGGTGGAGGCGGTGGACCGCTGCATGCGCGGCGAAGGCGCGCCGAGCCCGATCTATGAAGGCGAGGATTCGGTCATCGCCTGGGTCCTGTCCGGCCGCACGCAGGCCGACAGCCGCGGCCGCAAGACGGTCTATGACCCCACCTACTACGAGGTGCCGTTGCCCGAGGCCGGCGAGGGCAAGCGCGCCATCCTGGACAGCTATACCAAGGAACACTCGGCCGAATACCAGTCCCAGGCGCTGATCGACCTGGCCTTCCGGATGCGGGAGAGCATCCCGGACATGGAGGCGATCGAGAAGATCATCATCCACACCAGCCACCACACCCACTACGTGATCGGCACCGGCGCCAACGACCCGCAGAAGATGGACCCGAAGGCGAGCCGGGAAACGCTGGACCATTCCATCATGTACATCTTCGCCGTCGCCCTGCAGGACGGCAGCTGGCACCATGTGGACAGCTACGCGCCGAAGCGCGCCGGCCGCGCGGACACTGTCCGCCTCTGGCACAAGATCGAGACCACCGAGGATCCGGAGTGGACCCGCAAGTACCACTCCCGCGATCCGGAGGAACTGTCCTTCGGCGGCCGCGTCGAGATCCTCATGAAGGATGGCTCGAAGCTGGTGGATGAGCTGGGCGTGGCGAATGCCCACCCGAACGGCGCCCGGCCCTTTGGGCGGGAGCAGTACATCAACAAGTTCCGCATCCTGACCGACGGCATCATCACGACGCGGGAGCAGAACCGCTTCCTGGAGCTGGTGCAGGACCTGCCGAAGCTGACGGCGGAGCAACTGGCCGGGCTGAACGTGGTGCTGCCGGCCGGCACGCTGGCGGATGCCAAGCCGGGCATCTTCTGAACGCCTGGCAGGATGACGGGAGCAGGCCGGCACGGCCGGCCTCTCCTGCGCCGAAACACGGAGAAACCCAATGACCGAGCCGACCATCTACAAGGGCCTCGTCGGCGTCTATGCCGATGTCTCCGCCGTCTCCAAGGTGATGCCGGAGACCAACAGCCTGACCTATCGCGGCTATGCGGTGCAGGATCTGTGCGAGGAGACGGATTTCGAGCAGGTGGCCTATCTGCTGTGGCACGGGGAACTTCCCACCGCCGCGCAGCTTCAGGCCTTCCAGGCGGAGGAACGCGCCAACCGCGCGCTCTCGCCCGCATTGCTGCGCGTGCTGCGGGACTTCCCGAAGGACGCGCATCCGATGGATGCGATCCGCACCGCCGTGTCCTTCATGGGCATGGAGGATCCGGAGGCGGCTGATGTGTCCGACGCCGCGCAGCGCCGCAAGGCGATGCGGCTTTTCGCCAAGGCGCCGACCGCGGTGGCCGCCACCAACCGGCTGTCCAAGGGGCTGGAGCCGATCGCGCCCGACCCGTCGCTGCCCTATTGCGAGAACTTCTTCCAACTGGTGTTCGGGAAGGTGCCGCAGCCGGAGGTGATCAAATCCTTCGACGTGTCGATGATCCTTTACGCGGAGCACACCTTCAACGCCTCCACCTTCACCGCGCGGACCGTGACCTCGACCGGCGCCGACCTCCACGGCGCCATCGCGGCCGGCATCGCCGCCCTGAAGGGGCCGCTGCATGGCGGGGCGAATGAGGCGGTGATGCATATGCTGAAGGAAGTGGGCAGCCCGGAAGCGGCGGTGGATTGGCTGGAAGGCAAGTTCGACCACCGCGCCCTGGTGATGGGCTTCGGCCATCGCGTCTACAAGAGCGGTGACTCGCGGGTGCCCACGATGACCAAATACGCCGAGAAAATGGCAGAGGTCGTCGGCGACCGGCGCTGGATGGAGACCAGCCGCGTGCTGGCCCGGCAGATGCTGGAGCGGAAGAACATCCACCCCAACCTCGATTTCCCGGCAGGCCCCGCCTACTACCTGATGGGTTTCGACATCCCGATGTTCACGCCGATCTTCGTCTGCTCCCGCATCACCGGCT
>LNFM01008339.1_pt1 | contig 15698 bp, 14 predicted proteins | sample 596031 | NCBI WGS metagenome assembly LNFM01 (sample SAMN04254537, study PRJNA301005) | activated carbon metagenome | isolation source: dual media filters at the Ann Arbor, Michigan drinking water treatment plant | place: USA: Ann Arbor | reverse complement strand
ATGGGGGCGTCCATCCGGCGGGGTTTGACCAGGGCTGGGCGCGCAATAACCGCGCCCGCTGCCCTTGTTCCGCCCGCAGCTCCTATCACTGGGGCACTTCACCTTACGCGCGCGGGTGGGCGCTCACAAGGCACCCCCTGGGGCCGCCGGGCCAAACTTCCCGGCCCGGGCGCCGGGTGATGCCCAAGCGCATGGCAGTGATGCTGGATTTTCGGGCGGAATTCGATACAATAGGTGCGTCGCGGTGGGGGTCGCGGCCGCATGCAGCGGTATGATCGTCGTATTTTCCTGGCGGGGCTGGCCGGGTTGGGGCTGGCGGGCGATGCACACGCCCAGGTTGCGCGATCGCGCGCGACGCTGCCGCTCATCGTCCTCGATCCCGGCCATGGCGGCGCCGATCCAGGCGCCATCGGCCCTGGCGGTACACAGGAAAAGCGCATCACCCTGCCCCTGGCGCTGGAGCTCAAGCGCGTGCTGGAATCGGCCGGCCGCTGCCGCGTTGCCCTCACCCGTTCGCGCGATGTCTTCGTCCCCCTCGCCCGCCGCGTGGATCTGGCGCGTGAGCGTGAGGCCGCGCTGCTGCTCTCCCTGCATGCCGATGCCATGCCGGCCGGCCAGCGCGGGCAGTTGCGCGGCGCCTCGGTCTATACCCTCTCCGAAACCGCGACCGATCCCCTGGCCGCCGCCCTGGCGCGGCGCGAGAACCTGGCCGACCGCGCCGGCGGGCTGCGCCTGCCCTCCGTCTCGCCGGAGGTGCAGCGAATCCTGCTCAGCCTGATGCGGCAGGAAACCCGCGCGGGCTCCGAGCGCCTGGCGCGCCTGGCCATCAACGCCCTGGATGGCGATGTGCCGCTGCTGGCCCAGCCGCTGCGGCGGGCGCAGTTCGTGGTGCTGAAGGCGCCGGACGTGCCTTCCGCCCTGGTGGAATGCGGCTTCCTCTCCAACCCGGCGGAAGAGGCACTGCTGCGCCGGCCCGAGCATCGCGCGCGCATCGCGACGGCGCTGGCCGAGGCGGTGCATGGCTTTCTGGGGCGGCGCGTCGCGGCCTAGTTGCGAGAGGGCTTTGCCCTCTCGCGCTCTCCCACCAAGAAACTCAGTTTCTTGGATCTTCGTTTGAAGCCGCGGGCTCAGCGCCGCGCCTTGAAGGCCGCGGCGAGCGTGCCGTCGTCCAATACATCCAGGGCGCCGCCCATGGGGACGCCCTGGGCGAGCCGGGTCACGGGAACCGCCAGGGGGTGCAGCCGGTCCGCCAGATAATGCGCCGTGCTGGCGCCCTCCACCGTGGCGGGCAGAGCGAGGATCACCTCGCGCACGCCAGGCTCGCCGGCGCGCTGCAGCAGAGGTGCGATGGAAAGCTCCTCCGGCCCCACGCCCGCCAGGGGTGAAAGCGTGCCGCCCAGCACGTGATAAAGCCCGTGATGCGCATGGGCGCGCTCCAGCGCCCACAACTCGCCCACGCCCTCCACGACGCAGATCAGCCCCTGGTCCCGCTGTTTGTCGGTGCAGATGTGGCAGGGGTCTGCGGCGTCGAGATTGCCGCAGATGGAACAGGGCTTCACCGCCTCGGCCGCGGCGCGGAGCGCATCGGCCAGCGGCAGCATCCGCGTCTCCGGCGCCATGAGCATCCGCAGCACCGCCCGCCGCGCGCTGCGCCGGCCGAGGCCGGGCAGCTTGGCGAGGAGCTGGATCAGATGTTCAACAGGATCATTCGGCCGCACAGAACCTCCGTCCCGAAGAGCGCCTTGCGTGCGGGCACAGCCCGCCTTCCGCCCCCCGGCACCCCGAAGCGGCTCCGCCGCGAGGGCAGAACCCTGCCCCCAGGATCAAGACGCAAGCCGGGGCCCCCGGAAAATCGCGCAGCGATTTTGTGGGGAGAGTCAGAAGGGGAGCTTGAGGCCGGCGGGCAGGTTCATGCCGGCGGTGGCCTTCTGCATTTCCTCCGCCATCATCGCCTCCACCTTCTGCTTGGCATCGGCATGGGCGGCGACGATGAGGTCTTCCAGCACCTCGCGATCCTCGGCGGTCATCAGCGAGGGGTCGATGGCAATTCGGCGCAGCTCGCCCTTGCCGGTCAGCTTCACCTTCACCATCCCGGCGCCGGCCTGGCCCTCGACCTCGGTGGATTCGAGCTTCGCCTGCATCTCCGCCATGCGGGTCTGCATCTGCTGGGCCTGCTTCAACATATTGCCGAGATTCTTCACTCAATCCTCCTCTGGGAAATCTAACCCCGCGGCTTCGGCCTCAGGCGGCGCGAATTCGGGGAAATCGGGTTCTTCGTCGATGGTGATGACGGGCTTCAGCCCATAGGCATCCACGCTGTCATCGCGCACGGCATCGAGCTGCGCGCCGGGAAAGGCGAGCAGGATGGCCTGCACGATGGGATGGCTTTGCGCCACGGCGCGGCGATCGGTCTCCGCCGTGCGGGACTGTTCGGCCAGTGTCGGCTCGCCCTCGGCATTGCTGAGCGCCACGGTCCAGCGGCTGCCGGTCTGCGCCTCCAGCAGCGCCTTGAGCTGCGCGCCGAGGTCGCGCGGGGCCTGCGGCCGCACGCGGATTTCCAGCTGGCCGGGCGCGACGCGCACCGGATGCACGTCATGCAGCAGATGCGCGTGCAGCAGCGCCTGGTTGGCGGCCGAGGCGATGGCCGCGATCTCGCGCCAGGCGCGGGGCTGTGGCAGAGGTGCCGGGGCGGGCGCCGCCACGGCCATGGCCGGCCCATTCGCCTGGGCGCGCATGCTCCCGCCGTGGCCGCCGCCACCGGAAGGCGAGGGCGCCCCACCGCCAGCCGAGACCGCGCCGCCCGCTTCCAGCCGCTTCAGGATATCGCCCGGCGTGGGTTGCTCGGCCACATGGGCGAGGCGGATCAGCACCATCTCGGCCGCGGCACGGCGATCCGGGGCGGCCATCACTTCCTCCAGCCCCTTCAGCAGCATCTGCCAGGCGCGGGTCAGCATCGGCACGGAGAGGCGCGCGGCGAGCGCCGCCCCGCGCACCCGCTCATTTTCCGGCAGGGCCGCATCCTCGCGCAGCGCCGGGATGGCGGCGAAGCGCGTCAGCATGTGGGTCTGCTCCAGCAGGTCCTGCATGATGGTCAGCGGCTCGGCGCCCCGCTCATGCCCCTCGGCCATGCGGGACAGGGCGAGCGGCAGGTCGGCATTCATCACCGCTTCCAGCACGTCGAAGACCAAAGCGCGATCGGCCAGGCCCAGCATGTCCCGCACCGATTCGGTGGTGACGACGCCGCTCTCGCCGGCCAGCGCGATGGCCTGGTCGAGCAGGGAGAGCCCGTCGCGCACCGAGCCATCCGCCGCGCGGGCCAGCATGGCCACGGCGCCGTCTTCCAGGCTCGCCTGCTCCTTGGCGGCGATGCCCTGGAAGTGGGCGCGCAGCCGCTCCTCCGGGACGCGCTTCAGCGAGAAGGTCTGGCAGCGGCTGCGGATGGTGATGGGCACCTTCCGGAGTTCGGTGGTGGCCAGGATGAAGGTGATGTTGGGCGGCGGCTCCTCCAGCGACTTGAGCAGGGCGTTGAAGGCCTGCTCCGTCAGCATGTGGACCTCGTCCAGGATGAAGACCTTCTGGCGCCCCTGGGCCGGGCGGAAGCGCAGCGCCTCGCGCAGTTCGCGCACGTCATCAATGCCGCGGTTGGAGGCAGCGTCCATCTCCACCACGTCCGGGTGGCGGTCGGCCAGGATGGCGACGCATTCGGGGCACACGCCGCAGGGGTCGGCGGTGGGGCCGCCTTTCCCATCCACGCCGACGCAGTTCAGCGCGCGGGCGATGATGCGGGCGGTGGTGGTCTTGCCCACGCCGCGCACGCCGGTCAGCAGGAAGGCATGGTGCACCCGGCCGCGCGCGAAGGCGTTGCGCAGCGTGCGGATCAGCGCCTCCTGCCCGATCAGGTCGTCCAGCACCTGCGGGCGGTATTTCCGCGCCAGCACGCGATAGGGCGTGGGCTTGGCGGCGGGCGGCGGAATGACGGGGGCGGGTGCAACCGCCACCGGCGCGGCCGCGGGCGGCGGATCCTCGAAGCCGAAGAGGCCGGGCCCCTCGGGCGGCGGCGGTTCGGGCAGGCCCTCCTCGGGGCTGGGGTCGCCGTAGAGATCGCTGGGCATCATCCAACCGGGGTGCGAGAGGGGGTGGAAGGCCGGCAGCGACCCGAGCGAGAACCCGTTACGGCTGCTTCCTTCCGGACCTGACCGGGTTGGCGAGGAGCCCGTCCGCACCGACCTTCCACCGCTGCATATAGCACGCGCGGCGCCGGTTGCATCCCGGGGGGCGTAACCTTTGCGCGCGGTGGCGCGTAGCTGGGGCAAATCCTCGCGAAAGGCCCCGCCATGCTGCCCCGCCGTTCCCTCCTTGGCCTGGTTCTCCTGGCCCCTGCCCCCGCCCTGGCCCGCAGCTTTGCCGAGCGCGGCGTGGCGCTGCGCGGCACGGATGTGGTGGCCTATTTCACCGAGGGCCGCGTGGTGCGCGGCCGGGCCGAGCACGCGGCCGAATGGGACGGGGTGCGCTGGCTCTTCGCCAGCGAGGCGCACCGCGCCCGCTTCGTCGCGGATCCGGCGGCCCATGCCCCGGCCTATGGCGGCTTCTGCGCCTGGGCCGTCTCCCAGGGCTATACCGCGCCGACCGACCCGGCCGCCTGGCGAATCGTCGATGGGCGGCTCTTCCTCAACTACGACCAGAACATCAAGCGCCGCTGGGAGCGGGACATCCCGGGCTTCATCGCGCGGGGCGATGCGAATTGGCCCCGCCTGAGCCAAGGCTGACGCCAGGGGGCAACCGGAGCGCCGCAGCGCCGTTCAGCCCCCATGGAACCCAAAGAGCCGAACCACACCATGACCGCCACCGAGGCCCGCAGCGGCCAAAAGACGGGCATGGTCCGCCGGGTCCTGGGGATCAGCCTCGTGCTGGTGGTTGTCGGCTTTCTCGTTGCCTGGTTCGCGACCCGAATCTGAGGCTTCAGCCTGGCAACGGCTTCAGCGCGACGATCGACAGCACGCGTCGGGTCGAACCGCCTGTGCCCCTTCTGGGATTTCCGCCCGCGCGCTTCCGCGTTAGGGTCGCCCCATGCTCATGATCCCCGCCAGCCGCGCCAATGTGTACACCGGCAGCCCGCTCGACCGCTGCTCCGGCAGCCGTGACAACGAGGCCTTCGTGGCCGATGCCCTCGCGAATGAGGCGGCGCTCTTCGTCCCCGTCTGGCGCAGTCGCAGCCTGATGCGCGGCGCGGAGCAGGGCGCGCCCGAGGCCGTGATGCTCAGTCGCGCCGGCGCGGAGGCGGTGCGCATGGCCGGTGGCCCCTGGGCCTTCCTGGGCGTCTGGGCGCAGCGCCCGGTCTTCGCCGTGGATTGCTCCGCCACCGATGATCCCCTTCCCCTCCTGCCGCCCGAGATGGGCAGTTTTTCCGACCTCCGCGGCGTCGCCGGCCTCCTGCCGGAGGGTGAGGCGAGCGTGCTGGCCCATGCCCGCGGCCTCATGCATTGGCGCGTGAAGCACCGCTTCTGCGGCGTCTGCGGCACGGCGACCGAGCCCCGCAGCGCCGGCAATGCCACCGCCTGCCCCGGCTGCGGCGCGCAGCATTTCCCCCGCACCGACCCGGCCGTGATCATGCTGGTGGTGCGCGGCGATTCCTGCCTGCTCGGCCATTCGCACCGCTTTCCCAATGTGACGATGTATTCGACGCTGGCCGGCTTCGTGGAGCCCGGCGAAAGCTTCGAGGAGGCCGTCCGCCGCGAGGTGATGGAGGAGGCCGGAATCGCCGTCGGCCAGGTCTCCTATCATTCCTCGCAGCCCTGGCCCTTCCCCGCCTCCATCATGATCGGCTTCCACGCGGAGGGGCTGACCGAGGCGATCACCATCGACCCCGAGGAGCTGAAGGATGCGCGCTGGTTCACCAAGAGCGAGTTGGTGCACCATCAGGAGCTCGGCTTCTCCTTGCCGCGCGCCGATTCCATCGCGCGGCGCCTGATCGAGGATTGGCTGGCGGCATGAGATTCCTTCCCCTCCTGGCCTTTGCCCTGCTCGCCGGCTGCCAAGGGCTGGAACCCCTGGTGGCGCCCCCGGTGATGGACAATGCCGAGTGCCGCGCCGAGGCGACCCGCGCCCCGGAACGCAACGCCGCGCGCCAGTCCAATTTCGAGAATCAGACCCAGGTGCGCCGCCTGCTCACGGAGGAGCGTGAGGCGGAGCGCCGGCTCTATGAGGCCTGCCTGCGCCGCCTGGGCCTGCCCACGCCGGGCGGCGTGGAACCGATCCGCCGGACCTGGTAGCCGAAGCGGCCCCGGCCATGGCATGATCCTCCGGCGCGGGCGTGCCGGAATGGTAGACGGAAGGGTCTTAAAAACCCTCGGCCGCAAGCCGTGCGGGTTCGAGTCCCGCCGCCCGCAAACCGCTGGCGCGCCGCGCCTGACTACTCCGCCACCCACCCCGGCCGCAGCGTGATTTCCGCGCGCTCGCAAATGTTGATGTTGCGCGCCTCCTCCGCATTGCCATTGTCGAAGACCACGCGCAGATCCGCCTCGCAGCCGCTGTCGGTGCCGATCTCCCGCCGCTGGCCGGGGGCCAGGGGCTGCGGGCCCAGCAGGTTCTCGCCCCAATCCGCCTCCTGCACCGAGGAGAGATAGACCTCCCGCACGGGGCGGGCATGCGCCTGCACCAGCGTCAGGCGCCGGGCCGCAGCAAAGACGATCTCCTGCCCGCCGCAGATCTCCACCTCGGCGCGTTCCTCGGCGCGGTTGTCGGCGAAGACGGCGCGCATGCGCACGCGGCAGGCCGGGTTGCGCAGGCGCAGCAGGAAGCTCTGGCCGGGATTGAGCACCGTGGCCCCCAGCCGGTCCGCGCCCCATTCGCCGGGGCCGGCCACGGCATAGAGCTCCCGCAGGACGCGGCGGCTGCGATTGGCGACCGTTACCTCCCGCAGCGGCACGCTGGCATCGCCGAAGCTGATCCGCGGCGTGGTGCAGAGGTTCACATTCTGCCGCTGCTCGGCCGTCCCGCCGCGGAAGATGGCGCGCACCTCGAACTCGCATTGCGCCTCGCCGCGCAGGCGCAGGGTGAAACTGTCACTCCCCGGCACGGTCGCGGCGCCCAGGCGGTCCGGCCCCACCACGCCGGGACGGGAGAGGAAGAGCTGCATCAGCTCGGCATCGGTGTTGTTCACCACCTCGACGCTGCGGGTGTTGCGGTCATCCAGCACCAGCTCGCGCGCCGTGCAGGCATTGGCGATGGCCCGGGATTCCACGCTGCCATCCTCGAAGACGGCGCGCATTTCCATCGCGCAGGGGCCAGGGCCCAGGCGCAGCGGGAAGGCGGCGCCGGGGCGCACCACATCGGCGCCCAGCCGGTCCGGCCCCTGCTCCCGCGCGGGCGGGTTCCAGAGGTAGAGCTCACGCAGCACGCTCTGCGAATTGTTCCGCAGGATCAGGTTGCGCTCGGACCCCACGCCGGGCGTGGGCGCTGGTGCCGGGGGCTTGGCCGGCTGGGACCAGGCGGGGCCGGCCATCAGCAGCAGAAGGAGAAGCGTGCGGCGCATGCGGAACCTCGGGCGATGGGCAGGACGGGCGGCGGCGGCCCTCATGGCGGGGGCGGCAGCAGGATGATGCGGGCCCCGGCGCGGCGGTCCACGCCCTGGCGCTCGCGCGCGGTGGTGAAGCCGCGGGTGCGTGCCTCGGCCCGGATGCGGTCGCGCTCAATGCCGAGTTGCGAGAGCTCCAGCGCCACGGCCCGCGCACGGCGGGCGGCGAGGCGGCTCGCGGTCTGGGCACCGCCCTCGGGCGAGGCGGCGAAGCCAAGGACGCAGATGTTGCGGTCCAGCATCTGTCTCGCCTCCTCCACCAGGGGGGTGAAGCGGGCGATGGAATCGGGCGTCAGCCGGTCGGCGCCGCGGGCGAACTCCACCGAGACCGCAGAATCTTCCAGCCGCTCGGTGCCGACGCAGGAGAAGTCGCGCGGCTGTGCCGCGGCGGGGCTGGCCAGCAGCAGGAGGACCGCAAGGGCGCGGATCACGTGGCGACCAGCAGCGCGGCCTCGCGCAGCCTGGCCAGCAGCGCGGGCGCATCGGCGGCCGGGTGAGCGCGCTTCAGCTCCGCCTCGGTGATGTCGGGGCGGGCGAGCAGCCATTGTGCCGCCTCGGCCTCGACGGGCGAGAGCGGCAGCGTGCCGCCGGCGGTCTTCAGCACCCATTCACTGCCGCGCCGCACCGGCCTGGCGCCACCGGCGACCACGCGGAAGCTGGCCGAATCAGCCCCCTCCTCGGCGGCGGCAGGGGCGGCCATGCCGCGCCAGGCCAGCAGGTCATGGCCGCCGCGATGGAAGCGGAAATCGGCGACGTATTTCTCCAGCACCGCCATCACCTTGGGGTCCTTGGCGAGTTCGGCGATGCGCGCACCCAATTGCCCGGCACGCTGCGTCAATGCGAATTTGGCGGCGGCGCTGCCATCCTGGCGCGGCAGGGGCTGGCGGAAGCTGGTTTCGTAGAGCACCCGCTCCATCAGGATGTTCATCACATCCATGCCGTTCGGCGCATGCGCGCCATAGGCGACATGCACGCTGGCCGGCGCCTCGGCCAGCGCATCATGGTACCAGCCGCGCGGCAGGTAGAGCAGGTCGCCGGGCTTCATCAGGATCTTGGCGCGCAGCTTGCCCTTGTGCTGTTCGTGATGCGCCTGGTCCTGGCTGCGCCAGAGCGGGTGGCTGATCGGCCATTCCGCGCGGCCTTCCCAGATGTTCCAGTATTTCTCCCCCTCGACCTGCACGGCCCAGACATCATGCGTGTCGTAATGGGCGGGGAAGGCCTTGTGGCTCTGCCAGGAGATGTAGACGTTGGCCTGCGCCTTCCCCAGGCCCGCGCCCTCGATCGCGTGGGAGACGGAGGCGAGGCCTGGCGTCAGGCTGTCCACATCATTCATCACGATGCTGGCGCCCTTCTGCACCCATTCGCGCACGCGCTCGGTCACGGGCTGCATCAGCTGGCCCGGCGCATCCCGCCCCGTCGCCGTGGTGCAATATTGCTCGGCCGGGATGGGCTTCCCGTCCAGCACGAGCTGGAGCGACTGGCTGGTCCAGGCATGCGTCATGTCGAGCAGCCGGTTGATCTGCCGCCAGGAAAAGACGGCGGCGAATTTCGCCGGGTCACCCTTCAGGTGCAGGGGCAGCTTGTCATGATATTCGGCGAAGAACTGCTCGACCGGCATGGGCGCGAGCAGCTGGGCGAGCGTCATTGTCATAGCCCCGAACCTAGCCCAGCTCGAAGGCGCACGCCACGCTTGCGGTGAGGCTCCGGAAAGCCGGAGACTGCCAGAAATACGGAGGACGCCATGCCCGAAGCCCCGATGCCCGCCGACCCCGTCCGCGAGGAGGTGCTGCGCGCCGCTTCCGAGGGGCTGAGCCCCATGGCGGCCAGGCTGCTGCCGGCGCTGACCGCCGCCCTGCCCGTCACCGAGCTGGCCGCCCGGCCGCCGGAGACCCTGCGCGAGGCCGCCGCCTCGCTGGCCGCCCTGGCCGCCCAGCGCGAGCCGGGCGAGGTGAAGCTGCGCCTCTCGCCCCCCGCCTCCGGCCGGGGTGCCCATGGCGTGGCCGAGATCATCGCCGATGACATGCCCTTCCTGGTGGATTCGGTGCTGGCGGCGCTGACCCGCCAGGGCCGCGTCGTGCGGGAATTCCTGCACCCCGTGCTGGCGGTGACGCGCGATGCCTCGGGCGCCCTGACGGCCCTGGGCGAGGGCGAGCGGCGCGAGAGCCTGATGCGCGTGACCATCGGCGCCAGCGCCGGGCACCTGCTGCCCGGCATGCAGCCCGGCGGCTGGCCGGAGGTGGAGGCCGCCCTGCGCCGCGCCCTGCATGATGTCGGCGTCGCCGTGCGGGACTTCCCTGCGATGATGGCGCTGCTGAACCAGGCCGATGCCGAGATCGGCGGCGATCCCGAGGCGGGCGAATTCCTGGCCTGGCTGCGGGAGGACAATTTCGTCCTGCTCGGCCACCGGCATTTGGTGCTGGAGGGCGAGGGGGCGATGGCCCTGCCGGCCGAGAATCTCGGCCTCCTCGCCAACCCCGCCTTGCCGGTCTTCGACGCGCTGGCGGGGCTGCCGGCGCTCAGCGAACGCGCCCGCGCCGCCTTCGTCGAACCGCCGGCCATCACGGTCGCCAAGGCCAATATGCGCAGCACCGTCCATCGGCCGCAGCATGCCGATGTGATCGCGACGCGCATCCTGGACGGGACAGGGCGCGTGACGGGCGTGCGGCTCTTCCTCGGCCTCTTCGCGGCGGCGGCCTATAACCGCAACCCGCGTTCCATCCCGCTGCTGCGGGGCAAGGTGGAGCGCATCCTCGCCACCGCCGGCGTCTCGCCCTTCAGCCATGATGGGCGGGCGCTGCGCAACATCCTCGACACCTGGCCGCGCGACGAGTTGTTCCAGGCCAGCGAGGGTGAAATCCTGGCGGGTGCGCGCATCGCGCTCGACCTCTCCATCCGCCCCCGCCCGGCGCTGTTCTTCCGGCCCGATCCCTTCGGGCGTTTCGTCTCGGTCATCGCCTGGCTGCCGCGGGAGGGCTTCGACACGCGGCTGCGCTCGCGCGTGGGCGAGCTGCTGGCCCGGGCGCATGGCGGCCGGCTTTCCGCCTTCTACATCGCGCTGGGCGATGCGCCGCTGGCCCGCGTGCACTACATCATCGGCACTGATCCCGCCCATGCCGTGGCGCCCGACCATGCCGCGCTGGAAGCCGCCGTGGCCCAGGCCGCGCGCAGCTTCGGCGACAGGCTCGCCGATGTGCTGGTGGAGGAGCGCGGCGAGGCCGCAGCCAGCGCCGCGCTCACGCTTTGGCGCGATGCCTTCCCCCCCGCCTACCGCGAGACGGAGACGCCCGGCCAGGCCGTGGCCGACCTCACCTTGGCCGAGGAAGCGCTGGCCAGCGGCCGGATCGAAGCCGCGGTGCAGCAACCGCCCGGCTGCCCGCCGGAGCGCATCCTGCTGCGCCTGGCCGTGCCCGGCCATGCCCTGGCCCTGGCCGATGCCCTGCCGATCTTCGAGAGCCTCGACCTGCGCGCCATCGAGGAGGTGCCGCATCGCCTGACGCCGCAGGATGCGGCGCCGGTCTCGCTGCATGTCTTCAAGCTGGATGCGGGCACGCCCTTCCGCGCCGAACGGGCCGCCGCCCTGCTGGCCGGCCTGGAGGCCCTGCTGGCCGGGGAGGTGGAGGCGGATGGCTTCAATCGCCTCGTGCTGCGCGCCGGCCTCGACTGGCGGGAATGCTGGCAGCTGCGCGCCATGTACCGCTGGCTGAAGCAGGTGGGCTTCCCCTTCGCGCAGGAAAGCGTCTCGACCGCGCTCGCCGCCCAGCCGGAGGCGGCGAAGCTGCTGATGGACCTTTTCCACGCCCGCTTCCGCCCGGACGGCACGGGCGATGCAGCGGCGCTGGAGGCGGGCTGGACAGCGTTGCTGGATCAAGTGGCGGACCCCGATGCCGACCGAATCCTGCAACGGCTGCGCCGCCTGCTGGATGCGATGCTCCGCACCAATTTCTACCAGTCCAAGACCTACCTCGCCTTCAAGCTCGACTCCGCCCTGGCGGGCGAGATGCCCAACCCCCGCCCCTGGCGCGAGATCTTCGTCCACAGCGCGGCCATGGAAGGCTGCCACCTGCGCGCCGGCCCCGTGGCGCGCGGCGGCATCCGCTGGTCCGACCGGCGCGAGGATTTCCGCACCGAGATCCTGGGGCTGATGAAGGCGCAGCGCCTGAAGAACGTCGTCATCGTGCCGACCGGCGCCAAGGGCGGCTTCGTCCTCAAGGGCGTGATCCCGACCGATCGCGAAGGCTTCCAGGCCACCGGCATCGCCGCCTATCGCACGCTGGTGCGCGGCATGCTGGACCTGACGGACAACCTGCATGGCACCGCCGTGATCACCGCGCCGGGCATCCGGCGCCGCGATGGCGATGACCCCTATATCGTCGCCGCGGCCGACAAGGGCACAGCCACGTTCAGCGACATCGCCAACGGTCTCTCCGCGGAATACGGCTTCTGGCTGGGCGATGCCTTCGCCTCCGGCGGCTCGGCCGGCTATGACCACAAGATCATGGGCATCACGGCCCGCGGCGCCTGGGTGATGATCGAGCGGCATTTCGTGGAGACGCTGGGCCGCTCCATCCATGACGCGCCCTTCACGGTGGCCGGCGTGGGCGACATGTCCGGCGATGTCTTCGGCAATGGGCTGCTGATCTCGAAGCGGGCGAAGCTCGTCGCCGCCTTCGACCACCGGCACATCTTCCTCGATCCCGATCCGGACCTGGCGCTGAGCCATGCCGAGCGCGCGCGGCTCTTCGCCCTGCCGCGCTCCTCCTGGGCGGATTACGATGCTTCGCTGATCTCGGCCGGCGGCGGCGTCTTTGCGCGCAACCTGAAGATCGTTCCGCTGAGCCCGCAGGCGCGCGCGCTGCTCGGCATCGAGGCCGAACGCGCGGAGCCTGCGGCCATCCTGCAGGCCATCCTGAAGCTCGACACGGACCTGCTCTATTTCGGCGGCATCGGCACCTATGTGAAAGCCAGCACCGAGACCCAGGCCGAGGCGGGCGACCGCGCCAATGACGCCATCCGCGTGGATGGCCGGGACATCCGCGCCCGCGTTGTCGGTGAAGGCGCCAATCTCGGCGTGACACAGGCGGGTCGCATCGAGATCGCCCGCGCCGGCGCGCGCATCAACACCGATGCGCTGGACAATTCCGCCGGCGTCAGCACCTCCGACCATGAGGTGAACATCAAGATCCTGCTGGCCGATGCCGAAGCCTCGGGCGTCATGACGCGCCGGCAGCGCGACGAACTCCTGGTCAGCATGACCGACGAGGTGGCGGCGCTGGTGCTGCGCGACAATCACCTGCAATCCGTCGCCGTCACGCTGGAGACCCGCACGGGTGCCGCCGCCCTGCCCGCCCAGGCCGCGCTGATGGCGCGGCTGGAGGCGGAGGGCCTGCTGGATCGTGCCCAGGCGGGCCTGCCCGATGCCGCCACCATGGCCGCCCGTGCCAAATCCGGCGATGCGCTGACCCGGCCAGAGGTCGTCGCCCTGCTGCCCTTCGCAAAACTCTGGCTGGGCGAGGTGATCTCGGCCAGCACGCTGCCGGATGATCCGGTCTTCGCGCCGCTGCTCATCGATTATTTCCCGACGGCACTGCGGGAAGAGGGCTTCGCCGCCTTCATCGCCCGGCACCGGCTGCGGCGGGATCTCGTCGCCACCGCGCTCGCCAATAGGGTGTTGAACCGGCTGGGCTGCGCGGGCCTCGCACGCCTCGTCGCCGGCGCCGGGCCGGCCGAGGTGGTCGCGGCCTGCTGGCTCGCCGCCGAGCTCTTCGGGCTGGAGGCCCGGTTCGAGGAGGCCGAGGCCGCGGCACCCGAGCCGCGCCTCGCCGCCCAGGGCGTGCTGCGCGACTTGCTGGAGGCGGCGGCGGTGGAGCTGCTGCTGCCGGCGGGCATCGGCCTCGCCACCGCCATGGCAAGCCTGGGCAGCGGCATCGCCGGGCTGGTCGAGGCCGAGATGGCCGCGCAAGGGCCTGGCCTGGCCGGCTTCATCGCCGCCGCGCCGCGCCTGGCCGCGGCCCCTTCCATCGTGCGCCTGGCCAGCGAGACCGGCGCCACCCCCGCCGATGCGGCCCATGCCTGGGGCGAGGTGGGGGTGGCCTATCAGCTCGATGCCCTCGCCGCCGCCGCGCGCCGCATGCCGGCCGCGGGGGCCTATGGCGACCGCGCCCGGGCCGCGCTGCTGGCGGATCTGCGCGCCACGCAGTCCCGCCTCGCCGCGCGGCGGCTGGCAGGCGGGGCGGAAAACCTGCCCGAGACGCTGCGCCCGGTGCTGGTGGATGCGGCGATGCAAGGCGACCTTGCGGCGGTGACGGTGGCGGTGCGGGCGCTGGCGGGGATTTGACCCTTCCCCCCGCCGGCCGCTGCTGTAGCCTTCGCGCATGACACGTCGCGAATGGGCTTGGGCCAGCTATGATTGGGCGAACAGCGCCTTCCCGACGGTGGTCTCGACCTTCGTCATCGCCGCGTACTTCACCCGGGGCATCGCGCCGGACCCCGTCTCCGGCCAGGTGATGTGGGGCTGGATGCAGGCGCTCGTGGGCCTCGCCATCGGCCTGCTTTCGCCACTGCTGGGCGCCATCGCCGATGCGGGCGGGCGGCGCCGGCTGATGCTGTTGATCTGCACGTTGCTGACCGCCCTCTTCACCGCCGGCATCTGGTTTGCCCTGCCCGAGCCCGGCTACGCCGCCTGGGCACTGCTTTGCGTGGCGCTCGGCACGCTCTGCTTCGAGCTCGGCACCGTCTTCTACAATGCGATGCTGCCGGGGGCGACGACGCGGGAGCGGCTGGGCCGCGTCTCCGGCATCGGCTGGGCGATGGGCTATGCGGGCGGGCTGGCCTGCCTCGTGCTCTGCCTGGCGCTGCTGGTGCAGCCCAACCCCTCGCCCTTCGGGCTGGATCGCGGCGCGGCGGAGCATGTGCGCGCCACCGCCCTGCTGGTGGCGGCCTGGCTGCTGCTCTTCGCCTGGCCCGTGCTGGTCTTCCTGCCGGAGAGAAACGCACAGCCGCGTCCCTGGGGCGTGGCGGCCACGGCCGGGATCGCCGAATTGCTGCGCCTGCTGCGCGGCCTGCACCGGCAACCCATCATCGCGCGCTTCCTGCTGGCGCGGCTCTTCTACACGGATGGCCTCAACGTGCTCTTTGCCTTCGGCGCGATCTACGCGGCGGGGGTCTTCGGCATGGAGGTGGATGAGATCCTGCTCTTCGGCATCGCGCTGAGCGTAATGGGCGGAATCGGCGCCCTGGCCGGGGGCTGGGTCGAGGAATGGCTGGGCGCACGCCGGACCATCCTTTTGGCCCTGCTGGCCTTGATGGCCCTGGGAAGCAGCCTGTTGCTGGTCGGCAGCAAGGAGGCCTTCTGGGTCCTGGGCGTCACCCTCGGCCTGTTCTTCGGACCGGCCCAGGCCGCCAGCCGCAGCCTGATGGCGCAATTGGCGCCGCCAGCCGAAATCGCGTCCTATTTCGGCCTGTTCGCGCTTTCCGGGCGGGCCACGAGTTTTCTCGGGCCCGCGGCGCTGGCGCTGGTCACGGCCGCGACGGACAGCCAGCGCGCCGGCATGGCCGTGGTGATCGTGCTGCTGGGCGCCGGCGCCGCCATCCTGATGACCCTGCCACGGCAGGCGGAGTGAAAGGCGGCCCCCCCCGCCTTCGTGCGGGTCCCCGGCCTCGCTACCCCACCCCGAACATCGCCAGCACGGCGCCGATCGCCAGCATCTGCACCAAATTCGCAACGACCGAGAGCCTGTGCATCCGGTCGAATTCCCGCTTCGCCGCCGCATCCCCGGCCTGGGCGAGGTCCGAGGCGCGGTTGATGCGGACCATCAGCACCTGGCGCAGCCAGAAGGTGAGGCCGGCCGAAGCCGCCATGATGCCGGCGGCCTCCTTCGCCAGCGGAAACAGCGCGACCGCGGCGGCGGCCGAGCAGGCCAGCACCCAGAGATAGTAATGTGGAAAGAGGGCGCGGATGAAACGCCCCGCATGCTCGAAGGGCAGCCGCGTGAAGACCAGCGGCGCCACCACGGCGGCGAAGAACACCATGCCGCCAAAGGCGAGCGACAGGGAGAAGAGCGCGATCAGCGCGAGCGTGGTTTCCATGGGCGCCAACTGGGGTGGTTCTTCAAAAGAAAAAGGGCGC
>LNFM01012136.1_pt1 | contig 15701 bp, 16 predicted proteins | sample 596031 | NCBI WGS metagenome assembly LNFM01 (sample SAMN04254537, study PRJNA301005) | activated carbon metagenome | isolation source: dual media filters at the Ann Arbor, Michigan drinking water treatment plant | place: USA: Ann Arbor | reverse complement strand
CGGCGTACCGGCTCTATGCGCTGCCGGGCACCACGCCGCCCAAGCCCGGACTCGCACGCGCCGCGAACGGTGCGGCGATCGAGGTCGAGGTCTATGATGTGCCGGCGGCGGCGCTCGGCGGATTCCTCGCCGGCATCCCGCAGCCGCTGGGACTGGGGCGCATCGAACTGCAGGACGGTTCCTGGGTCACCGGTTTCATCTGCGAACCCGCGGCGCTGCAGGAGGCCGAGGACATCACCGCGTACGGCGGCTGGCGCAACTATGTCGCCGCCGGCACCCGCAAGAAGAGCGCATGACCATGGCGAAAGTCGTTGACATCAGCAAGGACGCCGGCAGCCTGGCCGACAAGGCCTATGCCGTGATCAAGAAACGGATTTTCGAGTTCGACCTGATGCCGGGCGACCGGCTGTCGGAATCCGAACTGGCGGAGCAGGCGCGGGTCAGCCGCACGCCGCTGCGGCAGGCGCTGCAGCGGCTGCAGCATGAAGGTTTTGTCGAGGCGATGCCGAAAGTGGGCTGGCTGATCCCGCCGCTCAGTTTCGACAAGTTCGACGAACTCTATGACTTCCGTGTGCTGATTGAATGTTTTGCCGTGCGCGGCCTTTGCAAGTCCGCAGCTGATCGTCCGGAGCTGCAGGCCCTGGCGGAGGTCTGGCAGGTGCCGGTGAAGGCGCGGCTGCAGGACCCGGTGCGGGTCGGCGAACTCGACGAGGAATTCCACCGCCGCATCGTCGATTCAACCGCCAACCGCGAGATGCAGCGCACCTACCGCGAAATCACCGAACGCATGCGCATCATCCGCCGCCTCGACTTCATCAAGCCCGACCGCGTCACCGCGACCTATGATGAACACGCGAAGATCATCAGCGCGATCCAGAAACGCCGCGCCGACGAAGCGCAGCGCCTGCTGCGCGCCCACATCGAGCAGAGCAAGCTCGAAGTGCGCAAGATCACCCTCGACATGTTGTACCAGGCGCGCAACCGCAGCCGCGCCGCGCGCGAGGAGTGATTGTTAAAAAATATCAATAAAAACAAATACTTATATAACATCCCTGTGATTCAAGCCGGTGCCGGCGGCGACACCGCCGACTGACCGGTGCCTGCTGGCGCGGCTTTTGCAATGACTCCGGCGGCAACATGGGACATGCGCAGAATTTGCGCGGCTCCGGGTTGCCGCATGTGCTGCGCGCAGCAGCGCGGCGTGATCCCGTCCAGATGCTGGCCGCCGCCCTGATGCCGCGCGTACGCGTGATAACATCAATCGCCTTCTTCAAGGACACTCCCATGAAAAATCTGCTCGTCACCGGCTGCGCCATTGCCTCGCTCGCGATCAGCGGTATTGTTGCCGCACAGGACAAGGCCGCAGCGGCCTATCCGAACAAACCCATCCGCATGATCGTGCCTTTTGCACCCGGCGGCGGCCTCGACATCACCACGCGGCTGATTGGCCAGAAACTGACCGAGAAGTGGGGGCAGAACGTGGTGGTCGACACCCGTCCCGGCGCGGCGACCATTGTCGGCACCGAAATCGCCTCGAAGGCGGTGGCCGACGGCTACACGCTGCTGATGATCACCACCACCTTCGCGATCAATCCCAGCCTTTATGCCAAGCTGCCCTACGATCCGCTGAAGGATTTCACGCCGGTCAGCCAGCTCAATTACCAGCCCAACATCCTTGTCGTCAGCGCGTCCGCGCCGGCGGCTTCGGTGAAAGACCTGATCGCGCTGGCGAAATCGAAACCGGGTGAACTGACCTTCGCCACGCCGGGTGCCGGCTCCGCACCGCACCTGTCGGCGGAACTGTTCCAGCGCACCGCCGGCATCCAGATGATCCATGTGCCGTACAAGGGCATCCCGCCGGCGATCACCGACGTCATCGGCGGCCGCGTGACGATGCTGTTCACCACCACCATCTCCGCCGCGCCGCACATCAAGACCGGCAAGGTCAAGGGCCTTGCGCTGACCAGCGCCAAACGCCTCGACAGCATGCCCGGCGTGCCGACCATCGGCGAAACGCTGAAGGGTTACCAGGCCGAAGCCTTCCAGGGCATGATCGCGCCCGCCGGTGTGCCGCGCGCCATTGTCGAAAAACTCGGCAGGGAAGTCGCCGCAATCGTCCAGTCGCCGGAAATCGGCAAGACCTTCGAGGCCTCGGGCGCCGTCGCCGTCGGCAGCACCCCCGCGCAATTCGCCGCCTTCCTGAAAAACGAAACTGCGAAGTGGGGCAAGGTCATCAAGGAAGCCGGCATCAAGCTGGAATAGCCTTAACCGCTCACCATTCACCAGTTACCCATCACCATTCACCCATAAAGGAAACCCCATGCCGTTCGCCCAACTCTACGTCGCCGAAGGCCGCACCCCGGAACAGAAAAAAGTCCTGATCGAAAAAGTCACCCAGGCCTTCGTCGAGGCCGTCGGCGTCAAGCCGGAATCGGTTTGGATCACCGTGCAGGACATCCCCAAACATGCCTGGGGTGTCGGCGGCAAGACCCTTGCCGACCGCGGCTAGTCATTCCAGTGCGCAACGAACAATGATGTTTCCCTCTCCCCGCCGCTTGGTGGGGAGAGGGGTAGGGTGAGGGGCATAGCCTCTCTTTTTGTTGCGCGCCTTGTTCCAGTTCAGGAGTCACCACCATGGCTGAAAAAAAACGCGCAGTAAAAATGGCCGTCCCGGCGGCGAGCCTGCGGCCGACGATGGTCGGGCGCAACCACGCCGCGTCTGCCGGCCATTACCTCGCGACACTCGCCGCGATGCGCGTGCTCGACCGCGGCGGCAATGCGGTCGATGCCGGTGTCACCGCCTCGATGGCGCTCTCCGTGCTGCAGCCGGACATGGTCAGCTTCGCCTGTGTCGCGCCGACGCTGATCTACATGAAGGAGCTCGACAAGGTGATCAGCCTTGCCGGGCTCGGCTACTGGCCGAAAAGCACCGATGTCGCGAAGCTGATCGCCGCCGGCAACGGCAAGGCGGTGCCGGAAAACCTGCTGCGCACGGTGATCCCGGCCGCGCCGGCAACCTACATCGCCGCGCTGCGCCGCTACGGCACGATTTCCTTCGAGGAGGCCGCGACGCCCGCGATGGAACTGGCGAAAAACGGCTTTGCCGTCTACCCGCTGCTGGCGAGCAACATTGAATACCTCGAGAACAGTTTCAAACGCTGGCCCGACAACGAACGCATATTCCTGCCGAAAGGCCGCGCGCCGAAAGTCGGCGAACTGTTCCTGCAGGAAGACCTCGCAAAAACCATAGCCCGCCTGATCCAGGCCGAACGCGACTGCAAGGGCGACCGCGACAAAAAACTCGCCGCGGTGCACGACTATTTCTACCGCGGCCCGATCGCGCGCGAGATTTCCGATTACCACGCCGCCCATGGCGGCTTCATGACCTTCGAGGACCTCGCCGGCTTCGAAGTGCCGGTGGAGGACAGCATCAAGGTCGACTACCGCGGCTACACCGTGCACGCCTGCGACGTCTGGTGCCAGGGCATCGTGCTGCTGGAGTCGCTGAAGATCCTCGAGGGTTATGATTTGAAGGCGCTGAAACACAACTCGCCGGATTACGCGCACCTGATCGCCGCGGCGCTGAACCTGTCCTTCGCCGACCGCGAGGCTTATGTCGGTGATCCGAAATTCGTCAAGGTGCCGCGCGATGCGATGATTTCCGAAGCCTATGCCAAACGCCAGCGTGCGCGCATCGACATGCAGAAGGCCTTCGAGCGCCTGCCTGATCCGGGTGACCCCGCCGGCGCGCTGGCTTCGCCGCACGGCCTGTCGCGCCTGTCGCAGGACACCATCTACAACTGCGTTGTTGACCGCTGGGGCAACGCCTATTCGGCAACCACTTCCGACAACGCCAGTGAAACGCCGATCATCCCCGGCACCGGGCTCGCGATTTCCTCGCGCGGCTGCCAGTCGCGCCTCGAACCCGGCCATCCCTCCGAAGTGAAGCCGGGCAAACGCCCGCGGCTGACGCCGAATCCGGCGATGGCCTTCAAGGACGGCAAACTGTTCATGACTTTCGGCACCCCCGGCGGCGACCAGCAGTCGCAGGGCATGCTGCAGGTTTTCCTCAATGTCGTCGAACACGGCATGACCATGCAGCAGGCGGTGGAAGCGCCGCGCATCTCCTCGCAGAGTTTCCCCAATTCCTTCGCGCCGCATGCCTACTACCCGGGCCGGCTCAATGTCGAGGAAGACCTCGGGCCGGAAGTCATCGAAGAATTGCGTCGCCGCGGCCACGACGTCGAAGTCTGGCCGCGTTTCCCCGCGGCGAATGCCGCGGTCTGCGCCACGCCGGCGCCGATCCGCGGCGCGAGGGGTACGCGCTGGCCTGGTAGGCACAGCTTGTGCTGCCTTGCGGGATTCGTGGCCCGCAAGCAGCGCAGCGTATGTTGGAACCGGGATTATCGAGTCCGCCAATTGGCCGGTCGCTTGATACCGCAATGCTTCTGCTGTAAAGCTTGAGGCCTGTGCCGATTTGACAGCCGGGGCATGGTATCCCGGTGGCGGTTAACAGGAGGAGAGCCCCCATGTCAGTTGAAATCCGTGAAGATATTTCCGTCATCCCGCTGGGTCGCGGCATCGGCGCGCAGATCGATGGTGTGAACCTGCGTGAACCTGTTTCCGAAGCCATAAGGGCGGCGATTCTGTCGGCCTGGATGGATCACAAGGTCTTGCGTTTCCGCGGGCAGCAGGGCATGAGCACCCAGCAGCTCGTCAATTTCTCCAAGATCTTCGGCGAGCTGGATCGCGCGCCGACGCCGGCCAACAAGACCGGCAAGCCCTATCTTTCGGAGTTTCCCACGGTCACCGCTATTTCCAACATTGTGGTGAACGGCGAGCCCATCGGCGGGCTGGGTGCCTACGAGGCCGAGTGGCATACCGACATGTCGTACAACGAGTGCACGCCGAGCGCGAGCATCCTCTACGCGATTGAAATTCCCCCAGCTGGCGGCGATACCTGGTTCTGCGACATGTACGCGGCTTACGACAGTTTGCCGGCTGATCTCAAATCGCGAATTGCGGAGCTGAAGTGCGTGCATGACGCCAGCCGAAACAGTGCGGGCATGCTGCGCAAGGGCTGGAAGGAAGTCACCGATCCGCGGGAAACCATAGGCGCGCTGCATCCCATCGTACGCACCCACCCGGTGACCGGACGCAAGGCCTTGTTCCTCGGACGCCGGCTGAATGCCTACATCCCCGGGTTGAGTCTCGAGGACAGCGAATCGTTACTCGACACCCTGTGGGCAAATGCGGTGCTGCCTGAGGCGACCTGGGTCCAGCAATGGCGCATCGGTGATGTCGTGATCTGGGACAACCGTTGCACCATGCATCGCCGGGATTCCTTCGATCCCGCGGCGCGCAGGCTGCTGCACCGCACGCAGATTGCCGGCGACCGGCCGTTCTAAGCCTGCTTGGGCGCTGGCGCGCGCCGTGGCCCGATACCGAACCCGTTTAAGGAGACATGAAGTGATTGTCCGCATGAACCCGCTCAACAAAACACTGCTTTTGCTGCTGGCCGGACTGCTGCCGGCGGCCACCGTCGCGGCACAGAACTACCCGACCCGCACCGTGCGCGTCATCGTACCCGGGCCGCCCGGTGGAGGTGCGGACACGCTGGCGCGCACAATGGCGACCAAGATGGCTGAGAATCTGGGGCAGCAGTTCATCGTCGACAACCGCGCCGGTGCCAGCGGCATCATCGGCACCGAACTGGGCGCTCGTGCCGCGCCGGACGGCTACACCATCCAGATCGGCCACAGCGGCACGCATGCCATCAATATCAGCCTGCGCAAGACGCTGCCGTACCATCCGGTGCGCGACTTCACGCCGCTGATGCTGATCGCCAGTATGCCGAACATTCTGGTGACGCATCCCTCGCTGCCTGCGAAATCGGTGAAGGATCTGATCGCCTTCGCGAAGGCGCGTCCCGGCCAGATGACTTACGCCTCGGCAGGTACCGGTTTCTCCCAGCACCTGGCCGGCGTGCTGTTCTGCGACGTGGCGGGCATCCAGATGCTTCACGTGCCGTACAAAGGGAGCGCGCCCGGTATGACCGACGTCATCGCCGGCAACGTGATGATGATGTTCCCCAACACCACGGCGGCCTTCCCGCACCTGAAATCCGGCCGGCTGCGCGGGCTCGGTGTGACTTCGCTGAAGCGCTCGGACATATTCCCCGATGTGCCCGCGATAGCGGAAACGCTGCCTGGCTACGAGGCGATCGCTTGGTTCGGCTTTTTCGCCCCGGCGAACCTGCCCGAAGAGCTCAAGCGCCGGCTCAATGCCGAAATGGTCAAGGCGATCAGCGATACCAAAGTCAGTGAAACCATCCGCAAGCTCGGCGGTACCGTGTCGAGCAACACGCCGGAGGAGTTCTTGACCTACGTGAACGCGGAAATCGCCAAGTGGGCGAAGGTGATCAAGAGTGCGGGAATTCCGCAGGAGTAGATGGAGGTCCACGGGGGCTGATCTGAAAAAATAATAATAAAAACAATAAGTTAAATAAATACTCCCATGTCGGCGTGGTGGGCGATGCCATGGCCCAAGTTGGCCATTTTGGCTATAATGGCCCAAACCGTGACCGGGACCTGCCATGCCAACCCTGACCTACCGCAACAGCCGCGGCGAACTCGTGGATGTTCCGGCCGTGCCCTCGACCCAACTCAAGAACGGGCTGGGCAGCGTGCTGGAACAGGTGATGCGCGGCGGCGCCGTGGCCATCACCCGCCACGAAACACCCAAGGCGGTGCTGCTGGCCTACGATGAATTCGTGGCGCTTACCAAAGATCGTGCGCCGGCATTGAATGATCTGGCGGCCGAATACGATGTGCTGCTCGAACGCATGCAGACGCCGCAGGCGCGCAAGGCGATGGCAGCGGCCTTCGATGCCACGCCCGCGGAACTGGGGCGCGCGGCGGTCAAGGCGGCGCGCAAGCGGCGCTGATCAGGACCGGGCAGGGCGCGGCCGGTGCCGAGCATCTACGTGCTGGCCGGCGTCAACGGTGCCGGCAAAAGCAGCATCGCCGGTGCGGCATTCCGCGACAAAGGCGCCGACTACTACAACCCCGACGAAGCGGCTGCGGAACTGAGGCGCGCCAATCCCGGCCTGAGCCAGTTGCAGGCCAACAGCGCAGCCTGGCACCGCGGCCGTCATCTGCTGGAGCGCGCGATTGCCGGCCGGCTGGATTTCGCATTGGAAACCACGCTCGGCGCGTCCACCTTCCTGCGCATGCTGATCGACGCCGCGGGGCAGGGCATCGATGTGCACCTCTGGTACGCGGGGCTGGCGACACCCGAGCTGCATCTCGCGCGGGTGCGTGCCCGCGTTGCGCGTGGCGGCCATGACATACCCGAAGAGGCCATACGCCGCCGCTTCGAACACAGCCGGCTCAACCTGGTCATGCTGCTGCCGGTGCTGGCCTCGCTGCGGGTTTATGACAACAGCCTCGAAGCCGATCCTGCCGCGGGCAAGGCGCCCAAACCGGTACTGCTGCTGCACATGGCGCGCGGGCGCATCCTCAACCCGCAGGATTTGCCGCGGGTGCCGGACTGGGCGAGGCCGATTGCGGCGGCGGCGATGAAAATCCACGCGGCCTGAGTTTTCGAATAATCCAAGTGTTCAAACCGTTGCCCCTGCGGACGCCGGGGTCCGGCGACGGAGGTGGTATTCCCATCCGTCGTTGCCTGGATTCCGGCTTGCGCCGGAATGACGGTTTTGAGTGGCCGATGGCCGTTGAATTTGCCATCACCGTCATTCCGGACGCGCATCGCGCGATCCGGAATCCAGAAAGGACATGCCGACCCTGTTTGCGGGATTCCGGTTTCTCCCACAAGGGGACTTCCTTACGGGCGCGCTGGAATGGCCGATTGGTTGCATTGGTCGCATCCTGCGGATTGACAGCATCCGGTCCCCTCCACACAATGCCCGCACCCTCAGGAGGAGAACAACAATGAAAATCACGACCGGTATCACCGCCATCGCGCTGTCACTGTTTGCCGCCGCAGCGGCCGCGCAGTCCTTCCCGTCCAAACCCGTGCGCATCCTCGTCGGTTTCGGTGCCGGCGGCAGCACCGACATCGTCGCGCGCACGCTGGCGCAGAGCCTCACCGCCGACTGGAAACAGAACGTGCTGGTGGAAAACCGTCCCGGCGCCAGCGGCATGATCGCCGCCGAGCTGGTGGCCAAGTCGCCGCCCGACGGCTACACGCTGATGATCACGCCGCAGACCAGCCTCGCGGTCGCGCCGGCACTCTACGGCAAGGCCGCCTACGACACCATGCGCGACTTCACGCCGATCACGCTGACCGGCTACACGCCGCTGCTGATGGTGGTGCATCCGTCCTTCCCGCCGAAAACCTTCAGGGAATTCATCGCGCTCGCGAAAAAGAGCAAGGAGCCGATCACCTTCGGTTCCGGCGGCGTCGGCTCCTCGCCGCACATGGCGGGTGAACTGATGGCGGCCCAGCTCGGCATCAAGATCACCCACGTGCCGTACAAGGGCGAGAATCCCGCGCTCGCCGACACCATCGGCGGCCAGATTCCGATCATGTTCGGCAACCTGCCGGTGGCCGTGCCGCACGTCAACAGCGGCCGTCTGCGCGGACTCGCCAACACCTGGAGCAAGCGTTCGCCGCTGGCCAAGGACATCCCGACTGTCGCCGAATCCGGCTTCAAGGATTACGCGATCGCCACCTGGTTCGGCCTGCTCGGCCCGGCCAACATGCCGGCGGAACTGGTGATGCGCATCCAGCGTGATACCGCGCGCCTGTTCAACGTGCCTGCCACCAAGGACAAACTCACCGGCATGGGCGTCGACCTCGTGCTCGACACGCCCGAGCAGTTCCGCGAATACCTCAAAAGCGAAGTCGCCCGCTACAGCAAGGTGATCCGCGACGCCGGCATCAAGGCCCAATAGATGCAACGGCCGCAGATGCGCGTCGGTGTCATCGGCCTCGGCGCGCTGGGCCGGCCGGTCAGCGAACTCTTGCTGAAGGCCGGTTACCACACGGCGGTGTACGACCTGCGCCGCGAACCGGTGCGTGAACTCGCCGCACTCGGCGCGCAGGCCTGCAAGGCGCCGGTGGAGCTTGCCGAGCAGAGCGACCTGATCATCAGCCTGGTGTCGGATGCCGCGCAGACCGACGCCATCGTCTCCGGCAAGGACGGGCTGCTCGACGCTTTCCCGCGCGGCGGCATCTTTGCAACCGGCAGCACGCTCGGTCCCGAACCGGTGCAGCGGGTCGCGATGCAGATCGCGGCGAAGGGCGGCGACACGCTCGACATCCCCATCTCCGGCGGCATCCTCGCCGCGAAGGAGGGCGCGCTGAGCCTGATGGTCGGCGGCAGCGAACGCACGCTCGAACGCGCGCTGCCGGTGCTGCGCGTGTTCGCGCGCGACATCACCCACTGCGGCCCCGTCGGCAGCGGCCAGGCCGCAAAACTCGCGCACCAGCTGGTGTTCGGCGTCAACGTGATGGCGCTGCTCGAAGGCCTCGCGCTGGGCAAGGCCGGCGGCGTTGATCCCGAAATCATGAAAACCGTGCTCAAGCAGGGCCTCGCCAACAGCGCCGTGCTGCAGGTCTGGCACGATCTCGGGCCGCGCTGGAAAGGCATGCTCGAAACCACGGCCCCCGACGCGCCGCTGCCCAACCTGCGCAAGGACCTGCACCTGGTGCTGGAGATGGCGGAGTCGCTGGGTGTTCCGCTGCAGGTCGCGCAACATGCCTCGCAGGTGGCGGATTCCGGCACGGCGACCGGGCATGACGATCCGCTGCTTTGACCTGGATTGCCGTCACTCCGACGAAAAGAGCAAACCTAAACCGTCATTCCGGCTTTCGCCGGAATGACGAATTGAAGTTTCGACTGTTTGATCACTGAATCGACATGATCCACACCCGACCCCGCCTGCCATCCCCGCCCGGCACCTGCGACACCCACATGCACATCTTCGAGCCGGGTTACAGCGTCATGCCCGGCACCAACCTGCCGTCGATGCCGGGCACCATGGCCGAGTACCGCAAACTGCGTGAACGCCTCGGCATCACGCGCACGGTGATCGTGCAACCCGCCGCCTACGGCCGCGACAACCGCTGCACGCTGGCGGCGATGAAGGCGCTTGCCGATGACCGGCACCAGACCCGCGGCGTGGCGATCGTGCTGCCCGAAGACAGCGACGAACACATCGCAGAGCTCACCGCCGCCGGCATCCGCGGCATCCGTTACCACCTGCTGCCCTACGGCGGCGTCAGCTGGGACACTCTCAGGGAAATGGCCGCGCGTGTCGCGCCCCACGGCTGGCATGTGCAGATCCAGTGCGAGGGCGGCGAACTCGCCGGGCGTGCGGCGCTGCTGAAGGCGCTGCCCTGCGACATCGTCATCGACCACATCGGCCGCTTCACGCAGCCGGTGGCGGCGGACGATCCGGGCTGGAAATCGCTGCGCAGCCTGATCGATGGCGGCCGCTGCTGGGTCAAACTCTCGGCGCCGTACCACGGCTCGAAAACCGGCGCGCCGGATTACGCCGATGCTGCCGCGTCAGCCAAAGAGCTGATCCACGCTGCGCCCGAACGCATGCTCTACGCCACGAACTGGCCGCATCCCTCGCTGAAAAAAAACCTGCCCGACGATGCGGCGCTGCTCGACTGGGTCAACGACCTGGCGGGGAGTGAAGCGCTGCGGGAGCGGATACTGGTGGACAATCCGGCGAAGCTTTATGGATTTTGACCCGCAACCTTGATCCCAGGCGGTGTTGTAGCCCGGATGAAGCGAAGCGTAATCCGGGGAGAAGCACCGATGTCAGTTTCTGACGTCGAGTATTCCCGGATTCCGGCCTGACGGCCTCCATCCGGGCTACGAGACTGTTGTAATGACCACCATCGTCATTCCGGACGCGCAAAGCGCGTGGCGGAATCCGGAATCGTGTCGACAGTGCCGTAGCCCGGATTACGCTTCGCTCTCCCCCAGGAGGACTTCCTTCGGGGTGCATCCGGGCTACGAGTGATTGGTGGCCCGGATGGCGCTGCGGTTTTCACACCTCACACCTCGCTCTTCACTCCTCACTCCTGACTCCTCGCCGCCCTTCAGTGTCCGCCGGCCCCGAAATGCCCCTGCAGTTCCTCGTCGAACTGGCCATCGATCAGCACATAGAGCATCAGCACCGGCTTGTCCGAGCGGTTGCTCCAGGCGTGGTTGGTGCCGCGCTGGATGACGACGTCGCCTTCCTTCAGCACCACGTCCTGGTCGTCGAGCAGCATCGTCACTTCGCCCTTCAGCACCACGGCGTAGTCGATGGTCTGCGTGCGGTGCATGAAGGGATGGCGGCCCTTGGCCGAACCGGCGGTGGTGGCGTTGCGGTTGCCCATCGCCTCGAACACCGCCTTCGACTGCTCCGGTGAAATATTGCGGATCGCTTCGGTCTCGGGCGCGATCTCGCTGATGCGGAACACCGTGCCGCCGGGCAGGGGATGGATCTGCTTCGGGCCGCCGGTGGGATCGGGCTCGGTGGCGTGCAGGATGTGCGGCGTTGCCGCGGTTTTCCACATGTCCACCGAGATATGCCCCGGGCGCAGCGGATTGGTACGCACGGCTGGCGCGAGGCCGTCCTCGATGACAATGGCCTTGCCGTTTTTGTCGTGGCCGGTGATGACGCGGCGGATTTTTCCGTTCATTCAATGACTCCCTGGTCGATTCCGATGAGGGGCACACGATATGTTGACCGGCACCGTTCGTGCAACTGCGGGTCCACATAGGGAGTGGTTTCTGAATTGCGCCGGCAGTTGATGCGTTTGACAGTGGCGCCCCCGGATTCCGCTGCGCTTCATCCGGGCTGCAAACCCGTAGCCCGGATGCTTTTCCTGTTCAAGCCCTGCTGCCCGAAAGTTCGCCTTCTTCCCCCTCCGCCGGCTTGCTGACATCGCGCCCGATCAGCATCGCGCCGATGCGGGCCGAGGCTCCGGTGTAGAAACCGGCGGGCAAATCCGTCACGGTTTTCGGGTTGAGGAAAGTGCCGAACACCATGTCCCACAGCGGCAGGTCGGCATAGTTGTAGCGATGGATGCCGCGGGCGTGGTGCACGTTGTGCATCTCCGGGCGCTGGATGAAATACCCCAGCCACTGCGGCGTCCTTATGTTGGCGTGCTGGAACATGCCGTTGAAGGTGATGAACAGCGCGCCGATCACGCCGGCTTCCATCGTCACTCCGAGCAGCGGGAAAAACACCAGGCTGCTGATGCTGGTGAAAATCGCCGCGTCCAGCGGATGCAGGTAATAGGCGCCGAAGGCATCGAGGCTCTCCGCACTGTGGTGCATCTGGTGCCCGGCGCGCCACAGCCAGTCCGACTGGTGCGCGCTGCGGTGATACCAGTAATGGAAAAACTCGTACACCAGCACGCCGACCACCGCGCCGCCGATCGCGCCGAGGCCGCTCAGGTCAAACAGGCTGATGCCCTCGAACAGCTGGCCCCACAGCCCGGCGACCCAGCCGGTGAAAAAGAAAATGCCCACGGTGACCACCAGCGCGCGCAGCCGCCAGAAGCGCGGAGTTTCGAAGCGGCGGTGCCGGTGCACCAGATCGAGCAGGATGAACGCCGGGATCAGCGCCAGCGTCAGGTAACCCAGAACGTCATACATCGGAATGCCTCCCTTGAATAAGTTGTCCGGATTGATCTAAACAGACCAAACGGTCCGGAAATATACGCAAGGGAAAATGCCTTGTCAAACTATTTAGTCTGTTTTATTGATTTATAAAATATATAATAAAAACAATTATTTATATAATTTAATGACTTCTGTGTATTATTTCACGGAGTTAAGGCATACTGTCCGGTATGTTGATTTCAAAGCAAAATCCCAAGCCATGAGCATGCGCAAAGACGGCCTCGCCACCCGCGAAAAAATCCTCGACGGCGCGCGCGACCTGGTCCTCAAGCTGGGTTATTCCGGCATGAAGATCGACCATGTGCTCGAACACGTAGGCATCACCAAGGGCGCGTTTTTCCACCACTTCAAGACCAAGGACGAACTGGCGAAGGCGCTGCTGCGGCGTTATGCCAGCCAGGACGCGCTGATCTACGCCGAGACCCGCGAGCAGGCCGAGAAACTGAGCGACGATCCGCTGCAGCAGATCCTGATCTTCATCCGCCTGTTCGAGGACATGTTCAGCAACATGACCGAACCCTATCCCGGCTGCCTGCTGGCCTCGTACGTCTATGAACTGCAGCAGTTCGACGACGAAACCCGCAGCCTGCTGCACGAAACCTTCGCGCGCTGGCGCACGCTGCTGCAGGAAAAATTCGAACTCATCGTGAAGAAATACCCGCCCAAAACCCCCGTCAATCCCGCACAGCTGGCCGACGGTTTCACCGTGGTGCTGGAAGGCGCGTTCATTCTTGCCAAGGCCATGAACGATGCCCGGATGGCGACCGAACAGCTGCGGCTCTACCGCAACTACATCGAGCTGCTGTTCGCCGCGCCCGCACCAGCGCGCTGAAAGGGATTCGTCATTCCTGCGCGCTCCGCCGGAAGTCCCCTTGTTCCCTTGGGGGAAAGCCGGAATCCAGGCGGCTCGTGCTGAATCGCAAGGCGACTCCCTTCGGGGGTAGGGCCGCCTTTTCGACATAAGCTATTGTTTTTGTTTAAAAAATTCTGGTTATCGCAGGTGCATTACCCGATAACACACCCATTTACCCCCGAGCTTCAGCAGAGATGGGTTAGTAATTATCAACAATTAGTATAGAAATTTCGGTTTTTTATACACATCAGGCATAATGCGCATAGAAAATTCTTTTTTCTATACACATTAGTGGCGAAGGAGACAGATCGTGACCACGATTAATCCATTGGCCCAGCTCCCCGCGCAACGCTTCGAAACGCCCGCCATTCTGAAAAAGCTGACTGCGGCCAGCCGCGCACTGGCTGAACTCAAAGGCGTGGCTGCCTCGATCCCCCACCAGGACATCCTCATCAATACCCTGGGCATGCAGGAGGCGAAAGACAGCTCCGCCATTGAAAACATCGTCACTACTCACGATGAACTATTCAAGGACGACGCCTTTCCTGAGGGTCTGGCCAACCCTGCTGCCAAAGAAGTATCGCGTTACCGGCAGGCATTGCGGATCGGCCTCGATGCCGTACGGCAAAGCGGCCTGCTGACCGTCAGGCACATGATCGAGATCCAGACCGCGCTGGAGCGCAACAGCGCCGGCTTGCGCAAATTGCCCGGGACCGCCCTCAAAGACGGCGCCGGGCGTACGGTGTACACGCCGCCACAGGATTACGACACCATCGTTGCGCTAATGAGCGACCTTGAACGCTTCATCAACGACGACCAGGCCCATGAGGCTGATCCGCTGATCAAGATGGCGCTGATTCATCATCAGTTTGAGAGCATTCATCCCTTTTACGACGGCAACGGCCGTACCGGTCGCATCATCAACGTGCTGTATCTCGTCAAGCAGGGGCTGCTGGGCAGCCCGGTGCTTTACATGAGCCGCCAAATCGTGCGCACCAAAGCGGATTACTACCGGCTGCTGCAGACTGCCCGCGCAGATGACGCCTGGGAGGACTGGGTGGTATACATGCTTACGGTGGTTGAGCGCAGTGCGGGTGAAGCGATTGCCACGATCAATGCGATCAATGCGGCACTGATCGATGCCAGGCAGCGAATCCGTGCGCAATACAAGTTCTACAGCCAGGACCTGATCAACAACCTCTTTACCCACCCCTACACCAAAATCGAATTCATCGAGCGCGACCTGAAAGTGTCGCGCCTGACAGCGACCAAATATCTGAATGCCCTGAGCGAGGGTGGTTTTGTGCTCAAGCAGAAAATCGGCCGCTCAAATTACTACGTCAATGTGGCGTTGAACGCGATCCTGACGGGCGAGGCCATGCAGGGCGATGGCAAGTGAAAGTGTCCAGTTGCGAGAAGGGCGGCGCGGCCACCTAAGGCCGTCACCCCGGCGGAAGCCGGGGTCCAGAGCGGGGCATGACAGAACCCTAGATTCCGGCTTGCGCCGGAATGACGGCGTTGAGACTGTTGTTTCCCATCACCCAATCACTCGGGTGTATACCCCGCCAGCTTCACCATCTCCGCAAAACGCTTGAGCTCCGTCTCGATGAAGGCGGTGAACTCCTTCGGCGTATCACCCACCGGCGTCAGGCGCAGGCCGGCGAGGCGTTCCTGCACCGCGGGGGTTTTCAGCGCCCTGGCCATCTCGGCGTGCAGCTTGGTGGTGACTTTCGCCGGCAGCTTCGCCGGGCCGAAGACGCCGTACCAGCTCATGTTGTCGAGCGTGACGCCGGGCGCGCCGGCTTCGGCGATGGTCGGGATCTCGGGCATGAAGGGCGCGCGTTTGGGGCCGGTGTAGGCCAGCGCGCGCACGCGTTTCGCCTCGATGTGCGGCATGCCCAGCGGCGTGGTGACGAACATCATCTGGATCTCGCCGCCGACCAGCGCCGCCATCGCGGGGCCCGCGCCCTTGTAGGGCACATGCACGATGCGCGTGCCGGTGCGCGCGTTGAAAAGCTCGCCCGCGAGGTGCAGCGTGTTGCCGGGGCCGGCCGAACCGAAGGCGAGTTTCACCGCGGGATTCTTGCCAAGCGCGATCAGCTCCTGCACCGTGTTCGCCGGCACCTTCGGATGCACCGCGAGGAAATAACCACCGCCCGAGGCGACGTTGGTGATCGGCGTGAAATCGCG
>LNFM01008334.1_pt1 | contig 15701 bp, 8 predicted proteins | sample 596031 | NCBI WGS metagenome assembly LNFM01 (sample SAMN04254537, study PRJNA301005) | activated carbon metagenome | isolation source: dual media filters at the Ann Arbor, Michigan drinking water treatment plant | place: USA: Ann Arbor | reverse complement strand
CTTTTGATCCGGTCCGGTCCAGCGATAGGCGCCGTTGAAGATCCAGTTGGACTGGAGATACTGCCGGACCGCGGCGGACTGCTGCGGGGCGTTCGCACCCTGGAACTCGGGGATGGGAACGGTGAGATCGACGCCCCGCGCGGCACGGTCTTCCTCCTCGCGGAAGGGCTGCTCGAGCTCCCAACGCAAGCCGAGATTCAGCGTGATCCGGCGGCTCAACTTGAAATCGTCGTTGATATAGAGCCCATAAGTGCGCTGGTACAAGCGCGTCGTGACGCGGGCGGGCATCCGGGCGCCGTTCACCGCGCCGAGCAGGAAACTAGCGTACCCGTCGCCGGAGACGCGAGTATCCGGATTCAAGTAAGTCGAGGCCGTATTGACGGCATTGAACGAGAAGGAGGGGAAGCTGATCTGCGGCAACTGCCACGTGCTGCCGTATCGGGATTCGAAGCCGAACTTCAGATAGTGCTTGTCGTACTGGTGCGCCATCTTCAACACTTCCTGATCCTGGGTCGAATGCTTGCGCCAGTAAGGGCCATTGGCCCCGATCCCATTCGAGTACGACGACATGATGCTGCCGCCATCGCCGTGAGTGATCGCCATGCCCGGCGGAACCTCGGTAATCGCGCCCGAAGCAAAAATCGCCTTGTACCAGGAGTTGCCCGGCCACAGGCTGTCATAGCCTTTGAAGGTCGTCCGGGGGTTGGATTCGTCAATGAATCCATAGTAGGCGAAGCTGCCGCTGATGACCGTGCGGGCGCTCTTGGCCCAGGTCAGTTCATTCGAAATCTGGGTGGCGTGCCGATTACTGCCGCGATCGCTCATCCAGACCAAGTCGTCGCCGAGCGGGTTGCTGGCCGAAATCGGGGTGCGGAAGAAGCTCACCCGACCGGCATAGCGAAGACTGTCGTTGATGATGTAGTCCGTGCGGTCGGAGAAGTTGCGGTACGGGGTAAAGAGCTTCAGCGGGACGACATAATTGCGAGCGCCGTAGTTCCCTACAGCAGTAGCGTTGGGCTGGGGCAGTGCGGCGGTGTAGGCCGAGGCCACCCGGCTGATGCGGTTGGCCGGAATGATGTTGCCGGGGAAAGGCTGGCGGGTGACGGTGCGGCCGTCGGCGGAGGTTTGGGTGGAAAACGGGTCGTAAACCATTCGCAGGTTGTTGGCCGCGTTACGCGACTGGCTGAAGTTACCCGCGCGCTCAAGGGCGCTCGGCAGTTGACCGGTGATCGTTTGGGGATCGACGAGCTCCCATCCTTCAAAGGCGACGAAGTTAAACCACTTGTTCTTACGGATGGGATTGCCCAACGTGCCGCCGAACATGTGGTTCCGCTGAATGTTCGGGGTACGGTTCACCCGGTTCAACACGGCGTTCGCCCAGGGGTAAACGCCTTGATAGAACGCTACCCCAGTGAACTTATTGGTTCCGGACTTGAGCGTCACGCTGACCGCGGCGCCGGTGCTTTGGCCGAACTCGGCATCGATGGCGTTTACCTGTACGTTCACTTCCTGCACCATGTCTGGCGAGGGCACATAGCCGGTGAAGTTGCCCAGGCCAACCGGGGAGCCGTCCACCTGGAAATCCGATCCGGTGACGCCGCCCACAGTCTGGGTGCCGGTGCCGGTCGAGTGATACGGCTGGCTCTCGAGGCGTGTGTCGGACTGCACGACCGAGGGGTCGAGGCGGGAGAAGAAGAAAGGATTCCGCTGGTACTGCGGAATGGCCCCAGCGATCTGGCTGTCGATCGTCGTTTCGAGCTTGCTGGAGTTGAACTGCACCTGCGCGCTCTGCGAGGAGACGGTGACGGATTCGGTCACAGCACCAACCGAGAGCATGGCGTCGACGGTGACGTCGGCGCGTTGCCGCATCACGATGTTTTTCGCTTCGAAGCGGGAGAAGCCAGGGGCTTCGACGGTCACTGTATAGGTCCCCGGCACGATCAGGTCGAACAGGTAGACGCCGTTCTGGTTCGTCTGACGGACGGTCGCGACCGCCGTCTCGTTGTTGGTGAGCGTCACGGTGGCGCCGGCAATCACCGACTTCGTCGCCTCCACCACGGTACCCTGCATCCGGCCCCGGTAATCCTGGGCCAATATCCCAGTGGCCGCGAGAACGATCACTATCCCGATTCGTGTCAGTTTACTCAGCATATCGGCGAGTTTACGGACCTAACTTTTCAGGCTGGTGACGGTTCTGGTGCAGTTTGCACTCAATTGCGCTTCAGGTGCTGTAACAGAGTGTTTTTCCGTTTACTCCGATTTTTTGCCGCGATCGAGCCCAAAGTGCGGATCTTTTCGATTCCCATCGATTTTAATTTTGAGGAATGTGCCGGCGCCTTTTTTCGAGAAAAAGGGGTCCACTGGCTTCAGCGCCCAACGCTTCCAACCGGTCTGCGTTTGAGAGACTTTCGCGCGAAGCCGGGCGGTGCCGCGGAAGTCGAGATCTTCGGTATCCATCTGGTAGCGGCCCCCGATTTCCATCAATGCTCCAGGGATGGCGAAGGTCAGATCGCGAAAGGTGATGGACTCGTTTTCGAGATGAAAGTGACCGGTAAGGTCGGTGAACACCTCGTCGATCGCCATGTTCTTGGGTTGGCCCTGGGCCTGCCGGCTGATGCCGTCGATCTTCTCCTGAATCTGAGAGCTCAGGAACTGGCCATTCTGGATCTTGAAGTCCCCGTCGAGCAGAATCTTCTCCTTCACCTTTCCGTCGAGCGGTGGAATGCGAATCTTGGTCTTGAGGTAGAAATCGCCGGCCATGAACGGGGTCGTACCTTTCATGGCGAGATGGAGCAGGTCGGCGAGATGGCCCTTCGGCATCAGCACGTCCAGATCGATGGTGCGGCGAGCGTCCCCATCGTGCTTGATCACGGCGCCGGATGTGGTGAAGGCTGTCTTACCCAGCACGGCATGGATGGGTTTCAAAATGGTGTTGCCGTTAGTGCCATCCACTTCGACGTCGTAGTTCACCGTGAGCGGCACAGGATTGCCAGCCATCTTCAGTTGAAAGTCCGGCACCGTAGCGGCGCCCTTGGCAAAGATGTGGGCCAGTTGACCCTGGAAGGAGCCCTTCGAATCGAGAATGCCTCCGATCCCGGAAAAGACGCCCAGGTCCGCATTATCGAAGGCGAAGTCGCCGTCGAGCGGAGTGTCGCCAGGTTCTTCGGCGTTCCACGGGCCGAACCCTCCCTTGGCCTCGATCTGGCCCGGGGGCCGGGCGTTCCGAAGCGAGGCTTCGTACTTCATCGGCACGCCGAGACCGGCCGAAAGCATCCGGATGCGTTGGAGTTCAAACTCGAGCGGCTTCTTGGCTGGGTCCTTCGGCAGGATGACCAGCTTGGCATTGGTAATCACAAGTTCTTCGAGGACGACGTTCGAGGAGGGCTTGGCGCCGGAGGACTTGGCGCGCTGGCCCTTCGGCGGGATGTAGATCTCCAGCCCATCGAGGACGACAAGAGAGACTTTGTGGTTCGGATCGAAGAGCTTACCCAGATCTGCGTTAAACGAGAAGCGCTTGATCTTTAGCAACGGGGTGGCGTTCGCCTGGCGCAGAATGATGTTATCCGCTTCCACGGCAGCCGTGGATCCGCGGCCCTTATTCATCCACAGGGCGACGGGCGAAAACTGCGGTACGTTTACGCGCAGGGCGCCGAGTTCCACATCGGCCTGGAATCGATCACGCAGGTAGGCGATCGCCTGTTCGCGGATGTATGGCTCGAAGCGGGCGGCCAATTGTTTGGCAGAGTAGTACAGAGCACCGCCGAGGCCTGCCAGGACGACGATGAGGATGAGAACGATAATCTGCCATTTGCGCATGTTGTTTTGGGTGCCGCTCTTGTCGGCGGGGGTGCCAGGAAGTTCCGAACTTCTTTCGGAGGATATCCGCTATAGCGGCGTCGCGAAGCTGAGTGTTGCTGGTTCGTGCACGGGCAGTTGGATCATACCGCGCGAGGGAGCGCCGGAAGATGCACCAGCGTATCTGTTTTCGGCGGGGCACTGCTATTCCACATCCTTCGGCACTAGCGAACTGGTGAGGAACCGGGAGATCGCCAACGGAGTGGCTTCGTTTCGTTATTTTATAGATACACCAGCGGAGCGGAGGGTTACGGTTCCGGTGCGGCGCGTGGTTTGGGCGTCGATGGCGAACACCGACGTCGCGGTTTTCGAACTGGGCGCCACAGTCAGCGAGTTACGTCGTCAGGGACTATCCCCACTCACGCTCGGCGACCACGTCGAGGACGAACTGATCGTTCGGGGCATCCCTGTTTCCGGGACGCCGATTGAGGACCAATACCTGCGGGAGGCCGGATGCCAGTTTCAGGGCGTCTTCAATCTGATCGAGTTTGTTTGGACGTTTCGGCGATTTCTCCGCCACGACTGCGAGGATATTCGCGGCGGCAGCTCTGGGTCGCCGGTGATCAACCGGCGGAGTGGAGAAGTGGTCGGGGTCATGAGCACGACGGTGGAGGGAGAGTCGCCCTGTTACCTGGGTACGCCGTGCGTGATTGGCGGCGAGCAGCCGGAGGTGCTGGAGGGTAGTTATTCGGCCCCGGTGTGGGGATGGAACGTCTGCTTTGCGGCGGATGGCCGGTTTGATCCCGAAGCCGCGGGGTGTCCGCTCGAGACGCGCGCGGCGCCGGTGATCTCGGGTGCGCCGCCGCGGACGATTCGCCAAGGGCGCTCGTGGAATGTGAGCGTCTCCGGACGCTACCGGTCCGGGACCATCGCGGAGCGGGACGGCTTTTGCGAGCACGCCGCGATGGGCGGCTGGCGGGAGGGGAAGATTCTGGACCCGATCCCGGATGTTGAGGGCGGCTACTTTCTGTGCGTCGAGGCCGAGAACGGCGCCATGGCCATGCGGCATGTGCGGGTGGACAAGACCCCTCCGTTGTTGGCTCCGCGCTTTACCTTCGCGGACGAAAACGCCGCCATGGTGCTGCGGTTCGAATTCTCTCCGGCAGAGCTTTCGAGTTACTCGTACAAGTTCGGCGCCGGGGCGGATTGCGACGCGCCAGAGGGCTATCTGATCTACCGGAGAGTGCCGGTTCGAATTGCCGGAGCGGGCAGATTATGCCTCTACGGCGAGGACGAAGCGGGCAACCGGACCCCGCCGCAGGGTTACGATTACGGCCAGGGGGCGCGGATCTACCGGCTCACCAACGGCGCAAGCCTGCGGGAGAGTTGGTTGGCGCCGGGAGCGTTCGCTACCGTCTTCGGAACCGGGCTGCGCGGGGCTTCGGTAACCATCGTGGATCACCTGGGCGTTCGGCACACGGCGAAGGTCCTGGCGACTCTGCCTTCGCAGGTGAATTTCTATGTTCCCGAGGCGGTGCGGCTGGGCCGGGCGCGGCTCGAGGTCGGGGGAGCGTCGTTCGAGACGGAGGTGCGGTCGGCGTCGCCGGGGCTATTCTTCACCAACACCGAGGGGCTGGAACAATACGGCACCGGCATGCGGTTCCGGCCGGATGCGGAAGGGTTTGTCGGCGGGCTGCGGGTGAGGCTGCAAGTGGAACCGCTCGAAGAGGGGTTGGACCGGGTCCGCTTTCTCCTGCCGGACGACTTAAAACTCCGTGGCTTCGTTTCGTTATGGGTGCGTATCGGCGAGTGGGAGAGCAACCGGATGGTGGTTCGGTTGCGTTGATGGCGGGGAGGCTTTATACTGAAAGATCGGGTATGGTGTGCCTTCGTGCGCCTACGCCCACAGGAACTAAAAGACAATGCCGAAGCGTACATTTCAGCCCAATAATCGCAAGCGTGCCAAGGTGCACGGCTTTCGCGAGCGCATGAAAACCAAGAATGGCCGTGCCGTGTTGGCCCGCCGCCGCGCGCGGGGCCGTTGGAAGCTCACCGTCAGTGACGAGCCAGCCGTCCGCGCCGCCAAATAACCGTTCGTTGACCGCCCACCGTTTGCGGAAGCCTGGCGAATTTCGCCGGGTCTACGACCAAGGGGTGAGGTATCCGAGTACCTATTTCGTGGCTTTTTGCTTGCGGCATAGTCCGGTTGAACCAGATTCGGTCTCGCGGGAAACCGGGCCGCGCTTCGGGATTACGATTCCCCGCGCGGTGGGGAAAGCCGTGATTCGGAACAAGATTCGCCGTCGGATGCGGGAGTTGCTGCGCGCGCGCCTAGACCGCGTCAGCCCGAACTGCGATATTGTCTTCAATCCTCGGCGCTCCGCGCTTCTCGCGGATTTCGCGGTACTAGCTCGCGAGATGGATAAGGTGCTGGCGCGATGCAGCGCGTAGTGAGCCGGCTTACGCCGGCCGAACTCTGTCTCTTCCTGCTGCGTATCTACAAGCAAGGGATATCGCCCTGGCTTCCTTCGGCTTGCCGATTCCACCCTACCTGTTCCGTCTACATGATGGAGGCAATCACCCGGTTTGGCGCCGCGCGCGGCGTCTGGCTGGGATTGCGGCGTCTGGGCCGCTGCCATCCGTTTTGTGAAGGCGGAGTTGACCTCGTTCCGAAACAATAACCTTATATGGCTGATCCGAATCCGAAGAAAGAGCTTTCGATGGAGCAGCGACTGCTGCTGGCGTTTGTCCTGATGGGGGTGGTTATCTTCGCTTCCCAGTACCTGCTCCCCAAGCCGCCGGAACCGCCGCCGGCCGCGAAGAAAGTGGCTCCGGCGGCAGCCAAGCCCGAAGCGAAGCAGGGAGAGGCGCCCCCCGCGGCGGCGGCAGTTGCGGCCGAAGCGCCCGCCGTGCCGGCGGAAGCGACGGTGGCGTCGAGGGAGGAGTTCCCGTTCCTCGATACTGACCTGTATCGCATCCAATTCGCGAACCGCGGCGCAGTGGTCCTGAGTTGGGTACTGAAGAACTTCAAGGACAACACCGGCAAGCCGCTTGACCTGGTTTCGCCCGAGAACACGACGCTCATCGGATTGCGTCCGTTCGCCTATGACTTCAAGGAGCAGGCGGTACCGGCCGATTTGAACAAGGCGCTCTTCTCTGTGCAGAAAGCCGAGGACGGCAAATCGATCACCTTCACCTTCTCCGATGGCAAGGTGTTGGCGCGAAAGCAGTTCAGCTTCAAAGACAAGAGCTATCTGAGCGAAATCAAGAGCGAAGTGACCGCCAACGGGGCGCCGCTTTCACACCTGCTCGTCTGGCGCGGCGGTTTCGGTGACCAGAGCGTGGACAAGGCCTACGCCGCGCAGTTTTCGCTGCGTCAGGAGCCGAACGAAAACTATCCCACCACCCTCGAAAGTGCTGCCGGAGAGAGCGGTCCGGTTTCGAACGCCGGAAACTATAAGTTCGTCGGCTTGCAGGATGCCTACTTCGGCGCGCTCTTTCTACCCAAAGCCGGGCAGACCGTCGAAATCAAGACCTTCACCGATAAATTGCCCTACCCGGCCGGATCGAAGGACTTTTTGCCCTTTGTCGGCGCGGCGATCGGTTCGGCGGGACGGAATGAGTTCGGCTTGTACGTTGGACCGAAGGACCTCGAACTGTTGAAGGCGACGGATCCGCGTCTCGAATCGGTGGTCGACTGGGGTTGGTTTGGCTGGATCGCGCGTCCGCTGTTCGCGATGCTGCGCTGGGTGCAGACGTTCACCGGCGGCAACTGGGGCTGGGCCATCGTGGCCGTGACGGTGTTGATCAATGTGGCGTTAGTGCCCCTGAAGCTCAGCAGCATGAAGAGCATGAAGAAGATGGCTCTGCTGCAGCCGCAAATTCAGGCGATCAACGACAAGTACAAGGGAGTTGGACTCAAGGATCCGCGGGCGAACGACAAAAACTCCGAGATCATGGACCTTTATAAGAAGAATGGCGTGAACCCGGCGGGCGGTTGCGTGCCTCTGCTCCTGCAGTTCCCCTTCTTTATTGGTTTTTATAAGGTTCTTTCCGTGGCGACAGAGTTGCGCGGCGCGGACTGGTTATGGGTGACGGACTTGTCGCGGCCCGAGACGATTCCGCTACGCATGCTGCCGCTGCTGATGTTGGGTTCCCAGATTTACCTCCAAAAAATGACCCCGTCGACCGGCGGCGACCCCGCGCAGCAGCGCATGATGATGTTCATGATGCCGGTGATGATGGCGTTCCTGTTCTGGAATGCCTCCAGTGGCCTGGTGCTATACTGGCTTACCGGAAACGTGGTTGGCATCGTGCAGCAGCTGTTCTTTAACCGGCTGACCCCGTCCACGGGAGTGACCGCGGCCCCCGCCGCTGCGAAGAAAAAAGGGAAGTAGCGAACGCCGATGAGTAACGCAAAGAAATACACGGTAGAGGCTTACGGGCCGCGCATCGAGCAGTTCTTGGGCGATCTCGTCGCAAAAGCCGGCTTGGAGCTTGGCTTCACGGTAACGCCTGGAGTCAGTCTCCACCCGGAGATCGAAAACCCGGAGTTGATGGTAAAGTTCACCGGGAAAGACATCGACATGCTGCTCGAGAACCGGGCCGAGTTGATGCTGGCCCTCGAACATCTCACGCTGGAACTGCTGCGGGTGCCTTCCGAAGAGCACTCGCTCGTGTGTTTTGACGCCAACGACTACCGGTTGTTGCGGATGGAAGAGCTGCGGCTGAGCGCCCTGGCCGCGGCGGAACGCGTGAAGAAGACCGGCGAGCCGTTCCGCTTTTCGCCGATGACGTCACGGGAGCGGCGCATTGTCCACATGGCGCTGCGTGCCGAGACCGAATTGACCAGCGAAAGTTTTGGCACGGGCCCGAGCCGGCAGGTGGTGATCTACCTGGCCGGTCAGCCGAAACCGAATATTCCGCTGCTGCCCGCACCGCCACCGCGGCGGCCGTTTGGCGCTCCGCCTACCGAACGTAGCCGGGACGAACGGGGCGACCGCGACCGTCGGGACCGGGGTCCGCGCCGGGGCCCGCGGCCGCGTCGCGACGAATAGCGACTCTGCCGTGGAGACGATTGTCGCCATCGCGACACCTCCGGGGCGCGGAGGCATCGGAATAGTCCGGGTTTCGGGGGCCGAGGCCAAGCCGATTGTCGAACAGGTGCTGGATGCGGCCTTAGGCCCGCCGAGGGTGGCCGTGTTGCGAAAGTTGCTCGACCCGGTGCTGGTGACGTACTTCGCCGCGCCCAATTCCTACACCGGCGAAGATGTGGTGGAGATCTCCTGTCACGGGGCGCCGGTCATTCTCCGGCACACCGTCGAGCAGTGCGTTGCCGCCGGGGCGCGCCTGGCAAACCCGGGTGAATTCACCCTGCGGGCGATGGTGCATGGGCGCTTGGACCTCCCGCAAGCGGAGGCCGTCCGCGACCTGATTAATGCCACGACGCTCTACCAGGCCCGAGTGGCGGCCCGGCAGGTGGAAGGATCGGTGGCGCAGATCGTCCGGCCGGTGAAGGAGCAACTGCTGGAGCTGATTGCCCTACTCGAAGCGGGCATCGACTTCGCCGAGGATGACATCAGCGTGGCGCCGGATGCCGAAATCCTGCGGCGCCTCGAGCCGATCGCCCGGGAGACCGCCCGCTTGGCGCGCAGCTTCGACTATGGCCGGCTGGTCCACAGTGGCATCACCCTGGCGATTGTCGGTCGGCCGAACGTCGGCAAGAGTTCGCTGTTCAACCGGCTGCTTGACCAGGACCGGGCGATCGTGACGGATTTGCCGGGCACCACGCGCGATCTGGTGGCGGAAACCGCCAGCGTGGGTGGCGTACCGGTGCGGTTTGTCGATACGGCCGGCATCCGCGAAGGGCAGGATCACGTGGAGGTGCTGGGGATCGAGAGGACACTTCAGGCCATGGCCGATGCGGATCTGACCATGGTCGTGGTGGACGGCAGCGCCGAACTCACGCCGGAAGACGAGCAGATCCTCTCCCGAGCCGAGGCGCAGGGCCGGCACTTGACGGTCATCAACAAGGCGGATCTACCCGCGGCAGCGCAACTGGCCGGCATTCGGGTTTCGGCCAAAACCGGCGAGGGCATCGAGACGTTGCGCGAAGCGGTGCTGACCGCCATCGGCCACGCTGCCGCGGGTGAGCATGAATTTGCATTCATCACATCCTTGCGGCAGGCCGAATTGTTTCGCGCGAGCGCCGAGGCGCTGGACCGGGCCCGGGAGGCCGTGGCTAGCAAAATCCCCCACGAGATGATCTTGCTGGATCTCTACGAAGGTCTCTGGCCGCTCGACGCCGTGACCGGCGCGACCACTGCGGATGACATCCTGAACCGGATCTTTTCTACGTTTTGTATCGGAAAGTAGGCTATTCCGCGGCGGCGGCGGCAGCGGGCACGGCCTTTTTGCGGGCGGCGCGCTTCTTTTCCGGGGGAGGGGTCCGATTCGATTTGGTCAGGTTGGGCAGGACGATGGAGAGGACGAACTTCTTCTCGCCGCCGTCATCAAACTTGATCGTGATGTGCTCTTCCGTGCAGAGGACCACACTGCCGAGGCCGAATTTCGGATGTTCTACTTGTGCGCCAGTGGCGAATGCGGGTTTTGCGGCCATATCGATGGACTCCTAAACGCTATGATAACACAGGGTTTTGAAACGAATGGAACCCGTATCGCGTCGAGGAGACTATGAGATTTCTGATTCTGTTGGCCGTGGGGACCGCCGCTTTCGCCCAGGAACGCTTCGCCGTCGTGCTGGAGGAGGCCCCCGTCGCGGTGGCCCGTACTGGGCGAAGCAAGGTACTAGAGTCGCAGAATAGCGTGCGCAAAAACTTTAGCCGCATGAAGGTCCGCGAGATGGGGACCACGGAAACCCTGGTGAACGCCATGTTTATTGAGGCCAGCGAGGAGCAGGCCGCGGAGATGCGCCGCATGCCCGGGGTGAAGTATGTACAGCGGCTGCGGAAGTACAAGCGGCTGGATCAACCGGCGGCCGATCTCGCCCGCGTGCAGGCGGCGTGGAACGTGGCGGGCGGAGCGAACAACGCCGGTGCGGGGGTGAAGATCGGCATCCTCGATACGGGCATTGACCACACCCATCCCGCCCTGCAGGATTCGAGTCTCACAATGCCGAGCGGCTACCCGCGCTGTACGGGCTCCGCCTGCGACTACACGACGAGCAAGGTGATTGCGGCGCGGAGCTTCGTCGATCTATTGGTCTACAGCTTCCCTGACGATACCCGTCCCGACGACCTGAGTCCGCGGGACCGGGTTGGTCACGGGACCGCCGCGGCGATGCTGGCGGCGGGACGGCCGATGCAGGGGCCGGGCGGCCGTGTGACCGGCGTGGCGCCGAAGGCGTATCTCGGCAACTACAAGGTGTTCGGTTCGCCGGGCATCAACGACTTCTCTGATGACTTCACGATCATTCGCGCAATGGAAGCGGCGCTGGCGGATGGGATGGATATCGTTTCGCTGTCCCTGGGCCAGTCGGCCGTATGGAGCCCCAACGACCGGGGAGCGATCTGCGGCAACCAGGGGCAGCTCGCCTGCGACCTGCAGGTGGAGGCAGTCGAGAATGCTACGCGGGCCGGGATGGTGGTGGTGGCTAGCGCGGGAAACGACGGCGACTTGGGGGTGCAGAATCCGACATTGAATTCGATTTCCTCGCCCGGTAGCGCCCCTTCGGCCATCACCGTCGGCGCGACCACGAATAGCCGGGTATTGTTGCAGACGGTGCGCGTCGAGAATGGCCCGGCCAATCTCCGTGAAATCGACGCTCGCTTGGGCAGCGGCGCACAGACGCTGGCGCCAAACCCCGCGCCGGTGACGGACGTTGCCACCATCGATACGACCGGCTTGGGCTGCGGTTCTCTCGGCACGGGTGTGCTCGCCAATTCCATAGCGTTGATGGTCCGGGGCGAGTGCTCGTTTTTACAGAAGTTGACGAACGCCCAGCGCGCGGGGGCCGTCGGCGTGATTGTGTACCAACAGAACAGCAACGCGGTTTTCGTCGCCACCGGCCTTGAGGGAACGAGCATTCCCTTGGCGATGATCGGCAACCGGGATGGGTTGCTGCTGAAAGAGTATCTTGCGGCAAACCGGGGGGCACGCGTCGGTTTTGACCCGGCGTTGCGCACCGTGGACGCGACGGCGGACGATACCGCCATCTTCAGCGCGCAAGGCCCTTCCATTGGCGATTCGCTGGTGAAACCCGAGATTACGGCGGTGGGGCAAGACGTCTACGTCGCCACGCAGAACTACGATCCGAACAGCGATATGTTCGACATCTCTCGCTATCGCAGCGTGGAGGGTACGAGCTTCTCCGGGCCCATCGTGGCTGGGGCGGTAGCGCTAGTGAAGCAGCGGTACCCGACACTGGCGCCGGCGGGGTTGAAATCGGCGGTAGTGAACACGGCGGACCCGCGTGTCACCGATTTTGACTATCAGGGCCGGCCGGTGGAAGCGCGCGCGATTGCGATGGGCGCGGGCAAACTGGACGCCTCGAGTGCGGTGCGGGCGACTGTGCTGGCGACCCCGTCGACGCTTTCGTTTGGACAGATATTGCCGACGACGGCCTTTCCTGTGACGCGCACACTGCGGTTGCGGAACCAGGGCACGGCGTCGGCCAACCTCCGGCTGACCGTGGTGCAGCGGGATACGGATGCCAGCGCACGAGTGACGTTGAGCGCTACAGGGGGTCCGCTGGCGGCGGGCCAGGAGGCGGTCATTACGGTGCGCCTCGAAGGTACGCGTCCGCGGGCCGGTATGTACGAAGGGATCATCCGGGTCGAAGGCGGCGAGGCGCCGCTGCGGATTCCGTACATCTATGTCGTGGGGGACAACATCGCATTCAATGCGTTTGCGTTAGCCGGCGACGGCTTCACCCGAGCGCCCGGCGGGCAGCATCGGCTGGTTGCCAAGTTCATCGACCAGTTCGGAGCGCCCGTCGTGAACCTGCGGGTTCGTTTTCGTCCCGAAACCGGTGGCTCGATCGATCAGGCGACGGCGGCCACCGATGAGCTCGGCATCGCGGAGGCCCGCGTTGTCGTGGGTACCTCGTTAGGCCAGCATCGATTCTCCCTCGAACCGGAGAGCGGCGGCGACCCGCGGATCGAGTTCCTCGGCCAGGTGGTACAGGTGCCGGCGCTGCGCAGCGACGGTATCGTGAACGCGGCGAGCGGCCAGTTGGGCCGCGGTCTCGCTCCGGGTTCGTACATCTCGCTGTTTGGCGCATCGTTTACGGATCAGACGCGCGTTTTCGGCACGAACTACCTGCCGCTTTCGCTTGCCGGGGTCAGTGTCGGCTTCGACGTGCCAGGGCAGACCAACCGGAGCTTTCCGGGCGTGCTTTCGTTTGTCAGCCCCGGGCAGATCAACGTTCAGGTGCCATGGGAGTTGGCGGGGCAGTCGCAGGTGCAGTTGAAGGTGAGCAACGGCTTGTATTCGAGCGCGCGGCTCACGGTGGCGTTGAATGAGGTTTCGCCGGCGTTCTTTGAGTATTCCGACGCCGGGAGCGGCCGGCAACTGATCGCGGCGCTCGACCAGAACTTCCAACTCGTCACTGGCGCAGCGCCGGTGGCGCGGGGCAGCGTGGTGCAGCTGTATGCGAATGGACTCGGGCCGGTGGACAATCAGCCCGCTACGGGCGAACCGGCGCCCTCATCGCCCTTGGCCACGTGCCGCATCGCTCCGCAGGTGACCATTGGAGGGCAGAATGCCACGGTTTTGTACGCGGGCCTCGCGCCGGGGTTTGTTGGCTTGTACCAGGTAAACGCCACGGTGCCGGCCAGTGCGCCCGCCGGGATTCAACCCGTTGTGATTACCATGAATGGAGTTGCTTCGAAAACCGCCTCGTTGCCGGTCCGCTAGAGGAGTCTGGATGTTTCGTTTCCTATTTGCTTGTTTCCTGCCGGCAGTGCTCTGCGCGCAAATCGTTCCCAACCTCTACATCGTAGAGTTGAACGAGGCGCCGCGAGCTAGCCAAGTGGCGCGGAGGACCGCCCAGGACACCCTGGTCCGCACGATGGGCGCCCGGCACCGAGTGAGGAGCCGGGTCCAGACGGTGGCCAACGCCCTGGTGGTGGAGTCGCCGTCAGCGGAGGAGTTGCGCGGTATGGCCGGGGTAAGCCGGGTGACTCCGGTGGTGAAGCTGCGCACGAGCCTGGACCGGGCGTTAACCTTGCACCAGATTAAGGCCGCCTGGGAACGCCTGCCGGACGGAAGCCGGGCGGGCGCGGGGCTGAAGATCGGCATCATCGATACAGGGATTGACGCGAAGCATCCCGCCTTCTCCGGGGAGGGGATGACCGCGCCCGAGGGGTTCCCGAAGGTTTCGAGCGAAGCGTTTCTCGGGGCGACGAACGCCAAAGTGATTGTGCAGCGGAGCTACGATGCGCTGAACCGGACGGAGCCGTCGATTATCGATGGCGCGGGCCATGGAACGGCGGTTGCGATGGTGGCGGCGGGAGGGCGCGTAGGGAGCCAGTTTGGCGAGATGTCGGGCGCTGCGCCCGGCGCGTGGTTGGGGGCATACCGGGTGTTCGGGGGCGTAGCCGGGGACGAAGGGAGCACCGCGGCCCTACTGCAGGCGCTCGATGATGCGGTGTCTGACGGCATGGACGTCGTGAATATGAGCTTGGGCTTCTATCCGCCGTACCGGGAAGCGATAGACCCCATGGCGGACGCCGTGAAGCGGGCTGTGCAGATGGGCGTGATGGTAGTGAAGTCCGTGGGCAACGAGGGCCCCGACATCGCCTCGGTGGATTCGCCAACCGTGGCCGGGGTAGGCATCACTGTCGGGTCAGTGCGGAATGATCGTGCCTTCGCCGAGGCGGTGTCTATGGAGGGATTGGGCGACCTGCTCGCGGTTGCTTCGACAGGCACGCGTCCGGCAGAGCCGGTGCGGGGACGGCTGGTGGACATCACCGGGGCGGACCCGAGTAGACTGGCGTGTGATCCGATTCCCGGCGACTCGCTGCGGGGCGCGGTGGCTTTGATTCTCCGTGGTTCCTGCTTTTTTAGCGACAAACTGAAGAACGCAGAGGCGGCGGGGGCCATTGCGGCGGTGATTTATACCCATGCTCAGGATCCGCTCCCGTTCACAATGGACGTGGATGACGCGCGGTTGCCAGCCTTAATGGTGGGGTTTGACAGCGGCCGGCAGTTGAAGAGCCGCTTGGCGGAATCGCCCGCGACCGATGTACAACTGACGTTTTTCCCAACGGTGGCTTTCCCCTTGCGGGGCACCCCGTTGAGTAGCTTCTCCTCGCGTGGCCCGACGCTCGAAGCCAGGATCTCGCCGGATCTGGTGGCCGTTGGTCAATTCATCAGCACCGCCGCGGGGACGGCGGAGCCGCTGGGCGCCGTTTACGACCCGAGCGGATTTTTAGTGGCGGCGGGAACCAGCTTCGCCGCTCCGTTAGTGGCCGGATCCTATGCCGTTCTGAAGCAGGCGCGGCCAGGATTGGAGCCGGATCAATACCGTTCCCTGCTCATCAACTCGACCACCCCGGCGGCAACCAGCAGTGCGGCGGAGGGGTCCCCACAGCAGGTGGGCGCCGGCCAGTTGAGTCTGCTTCGGGCCATTGACAGTCCCTTGGTGGCCAGACCAGCCGTCCTGAATTTCGGCGCTGGTGGCGCGCAAGGTCCTGCGGCGCAGGAGCTCACAATCCGCAACACCGGTGCCGAGGCAGGTCGATACAAGGCTCGTGTGGACTCGGGTGGCGGAGGCCAGCCGACGGTGGAGCCGGCCGAATTCGACGTGGCCGCTGGAGGTTCGACCACCTTGCGGGTGACCTGGCCGGGCGATTTGGCCGTGGGTGCTCACCATGGCCGGCTGATCGTCACCAAGCTGGACGCGGAAGGCGAGACGTTGCGGATTCCTTATTGGTTCGGCATCC
>LNFM01009483.1_pt1 | contig 15702 bp, 20 predicted proteins | sample 596031 | NCBI WGS metagenome assembly LNFM01 (sample SAMN04254537, study PRJNA301005) | activated carbon metagenome | isolation source: dual media filters at the Ann Arbor, Michigan drinking water treatment plant | place: USA: Ann Arbor | reverse complement strand
GGCTCGTCGAGGTGGGGCCAGGACGCGGCACGCTGATGCGTGATGCGCTGCGGGCGGCGCGCGCTCTTCCGGCCTTCCGGTCGGCAATCGACGTCGTGTTGGTCGACCCGAACCCGGCGCTGCAGACGGTGCAGCGCGCAACATTGGCTGGCGCCGACGTTCCATTGCGGTGGTGCACCGACCTGACGACGCTTGCCGATGATGCGATCGCTACGCCGACGATCGTTCTCGCCAACGAGGTGCTCGACGTCATCCCGATCGCGCAGCTTCAACGTACCGATACCGGATGGGTCGAGCGCGGCGTTGGCATCAATGACGCGGGCCGCCTCGTGTTCGGCACCGTGGGCTCCGCCATGCCGCCCGACATCTCTGTCGCAGCACGCGTCGGCGATATCGTCGAACTCCGCGACATCAGCGCCTTTACGAAGCCGCTGAGCCGGATTGCCGATTGCGGCCCGTTCGCCGCGCTGTTCATCGACTACGGCTACGAAGGCCCCGCTGTCGGCGACACGCTGCAGGCCATGCGCGCGCAAAGCTATGAGGATCCGCTCGCCTCCCCCGGCGCCGTCGACCTCACAGCGCATGTGGATTTCGCCGCCGTCGCCGCCGCCGCGCGCGCACTGGGTCTTGCTTTCTCGGCAGCCTTGGGATTGTCGAGAGGACGTCGCGCCTGATGGCCGCCAATTCTGTCGCCGCCGCCTCACTGGAAGCCGCCACCGCACGCCTCATCGCGCCGACCGGCATGGGCGCCCATTTCAAGGCGATTGGCCTGCGCAGCGCGGATCTGCCAGTGTTGCCTGGTTTATGACGCCTTCGCGCGTCAGCTCGAATGGCCGGCGCAATACTTGAGCAACAGGGGTCCGATCACCGAGTTCCACTTGGTGAAGGCCGTCGGACCGAGATGGAGCCCGTCGCGCAAATCGGCCAATTCGATCGGTAGAGGAACAATTGTCGATTTCGTATCCGCGAGACCTGAAATAACGGCTCGATTGAGGTCGACGATCCCTGTTCCTGCATCCACAAACGGCACAACGGGATGGACGACCACTTCAATACCTTCAGTCTCCAACTTGTCTACGATCGTGCGAATGTTCGCCGCGATCTCGCTGATGGCTACGCCTTTCAGCAGGTCGTTGGCACCGACCATGAGAAATACAGCGCGAGGCTTCAGAAGGATGACCTCGTGGATGCGGTAAAGAACTCCTGCTGAAGTGTCGCCGTTGAATCCGTAGTTCGCGACGCCCGGACAGGGCGCGACTTCGGACCAAGGGACGCCGGCGGTGAGGCTGTCCCCAACCATGATCACGCACGGCCTGCGCGTGGCGGCTTTCAGCATCTCATATCGCGCTTCCACCAAGTTCATACGCGGCGTCAGGCGAATGATCTTTCGCCTTTGCCAGGTCCTGAGCGCGAATGCGCCTGCGAAAAAGCCGAGACAGAATGAGGCCACAGCGCCAAGAAAAACGAGGTACCCGCTCATCAAATAGAACACCCAAATGAATTAAGTCCGTAAGCGATGATGTGGCACGGGCTATAACGCTCAGCCAGGGTCTAATGTCCGCAGAGCTGAGCGGGCTTTACCGCTTGAACAAGCTCTCTGCCGCCGCGTTGTGGGCCTTTTTGCGGGTGATTTCAGTCCGCACGCGCGCGATTTCCGCTTCGAACGCGGCAATGCGCGCTTCGAGTTCGACGATCGACAGCTTGTCGAGGTTTTCGCCGGTGCTGGCGGTTTTCGCCGTCTTTTCTCGCGCTTCGTCCCAATCCATAGCTGCCTCCTCTGCCACCCGCCGCCCATGCTTTGTCCCCGGGCATCCGGGTGGGGGCAGGATCGGGCGATGTCCGAGCTGCCGCGCCACCTCCGCGCCCTTCCGCACCTCCTCGCGATCACCGATGCCGAGATCGAGGACCGGACATTCTTAGGCCGCGCGGCGCTGCTCGCCAAGCTCGAGCAGGCGCTGAGGGCGGAGCGGGCACGGGGTATCGCCGGGCATTGGAGTTACGAACTCGCCCACCACACTGCGCTGTTCGCCGTCTATCGCCGCGAGTGGGACGCCTTCCGACGTGATCTCGAAGCGTCCGCGCCGCCCACGGACGCAGCGCAGAAACCCTAAGGGTCAATTGTGGCTGGCCCGGTCGCGCGGGCGCCGTTAGTCTTCGCGCCAATCGAAAATGAGACGCCCGGCCGCAGAAGCCGCGGCTGGGGAGTGAGGCGAATGCCCAAGGACGATACTGGCAACGATCCGCCGCAACAGGGGTGGCAGACCGAACTCGACGAACTCCGCCGGCGCCAGAACCTCGCCAAGGAGATGGGCGGCACCGATAAAGTCGATCGCCAGCATCGCGAGGGCAAGCTCACCATTCGCGAGCGCATCGGCCGCCTGGTCGACCCCGGCACGTTCAGTGAGATCGGCACGCTGACCGGCCTCGCCGAGTACGACGCCAACAATCGCCTCGTCACCGTGACGCCCGCGAACCGCATCGGCGGACGCGCCATGATCGACGGTCGCCCGGTCATTGTCAGCGGCGACGATTTCACCGTACGTGGCGGCTCGGCCGATGCGACCATCCCGGAAAAGACGGTCATCGCCGAGCGCATGGCTTACGAACTGCGGCTGCCGATCGTGCGCATCATCGAAGGCTCGGGCGGCGGCGGCTCGGTCAAGACGATCGAGACGACGGGGCGCGCCAATTTGCCGGGCGGTCTCGGCGGTTCGGCGATGCGCTACAAGTATCTCGCCGACAATCTTTCGACGGTGCCGGTCGTGGCGCTGGGGCTCGGCTCGGTCGCGGGCCTCGGTGCGGCGCAGGTCTCCGCCAGCCATTACTCGGTCATGACCAAGAATACGTCGGCGATGTTCGTCGCCGGACCGCCCGTCGTCGCCCGCATCGGCGACAAGCAGGCGCTGTCGAAGCAGGCGCTGGGCGGCTGGGAGATCCAGTGCGGTGCTGGCGCCGTCGACGATGCCGTCGATACCGAAGAGCAGGCGTTCGAACGCGCGCGTCGGTTTTTGTCGTACCTGCCGTCATCGGCGTATCAAGTTGCCGCGCGCGGCCCCCGCACCGATCCGCCCGGTCGTCGCGAGGACTGGCTGTTCAATGCAATCCCACGTGACCGCTATCAGCCCTACAAGATGCGCCCGATCATCGAGGCGCTGGTCGATCGTGGCACCTTCTTCGAGATGGGGCGCCATTTCGGCCGCCCCGTCATCACCGGTCTCGCGCGCATCGATGGCCTGCCGGTTGCCATTCTGGCCGGCGATCCGTTCCATGTGAGTGGCGCCTGGACGGCTGACGCCTGCAGCAAGGTTATCCGTTTCGTCGATCTCGCCGAGACCTTCCATGTCCCGATCGTGCATCTCGTCGATTGTCCCGGCTTCATGATCGGCCTCGAAGCCGAGCGCGCCGCGACGATCCGGCTCGGCGTGCGCGCGATGGCGGCGATCAACCAGACCACCGTGCCGTGGTGTTCGATCATCATCCGCAATGTGTTCGGCGTCGCGGGCGCCGCGCATGTGCCGGCCGGACGCTACGCCATGCGCTACGCCTGGCTCTCGGCATGGTGGGGTTCGCTGCCGCTGGAGGGTGGTATCGAGGCTGCCTATCGCGCCGAGATCGATGCTACCGACGATCCCAAGGCCAAGCTCGCCGAGATCGAGGATCGCCTCAACGCGCTGCGCTCGCCGTTCCGTACGGCGGAGACCTTCGCTGTCGACGAGATCATCGATCCGCGCGACACGCGGCGCCTGCTCTGCGATTTTGCGAATATCGCCGAGCCGCTGCTGACACCGGGTGTCCGGACCTTTGGGATGAGGCCCTAGTCCGCCGCCATCAGATCCCTGTCGGGGTTGCTGGCGCGACCATAGAGCACGCGGCCGTCGGAGCCGATCATCCGCTCTGCGCGGCCACGTCCAACGAGGTAGTTGGCGTGAGCGAGCGTCTCGGCGAGTGCGGCGCGGCCTTGGCCCTCCTCGACGGCGCGCGTGAACAGGCCGCGTGCCAATTCCATCGCCACGCGCGGCTTGTCCATGAGGCGGGCGAGATCGTCGAGGCGCAGTTCATGATGGCTGGCGAGTTGGTCGACGCGCGCGTGCAGGCCGTGAAACGGCAAGCCGTGTGACGGCAGCACCAGCGCGTCGGCGGGCAGTGCCTTGAAGCGCGGCAGCGAGCCGAGATACTCGGCCAGCGGATCGGCTTCGGGAATAGCGGGGAAGACGCCGATCATCGGCGAGATGCGCGAGAGGATCTGGTCGCCCGCGATGAGGATGTTGTCCTCGGCGCACCAGAACGAGGCGTGCTCGACAGCGTGGCCACCAGCGACGATCACCTTCCAGTCGCGCTCGCCGAAGCGGATCGTATCGCCATCGCGCAGCCGCGTGATCGAACTCGGAAGCGCGCCGAGCATGGATTGCGTGCGCTTGCGATCGGCATCGTAGCTGGCGACGGTCGCGGGATCGCAGCCATGGCCGGAGAGGAATTTCTCCACTTCCTTGCTGGTTGCGCTGCGGGCGTCCCAGATGCGGATCTGCGCCGCCATCCATTCGCCGAGCGTCGACACGAACGGAACGCCGCCGGCCTTATCGACGAGCCAGCCGGACAAGCCGACGTGGTCGACGTGGCCGTGCGTGGCGACGAGGCGGTTGATGCGCCCCTCGCCAAGCGGTCCGGCGAACAAGGCTTCCCATATGGCGCGAGCGTCGGCGGTATCGCAGCCGGTGTCGATGATGGTCCAGCCGTCGGCATCGCGGAGCAGCCAGACGTTGACGTGATTGAGGCGGAACGGCAGCGGCAGGCGCGCCCAGAGAATGCCCGGCGCGATCTGGAAGGTCTCGACGCCTTTGGGGTAGCTTTCGTGGAGATAGCGGATCTCGGCCGCGGCGGATGTCATGCGGGAACACGCTCCTCGTCCATGGGCGCCTGAGCCCTGTATGGTCACGAGGTATCGCGCCGGGGCCGCCGCCGCCATAGGCCCGCGTGCATGGCTGCCGACCGGGTCCGGGTGTCTACCAGCGCCACTGGGCCGGTTCGGCGCCCGCGATAGGCGATCGGAATGAGACGACGCCGGTGCCGTTGAGGCAGCCGAGGTAGACGGTTTTGAGGTCCGGGCCGCCGAAGGCGACGCTGGCGATGTTTTTGAGCGACCGCGTAGCACCACCCTCGAGCCCCTCGCGACCGCCGAGACGGCGCTGGTACTGGGCCTCGGCCTGGTCGATCACGTCGGGATCGGAATCGTCGAGGATAAGCGTACGCCGGCCGTTGGCTTCGATCCGGATGACGCGGTTCGAGACGACGCATGCGACCCACGCGGCGCCTTCGGCGTCGAAGGCAAACCCATCAGGGAATTCGCCGGGTCCGAACTCGTGCATGACTTCGCGGCGACCAAGGCCGCGCTTGGTGACGGCGAACCGGGTGATGCGGCGGCCGAACGTCTCGTTCACCCACAGCCACTCGCCGCTCGGGTCGACATGGCATTCGTTTGTGTAGGCGAGACCGCCGGCGACGATCCGGGCGCCATGCTTGTCGCGGCGCACGATGAAGCCGTCGCCGAAATCGGGCTTCATCGCCTGCTCGCGCGGGTACTGGCGCGTGGAGACGGAGATCCATTCGGTGTGGCCGACATCGAGGCCGACGAAATTGCACACGCGAAGTGCTTCGCCTTCGACCTCGAACAGTTCGGGCCACAGCCGCCACTCGTGATCGAGCCGCCAGAGGCCGCCGCCGGGACCGAGGTTGGCGATGAGAAACTGGCGGTCGGGACGCATGGCGACGCCGTTCGGCACGAACCCTGGCGGTGCGCCGACGAGCGCGCGCTTGGGCTTGCCGATCTCGACGATGCCGGCCTCGTGGTCGCCGGCGAAGACCTCGCCCTTGGCGGTGGTCAGCACGCATTCCGGCCGCTTGAGGCCGCTGCCGACCCAGGTGACGGCGGAAAGGGGGATCAGCGGCTGCTCGGCCATCGCACGTTTCCTCCGTCAGGCGCCGGTCGCGATCGGCAAGTCGGTGCGTGCGCCCCACTCGGTCCATGAGCCGTCGTAGACCGCGGCGTCGGGCCGGCCGAGCATGGCGAGCGCGAACGCGACGACGCCGGCGGTGACGCCCGAACCGCAACTCGCGACGACGGGGCGGTTGATGTCGACGCCGGCCGCCTCGAACGCGGCGCGCAAGCCGGCCTCGTCTCTCAGCGTGCCATCGGCGTTGAGCAGGGTTGTGAACGGCACGTTGCGCGAGGATGGTATGTGGCCCGCCCGCAGGCCGGCGCGCGGCTCGGGGACGCTGCCGGCGAAGCGGGGCGCGGCGCGTGCGTCGAGGATTTGCGTCGACGCGTGACCGATCAGCGATTTCACGTCATCGGCGTCGCGGACCAAAGCGGCATTGAAGCGCGGCGTGAAGTGGCGCGGCTGGCGCGGGCGCGGCGGCTCGTCGGTGAGGGGGCGGCCTTCCGCCTTCCACTTTTTCAGGCCGCCATTGAGTATCGCGATGTCGGCATGGCCCATCGTGCGGAACATCCACCACACGCGCGCCGCGGAGTAGAGCCCTTCGCTGTCGTAGACGACGATCTGCGAACCGTCGCCGATGCCCATCTTCTTCACCTGCGATGCGAACTGCACCGTCGAGGGAAGCATGTGCGGCAGCGGGTTCGATTTGTCGGCTATGACGTCGATGTCGAAGTACAGCGCGTCGGGGATGTGGGATTCGGTGTATTCGGCGCGGGCGTTGCGGCCCGAGGTCGGCAGATGCATCGATCCGTCGAGGACAACGAGATCAGGGCTGTCGAGCCGGTCGGCGAGCCATTCGGTTTCGACCAGCCATTTGGACGGGGATGCGGGCATGGGGATTTCCTCAGCGTTTCTGGCGTTTTTGGACGTTTAGGCGAGCGCGACGCGGATGCGCCGGTTCTGCTTGCCCTTGCTCTCGATTTTGGTGACGGCGAGGCGGCCGATCTCACCGGTGCGGGCGACGTGCGTGCCGCCGCAGGGCTGGAGGTCGACGGCGCCATCGTTGCCGATCGCGACGAGGCGGACCTTGCCGGATCCCATCGGCGGTTTGACGCTCATGGTGCGCACGAGATGCGGCGCTGCTTCGAGCTCGGCATCCGTGATCCATCGCGTCGTGACGGGATGATCGGCATCGACGAGCGCGTTGAGTGCGGCGGTCAGCGTTTCCTTGTCGATGCCGGCCATGTCGGCGATGTCGAAATCGAGCCGGCCATCGTCGACGCCGATCTGCCCGCCGGTTACTGGCCAGTGCACCAGCGAGCACAGAAGGTGCAGCGCCGTGTGCACGCGCATGTAGCGATGGCGCGTGTCCCAATCGAGCGCCAGATGAACCGGAAGTCCGGCGGCCGGCAGCGGCGAGCCTTCGGCGGGTACATGCACGATCGTCGTCTTGTCGGCGTCGTACACGGTAGTCGCGATGCGGCATACACCGCCTTCCCACGTCAGCGCGCCGCCGTCACCTGGCTGGCCGCCGGCTGCCGCGTAGAGGATCGTACGATCGAGCACAATGCCCCCGCGGTCGTTGACTGCGGTGACAAAGGCCTCGCAGGTGCGCGCGTAGGCATCGGTGCGGAACAGCGTTTCGGTCATGCGCTCAGCTTTCCTCGACCTTCACGAACACCGATGGCGGCAGCGGCGCGGGATTGGCGATCCATTCCGGCACCGGCAGATTTTTCGAGCGCAGGAACTCTGGATTGAAGAGCTTAGATTGATACCTCGTGCCGTAGTCGCACAAGACTGTCACGATGGTGTGGCCGGGTCCGAGTTCGCGCGCGAGGCGTACGGCGCCCGCAATGTTGACACCCGACGACGATCCCAGGCAGAGGCCTTCCTCCTGCAGAAGCTGGAAGACGATCGCGACGCTTTCGGCATCGGGGATCAAGTACGATTTGTCGATCACGGCGCCTTCGAGGTTCGCCGTGATGCGGCCCTGGCCGATACCCTCGGTGATCGACGAGCCCTCGGATTTGAGCACGCCGGTCGTGTAGTAGCTGTGCAGCGCCGCGCCGGGGACATCGGCAAGCGCGATGATGATTTTGGGGTTCTTGGCCTTGAGGCCCATCGAAACGCCGGCCAGTGTACCGCCGGAGCCGACCGCGGATACGAATGCGTCGACCTTACCGTTGGTATCGGCCCAGATCTCTGGCGCCGTCGTCTCGATATGCGCCTGGCGGTTGGCGACGTTGTCGAACTGGTTGGCCCAGATGGCGCCGTTCGGCTCGGACTTGGCGAGCGTCTCGGCGAGGCGCGCCGAATATTTCACGTACGTGTTGGGGTTGCGATAGGGCGCCGCCGGCACTTCGACAAGCTGAGCCCCGAGCAGGCGCAGCGCGTCCTTCTTTTCCTGCGTCTGCGTCTCGGGGATCACGATGACCGAGCGATAGCCGAGCGCGTTGCCGATCACGGCGAGGCCGATGCCGGTATTGCCGGCCGTGCCTTCGACGATCGTGCCGCCGGGCCTGAGCTGCCCCTTGGCGATCGCATCCTTGATGATGAACAGGGCGGCGCGGTCCTTGACCGATTGGCCCGGATTCATGAACTCGGCCTTGCCGAGGATGGTGCAGCCCGTCTCCTCGGAGACGCGACGGAGTTTGATGAGGGGGGTGCGGCCGACTGCGGCAGCGACATCCTTGAAGATGCTCACGATGGGTTCAGGCTCCTCGGTCGGAGGGGAGCGACGCGGCGCTCTCGGTTCGCGTCAACCTAGTTCGCGGCACCCGTTGCCGCAAGGCACGGCTCGGTCCCGCCAGGCAGATGGCTGGTCACACCGCTGTTATTGGGCCTGGCGGAAGTTGTAGACCTGCCCGCTGTCCGACTGGCCGACATCGAGGAGGTCGAGGAACATCGGCACCAAGGCTTCCGGGGCGGGCAGCGTGTCCGGATTCTCGCCCGGATAGGCGCGCTGGCGCATGGTCGTGCGGACGGGGCCCGGATTGAGCAGATTCACCTTTATGGCGGTGCTCGCGACCTCGTGGGCGTAGGTCTTGACCAGCGCCTCGAGGCCCGCCTTGGAGACGGCGTAGGGGCCCCAGTAGGCATTCTTGCCGCTGGCGGCGCCGGATGACACGAACACCGCTCGGGCGGCGTCGGCGCGCCGCAACAGCGGGTCGAGAGATCGGATCAGCCGCCAGTTCGCGGTCAGGTTGATATCGATCACCTCGTTCCACGCGTCGGCGGTAATGTGCGGGAGCGGTGAGATCGGCCCGAGCACACCGGCATTGGCGACGAGAATGTCGAGCTTGCCCCACCGCTGATAGAGCGTCGGCCCGAGCGCGTCGACCTTGTCCGGTTTGCGCAAATCGAGCGTGACCAGCGTCGCGGTGCCGCCGGCCGCGCGGATCTCGTCATCGACCTCTTCGAGCCCGGCGGTCGTGCGCGCGAGCAGCACGACGTGGGCGCCTTCCCGAGCGAGCCCCACCGCGACGGCGCGTCCGATCCCGCGCGAGGCGCCGGTGACGAGCGCGACGCGGTTGGCGAGACGGGGACTGTCGGTCATGGGGCGGCCTCGGATTATTCGTACGGGGTGAGGTGGTTCTAGAGAAAGTCCGGCACCGATGGAAGGGTGCGGGGTCTGATTACGTCAGAGTGACCATCGCCGCTTTAGGCAGCGCTAGATCGCCGCCCGGCTGTCGGCGCCAATCGGCGCGATTTCGCATCTCGCCGGTATCTGCAAGTCGAGCCAGCGCCGCGAGATCGACGTCGGCATAGACCCATCCCGGCGCATTCAGCGCACCTTCTGCGAGGACGCCGGTATCAGAAATGCCCGCCTCGGATGGCACGTAAATGCCGGCAGCCCCGCTGTTATAGTCTACCGCGGGCGACCAAGTGGAGGAGCCGACGGTCGGCGAGACCACGGTTGCGCAGCCGCCTTCGAGTGCGCGGGCGAGTGCGGCCGTGCGCACGCGATGGTAGCCCGAGACGAGTTCGGTGCAGGCCGGAACGAGGATGATTTCTGCGCCCGCTTCGATCATCGCGCGGACGAGCAACGGGAACTCGCTGTCGTAGCAGATCGCGATGCCGATGCGCCCGATCGCGGTGTCGAACACGTTGAGCTGATCGCCTCCAACCAACCCCCAATCGTGCTCGAACGGCGTTCGGATCAGTTTGTCCTGCCGGCCCGATTTGCCGGATGGCGCGAACAGCCGCGCGGTGTTGCGGTAGTGGCCATCCGCCGCGCGTCGCGGTCCGCTGCCGGCAAGAATGTGGACACCGTGCCGCTGGGCCATGTCGGCGTGAAACGCGTCAATGTGGGGGAGTGCGTCCGATACTGCAGCAAGTGAGGCTTGAAGATCGGCGCACACTGCCTCTCCGGCGGGTGCCGCCAACTCCATCGCGCCGTACTCGGGAAACACGAGCACTTCGGCACCGGCGCCAGCCGCTTCTGCAACCCATCGCGCGATTTTGTCTTCGACTGCGCCAAGCGTCGCCAGCTTATCGAGCGGGTAGGCGGCGGCAGCGACGCGGATGGTGCGAGGGGCGGCGCTCATGTCACAGCGCCTTCAGCCAGAACTGCATCGCCTTGGCTGTCTCACCAGCCTGATCGATGTCCTTCCAGGTGTACGTCGTCGTCAGCCCGTCCGCCTTGCGATAGCCGCGCTTTGTCCAGAAAGAGTCGAGCGGGCGATAATGGGCTGGCTTCAGCGGGTGGTCATCCGGCCGCACGACACCGCAGAACGTGATGTGTGTGAAGCGGCCAAGCTTGCGCGCGTGCGCTTCGCGGTCGTCGAAGAAGGCGTGGCCGATGCCCTGCCCACGATACGCCGGCAGCAGCACGGACTCGCCGCAATAGAAGATGCTGCTGATATCGAGTTCGTCGCCCGCGAATGCCTTGGCGAAATCGTCGGCGTGGTCACCGAGCGGTGCGCCGGTCGCGGCGCCGACGACCTCATCGCCATCGTACGCCGCGATCACGACCGCGTCCTTTGACGCAGCAAACCGGCGCAGATAGCCGCTCTCGTAGTCATGCGTGCCGTCGTAAAGGTAGGGCCAGTCGCGGAACACCGTGACGCGGAGCCGCGCGAGTTGCGGGATCGCCGCGCGCATCGCTTCGCCAGTGAGGCTGTCGATACGACAGCTCATGCACGGCCCTGCGCCAGTTCGCGCGCCAGAGCTTCGCCGGCAACCTGGAGCAGCCAATCGGTGAGGTTGTAATAGGTCGTGATCCGCGTGATCCGGCCGTCCGTGATCGCGAAGAACGTGCCGGCGGGGAGCTGGTATTTCTGCCCCGTGGCCGGGGGCAGCCCCTCGTCCGTCTTGATGTACGTGCCGTTGACGTTGAACTCGGCCGCCGCCCGCGCACCGTCAGCGCTGGTCATGATGGCGATGCCGGTCAGCTCCTCCTCGTAGGTCTCGCTCATATGCCGGCAGAAATCGGCAAACGCGGCCTTGCCTACGCGGCGCGCGCCCTGGTTGACGTCGTGGATGACGTTGTCGGCGAGACACGCCAGCATCGCCGCGGTGTCCCCGCCGTTGAAGGCGTCGAAGTAGCGGCGGATCAGGGATTCGGTCGCAGCTTGGGTGGTTTCAGTGGGCATGGATGCGGAGCCTGCGGAGTATGATTGGACGCGCTAATGTCGGATTGGCACAATGAGGACGGAAGGTCCAGAGGCGCAATATTCCTTCTGGAGGTGTGTATCACTGGAGCAGGTCTCCAGCTTGACGGCTCGAATATGAACCTTGCCTTTACGGACCCTCGAGCGCGCCGTCTCTTGCCTCGACCCTGCAAGCGGGTGTAGCCCAGGGCCATGACCCCGCACCTGCGCAACCTCTCAGGTCTCACGCCCGCGGTCGGCTGGCTCGTCGCGTCCGAGCCCGTGCCGTACCCCGAGGCGCTCGCGTTCATGGAAGCGCGTGCCAAGGCCATTGCCGAGGGAACCGCGGGCGAACTCATCTGGCTGATCGAGCATCCGCCGCTCTATACCGCCGGCACCAGCGCCAAAGCAGCCGATCTCGTCGCGCCCGATCGTTTTCCCGTCTACGAAGCCGGCCGCGGCGGCCAGTACACCTACCACGGTCCCGGCCAACGCGTGGCTTACGTCATGCTCGACGTGCGCCGGCGCGGCGGCGACGTCCGTGCGTTCGTGTGCAATCTCGAAGGCTGGATGATCGACACCCTCGCGACCTTCGGCGTCACCGGCGAACGCCGCTCCGACCGCATCGGCGTCTGGGTGCGCCGGCCGGATCGAGGTCCCGCAGTCGAAGACAAGATCGGCGCCATTGGTATCCGGCTGCGCCGCTGGGTCAGCTTTCACGGCATCAGTCTCAACGTCGCCCCCGACCTCGAGCATTTCTCCGGCATCATCCCCTGCGGCGTCCAAACTCACGGCGTCACGTCCCTCGCCGATCTCGGCATTGCCGCATCCATGGGCGACGTCGACGCGGCCCTGCGCATAGCGTTCGAGCGGCGATACGGCGCGACCTTCGACGCCTAAACCGCCGCCGTCTGTTTCATTATCCAGTCGAGGAACGGTGGCGAGCCGGCGGTGATGTCCAGCACGACAAGCGCGGGGTTGTCGTAGGGGTGCAGGCTGCGCACGGTTTCGACGATGCGATCGGCCAGGGCAGCGCGGGATTTGATGATCATGGCGCATTCGCTGTCACGCTGGCGTTGCCCCTGCCACACGTAGATCGACACCATGCCAGGAAGGATGTTGACGCAGGCGGCGAGGCCATCATCGACCAGCCGGCCGCCGATCCGCTCGGCCTCGTCGCTTGAGGGGAAGGTCGCGTAAACCAGAATAGGCGTGTCTTTTTCCATTGCTTGCTTCCGTCGTCCGGAGCCTTCTACAGTGCGGCCGCGTCCCTCCGCTGCCGGCACGGCATCATGGAGTGTTGCGCGCCGGGATGGAAACCTGATGGTTGAGGTCGCCAAGAAATTCGAGCGGATCGCTTTCGTCGCGAGCGACGTGCCGGAGGCGTGCTCGGCGCGTGACCGGCTGGTTGCGAGCTACGGCAACGTCGAGCCACAAGACGCCGATGCCATAGTCGCGCTTGGCGGCGACGGCCTGATGCTTCAGACGCTGCATCGCTTCATGCGTGACCGGATCCCGATCTACGGCATGAACCGCGGCTCGGTCGGCTTCCTGATGAACGAGTTCGCCGAGAATGATCTGATCGGGCGTCTGCAGCGGGCGGTCGTGACGCAGATCCACCCACTGGCCATGACGGCGACGGATGCGACCGGCGCGCGTCACCAGGGTCTCGCGATCAACGAGGTCGCGCTGTTTCGCCAGACGCACCAGGCGGCCAAGCTCAAGCTCACGGTCAACGGCCAGGAGCGTCTCGACGAACTGGTTTGCGATGGCGTGCTGGTCGCGACGCCGGCGGGATCTACGGCGTACAATCTCTCGGCCTATGGCCCGATCATCCCGATCACCGCGCAGCTTCTCGCGCTGACGCCGATCAGCGCGTTTCGGCCGCGCCGCTGGCGGGGTGCGCTGCTCGCGAACACGGCGCGCATCGGTATCACGGTCCGCGAACCAGCGAAGCGGCCGGTCAGCGCGGTCGCCGACAACGTCGAGTTTCGCTCGGTGGTCGAGGTGGAGATTTCGGAGGCATCGGACATCGATCTGTTCATGATGTTCGATCCCGATCACGATCTCGACGAGCGGATTCTGTCGGAACAGTTTCGCTACTGAAACTGTTTTCAATGGCAGTGGGATGTGGTCGAACGGCGACACGCATTCGCGGCGCCAGGTTAATCTAGAAACTAGGAACAAATTCCTGCGACTTGCGGAGCGGGTTCGCGCGCGCAATTCAATCCCGGCGAACGGCAGGCTAAAATTGATTCGATCGCGACGGAGACCGTGATGGCCGGACTATATTTCGAGCAGTTCGAACTCGGGCGCGTGTTTGAACATGCCATCACGCGAACCGTGACGGAGATGGACAACACACTGTTCTCCTGCCTCACGCTCAACGTCCAGCCGCTGCATCTCGACCACCACTTCGCCGCCAAGACCGAATGGGGCAAGCCGCTCGTCAACAGCCTCTTCACGCTCGGACTGATGATCGGCATCTCCGTCAGCGACACGACGCTCGGCACCACGATCGGCAATCTCGGCATGACGGACGTCCGCTTTCCGCACCCGGTCTTTCATGGCGATACCATCCACGTGACGACGGAGATCGTATCGTTGCGCGAGAGTTCATCGCGGCCTGACGCAGGTATCGTCGAGTTCCTCCACCGCGCCTTCAATCAGGACGATACGCTGGTCGCCGAATGCCGCCGCGCCGGCTTCATGCGCAAGAGGCCGGTCGCAGCTTGAGCCTGCCGCGCAGCCGCAAGACCTGTCGGAACTCCATTGCGATCGACGGCGCGGACGCGTAGACCCGACCGCAACATCGGAAAATCGATTGGAGCGTCCATGCGGTCATTGCTTTTCGTGCCCGGCGACAGCGAGAAGAAGCTCACGAAGGCGGTCACGAGCGGTGCCGATGCCCTGATCCTCGACCTCGAGGATTCCGTTGCGCCCGCCAACCGGCCGGCCGCGCGCACACTCACCGCCGCATTCATCGCCGAGACCCGTCGCGCCGAGCGCCGGCCGCTGCTCTACGTGCGCATCAATCCACTCGACGGGACGGATTGGGAAGCGGATCTCACGGAGGTCATGCCCGCGCGTCCCGATGGCATTGTCATGCCCAAGCCGAATTCGGGCGAGGACGTCGATCGCTAAGTCACGCGGAGAGTGGGTCGGACGGCCCTCCGAATGGGACGCGCATCTTGCCGATCGTCACGGAGACGCCGCTGTCGGTGCTGAATCTACGCTCCTACGTCGGCGTGAGCGCGCGCATGATCGGCATGAGTTGGGGCGCTGAAGACCTCGGTGCCGTTGTCGGTTCGCTTGCCAATCGCGACGAGCGTGGCCAGTTCACCTCGCCCTATCGCCTGGTCCGTGATCTATGCCTGATTACCGCCGCCGCCGCGTCGGTCGAGCCGATCGATACCGTCTACGTCAACTTCCGCGACACCGCCGGCCTCGAGGCAGAGACGCGCGATGCCCGTCGTGACGGCTTTACCGGCAAGATGGCGATCCACCCCGATCAGGTCGCGCCGATCAACGCCATCTTTACGCCGACCGAGGCCGAGGTCGCCCACGCGCGCGCGGTCATCGCCGCGTTCGATGGCGCGGCCGGCGTCGCGAGCCTCAACGGTATGATGCTCGACAAGCCGCACCTGAAGCTCGCCGAGAAAGTGCTCGCGCGAGCCAAGGTGGCGGGTGTGATTGGTTGAGCTTTTTCTTGCCGCGGTCGCCAACGCCTTCGGCTACTGGCGCCGCGGGTCGTATCCCTCCGGTCACAAACCGACCTTGCGGCCTTCGGCCGCTACAGCAGTCTCGCATTCCAATTCAACAAAAGGCGGGGGCTCCGGGGGTGTCCCCCGGGCGGAGCGCGAGGCAGCGGCCTCGCTCGCGCCGTGAGGCGCGAACCGCGTTATGTCCTGACCGCGCCGTTGAGTTCCTTCAATACCCAACCGCCATGCCGTCCTTGCGGGCGTCGGAGGCGCCGATGAGGACGCCGTTTGTCGGGTCGATCTGGATGACCTGCCCACCGCCCCACGGATCGTCGCGCCACGTGACCGGATGACCGGCGGCGGCGAGGCCTTCGTAGACGGCCTTCGGCATCGATTGTTCGAGCTGCAGCGTGCCGTCCTCGAAGAACGCGCGCGGGTGGTCGAGCGCGGTCTGTGCGTCCATGCCGTAGTCGAGGA
>LNFM01008333.1_pt1 | contig 15704 bp, 17 predicted proteins | sample 596031 | NCBI WGS metagenome assembly LNFM01 (sample SAMN04254537, study PRJNA301005) | activated carbon metagenome | isolation source: dual media filters at the Ann Arbor, Michigan drinking water treatment plant | place: USA: Ann Arbor | reverse complement strand
AGATCGCGGATATCCTTGGGCAACAGGGGATCGTGGTGGCCCGGCGTACCATCGCCAAGTACCGCGAATCCCTGCAGATCCTTCCGGTGAACCTGCGGAAGACGATCTGACGGCGCACGCCGGGGGCGCCAGCCTCCGGGATGCCAGACGTGAATCACACGACAGGGGGGAGCGCATGAACATCCAGATAACCGGCCACCACGTGGAAGTCACTGCCGCGATACGCGACTACGTGAACGGCAAGCTCGAACGCGTCACCCGGCACTTCGACCACGTGATCGACATCAACGTGATCCTGTCTATCGACAAGCTCAAGCAGAAGGTCGAGGCCACCGTCCGCGTCCGCGGCAAGGATATCTTCGCGGAGAGCGAAGACCACAACATGTACGCCGCGATCGACGGCCTGGTCGACAAGCTCGACCGGTCGGTCATCCGGCACAAGGAGAAGCAGCAGGACCACCGCGGCGCGACGCCGGTCCCCGCTGACGACGAATAGGCCCACCGCGGGCCGCCAAGGCCCGCTCCTCCGGACACAGCCGCAGCATGCCCACTGAAACCAACCTCATCGCAACCCTGCTGCCCGCAGCCAACGTGCTCGTCGATGCCGACCTGGGCAGCAAGAAACGGGTCTTCGAGCAGGTGGGGCTGCTGGTGGAGAACCACCACCGGGTGGCCCGCAGCACCGTTTTCGACAGCCTGTTCGCGCGCGAGCGCCTCGGCTCCACCGGCCTCGGCCAGGGGGTGGCGATCCCGCACGGGCGCATCAAGGGCCTTCGCGATGCGATCGGCGTGTTCGTGCGCACCCAGGCTCCGATCCCGTTCGATGCGCCGGACGGGCAGCCGGTGTCGCTGATCTTCGCGTTGCTGGTGCCCGAGCGCGCGACCGACCTGCACCTCGAGATCCTGGCCCAGCTGGCACAGATGTTCGGCGACCGCGGCATGCGCGAACGGCTCGCCGGTGCAGGCACGGCCGACGCTGCCCACAACCTGTTCACCCAATGGTCACCGAATGCCACGGGTCAGCACGACGCAGCTGTTTGAAGACACCCGCGACAAGCTCCAGCTCTCCTGGGCGGGGGGACGTGCGTCGCCGGACAACTGGCTGGACAGCGAACGCATAAACGCATCGGCCCAGGGGCTGATCGGGCACCTGAACGTGATCCATCCGAACTGGATCCAGGTCCTGTCGCCGACCGAGATCCGGCACCTCGACGAGCTCGGACCGCAGGGGGCCGGCCAGGTGCTCGACAAGCTCGTCGCCAGCGATCTCGCCTGCCTGATCGTGTCCGATGGCGAACCGGTTCCAGATCGGATCCTCGCGCTGGCCGATGCGCGCCCGGTGCCGGTGCTGTCGACGCCGATCAGCAGCATCCAGGTGATGTGGATCCTGCGTCCCTACCTTGCCCGGGCGCTGGCCGAGTACAGCGAGGTGCACGGCGTGCTGCTCGACGTGCTCGACGTCGGCGTGATGATCACCGGCCAGAGCGGCGTGGGAAAGAGCGAGCTCGCGCTCGAGCTGATCAGCCGCGGGCACGGGCTGATCGCCGACGACGTCGTCGAACTGTTCCGCATCGCGCCGAACATCATCGAGGGACGCTGCCCTGCCCTGCTGAAGGACTTCCTCGAGGTGCGCGGCCTGGGCATGCTGAACATCCGGACGATCTTCGGCGAGACCGCCATACGCATCAAGAAGAACCTCAAGCTGATCGTCGAACTGCAGCGCGCGAGCGCCGAGCAGATGGCCGGGCTCGATCGACTGCCGCTGCGTCCGGAGAATGCGACCGTGCTCGGCGTGCCGGTGCGCAAGGTGATCCTTCCCGTCGCGGCCGGCCGCAACCTGGCCGTGCTGACCGAGGCCGCCGTCCGGAACTTCGTGCTCGAACTGCGGGGCTTCGACAGCACCCAGGAATTCATGCGCCGCCAGGAAGCGCTGATGTCTGCATCCGAGGCTCCCCGTTGACCCTGCACCCGGCCCCGGCAGGGGCGCCCACCATGCAGATCACGCTCGTCACGGGCCTGTCGGGCTCGGGCAAGAGCGTGGCATTGCACGTGCTGGAAGACCACGGGCTGTACTGCGTGGACAACCTCCCGGTGAGCGTGCTGCAGCCCCTGATCGCCGACCTCACGGCGAATGGCCAGCAGCGTGCGGCGATCGGCATCGATGTCCGCAGTGGCGATACGCTGGGCTCCCTGCCGGCGGAGGTGGCGAAGCTGAAGGGCGCTGGACACGACGTGCGGGTGATCTACCTGGAAGCGAACGACGAGACGCTGGTCAAGCGTTTCTCCGAGACGCGCCGCCGCCACCCGCTGTCCGACGGATCGCGCACGCTCGAGGAATGCATCGAACGCGAGCGCGAGATGCTCGAGGGCGTGGGCGAACTCAGCCATCGGATAGATACCTCCCGCCTGTCCGCCAATGCGCTGCGCGAGCGGGTGCTGGAAGTGATCGGCATCGACCGCTCGCAACTGACCCTGCTGTTCGAGTCGTTCGCGTTCAAGCACGGGTTACCGAGGGACGCAGACCTGGTGTTCGACGTGCGCTGCCTGCCCAACCCGCACTACGATCCTCGCCTTCGGCCGCTGACCGGCCGCGATCCCGAGGTCGTCGCCTTCCTCGAGGCCGAGCCCGAGGTCGGCCGGATGCTCGCCCATGTGCACCGCTTCGTCGCCGACTGGCTCCCGTCGTACGTCGGCGACAACCGCAGCTACCTGACTGTCGCGGTCGGCTGCACCGGCGGTCAGCACCGCTCGGTCTACCTGGTCGAACAGCTGGCGCGTGCATTCCAGGGCAGTGCACGGGTACTCAAGCGGCATCGGGAACTGCCGTGAGCCGCGCGCCCGCCCTGTTGATCTCCTTGTTCCTGGTGCCCTCGTGGTGCGCCGCGCAGGCGATCCCGCCACCCGCACCGCCGACGGCCACCGGCAAGCCCGACAGCAGCTGGGTGCGGATCAAGGCACCCGGCGCCGACGAGCTCTGGTACGACAAGGAGAAGCTCGTGTTCGCGGGCAGCGAGATCACGTTCTGGCGGCGGGTCAACTTCGCGGCGCCGCAGGCCTTCAAGTCGTTCCAGGTGGGTTCGGCGCTGTTCCGGGAACAGATCAACTGCGACGACCATACGATGCGCGTGCATGCGCACGTCTTCCGCGCGGCCGACGGCACCATCGTCGAGCAGGTGAACCATGCCGCGCCGGAAGCGGCGGCAGTCATCCCAGACACCGTCGGCGATGCACTCTGGCGCGCGATGTGCCCCCTGGTGGCCGGCCATCGTGCGGCCGAGGAACGGCTCAAGACGACCCAGGAACGGCTGGACAATCGCCGTCGCGAACTTGACCGCATCCGAGTCGAGGTAGAAGAGCTCGAGGCGTCCGTGACGCGCCTGCGTACCGAGTCGCGAGACCCGGCCCGTGATGCAGCGCGCGAGGGCGTGCGCGAGCCCGCACGGGAAACGCCACGCCCGCAAGGCAGACAGGGTCCCTGATGGAAATGCCGATCTTCCCGCTCGGTACGGTGCTGTTCCCGGGCGGAGTGCTGCCACTGAAGATCTTCGAGCAGCGCTACCTTGAAATGACCAAGGCCTGCGTGCGCGACGGCACGCCGTTCGGCGTATGCCTGATCCGTGAAGGCAAGGAAGTCGGTGCCCCCGCCGTCCCCTCGGGCATCGGCTGCATCGCGCGCATACGCGAGTGGGACATGCCGCAGCTGGGCATCTTCCTGATCATCAGCGAAGGCACCGGGCGGTTCCGACTCGGGCCGACGCGCGTCGAGCGGTCCGGCCTGCTGGTCGGCGAGGTGGAGCCGCTGCCGATGCCGGAAGACGCGCCGCGGCCACCGGAGTTCGAGCGCTGCGTCGACATGCTGAAGGTGATCGTCGAGAAGATCGGCGAAGACAAGCTGCCGTCTCCCCCGCGCTACGACGACGCGTCCTGGGTCGCCTACCGCCTCGCGGAATTCCTCCCGCTGGAAGCCCCTGCGCGCCAGCGGCTGCTCGAGATGGACACGTCCGACCTGCTGATGGGCGTGGTGGCGAAGCTGCTGCGCCAGCAGGGCCTGTCGATCTAGCGGCCCGGCAGCCCGGTGGCCGTCGGGCTACCGGTCGACGGACGGCGGCAGCCGGGGCGCGTCGCCTTCCCCGCCTTCGCGCTCGCGCGCGCGCTGCTGCAACGCGACGCGGGCGACCATGTAGGCCGAGACCGGCGCGCTGACGAACAGGAGCAACACCACCAGCACCTCGTGCAGGCTGACTTCGCGCTGGGTCATCCAGGCAGCGAGCGAAGAAGCGAAAAGGATCAGGCCCACGCCGAGCGTGGTCGCCTTGGTCGGCGCATGCATGCGCTGGAACACGTCGTCCAGCCTCAGCAGGCCGATCGACCCGACCAGCGTGAACCCTGCGCCGGCGAGCACCATCAGCGACACCAGCACCTCCAGCAGGTAGTCGACCATCGCCGCACTCATTCCATCACGTCCCTGCGCAACGCGAACTTCGCCAGCGCAACGGTCCCGGCGAATCCGAGCAGCGCGATCAGGATCGCCGCCTCGAAATGGACCTGGTCCGACTCGGAGATGCCGAGCAGGATGATCAGGGCGATGGCATTCACGTACAGCGCATCCAGCGCGACGATCCGATCGGGCAGGGTCGGGCCGCGAAGCACGCGCACCAGCACGAGCAGCATCGACAGGCAGATGAGCGCGATGCCGGTCAGGACTGCGTAGTCGAGCATGGGAAGATCTCCGCGAGCGGACGTTGGTACCGGGAATGGATCGCCGCGACCACCGCGGCAGGATCGGGCGCATGCAGGCAGTGGATGGTCAGCATCCGCATGTCTGCACTGATGCCCGCGGACAGCGTTCCGGGCGTCATGGTGACGATGCCCGCGAGCGTGGCCACCGCCAGGGGATCGTCCAGCGACACCGGCACTTCGATGAACGCGGACCGGAGCCGCGACTTCGGCCCCAGGATGAGGATCGCGACCTCGATGTTCGACTTGACCACGTCGACCAGCACGACCCCCGCGAGCAGCGCCGCGGCGCGTGCCGCCCGCAGGCGCCATCGCAGGCCGCCGGACCGGCGCGCGACCGGCAGATCGACCCTGCCGCAGAGCGCACGTGCAGCCAGCGGAAGCGTCACGCCCAGGAACAGCCCGAGCAGCACATGGGCGGGATGGATGCTGTTGTTCAACAGCATCCAGAACACGGCGACCGCTGCCGACATCACCGGCGAGGGCAGCAACCGCGACAGGCGCGAGACCGCAGGCGGCGACATCATGTACCCCCCGTTCCGGCAACCGGACGTGCATCGCGCACCGGAACGGCCTGGGTCCGCAGCCGATCGGCACCGGGGCTCAGGATATCCGGCGGGCCCATGCGTTCGGGCCGGATCACCGTATCGACGTAGCCGGCCGGCTGCAGCAGCTGGGTTGCCGTTGCATCCATGAACGACTGCACCGGCCGGGCGCCCACGGTCAGGAGCAGCAGGACAGCGGCCAGGAACCAGACCGGGCCGGTCGAAGCCCGGGGCATCATCGTCGCGCCGACATCCGCCCCGGCACCGGCAGGCACGGCGGCGCCGCCCTCGACCGGCCGCCAGAACAGCATGCTGCCGGCGCGCGCCAGCGCGATCACCAGCAGCAGGCTCGATGCGAGGACCGCAACCCATGAACCGGCCACCCAGCTTCCGCCGGTCGCACCCTGGAGGATGCCGACCTTGGCGATGAAGCCGCTCACCGGCGGCAGCCCAGCGGCGGCCACGGCGGCGAAGAAGAACAGCGGGGCCAGGTGCCAGGGCTTCAGCATCGGGCCGGGCAGCAGGTCGCTGCCGAGCGCGCCGCGCTCATGCGCGATCTCGCCGGCAAGCAGGAACAGCAGGCCGACCGCGAAGGTCGAGTGCACCATGTAGAACAGGGCGGCCGACAGGCCCTCGGCCGAGAACACGCCGGCGCCGATCAGCATCGAGCCGACCGAGGTGACGACCATGCACGCCACCAGTTCGGCCAGGTTTCGGCTGGCCAGGGCCGCGATCGAAGCCATCACGAGCGTGGCGATGCCCAGGGGCACCAGCCATTCCCCGACCAGGTCCGTCCCGACGCCTGCGTCCTCGCCGAACATCAGCGTGCACGCGCGCACGATCGAGTAGATGCCGACCTTGGTCATCATGGCGAACAGGCAGGCGACCGGCGGGGACGCGTTCGCATACCCGTCGCGCAGCCAGAAGCCCAGCGGCAGCACGGCCGCCTTCACGGCGAACACCACCAGCAGGACGAGGCCCGCGCTGCGTATCAGCGCGGCATCCTCGGCCGGCGCGGCAGCCACCTGCAGCGCGAGGTCCGCCATGTTCAACGTGCCGGTGACGCCGTAGAGCAGGCTCACCGAGACCAGGAACAGCGCGGAGGCGACCAGGTTGCACACGATGTAGTGCAGCGTGGCGCGCTGGCGGCGCTCTCCCCCGCCGTGCAGCATCATGCCGTAGGAAGCGATCAGCAGCAGTTCGAAGAACACGAACAGGTTGAACAGGTCGCCGGTAAGGAAGGCCCCGTTCAACCCCATCAGCTGGAGTTGCAGCAGCGCATGGAAGTGCCGGCCGCGCGCATCCCAGCCGTGCGCCGCGAACCAGGCCGCCGCCACCGCGATCAACGCGGTCAGCAACAGCATCAGCGCAGCCAGACGGTCGAGCACGATCACGATGCCGTAAGGTGCCGGCCAGTCGGCCACCGAGTACACCGCAGGCTCCCCGGTCGCGGACCAGCCGAGCAGGTACAGCGCCGCCAGCACCAGCGAAACGCAGGAGCCGATGGAGACGGCACGGCAGGCGCCCGGGCGACGCCGGTCGCCCAGGGCGAGGATGACCGCCGCGGACACCAGCGGCAGCACCACCGGCACGACCGGAAGATGGCCAAGCACCTGGATCATGGCTTGCCGCCTCCGCGGCCATCGACATGGTCGGTGCCGCTGTCGTAGCCCATGCGCACCGAGAGCGCGAGCAGCAGCGCCGTCATGCCGAATGCGATCACGATCGCGGTCAGCACCAGCGCCTGGGGCAGCGGATCGGCATAGCGCTCGACGCCGTCACGGATCACCGGCGCGGCACCGATCGCGAGACGGCCCATCGAGAAGATGAACAGGTTCACCGCATACGACAGCAGCGTCAGGCCGAGCATCACCGGGAAGGTGCGGGCACGCAGCAGCAGCCACACGCCCGCCGTCGTCAGCACGCCGATGCCGCTTGCGAGCAGCAGTTCCATCAGCTGGCCTCCATGCGCACCGCGCGTGCCGCTGCATCGGGGGCCGGCGGCGTCGGGCCCGCAGGCTGTCCGGGGACCGTCGTCACGCGGCCGATGGAGGCAAGCATCATCATCGTGCTGCCGACCACGGTGAGGTAGACCCCGACGTCGAAGAACATCGCCGAAGCCAGCGGCACCTTGCCCAGCAGCGGCAGGTCGAAGTAGGCATAGGAACTGGTGAGGAAGGGGAATCCGATGAGTACCGCGCCGAGCCCGGTCAGGCCGACGGAGAACATGCCAGCCGCGATCCAGCGATCGAAGCCCTCCTCGCCCGGCGGTGCCGCAGGGCCCGGCGCCCCGGCGTGCGCGCGCCCCGGCACCGCGTCGCGTCCGCTGGCCATGTACTGGACGAGCAGCGCGATCGCCGTCACCAGGCCGGCGACGAAACCGCCGCCCGGCTCGTTGTGTCCGCGCAGGAACAGGTAGACCGACGCCGCGAGCGCGAAGGGAAGGATCAGGCGCGCCAGCACGCGCAGCATCAGCGGCCGCGCTTCATGCGGGTCGGGCACCGGCCCGCGTCCGGGGGCTGCGAAGCCGCTGAGCAGCGCATGGATGGTCAGCCCGGCCACGGCCAGCACCAGGATCTCGACCAGCGTGTCGAAGCTGCGGAAATCGACCAGGATCACGTTGACCACGTTCGAGCCGCCACCTTTCGGCACCGACTGCTCGAGGAAATAGGTCGAGATGCTGGCGAGCGGCCGGGTGAGTGCCGCATAGGCCAGGGCGGCCATCCCGATGCCTGCCGCCAGGGCCAGCAGCGCATCGCGCAGGTGGCGCGGCAGTGACCCCTCGACCGGCGTGGTCGCCGGCAGGTGCCGCAAGGCCACCATCAGCAGCACGACGGTGACCACCTCGACCGACAGCTGGGTCAACGCGAGGTCCGGCGCGGAGAACAGCACGAAGGTGAGGCTGACCAGCAACCCGACCGCGCCCACCGCGATCAGCGAGAGCAGCCTGCGCCGGTGCAGCGCGACCGTCGCGACGGTCGCCGCGACCACGGCCAGCCACATCGCGATCGCCGCGCCGTTGGTCGGCAGCAGCAGCTCGTCGCCCAGCGAGTAGTCGTCGAGGAAGAACGGCAATGCGCCTGCAGCCAGCGTGACTGCCACCATCAGCCACAGGTAGCGCTGGAGGGATCCGTTCTGCATGCCGCCGGTGACCAGTCGCGCGATCGAGACGGTGGTTTCGAGCAGGCGGTCGAACAGGCGCTTGGCGCTGACCCCGTCGTCCCGGTAGAGATGGAGGTTGTAGCCGCCCTGCAGGCCGAAGTAGATCGCACTGCCCAGCAGCAGCGCGACCACGCTCATCGCCAGCGGCAGGTTGAAGCCGTGCCAGAGGCTGATGCTGTATTCCGGGACGTTGCCGAGCAGCACGCCCGAGACCGCCACGTCGAGCAGCGGCGCCACGAGGAGGTTGGGCATCACGCCCACCAGGACGCACAGCACGACCAGCAGTTCCACCGGCACCCGCATCCAGCGCGGCGGCTCGTGCGGGGTACGTTCGAGGCCGACCGGCTCGCCGTTGAAGAACACGTCATGCACCAGCCGCAAGGAGTAGGCCACCGCGAACGCGCCCGCGAGCGTGGCCATCACCGGGATCAGCCAGTCCGCCCAGGTGCCGGTATCGATCGCGACCGTCTTCGCCAGCAGCATCTCCTTCGACAGGAACCCGTTCAGCAGCGGCACGCCCGCCATTGCCGCCGCCGCGACGGCGACCAGGGTTGCGGTGACCGGCATGTACCGTGCAAGGCCGTTCAGCCTGCGCAGGTCGCGCGTGCCGGTCTCATGGTCGATGATGCCCGCGGCCATGAACAGCGAAGCCTTGAAGGTCGCATGGTTGATTATGTGGAAGACGCCGGCCACCACCGCCAGCGGCGTGTCGAGGCCGAACAGCAGCGTGATCAGGCCGAGGTGGCTGATGGTCGAGTAGGCGAGCAGCCCCTTCAGGTCCTGCTGGAACAGCGCGACCCAGGCAGCGAACACCAGCGTGACCAGCCCCACGCCGGTGACCAGCAGGAACCACAGGTCGTTGCCGCCGAGCAGCGGGTACATCCGCGCGAGCAGGAACACGCCCGCCTTCACCATCGTGGCCGAATGCAGGTAGGCGGAGACCGGCGTCGGCGCAGCCATCGCATGCGGCAGCCAGAAATGGAACGGGAACTGGGCGCTCTTGGTGAACGCGCCCAGCAGCACGAGGATGAGCGCGAGCGGGAACAGCGGATGGCCCTGCAGCATCTCGCGCTGGTCGAGCACTTCGGACAGCTCGAAGCTGCCGGTGATGTAGCCGATCAGCAGCACGCCGGCGAGCAGCGCGAGTCCGCCGGCACCGGTGACCGCAAGCGCCATGCGCGCGCCCTGCCGCGCCTCGCTGCGGTCGCGCCAGAATCCGATCAGCAGGAACGACGAGAGGCTGGTGCATTCCCAGAACACGACGAGCAGCAGCAGGTTGTCCGAGAGCACGACACCGAGCATCGAGCCCATGAACAGCAGCAGCAGGCAGAAGAACCGGGACGGGTCATCCTGCGCCGACAGGTAGTAGTGCGCGTACAGGATGACCAGCAGGCCGATCGCCAGGATCAGCAGCGCGAACAGGAAGCCGAATCCGTCCAGCATGAACGTGAAGTTCAGGCCGATCGCGGGCAGCCATGGACCGCCGGCCTGCAACACGGTGCCATCGAACACGGCGGGCGCATGCGCCAGCAGGAGCGCAAGCGACAACGCAGGCGCACAGGCGGCCAGCAGGGCACAGCGCCGCCGGTGGGCGCGACCGGCCAAGCGGGGCAGCGCCGCCATCAGGAAGGGCAGCAATACGATGAGGATCAGGGTCAAGGGGCGACAACCGGGGCAGTGGACTTCGTCTCGGTCGACTTCGCGGTATGCGGGACACGCGGCGCAGCGGGTCCGGGAGATTCACGCGAAGCGAACGCGCCAGGATCGGGTCAGGCGAGACCATGGCGGACGGGGCCCCGAAGCCTACCATCGTTGCCCACGTGCCGGCGTGCCCGGGGTCTGACGCAGCCGCCCTCGCGGCGGTCTATCGTCAGGCTGGCGACACGAACTCCACCCAGATCAGTTCGCACGCGCCAGCCCCCGTATCGTCGCGGGTCAGCGAACTGCGCCAGCGCCAGCCGTCCGGCGCCAGCGCTTCCACCAGGTAGCCACGAATCGTCACCACCTGGCCCTTGCGCACGGCCTTCAGCGCGGCGGCGATCCGGTCGTCCGCCGGGATCATGTGCATGTTCGCGCTCGATGTCTCGATCTCCCGGCGCGGGATCGGGAAGTCGTCGGTACTCCAGAAATAGAAGCGCCCGCTCTGGCTGATCCGGATGCGCTCGAGCACCGCCGTATCCGACATGCGGCCCCAGCCCAGCGCGAGGTCGACCGGTGCCAGCTGGGCCTCGCGGTCGATCCGGTAGTGCTCGCTGCCCAGCACCCGCGCCGATACCTCGAACCGTGCCAGCACGCGGATGCGATAGCCGTTGCGGGTGAACTCCCGGTCTCCGGAAACCGGCGACTGGACCGGCAGGTCGGCGGCGACGACACCGGGCGGAAGCGAGACCTCGCGCCCGTTCCACCAGTTCAGTGCCCCGAACAGTATCAGGGCGACGAAAACGAGCTTCGGCCAGTTCATCGCCGGATGCTAACCGGTCGAAGGCGCCGGCCGCCACCCCCCGCCGAGGCTGCCCGTCCGCCTACTTCACCAGCGTGACCGGGCAATCGGCCAGCAGCAGGACGCGCTGCGCCACGGAGCCGAGGAGCAACCCGGAAAGGGTGCCAAGGCCGCGCGTCCCCATCACGATCTCGCCCACCCCGTGCGCCCGCGCATGCTCGGCGATGGTCCGCGCGGGTGTCCCGGCTGCCGAGTGGTAGGTGCAGGCAATGCCGGTCGGCTCCACCAGGGCGCGCGCGGGGTCGAGGATCGCGGCCGCCTCCGCGGCGAGCACGCGATCGATCTCCGCGGCATCGACCAGTTCGCGGGTATCCATGCCCACGTCGTCGAGCACGCTGAGCACCTGGAGGCGCGTGCCGGTGCGCGCGCGGACCACCGCGAGGGCATGGTCGAGCGCACGCCGTGCAGACGGGGAATTGTCGAATGGCACCAGCAGGTCGTACATGGCGACTCCTCGTCGGGGTGGGCGTTCATTGTAGGCCCGTCAGTCGCGGTTGCATGCCACGGCTCCCGTCGCCGACCACGTTCGCGTGCAGCGCCGCCAGGAGCACGCGCACCGGTGCCGGCAGCGCGACATCCTCGAGCCGGTCGAATGCCACCCAGCGGCGGGACGGCTCGCCCGCTTCGACCGGCGCGGCAACACCCGGCCGGTCCACCAGGTGCATCCATACGAGCAACGGTTCGAGGGTCAGCCTGAAATGGGTGAACGCATGTTCCACCGGCGCCAGCGGCTGGAGTGCGCCATCGGTGGCGCGTATGCGCGCCTCGACCTGTGCATCGATCGCCTCGGGCAGGCTCCACAGGCCGCCCCAGATCCCGGGCGCGGCGCGCCGCTCGAGCAGCACGCCGCGCGACGGGTCCACCAGCAGCCACACGGCGCTCGAGCGCCGGGGCATGTCCCGCTTCGGACGGGGCGCCGGAATGGCAGCGACGCGGCCGGACAACCGGGCGGCACAGTCGGTCGCCACCGGGCATTCCCCACAGCGTGGCCGGCTGCGCGCACACGGCCCGGCGCCGAGATCCATCAGCGCCTGGGTATAGGTACCGATATCCGGATGCCCGTCCGCCACCCCTGGCAGGCGCGCCACCGAAACCTGCCACAGCGCGGCCAGCACCGCGGGCTCTCCCGCCCAGCCCTCGATCCCGGCATGGCGCGCCAGCACGCGCTTCACGTTGCCGTCGAGGATGGCATGCCGCTGGCCGAACGCAAACGCGCAGATCGCACCCGCGGTCGATCGGCCGATCCCGGGCAGCGCCAGCACTTCATCGAAGCCTTCGGGGAAACGGCCGCCGTGAACCTCGACCACCTGCAACGCCGCGCGCTGCAGGCAGCGCGCACGTGCGTAGTAGCCCAGGCCGCTCCAGGCGGCGAGCACATCGTCCAGCGGCGCCGACGCCAGCGACGCGACATCCGGGAACCGCTGCAGGAAACGCAGGTAGTAGGGGATCACGGTCGCCACCTGCGTCTGCTGGAGCATGATCTCGGACAACCAGATCCGGTACGGATCGCGGGTGTCCTGCCAGGGCAGTCCGCTGCGCCCGGACGTCCGCTGCCACGCGACCAGCCGCGCGGCGAAATCACTGGCAGCCGGCGGCATGCCTTCGCCTCCGGACGGTGCCACAGGTTGCCCCGCCGCCTTGCGCCTCATCGTCCGAGCACGCCCTTGAGGATGTCCGCGGGCGACGAGCGTCCGGTTGCGCCGGGATCGGCCTTGCCCGCACCCAGCCGCTCCTGCAGCAGGTCGGTCGCGCGGCGCTGGATCTCCTGGCGCGCGGCGCCGGCCACCATCGCCTGCAGGTCGAAATCGTACCCCGGCCCTGACAGCGGCCCCGATATGCGCACCGGAAAGGTCACGCCGCGCAGCTCGGACGCATCGCGCCCACCCTGCCCGCCCAGCGTGCCCACGAGGGTCGGCCGCAGCAGGTAGTCGATGGTGCCGGCGCCGATGTCGATCCGGCCTTCGCCGCCGGCGCGCAGCAACGGCGACTTCATCGACAGGTCGCTGCTGCTCGCGACGCCATCGCGCACGGCGAAGCTCGCCTTCAACTCGGAAAAATCGGTGCGCTCGGCGGCCACCGACGCGCGCACCTCGCGTCCGCGCAACTGCGCGACCCGTGTGCGCGCCTCGCGCAGGACGCCGACGATGTCGACCCCGCGCAATGCACCGTCGGCCAGGCTCAGCGAAACGGCACCGGACAGCGCCCGGCGCAGGGCGTCGACCGACTGCCCCTGGCTGGACAGGTCGACCCTGACGTCACCCCGTCCTTCGATCAGCTGGAGCTTCGCCGCATCGGCGAGCAGCGGACCGACCTGCACGGCCGACAAGTGCTGGCGGATCATCACCCGCGGAAGCTTGCCGTGGACCAGGCTGAGTCCGCCCTCGAGCCGCCCTGAATACAGCGACGCGACGATCGGCGCAGCATCGAGCCGGCCACCGGCGGCCTTGAGGTCGACGCGGACATTGGCCGCACGAATGCCGGCGGCACGCAACGCGCCGATCCGCACGGCGCCCGACAGCGCAAGTCCGTCGAGGAATGCGAAGTCGACCGGCCGGGCGGCGGATGCCTGCGCGCCGGGGCTCCCCGCAGCCGCCGATGGCCCGGCCGCGGCGGCCGGAGGCGGAGCGGAACGATAGCGGTCGAGGTCGAACTGGTCGGCCTCGATGTCGAACACCCACGGGGCATCGGCCATGCGGCGCGACACGCGCGCGCGCAGGGTCGTCTCGTTCATGCGGCCCTCGGCGGTACCCGCGAACATGCCCGCCTCGCCGCCCGCCGACGCGGCTCCGTCCAGCGTGAGCGTCACGTCGCGCGCCGGTGCATCCAGCCCGAACAGCGTGGCCTTCAGCGAATAGCGGCTCAACTCGTGCCGGCCCTGCGGGAGGTCTGACACCGCCTGTGCGCGCGCAGCACCCTGGATCGTGCGACCCCCGAGGCGGCCCTCCAGATCCGCCTTGAACTCCGGCATCTCGATCCGTGCCAGGCCCGCACCGACATCGGCCAGCCGACCCTGGAGTGCCGCGGCGGCACGCAGGTTCAGCGTATCGGCCCCCGAACGGTAGTCGGCGACCAGCGCAAGCGCCGCGCCCTTGAACAGGCGGTCCGCCGCCTGCAGCGACGGCAGGCTGAGCTCGAGCGACAGCGAGCGCCGCGCGTCGCCGTGCCGAAGGCCGAGCTTCAGCTTCTCGATCTTCATCGAACCTGGGGCGCTGGAAAGCTGCACGGCATCGAGTTTCGCCCCGACCGGGGACCCCCCCGCAGTCCCGGCCAGCGAAGCGACCAGCGCACCGACGCCATGGCGCCCGCCATGCAGGTCCACCAGCAGGCGCCCGCGCGCCTCGGCGCGCAGTTCGATCTTCGGATCGCTCGACTGCAGGACGGCCGACAGCGCGAACGGCTCGCTGGCGCCGCCGCCGATGCGGCCGGTGGACAGGTCGAACGCGGAGATCGAGACCACCCGGCCGCTGCGCTCGTCGCGGACGGTCAAGCCCCCGTTCTCGATCACGATGCGCCCGATGTCGAGCGAGAGGGCGGACGACGGGTCATCCTGCGGCGGAGGCGCACCGCCTGCGGGGCCGTCCGGCTTCCGGTTCGCCGCACCGGCGAGCAGGTCGTCGATGTTGCGGCTGCCGTCCTTGCGCGTGACCAGCGTGGCGCGCGGCCGGCTGATCGTGAGTTCACGGACCACCACGCGCCCGCGCAGCAGCGGCAGCACGGCCAGCGACACCCGCAGCCGGTCGGCGCCCGCGAACTCGGCGGAACCGGCGTGCTCGGACAGGCTCACGCCGCCGACCTCGGCCCCGATGTCCGGGAACCAGCTGATCCGGATGTCGCCATCCAGGGTCAGCGTGCGCTGGTAGCGCTGCTCGACCTGTTCGACCAGCATCGGCTTCCAGGCATCCGGATCGAAGGTGAACGCGATCCACCCGGCAGCCGCGACCGCCAGTCCGGCCACCGCGCCCACCCCGACAAGGGCGCGGCGCAGCCAGGTCCGGGGACGGTGGACGGGCGCTGAAGATGCCGGCATCGGGAAGCTCCGCAGCGTTGGAAGGATCGTTCGGGGGACGCGCCGATTCTAGCCGCAGCACCGATGCGGGCCGCGGTACCATCGACTGCACCCTTCCGGACCCGGGATCGCCGATGAACGACCCGCTGTCGCAACCGTCACTGTCGCAAGCGTCACTGTCGCAACCGTCCCTGTCGCAACCGTCCCGTTCAGCCTACGCAAAGGTCGAGCCCTACGTGACCCGCGATGGCTCGCTGATCCGCGAACTGATGCACCCTTCGGTGCACGGCAACCGCCTGCAGAGCCTGGCCGAGGCGATCGTGCCTGCGGGCGGCTCCACCGTGCTGCACCGGCACCGGCTGTCCGAGGAGATCTACCACTTCACCCGGGGCCGGGGCAGGATGCGCGTCGGCGACGACACGTTCGAGGTCACGGCTGGCGACACGGTCTGCATACCGCCGGGCGCCGCGCATCGTCTCGTGAACACCGGTGGCACCGAGATGCGCCTGCTCTGCGCGTGCACCCCGCCCTACGCGCACGAGGACACCGAACTGCTCGAAGGCGGGCCGCCGCACGAAGCATGACGGTCGCGGCCTCGCACTGACCGAAGCGGCACGAGGGCCGGACGTGCGCGGGACCGGGTACCGTGGAGCGGGTGATGGGAACAGTTCCAATCATCCAACCCGTTGATTGATAACGGATTTATCCCGTTCGCTCCTCGGGATATGGCCGCTTAGTGTACCGCAGCCGCTCG